>Ga0302323_100001419_pt1 | contig 19384 bp, 17 predicted proteins | sample Fen_T0_3_FD_201950 | JGI IMG/M metagenome (GOLD analysis project Ga0302323, IMG submission 201950) | Peat permafrost microbial communities from Stordalen Mire near Abisko, Sweden - Fen_T0_3 | ecosystem: Environmental > Terrestrial > Soil > Wetlands > Permafrost | place: Sweden: Abisko... | reverse complement strand
AGATCGACGACCTCGTCGGGGTCCATCGCACGCGCAACGACGGCGCCCGCCTGTGCACGACCTGCCGCCCCGTTCGCTGTCGGCGGCGGTGCGGGACGTCTCGGTCGAGACGTTGCTCCTCGCACCTCTCTTTTGGATTCGCGTTCGGCAGGAGGGGACGCCAGCGTTGGAGGCGACAGTGTATCAGCGAACTCGAGGATCGTTTCGCGGGGCGGGCCGACCGCAACCCTACCCTGCGCACGATACTGCCCGATCGCCCACAGCCCGATCGCGCCATGCACGGCCACCGCGATTGCGACCGCCACCAGCAGCCGCCCCGAACGTTCCTGGCCGGCCACCCCGAGCACGATGTCAGCGATAGCGAAATGCGCCCGGCGAGGCGTCTGCACGGCTGCCCAACGCCGACTCACTGGGCCGCTTCCTCCGGTGGCAATGCACCGAAGGCTACGCGCACAAGTCCTGCACGTCTTAGAATGTCGAGGGTACGAATCACGTGGCGGTGGCGGACAGCGCCCTCGGCATGAATCACGGCACGCAAGTCGGGATCCCTGGTAAACGCAGCCTTCGCCATTTGAAGCAGCCCATCGTCGCTGTCGACGACGTCCCCGTTGACACGCATGGGGCCGGCGGCGGGCAACGACACGGCGAAGATGGCCTGCACATCCTCGGTATGGCTCGCGCGAGGCAGGTCCAAAGGCACGGCGAGCGACACGATCATCTTCGCGGTCACGATGAAGACGACGAGGAGCACGAGAGCGATGTCCACAAGTGGCGTCACGTTGATTCCGGCAATGATCCCGTTGCCGTCTTGCCGCCCCATCATCTCAATCACCGTGACTTTCGCGGCTGAGATACGCCAGCACGAGGTTCGAGAGCACCTCGGTGCTAGAAAGCAAGGAGGCGATGCGGCGCTGGAAGTAGTTGAAGGCGGCGACTGCTGGCAGCGCCACCAGGATGCCGACCGCCGTGGCCACCAACGCCTCGGCGATTTTCGTCATAACCGTCTGCGAGGCCACTTGCGTGGCGCTTACAGCTCCGCTGGCGAGGTGACCCGCGGGGCTTTGACCAAGTGCCTCGAATGCGCCGATAACACCAATGACCGTGCCGAACAGGCCGATGAAAGGAGCGTTGTTCCCCAAGGTGCCAAGGTACGCGAGCCAACGTTCGAGCCGAGCGCGCTCCAGCGCGGTCGCGCTCTGCATGGCCTTGTCGGCGGAGACAGCGCCGAGATTCGCGAGCTCGAGCCCGGCCGCGGCGACGGTTGCTGCGACTGACTTCGATTCGTGCAAGGCTGCGCGCGCCCCCTCGACGTCTCTCGCCGCGAGGGAGGCGCCCAGCCGCCGCGCCAGCTTTGGCAGATCGCAACCTCTCTGTCGATAGAAGAGCCAGCGCTCCACAATGATGGCCATGCTAAGCAGCGACAAGGCGCCGAGGAGCCCCAGGACCCACGTGGCCCCGGAGCGCAGAAGCGCTTGTTTAACGACTTCGATCGTGATCACGACGTATTCGCTCCTTCGCCTGATACGGCAGAGAGACAGAGACAAGATGCAAAAGAGATCGTGGAGGTCAACGAGACAGTGGCTCGACCTCGGCGCGCCTGAAGCCGGCCGGGTAGAGCCGCAGGTATTCGCGCGTCGCTCGCTTAATCTCGACATCGCCGCCACTTCGTTGCAGAGCGATGATGCGCAGGTAGGCGGCGTCTTCCGCTCGTCGATCGTCAGGAAACCGCGTGGAGAACCTGGCAAACGCGGCTGCCGCCTCGCGGTTGGCGCCTGCATCGAGCATGGCCATGGCGGCACGAAAGTCGAGCGCCGGATCTGGCTCCGGTGCGCCGATGTGCGGTGCAACCGGGCGACGCGCGGATGCTCCGATAGACGGCTTTTCTCCCCTGACCCCGACCACGGCCGTGCGGCGCCCTTGCGAGGTCGATCGCGTGGGCTGCACGCCGGGATCGGATTTCGTTGCGCCTCTCGGCGCCAGTGCAGTCGAATCGCCATCACCATCAGCCCTACCAGGCGCCAGCGCCTCCGGCCGCTGCCAATCGTGGATCCACGTCTGCCCGGCGATGAGGGCCACCGACCTCTTGCCGTTCAGACGAAGCACGACGCTCCCTTCCGCCACCGCCACCCGCGCCGTCCGACCGTCGACCACGCTCACCGTGAAGGTGGTCCCCATGTCCTCAAGCTCCCCGTCGGGCAGCAACACCATGACCTTGTCGCTGCGGTCGGATGTGGGGTGGTCGACCCGGATGGTCAGCTCACCACGCACGAGCGTGATCTCGTTTCGCTTGCCATTCTGGCGCCGCGACCAGACCGCCGTTTCATCGGCGCGAACGATCGCTTCCGCCGCACGTCTGGGCGTTACGGGTCGCTGCATGCGCCAGACTCCAAGAAGGCAAATGGCGCTGACCGCCGCCAGAGCGACCGGCCACCGCAAGCGATCGAGCCCGGTCTTGGACGACATCAGGGTGCGATCGAACGCTCCCAGCAACTGCACACGCGTGCGCGCCACGCGAAGCTCATCCGACCGCTTCTCCGCCAGCGTGCCGTCGCGCAGGCGCTGGCCAAGCTCGTCGAATCCCTTGGCCTCGTGCAGACACACGGGGCATTGGGCCATGTGCCGCAGAAAGGTTGCCTGCTCCGCACCCACGAGGCGGCCGTCGCGCATCGCCTCCACCTGGAACGACCGGGGACATCGCGCAGAAGTCACGGGGTCTCCCCTTGCAAAGCCCGGCGTAGCTCGTACCGAGCAGCGTGTAACCGAGTCCAGACCGTCCCGAGCGGAATATGCAGTGCCGCTGCGATTTCGGGACAACTCAGCCCCTCGACCTCCGCCATGAGAATAGCCAGGCGCTTCGCCTCGCTGAGGCGGCGGAGTGCTCGCTCGACGTCGTTGCGTGCCTGCAGCGCCGGACGCGGATCCACGGCCGTCGCCCAAGCCCCCGTGACGGAGGAAAGAACGCCCAAGAATCGACCCAAGGCTCGCCGCCGGCGGCGGAGAAGTCGGGCAGCAATCCCAAGCAGCCACGGATGACAAGAGGCGCGACCGTCGTAGCGGCCTGCCGCCTTGGCTGCGGTCAAGAACGTGGCTTGAACGACGTCATCGACGTCTTCGGCATCCGCGGTGGCGCGTGCGACGAAGCGTCGAAGGCGTGCCTGGTAGCGATCATAAAGAGCGCCAAGGGCATTGCTCTCGCCTGCCGCGAGGCGAGCCATGATGTCGGGATCCGAGGGACTTGGCCCCCCAGACGCCGGGGTATCGAGGGTCCGACCAGGAGGGGTCATCGCGTCCCCACGGTCGCGCCGAGCGCAACGCCCACGGTCCAGTTGGGCAGCGGCGCGATGTCGCTTTGCGAGTCTGCGGCGGAACGCGATTGCCCGAGCTCACCATCGAGGGCGATGAACGGACGGAGTGTCGAAAGTGCGCGAAAGTGGAGGCGAGCACCGAGGCGAAGGCGTGGATCCATCCGAGAGGAGGACGTCGTGACAGCCGTGTCGTCCGGCGCGCCAACCTGTTTGACAGACTTCGTCCCTCCCTGCAGCGCGAGCGCTCCGCCCGCCAGAACGTCGAGCGATCGCGTCCCAAAGCGAAAGCGTCGGCCGGCCAGAAGACCAAGCTCGAATGCCCCCGTCCCGGCGTGATCCGCAAGGTGCTGGTAGCCGTCGACGCGTGCCTCGAATCCGGCAAGCCAGCCGACGACCTCGATGAAGGACAGAGCTCCGAAGCCGATGCCGGCTTGGCCATCGCCGAAACGACCGCCGGTTGCGACAGACAGTTCGACGCGAACGGGGCTGCGCTGCGAAGCCGCATCCGAACCAGCCCCTGATGATGCCGACGAAAGCGACGCCGACGCCGGAGCCTGAGGCCGCACAGGCAAGGGCGCCGCTGCCGCTGAATCATCGACGACCTCTTGATCGCGGGCCGGCACGAGCAACAACGCTTCGAGGGTCGGTATGACATCCTCCCGCTGCCCCACGGTGCGGGCAGCGACGCGACCATCCGGGAGGCTGACCACGATGGCGACCGCAGTATTGCTCTCGGACAGAACGACGCGGGCGCAGGTGTCGATGTCGTCGCGCGCTGTGAGATTATTGCGAACGGAGTCCAGCAGGCCTGGCCAGCGAGACGGCACCTCGGCCGTCGCACTGATGGCAACCGGCCTGCAGGGTTGACCGGCCGCCAACGCCGCCGGCACTTCCATCGCAGCCCCCAGCAGGGCTACGAGAATGACCGCATCACGCGATGGCATGGGCAGGCTCATGTTCACTCCGTATTCGCCAGCACAACGCAAACCCTTCAACCGCAGCGACAAAATATTCTAGTGACGTATTTCGATGCCCACGCTAGGGATGGTGATGGGGCCGATCTTGACTCGCTCATCACCGCATCGCGTTGGCGCACCGGGGTCTCCGGTGCAGTTCTGCCCGAACGCGATCGTTTCCGTGCTGAGCGTAACGTTTTGCGTTTCGACGATCAGAGCGACAGATCCGCCTTCGCCCAATGGCCAGCGCTTTTCGAGACGCAGGTCCAGCCTGAAGAAGCTGGGATTGCGATCCCCGTTGTAGGGGGGCACGGGCAGCCCCGCCTCCAGGTTGGAATAGGGCGTGCCAGTGTAGAAGACGGACCGGCCGCCGATACGCCAGCGCGCGCCGAGGTCGTACGAAAGAATGGCGCTGAGAAGGTGGGTGCGGTCGAACTCGCTCGGTACGTGGGCCGTTACGAGGCCACCCGCGGCCGTGATGAAGTGCGTGTCGCGCGTCGACCTTGACAAGGTATAGGAAAGCCAGCCGCCAAGGCGCTTCGACAGCGACCGCCTGAGGAGCAACTCTAGCCCGTAGGCGCGGCCGCCGACCGGCTGGTCATCCGGACATCGGTATGCGGGCGGTTGCCCCACCAAGGAACACGTGGCCGTCGTGAGATCGACGAGGCCCGACCAGTACGAGAAGAAACCGGTCGCCGTGAGGGAGATGTCCGCCGGCAACGCCACCTCGACGCCTTGGCTGACCTTCACTGCGGATTGCAACTGCCTATCGCCGAATGGGAAGCCTGGCACCGAGACGATCAGCGCCGAAATCTCCCCGGCGCGGAGGGCAGGATACTGGTGCGACCGTCCTACGATCGAGACCAACGTCAGCGCGGGCATGACGGTCACGCGCATCGACAAGCGTGGATCGAGCGCAGGCACGGTCGTTCGGACCTGCCCCGTGCCGGCGGACGGGTCGGGTCTCCACGAGTCGAACACTTCAAAGCGCAGTCCTGGCACAATCTCGATCCTGTGGTTGACGCGCCAGATTACATCCGCGTGCGCAGCGGTAGCCAGGTTTGTCGGCGGAGGGTCGGCGGTCGAAGGAACTGGCACGGGATCGCCCGGCCCGTTCGGGTTTTGGTGCAAGCCGTAGTCGTCCAACTGGACACGAGCACCGCCTCGAAATCTCACTGCTGACGATAGCGCGCTTTCCATCTCGACACGCGCCGCGAGGGATCGGTCCTTGACGTAGGTCGGTGCAGCGCCACGACGATCGTAGCCCCCCGACACGGCGAAGCGAACATGCCCATCGGTGAGCACGTGGTCGTAGCGCAGGTCGACCCGGTGAAAGTCCGATACCAGCTGCTCGACGGGCGGGACCGTCTCATCTCCCGATGGCGATGGCGTGGCCAGGCGGTCATGGCTCCCGAACACGAACGCGCCAAGGGTGCCACGACTACCAACCCTCCAGGTTGCTCGCGCCTGGTAATCCCAATAGCTGAGCTCGAGGTCGGAGACTACGGCGCCGAGGACCGGCCCCGGATAGCCGTAGCGACCGGCGACGAGGATCGTTCCCCGATCGTCTTTGCCGAAAGGAGATTCGACCAGGGCTCCCGCATCGACGAGGCGTAGGTTGGCCTCACCGTGGCGAACCGGAGCTGGATCGCGGGTTTGACCATCGATAATCGCGCCCACCCCATCGCCGTAGCTGGCGGGAGCGACGCCGGGGAAGAAATCCACGCGGTCGATGAGTCCCGGGTGGATCACGCCTTGGCCCACGCCGATGTGGAATAGAAAGGGAACGCGAATCCCGTCGACGAAGTAGCCATTGTCGTTGGGCGGAGCGCCGCGAATGTAGAAGTACGGCAACCCGCTGACTACCGGGATAACACTCGGCAACGCTTCGATGGCGCGAAACGGATCACCGAATGCACCCGGGATCTCGCGCACCTCGGCGGCGGAGATGGTCGTCTGTCCCACGTCGCGACGGCGACCGCGAACCGTCACCTCGAGGGGAGATTCGGATGCATCGGACAGCGCTACCTCCGTCGACCCCGGCGTGAGGTCGGCGTGCGATGCCCGTCCGCCCGCCTCGACGACGCCGCCGGTGTCGGCGCCGAGACCGTTCGGAGATCGTTGCGGCTCGGCCTTGCTGCCCTGGTGAAAAGCGACGCGCACCCGGATTCTCGCGGCGATTGGCGTGTCACCACGGCGCGCAGATGCGAATCGCCAGGCCAAGGCGAAGCCTCGCGCGTGTGCGGCAAACGGCTCAGCGCCCTCGAGAACCGACACGCGAGACACTGTTCCATCCTTCTCGACGACCAATTCCATCAGCACCGTGGCATCTCCGCCCGCATTCGCGGGATAGGGAACGTCGGCATTTCCCGCAGGCACGGGTGGAGTAAGACTTGCGTCGGCTTGGTCGCTGCCTTCGCCCTCATCTTTGGCGAACGCGGGACACACAACGAAGGTGATGAATACCACCGAGACAATTCCAGAAGCGCGGATCATTGTGCCCGTATTCGCCTGACGTCCTCGTTTCCTTCATGCTTTGCTAACACGCTCCCGGCGCCCCCTAGACAACGAAAGGTCGCCATGTCCACGAAGAGATCGACTTCCGCACTGACCGCCCATTTGGGCTACTGGCTGCGCTTCGTATCCAACCACGTGTCGCAGGGCTTCGCGCGCAAGGTGGAAGCCCACGGGGTGACCGTGTCCGAGTGGGTGGTATTGCGCCAGCTGTTGGATGCGGGCCCCGTCGCCCCCAGCCGACTGGCCGATCACATGGGCGCGACCCGCGGAACCATCACCAAGCTCGCCGACCGACTGCGAGAAGTCGCTGGTTTCGCGCGATGCCGACCCGACGGACGGGCGCGCGCAAGTTCTGCGCCTCACGACCGCGGGCCGGGCCCTGGTCCCGCGGCTCGCAGCGCTCGCCGACCGCAACGACGCCGAATTCTTCGACCACATCGCGCCCAAGGAACGCGCGGCGCTGGTGAAGACCCTGCAGGGGATCGTCGAGCGGCGCGGACTCCAAACCCTACCCGTGGACTGACGGAATTCATCACTACCCCGAAATCGAACCACACCACAAAGGACGGATGCACATGGACACCAACTGGAAAGCTATCGCTCGGGCCGCGACCGAAGCCGCCGCCACCGGAACCAAGGACTTCGGACAGATCGTGGGCTCGCTCGTGCAAGCAGGCTTCGACGGCTACCTGGTCGATTTCCGGACTTCGACCCAGACCTTCTACCTCCCCGACGGGAGCTGCCACGTGGTCGAGATCCACCCGACCTCGAGCCCCGTCGCCGCATCCTTCGACGCCGCCGTCGTGAAGGATGCGATCCGCGAAGCCCAGACCAAAGCGCCCGGCTACACCTACCACGGGTTCTGCGCGAAGGTGGCCCAGGCGGGCTGCGCGGGCTACCTCGTGTCCTTCCCGGGCAAACGGGTCCTGTACTTCGGACGATCGGGCGACACCTACACCGAATACTTCCCTGGTACCGCTCCAGCCTCGACAGCGAGATAGCGAGGATCATCGAGGCCGATCGTTAGCTCCGCTCGGCTCGCATTGTCATTCTGTTCCTCTCACGTAGGTACAGAGGAGAGCGCCCGATGTCGTTTGTGTGCAGGCACCGAGCTGGAACCGATGGAGTCTGCCGTCGTCATGGAAGAAACGTTTGCCGCCACCGAGCACGACGGGATCGATCATGAGCCGCAGCTCGTCGACTAACTCTCGTTCGAGCATCGACTGAACCAGTCCGGGACTGCCTATCGCAAGCAGCGTACCGTCGCCTTCGCGCTTCAGCCGATCGAGCGCGCCAAGAGCGTCATCGCCGAGCAGCAGCGCACCCGACCATTCTAGTGGAGCTTTCAGCGTACGCGACGCCACGAACTTAGGTCGCGTGTTGAGCGGACGAGCGAGCACCTGCTCTTGTTCTGAGGCTTTGGGCCAATGTCGAGACTCATCCATTCGATTGCGATGAGCTTACGCATGGCTGGCTCCTTCCGAAAGCTCGATCGCGGTCCTTCCACGCAGAGGCCGAAAGAACGCGCGCAGATCCTCGGCCAACAGCTCCGGCTCTTCGAATGCGGCAAAGTGCCCACCGCGCGGGAGCTCCGTGTAGCGCTGGACATTGAAGAAGCGCTGCGCCCACTCGCGTGGCGCGTGCGTGCTGTCCTTGGCGAAAAGCGCGATGCCGGTCGGCACATGCGAGTGGCCGACCCACCCCTTCGCCGTCTCGAGGATCCAGCGCATCGCTCCAGCTTGCGTGAAGTCGTAGTAGGGCAGAAACGCCGATGCGATGGTGCCGGTGGTCCAGTAGACCATGATGTTCGTGAGTAGCTCGTCCAGGCTGAACCGTGCTTCTACTTGGCCGTTGCAGTCGCTCAGCGATTGGAATTTTTCGACCAGCCAGGCCGCCAGACCCGCCGGCGAATCCATTAAGCCTTGGGCGAGCGTGAGCGGCCGCGTGCCCTGGATCATCGCGTAGGCGCCTTGCTTCATCATGAAGGCGCTGGTGGCCGCGAGCTGCTTTTCTTCCGCCGGGCTCAAATCATGGGGCTTCTGGAAGGTATGCCAAAACGGTACATCCGTGAGGTGAATTCCGATCAGCGACGTGGCGTGGCTACGAGCCAGGTGCTCGGTGATCGTGCTTCCCCAATCGCCACCGTGCGCCCCGAAGCGCGCGTAGCCGAGCTCTTCGGTCATCAGCTTGTGCCACAGATCGCCGACCTGGAACGTCATGCCGTCTGAATCGGGCCGCTGCGAAAATCCGAAGCCTGGCAAGCTCGGCACGACTACGTCGAAGGCATCGGACGGGTCGGCGCCATGTGCTTCGGGATCGGTCAGCAGCGGAATCAACTTCGAGAAGCGCAGGAACGAGTCCGGGTAGCCATGGGTGAGAATGAGCGGAAGGGGCGCTTTGCCGCGCCCACGCTCGTGGATGAAGTGGATCTCTATCCCAGAAACCGGGGCGCGAAAATGAGAGAGTCGGTTGATCGCTGCTTCCTGCGCCCGCCAATCGAACCCGGTCTGCCAGTGCTGGAGCAAGCGCCGCAAGAACGCGGGACTCGTTCCCGAGTCCCAGCTCTCGCCTTCTTCTGCTTCGGGCAGCTGCGTGCTCGCCAGGCGTTCGCGGAGATCGACGAGAACGGCGTCTGGAATTCTAACTTCGAAGGGTTGGACGGACATGCTTCTCTCCTCTGTCTTGCGCAAGCTAAGCAGCCAGAGCGCGGAAAAACGTGGTGACATCTTTTGCGTACAACTCGGGCTCCTCGAGCGCGGCGAAGTGGCTGCCCCGCGGCATCTCAGTCCAGTGCTGCACGTTCAACGTGCGTTCGGCGAACTCCCGCGGCGGGATGCCCCCCATGTCCTTCGGAAACAACGCGAGCCCGACGGGCACGTCGACGTGGTCGGCGATGGTGAGAGAGGGCGACAGCATGTCGGCGCGATAAGTGTCGATCGAAGAGCCGATAGTGTGCGTGACCCAGTAGATCATGATGTTCGTGAGTAGCTCGTCCTTGGTGAAGCTCTTTTCGAGCTGACCGCCGTTGTCGGACCAAGAATGGAAGCGGTCCAAGATCCACGCCGCCAGGCCAGAGGGCGAATCCGTCAATGCCGGGGCGAGGCTGTGCGGTGTACTCGATTGGACCATGGCGTAGGCGCCGTCGGTCATGAAGTGCTTCTTGCCGGCGTCGAGGTACTTCTGCTCCGCCTTCGAGACCGTTTTCGGATCGACGTTGGCCACGTGCCAGCCGAGATCGGTCAGGTGAATTCCGACCACGGATTCCGGGTGCTCGATCGCCAGGATCTGCGCCAGCGCGCCGCCGCCGTCGCCGCCCGCCACTGCGAACTTTCGATAGCCGAGCACCTCGGTCATCAGCCGCCAGAGCAGCTCGGCGCTTTGGCGGTTCGGCTGCTTGGTCGAGCGATATCGGACCGGTCCGGTAAACCCGAAGCCAGGGAGAGACGGAACGACGACATCGAATGCATCACGCGGATCGGCGCCGAGCAGGCCAGGTGACGTGAGCTTCGGAATGACCTTGTAGTAGCGATAGAAAGAGTCGGGCCAGCCGTGCAGGAGCAACAGCGGCAACCGAGCTTGTCCTCGTGCCTTTTCGTGGAGGAAATGGATCCGCGAACCGTCGAGCTCCGCTTTGAACTGCGAAAATAGGTTGAGGGAGGCCTCCGCTTTGCGCCAGTCGAATTGATTCTGCCAGTATCCGAGCAGCTCCTTCAGGTACTCGGGGCTCGTGCCGAATTCCCAGCCGTCATCGCGCGGCCCGCCCGTCCAGCGCGTGCGGCGGAGCCGCCGGCCGAGATCGTCCAGCACGGCCTGGTCAACGTTGATCACAAATGGCTCTGCGTCCATAGAGACTCCTTCGCCGGATTTTCCTTCAAGAATGTGCATGGACGACCCGGCTGCTCTCCCGTTGGTTCAGGAGATCGCACCGGCGAACTGGCCAATCAGGGGAGCAAAGGGGAAGCCAAGGAGGACGAAGACTGAAGCGTCCCGGGATTCATGGGGCTGGCATGCTTCGGCGCGGCTTGTCCAACCTTCGATGAGTCACGATGATTGGATCGCTCCATCAAGATGACGGATTCTTGGTGAGGCACCTGGTGATCGAGGGCGGAAGGTGCGGCGAACAGGCCTCGGACCTGCTCGATGCGTGCCGCGCGCTGAAGCGCCCCTCGGCGTAGCGTCGCCACCTTGTGCCGACTGCATCCTTCATACAGAATCGAAAATTCAGCTCTTCATGTCCGGTCGAAGGCGGCTCGTGCGTTGATCGCTCAAAGGAGATCGAAAATGGCAAAGTTCATGTACCTCTTCCGCGAAGGTCCCCGACCCAACCTGGCACCCGCAGACCTGGCAGCCCACCTGGCCAAATGGTCGGCGTGGATGGGCGAGCTGGCCGAGGCCGGCCACATGCTCCCTGGCGGCGAACCACTGGAGCTCGAAGGCAAGACGCTTCGTGGTCGCAACAAGATCGTCGTCGATGGCCCGTTTGCCGAGGCGAAGGATCTGGTAACCGGGGTCCTGTTCATCGAAGCATCCACTATCGATGAAGCGCTCGCGCTGGCCCGCGACTGCCCCATCTTCATCTACGACGGCGCTGTAGAGGTCCGCCCCATCATGCCCATGGCGCGGCCTGGTTGATGACTGCGAGCGATGAGCACGCGCTGACCGTTCTGTTCCGGCAGGAATCAGGCCGGCTCGTCGCTTACCTGGCGCGCATGTTCGGCGCTCACGACCTGCAGACGGCCGAGGACGTGGTGCAAGACACGCTCTTCACGGCGCTGCAGGCGTGGCGGCAAGGCTTGCCTCCCGACCCTGCGGCCTGGCTCTTCACCGTCGCCAGGCGTCGAGCCCTCGATGTCCTCCGCCGACGAAAGGTGCGCCACGGACATGGACAGGTCTCGCTCGAATCCGCCGAGCTGGCAGCGCCCGCCGACGACGATCCGACCGAGGATCTTCTGCGCATGATGTTCTCGTGTTGTCATCCTTCGCTCACCGACGACACCCAGACGGCGCTCATCCTTCATCTCGTCTGCGGCTTTGGCAGCGTGGAGGTGGCGCGCGCGTTCTTCGTCGAGCCGGGTGCCATGGAAAAGCGCCTGTCGCGCGCCAAGAACGTCCTGGCGGCCGAGGGCGCGCTGTGCGAAGTCGCGACACCGGAGGAAACGCGCAAGCGACTGTCGGCGGTGATGCAGGCGATCTATCTGATGTTCGACGCCGGCTACCACGGGTCGCTGGCACCGGAGCCCGTGCAGCTCGACGTCGCCGCGGACGCGATTCGTATCGCGGACCTGCTCGCAGAATCGCGTGCCACCTCGACGCCGGCCGCCCACGCCTTGGCGGCGCTCACCTGCCTGCACGGCGCCCGCCTTCCCGCACGCTTCGCACGCGGCGCCTTGGTTCCGCTCGACGAGCAGGACCGAGCGACGTGGGATCCGGAGTTGGTGGCGCTTGGGATGCGACACCTGGCAGCCTCTGCGACCGGCTCGGACTTGACCGTCTTCCATCTCGAGGCAGGCATCGCGGCCCAGCACGCGGCCGCCTCGTCCATCGACACGACCGATTGGCCCGAGATCGTTCGCCTCTATGGACTGCTCTACCAGCGCAAGCACACGCCCGTCGTGGCCCTGAGCTACCTCATTGCTCGCGCTCGACTGCACGGACCGAAACAGGGCATCGCCGAGCTGCTCGCGCTGGAAGGGAAAGAACGACTGGAGCGCTATCCCTTCTACTGGGCTGCCTTGGGCGACCTCGCCTTCCGCGCGGGCGACACCGACTCGGCACAGGGTTGGCTGATGCGCGGCTTGGCCAGCGCGCGCACCGATGGCGAACGGGCGATGTTCACGCGAAGAATTGCGTCTTGCCGACCTTCCTAGGTGGCGGGACCTGATCTAGATAGGCGGGACATGAAAAGCCTCTCGCCACAGGGATACTCCTCGGAATGGTCATCGCCCTCGCCGTGCCAGCGGGCGCTTGCATCACCCCGCCCGGGGTGGTCGTTCAGCGCAACGCCGCCGAGGCGTTGACCCAGCAACACCCGCGCGAGTTCGCGCACAGCCCGAGCGAAATTCTCAAGGGCGCCGGGCTCGGCTGGAATCTGGGCAACAGCCTCGACGCCGTTGGGGGCGAGAGCGCGTGGGGCAACCCACCGGCGACGCTCGAGCTGATGAAGAGCGTGGCCAAGGCCGGGTTCGGCCTGGTGCGCATTCCGGTGACCTGGACCCAGCACACCGGCGAGGGCCCCGATTATGCGATCGAGCCGGCGTGGCTTTCCCGCGTGGCCGAGGTGGTGGACTACGCCCGCGCGGCCGGCATCTACGCGGTCATCAACATTCACCACGACGGCGCCGACGGCAACAAGGCCTCGCAGTGGCTCGCGCTCAAGGACGAGGCGGGCAACATCACGGAGACCAACAACGCTCAGGTCAAGGCGCACTTCATCGCGGTATGGTCCCAGATCGCCAAGCACTTCGCGGGCTATGGCGAGGAGCTGCTATTCGAGTCGATGAACGAGGTCCACGACGGCTACGGCCCGCCCAACCCGCACTACTTCCCCATCATCAACGACCTCAACCAGGAATTCGTGAAGGTGGTGCGCGCCTCGGGCGGCAACAACGGCAAGCGGCACCTGATCGTCCCGGGCTACAACACGCACATCGATCACACCATCGCGGGATTCAAGCTGCCGACGGACACGATCCCGAACCGCTTGATCGTCGCGGCGCACTTCTACGATCCGTACCTGTTCGCCCTCATGGCCAAGACCCACACCTGGGGGCAGGCCTCGCCCGGGCACGACGACTGGGGCCAGGAAGACTTCGTCGTCAAGCAGCTCGACAAGCTGAAGACCACGTACATCGACAAGGGCATTCCCGTGTTCCTCGGCGAATACGGCGCGGTCAACCAGGACGGCTACGAAGACTACCGTCGCTACTACATGGAGTACGTCACCAAGGCGGCCATCGATCGCGGGATCCTGACGGTCTATTGGGACAACGGCGCGCAGGGCGCCGGTGAAGACAGGTTCGCGCTCTTCGATCGCACGAGCGGCGAGGTCACGCAGCCGGCCCTGCTCGAAGCCATGCGTCGGGCCGCGACCAGCCCCTACAAGCTCGGCGACATCGCGTTGCCCAAGCCGGCGAAGTAAAGAAGGTTCGCGGTCAGGCGAGGCGCGGGCAGAAACCGGCCTACTGCTTGCAGCGAGCACTCGGCGAACAGCCCTCGGATTTGTTGATGTGGCTCGTCCGACAGCACGTCCGACGGAGGCGTCTCCTGCCAGTCTCCGAAAGTCCTACGCTACGAGACGCCCGGCTGCGGTGCCGAGGCCCATTCAGTCTGTGGCACGCCCGTCGAGGATGCCTGCCTATCGATCGCGTGCGATTGCGACGGCGAGCTTCTCACCGGCTGCGACGACTACAGAAAACCCTGGCAGTCGAAGGGGCTTTGCCCCGGCACGTGCTTCAGCCCGACCAACGTCGATGCCTTGACCATCACCTTTCTTGTCCCAGGTTGCGCCTGATCGACCAGGGGTTGGCCCTAATGGTCGTGGCGAAGAGGGCGAGGCAGGAAAAGCCGGCGACGACGGGCGAGGCGCTTGCGGTCAAAGCGGGCTGACCACCTTGCCGTCGAACCATCGGAGGCGAAAGGGCCCGCACGCGGCCGAGTTCTGTCCGTCGTGGACCGCCAGGAATATCTCCGACGCAGAGTTACCCCATAGGCCGGCGAAGAACGCGTCGCCGGTCAGCGAGTCGATGACCTTGAATTGCGTGCCGTCCCAGTGACCGAAGACGTTCCCGGCGATCGCGAACAAGCTGCCCGCCGTGCCCCACAGCTTGATCTTCCCGATACCGCCGGTGCCCGAGACACTCCGCGGCCCGGAGGCGTTGTAAGGGATGGTGGCTGCTTCCGACCATCCCGCGCCGTCGAAATGAACGAGCTGCCCTTGCGAGCCGCCCACCCAAATGTCCGACGCGCCGAAGCCCCACACCGCCAAGGGTTCAACCTGTGACGGCAGTCCCGCCAGCAGCAGCGGATCGCCACCCGAATCCATCCTGAACACGAGGCCCCCGCCATAAGTCTCGTTCGCAGTCACCACGACAGTCGACGAGTCGGCCCACACCGCGCTCGTCCAACCCACGGCCGGAAGAGCAGCACCGAGCTGGGTCCAGAAATCACCGTCGTACTGGAGCAGGCGATCGTAGTTGACGGCATAGGCGCGGCCGGTGCTCACCACCGACAGATCCGCAACGAAGCTCGCGGCACCGCTGCACTCGGCCGATCCCCCGTCGACGAATTGGATGCCACAAGGGAAACCTCCATATACGACGAGTGGTCCATTGGCGAAACCCTTGAGACCTCCCTGATACAAGATGTTGGTATCCCCGGGCCAGTCGAACGTGATTTTCCAACCGGTGCCCAGATTGGACCAAATTGCTGGCCGCGTCTTCGCGTCGGACGTGAGCACAAAGGCGCCACGCTCGTCGCTCCAAATATCGAGGAATGATGAACCGTTGATCTTCGGGCAAAACGCGTCCTGACTCTGCCGCCACAGGGGCTTTCCCGATGTGCCGGCCCCACCCCCGCCGCCGGTGGCTGCACCACCCCTTCCCCCCAAGCCGACGCCGCCGGCCCCCGCTGCGCCACCGCCTCGTCCGCCAACAGAGCTCGGGCCAGCAGCTCCCGCTGCGCCGCCGCCTCGTCCGCCAACCGCCCTGGTGCCGGCAGATCCCGCTGCGCCACTGCCACGTCCACCCATCCCGCCGCCTCCTCCCGAGCCAGCCGTTCCTCTCCCGCCAAGGCCGGTGGCGCCTCCGCCTCCGGCGCCAGGGCCGACACCAGCATCGCCTCCCGTGGAGGCCCTCGTCCCGCTGTCGCGTGAAGGAACTCCCGATGCATCCCCATAGTTCGACGCCGCATCGGCGTCGCCGTCCACGCGGACAGAAGGCTGTCCGCCCATGCTCGTCCGGCCACAAGCCACGCCCGGACCGTGGGCGAGCAGGATCAAGATGGACCACAGGATGTCCCGCATCCGTGCAGGCACTGTCGATCTCGTTGCCAACGACATTTTTCGATCCTGATCAGAATTGGTGGAACTGTGTGCCGTCGAACCAAAGAAGGAAGGCGACGCCGCACGCGGTGTCTCGGTATCTCCCGTCCCGAATGGCAACGAAGACCTCGTTCACCGATCGTCCCCAAATCGTCCCGAACACGTCGGCGTCGTTTTCCGCCCGAAGCAGTATCTCGACCTGCGTGCCGTTCCACCTTCCGAATTCCGAACGAGTGGTGAAGTACACAGTGCCCGACGCTCCCCAAAGGCTCTCGATGCCGTCTAGGCTCCTCGAGCCGGTGGCATGCACTTGCCACTTTCGGCCGTCGTAATGGAGAAGCTGATTCGCGCGGTTGCCGAACCACACGTCGTTCGGCCCGAATGCCCACACGGCTTGATAGCTGCCGACGGGAACTCCGGACATGAGTGTCAGAGGGCCAGTCCCCGCTTGCGTCGCGACCGTCTGATTGTAGCCGGCGGCAATAGCGCCGTCGGGACCTGCCCAGACGGCCAACAGCGATAACTCGTCGCCAAGGTCTCCAACCGTCGCCCAGGCTCCGCCGGAATATTTGAGCAGGCGCGCGTCGTCGATGACGTACGCCACCGGGTCTGGTCCCACGGCGAATCCGCCATAGGATCCGTAGCCGTTGATCGTCGGGTGAAAGGCGAGGACGCCGTTGTCGACGAGCGCTGTCCCGGTCCCGTACCCGTCGAGCGGCCCAGAGACGAGGAGCGGTCCATCGGGCACGCTCGGCCATAGCCTGGGGCTTTGCGTGCTGCCGGGAGCGAACTGATAAAGCAACCGCCAGCCCGTCCCCGAGTTGAACTTGATGGACGTGCCGTCCTTGCCACAAGAGGAGCCCATCTCGGGCGCGCAGCCTTCGCCGACCAAGGCGAAGACTCCTCGATCGTCAGCCCAGACGTCGAAGGCGCCAGCTCCGAAGAACCCCTGATTCGCATCGCAGATGGGCTGCGTGCTCTGTTGCCACCCGGGCGTTCCGAGAGGCATCGTGAAGGGCGGCTTCCATTCGGGCCGTGGCGGCCGGTCATCGATTGGCTCTGGGCTCGACAGCGCGCCCGCTGCTCCATCCCATGAACCCACGAAGCCACCCGCCCCCGCAGCGCGTGCGTCGACGCCGGCCGTCCCGGTGGGGCGAGTACGCGCGCCTCCTGCGCCCATGGCGCCTCCCGGTGTCTCCCCCGCGACATCTCGGACTTCGCCCGAGCCCGCGTCACGTTGTGTCCCGCCCGCGCCGCCATGGACTCCGCTGGAGCCCGCGTCGCTGTCACGTGTGCCGCCCGCGCCCCCACGGACGCCCCCAGAGCCCGTGGTACCATCTCCCACTCGCCACCCGCCAGCACCGCCGTTGGATCCGCCGGACGCAACGGCGCCTCCGGCGGCGATGCTGCCATTGCCGCTCGCGCCCCCCTTTCCGACGCTCAAGCCCTTGTGGCACGCCGCGAAGGCCGCGCACACGAGCAGTGCCATCGAGACGAACGCCCGACGCCGAAGCGTGCGGGGTCCTTTGTCCTTCATGTTTCTGCTCGTCCCTCGGGCGGGCGATTCCTTACCGATACGACGTAGAAAGCTGACCCAAGAAGCCGCACCGCCGACAGCTGCCTTGCATCGAGGAGATCACCATGATGCGGAACGCTGGAATCGTAGGGCTGCTCGTCGTCGCGCTGAACGCGTGCGGTTCGCAGAACGCCGGAGGCGGCGGCGCGGCAACGGGGAGCGCGGCGACGGGGGGCGCCACGAGCGGCGGCGGTGTGCGCGGTACGGGCGGCAGGTCGGGCGACGGCGGAGCGGCAGGCGCGAGCGTCGTCGCGGGCAGCGGTGGTGGCGCAGGGGCGGGGTCCAGCGAAACCGGCGGGAGACTCGGCTCCGGCGGACGGTCGGACTCGGGCGGTGGAGCAGGCGGGGCTGGAACATCTGGACGAGGTGGCGCGGTCGGCATGGGTGGCGAAACCGGGAACGGCGGGGCGAGCGGCCAGATCGACGCCAGAGCGCCGAGCGACGTGCCCGCGAGTAATCCATCGGGTGACGCATCCGTCGCCAAGGACGTCGCTGCCCCGCAAAGCGACGCGGTGGACACGAAGCCAGCCACGTCGACCTGCAGCGGCACTTCCACGCTGAAAGCCGGAGACAACAAGGCCACGCTTCAATTCGGCGGCCGCACGCGCAGCTACGTGGTCTACGTGCCGAGCGCCATCAAGTCGGGCACCGCCGTTCCCTTGGTCTTCGATTTCCACGGCCACGGAGCAAACGCCGCTCAGGAGGAGTCGTCGAGCGGCTGGAAGAAGAAAGCCGATCAGGTGGGCCTCATCATGGTCTATCCCGACGGGGTGGACAGCTCTTGGAACGTCGGCAACTGCTGCGGTCTGGCCATGTCCGAGAAGGTCGACGACGTGGGATTCACCAAGGCCATGATCGAGGCGGTGAGCAAGGCCGCGTGCATCGACCCCAAGCGCGTCTACGCCACCGGCATGTCGAATGGCGCGGGCTTCGTGCACCGACTGGGATGCGAGGCCGCGGACGTGATCGCCGCGATCGCCCCGGCCTCGGCCGACCTGGTGACCGATCCCTGCACGCCCGCGCGGCCCATCTCGGTGCTGGCGGTGCGCGGGCTCGCCGACACCATGGTCGCCTACGAAGGTGGAAAGACCGGCTCGACGGGCTGGAACGATCCTGGCGCCAAGGCGTCGCTGGACCTGTGGAAGAAGATCGACCAGTGCACGGGCTCGACGACGACCCCGCGCCAGTACTGCGAAAGCTACACGCAATGTAGCGGCGGCGTCGAAGACACGCTGTGCTCGCTACCCGACACCGGCCACGACACGTACAACAACGCCGTGAACATGAACGTGCCCGACGTCGTCTGGGAAATGTTCCAGCGGCAACCGATGCCGTGAAGGGTTCGAGGCGTCCCCGTTCGAGCGCCTGAAGTTCGATTCGGATCTGACGACAGAGTCACCAGTCCGTCTGAAGGGCAGGCCCCGGAGGTTGTAGCCTCGGCGGGACGAACGGTGGGGGCGTTGAAAACAGCGATGCATCCGTCTCGGACGGTGGCACCTTCAGGCCCCCCAAGGCCAGTGACAGCGTCACCCTTCGGAGTGGTGGGGTCCCAGGTCACTGTGATACGATGGGGGCTGACATGTTGCGCATCCTGCATCGGGGCCGAGTGGCTGCTTCCCGACGAGGCGTAGCTGCAGCGGCGGCGGCAGCCTGCGTACTCGGGCTCTTCGGCGGTTGCGTGGACCTGACGCCGCCGTGGCAAAAAGTGACAACCACGGATGGCACGGGCTCGGGTGGTCAGGGCATCGAAGGGCCTGGGGCGACCAGCGGCGCGGGCGGCGCAGAGCTCGGTGGCGTCATTGACGTGAGCCCAGGTGCGGGGGGCGCGCCCGGCGCCATCGACTTGCCGCTTCCACGTACGGACGGTGCCGAAGGCGACATCGACGGTGGGTTCGACGTTCCTCTGCCCAGCACGGATGTCCCCGCCGAGGCCGGAGGCACATCCATGACCGGGGGCTCGAGCGGGGCCAGTGGCACCGTAACGACCGGTGGC
>Ga0302323_100001417_pt1 | contig 19419 bp, 8 predicted proteins | sample Fen_T0_3_FD_201950 | JGI IMG/M metagenome (GOLD analysis project Ga0302323, IMG submission 201950) | Peat permafrost microbial communities from Stordalen Mire near Abisko, Sweden - Fen_T0_3 | ecosystem: Environmental > Terrestrial > Soil > Wetlands > Permafrost | place: Sweden: Abisko... | reverse complement strand
GTTCCCTCCAGATGAGCGTCGCTGGACGCGACGACGTTTCCGCTTCTCGCCATCGAGTTACAAGACTATGAGAACGAGAAAGTGCATTTTCAGGTAAACCACTACAACCGAGCAGGCGATTCACTGGTGCAAACGAATGGTTTTATAAAATAACCGTCAAAACGCGCCAGAACCTCGACCGCACTCATCAGCCACCCCCCCGATCTGCGAGACGAAGCGCGCACAACTCTCGCATTTCGAGCCCATCGCATAGCATCATTTCCGGCGGCCAACTAACCGCCCGGTCGAGTGGCAAGTGAGTAAAGATCCGCGGGGCAAGCCCCGCGGCATTCGACCGAACCAATCTGGTGTAGCCGGGATCGCTGACCCCGGAATTTTTTGGAACCGGCCTCAGCGAGGCCGGCTACAGCCAAGCCGAAGCAAGCTTTGGAAATTAGGCCCAAAGAGATTAAACGGAGCCGCGGGCAACCTGGCTCGCTACCCGTATTTTCTGCCAGCTCTTCTTTTAGCCCGCGTCGATGTCCGCGTAAATGGCTTCGCTGGCGACCGGAAGCAGTTGCGTGCGCTCCCTTTCTTCGGGCGTGGAAAGAAAAACCTTCGCCCCCTGATCGCCCGTAAGCGTTTCCAGTTTCGAGCGCAGTTTAGTAACGAGGGCGGCGGGATGTCCGCGGCCCCCACCGCAAGTGGGAATGATATTTTTCAAACCGCCCTGGGCGGCGAAGGCCTCGGCGATCTGCCGCACGAGGACAGCGTTCATTCCGGGCAGATCGCCCGGGCAGACGAGAAAGCCCCAGCAATCCGGCGAGGTGGCGCGGATGCCGGCCGCCAGCGAATTACCCATGCCGGAGACGTAGTCCGGGGCAAAGACAGTGCGTACCGGTAATCCGGATACAGCCTCTTCGATCGCGCAGCCCTGGTGTCCCGTGACGACGATCACCTCGCCGATTCCCGCCTCGCAGAAAGCGGTTGCGACATGCCGGATGACGGGCGTCCCGTCGGGACCCGGCAGGAGAAGTTTGTTCGTGGGCGCGGCGCGCCGCGAAAGTCCCGCCGCAAGAATAACTCCACTGAGCCGGAGTTGTGACGGACTGCTGGATTTAGGCGGTTGCGCCATGGTGTGGTTTACCGCCACACGCCGCGGGCGGCTTGGGAACGCACGAGGCCGGCCATCATGCCGATGGCGATGCCCAAGGAATCGGAGGCACCGAGGCGCAGACCGGCCGGACCCTCGATACGAGCGAGTTCAGTTTCGGTAGCACCGAGCGTTTTCAAACGTTCGAGCCGGGTAGCATGGCTGCGCTGGCTGCCGAGAGCGCCGATGTAGCCAATCCCGGTCTTGAGCAGCGCGATCAACGCAAGATCATCAATCTTCGGATCATGACTGAGCACGAGAGCGGCATCGCGCTGGTTGGGGGCAAAGGTCGAAAACTCCTGCGGCCAGGCGTTGATGAGCTGATCCGGTGCGACAGGGAAACGCTCGGGCCTGGCGTAATTGCTCCGGGGGTCGATGACGATGCACTCGAAGCCGGCGTGTTGGGAAAATGCGACGAGATGAGCCGCCGTGTCGACCGCGCCGATGATAAAAAGGCGTGGTGACCGAACCAACGTCCTGATGAAATAGGGGGATCCTCCCGATTCATCCAACGTGCAAACGCCTTCGTTCGCGAGACGCACCCTCGCCCGGTCCCGTTCCTCAGGGAGAAATTTATCGTGATCACCGGCTTCGTTACCCACGAGATCGAAGCCAAAGTGGCGGTCACCGCGGGAAAGGATCACGGCGTTGGAGCCGGAACGAAGCCAGACGAGAATCTGTTCTGCGAGCGTTTTCATTTCCGGCCGCGGCATGAACATAAACCATGGTTCAATGCGCACCTCCACATAACCGCCGCAACTCAAACCGTCCAGCCACGGCGGGGAGCCGTCCGGACCGAAACGCAGAATGCGATGGCCGCCGCCGGCAAGAATCTCGGAGGCGGCGTGGATCACTTCATTATCAAGGCAGCCGGCGCTGACGGAGCCGACGAAACGGTCGCCCGATGCAGAGATGAGCAGCGTCGCTCCCGGGGCGCGCGGGACACTGCCTTCAACGCGAAGGACGGTAGCGATGGCGAAAGGTTCGCCCCGGTCGATCCATTCAAGAAGCTGCTGCCGGAAGCCGGACACGCGATTGGCCGGAATTTGCATGAGAGTTATCGGGCAGCGCCAGGAAAGCAGCTGCGCCGGGTCCTAGGTCGCGACCCCCGCGAGGGCTTTCTTCACGCGTTCCGGTGTCATCGGAAGCTCAAGCAGCCGGGCTCCCGTGGCATCGTACACTGCATTTGCCAGCACCGCTCCCATGATGATGATCCCCGGTTCACCGCCACCCTGCGGGGGCGAATCTTCTGCATTGAGAATCATGGTTTCGATCTTGGGTACCCAGGAAAAACGAGGCAGTTCATAGCTATCGAAGTTCGTGTCGACAAGGGCACCGGCCTTGAAGTGAATCTGCTCGGCGAGGGCATACCCCAATCCCATCGTGATGCCGCCCTCGATCTGGGTGGTCGCTCCGGCCGGGTTGATAACCAAGCCCATTTCCTGAACGCAGAGGACGCGCTTGACGACGATCTTTCCGTCTTTGGGATTAACGGTAACTTCGGCGATCGCGGCGACGCAGCTGCCAGCATCGAAACCACAGGCGACACCGAATCCGCGTCCACTGCGCCCCACCGCCGGAGTCCAGTCCCACTTCTTGGCCGCCGCCTCGAGCACCCGTTTGATGCGCGGATTATTGAGATGCCTCAGCCTGAATTCGATGGGATCCACGCCGGCAAGTTCGGCGAGCCCGGATAGGTGCGACTCGCGCGCAAATGCGTTGGTGTTGCAACCCGGAGCCCGCCATGCACCCACCGCAAACGGATGGATGCCCTCGGGACCATAGAAGTTGCCAACAGCCGATATACGATGGTTCGGCACATTGTAGAAAAGGTCCGAGCCGCGGTCCCCGGCAAAACGAACCTCATAGTCCCAGAGTGCGATATGCCCGTCTTTATCGAGCCCGGACTTCACGTTCACGACAGCGGCCGGCCGGAACGTGTCGTTGAAAAACTCCTCCTCGCGCGTCCACATCACCATGACCGGACGCCCGGTGGCCTTGGAGAGACGTGCCGCTTCCACCGCCTGACGGTTAAAGGACTTTCCTCCGAATCCTCCTCCAACATAGGGCGTGATAACCCGAACGCTGGTCGCAGGCAACCCGAGAGCCCCCGCAATCTCATCGCGCGCGCCAAAGGGATTCTGCGTCGAAGCCCAGACGGTGGCTTTCTTTCCTTCAACGTGGGCAAGCGCCGCATGGGTCTCCATGGCCGCATGCGCGACGTAGGCGTTGAGGTATGTGGCGTCGAGACTGCGCACAACCTGAGCCTTCCCCTGCTCCAAATTTCCGGCCTGGGTCACCACATGAACAGCCTCCTGAACGCCGGCGAGGTGATCGTAGATGTTCTGATCGTCCAGCTTGGAGGGCGAAGGTCTAAACTCGGCGTGAACCTTGTCCAATGCATCCTCGGCCACATCAGGCAGCGCATGAAGCACGGCCACCAGATCGGGCTGCTCCACCACCACAATGCCCTCGATCGCACGGGCGGCGGCGGTATCCACACGGAGGATACTCGCACCGTGGGCCGGCACACGCAGGATGTGAGCGTACAACATCCCCGGCAGCCGAAGATCGCCTGCGTACCGGGCCTTGCCAGTCACTTTTTCCCGGGAATCCCGGCGCAGCTGCGGTCTGCCCACGATCTTGAACTGTGAAGGTTTCTTGAGGTCGGGGGTCACGCCCAGCCGGCGGGCGATCCGCTTTCCCTTGGTGAGGTTCCCGTAGGCAACGCTGCGCGAGGGATCCTTGGAATCCACTACAAAGCCGTCCCGAGTGATCAGCTGAGACGCCGGAACCTTTAATGCCTCAGCCGCCAGCTCAATCAGTACGCCGCGCGCCTCGGCCACAGCAGCACACATAAGCGGGCCAAAGGAACGCGTGGTCAGACTGCCCCACGTCCCGGAATCGAAGGGACACAGTTCCGTGTCGCCCATCACTATGTCGACCCGGTCGAGCGGGACATCCAGCTCCTCGGCCAGCATTTGAGGCAGCGAGGTGACAGGCCCCTGCCCCATTTCGATCTTACCCGTGAAACAGGTCACACGGCCATCCTCTCCGATGCTCAGAAAGGCGTTAAAATCGGTCGGAGTCTTGGGTTCCCCTGCGGTCGATTGCGTGCCTTCGGATACCGCAGCTCCCAGGGAAGGGCCTAACACGACGTAAACCATCAACCCGGCACCCAGCCGTTTGATAAATTCCCGGCGCGTCGGCGGGTTCATATCGCCGGTCCGCAGGTCCGCCGTCCTGTCCCGTACGGGTAGATTTGTGTTCATCATTTGGATACGCTCCTCATTGCTGCCGCGGCCTCCAGGATCGCTTCGACGATCCGTACATGTGCACCGCAGCGGCACAGATTTTTGTCCATTCCGGTAATGACCTCTTCGCGGGACGGATTCGGGTTTTTATGGAGAAGGCTGTAGGCGGTAAGAATCATGCCCGGCGTGCAAAACCCACATTGCAGGGCATCATGCGCCATGAAGGCCTTCTGCAGCGGGTGCAGTTCGCCGTCCTTCGCCAGGCCTTCAATCGTTACCACGTCGTGCCCCTCAACCGCTCCCACGGCGGTGGTACAGGAACGCACCGCGCGGTGATCGATGAGCACCGTACAAGCACCACATTCGCTAATGCCACAACCGTATTTAGTCCCGGTCACGGCGAGGTCGGTGCGCAGAAACCACAATAGAGTACGGTCGGGATCGGCCTGGACTTTCACCGGTTGACCATTGAGCCGAAAGGAAATGGTTTTTTGCATAAAAATTCTGGGCAAAGAGCGACTCGTCACAGAGTGCGCACAGGGGAAAAAAGATAAAGCACTGGAAACATTTTTTGGCATTAAGAAAATTGCCCGAATCCTACTTTTCCCGCGACGTTGGCCAGCATGGGCAGCGGACGTGGAATATGAGTGCGCCAGAATTCCAATTGCGGCTCGAAGGGTGCTTACCCTCGTTCAGCGGCCGTGAGCGCAACTTTCGCATTTCACGCTTTGCGCACGGCATCATTTCCGTTTCTGCTAACGGCTTAAATGATAGGACGCCTTCAAAAACACGCTCTTGAGCGACTTAACTTCGTCGGTGAAGTACCGACCGCCAAGCGGCTTGCCGCGTGTAAGGTTTTTCTGCGGCTGGAAAGCGCGATGATTCGGATGCACCATGACGCGGGTGAATCCGGCCTCTCCGTGGTGAAAGCACGCGCGACCATGATTGATGTGATGCTGGAGCATCTTTTCAACTACGCCGCCAGTTCATGGAATCGAAACAACGGCGCGCTGCCGGCGGACGTATGCCTCGTGGCACTCGGCGGCTACGGGCGCGGTGAACTGAGCCCCCTGAGCGACATCGATATCATGTTTCTCTTCCCATCGAAGGTGAAACTGCCGGTCGTAAAACCTTTGCAGGAGCATCTCATCAACGAGATCCTTTACATCCTCTGGGACTGCGGCCTGAAAGTAGGGCATTCGACCCGCACGGTCGACGACGTGTTCGCCGAGGCGCGCAAAGACATCCAGACGAAGACCGCTCTGCTGGAATCGCGCATGATTGCGGGTTCGCAGGAGTTGTACGGAACCTTCGCACAGGCCTACGAAAGCTTTTATCGGAGCGAAAATCCCCGTGGCTACATCGCCGCGCGCCTTGAGGACCAAGATGCCCGGCGCAGCAAATATGGCGGCACGGTCTTCCTCCAAGAGCCTGATATTAAGAACGGCATCGGCGGTCTGCGCGATTATCAGAACACGTTTTGGATGGCGCGCGTGAAGCTCGGCATCACGGCGATCGACGAGCTCGGCACACAAAATTATCTCACGCGCAACGACGCCCGGGACTTCCAGCGCGCCTATGATTTCCTGCTCCGCGTCCGTAACGAACTCCATTTCAGCACCAAACATGCGACCGACACGCTCAATCTCGAAGCCCAACCGCGTATAGCGCTTGGGCTTGGTTATACCAACAGCAATTTGCTGCAGCGGGTCGAGCAGTTCATGCATGATTACTATCGCGCCGCGCAAAAAATCTTCCGGGTATCGAAGATTCTGGAAAGCCGGCTCGCCCTGACTCTGGAACAACGCGAAGGGCTACGTGGATCGTTCCGCGATGCGCTGCGGGCTTATCGTTTTCAACGCAGCAAGCGCCTCGACGGGTTTGTCCTGCGCGGTCGCGAGCTTGTCGCGGAAAAACCCGACGTTTTCAAAGAAGATCCGGCGCGCTTGATCCGCGTGTTCCGCCATTGCCAGCAACTCGATGCCACACCGGATTTCGCGCTGCAGGCGTTGATCCGCGAATCGCTGCCGCTGATCACGCGTCGCGTTAGCGGATCGGCCGACGCGAACACCAGTTTCAAGGCGATTATGAGCGAAGCCGGCGCGGTCCATCCCACGCTGGAGTTAATGCATGAACTCGGCGTCCTCGGCCGGTTTATTCCCGAATTTGACGCACTCACCTGCCTCGTTCAGCACGAGTTTTATCACCGCTACACCGCCGATATCCACACCTTGAACGCGATTCGGGAGCTCGACCGGATTTTCACCGAGGCCGAACCAATCACGCTGAAATACCGGCAAGTCCTGCACGAGACGCCGGACCCGACCCTGCTCTATCTGATTCTGCTGCTCCATGACATCGGCAAGGCACAGGGCATCAAAGGCCACGCAGAATTCGGCGTAAAAATCGCGATCCCGCTGCTCAAACGGCTGCAGATCGATCCCGCCAATAGCGAAATTGTTACCTACATCATCAAGAATCATCTGATTATGGCACGCTTTTGGCAGAGGCGTGATGTGGATGACCCTAAAACTGCCATCGCCTTTGCGGAACAGGTGGACGACGCGGACAAACTCCGATACCTCTACGTCCACACTTTCTGTGATGCCCGCGGGACATCCGCGGGACTCTGGAATGGTTACAAAGATACGCTGCACAGCTCTCTTTTTCGCACTACCCTTGAGCGCCTGATTCACGGCTCAGCTACCGATTCTCGAAACTCTGAACGCACGCAAATGAAGCACAACGAATTGCTCTCCATGAAAATCCCCGGCATCGGCCAGGATGAAATCAACGCGCATTTCAATCTCCTGCCCGAACGCTATTTTATTCACGCCGACACGGTGGAAATCGCGCTGCACATTCAGATGGTGAACAATCTTCTCCACTCGATCAACGCCACCGATTCCGTCGGTTCGCTGAAACCTATCATCGACTGGAAAGACGACCTCAACCGCAGCCTAACCGCGGTCAACGTCGTAACGTGGGACCGCGCCGGTCTGTTCTACAAACTCGCCGGTGCGTTCAGTGTCGCCGGTCTGAACATTCTCGGCGCGCGCGTCATCTCACGCACCGACCATATCGCCATCGATAAATTCCATGTCGTCGAGCCGGGCCGGGGCGTCGTGCAGAGCCAGGCCGCAATGGAAACTTTTGCCAAAACCGTCGAGCAGGCGCTGGTGGGCAACCGCGACCTGTATCCTGACATCATGGCCCAGGCCGCCAAATACAGCAGCCGTTACGGCACCAGTTCCACGCCGAACGAGGCGATGCACAGCTCCTTCCCTTCGACGGTCGAGGTTTACCACGAACTCTCCATGCAGCGAACCATCGTCGAGATCCAGGCACATGACCAGATCGGCCTGTTATATCTGCTCACGAAGGCCATTTATGACCACGGCTTTGACATCACCTTTGCTCGCATCGGCACGGAGCGTGGCATCGCAATCGACACGTTCTATATTGAAAATGTGAACCGCGCGATCACCGAAGACACCGGCCGCCTGCACTCGCTGCGCGACACCCTCAGCGCCATCGTGACACCGGTAGTGCCCGCCGCGCCGGCATCGAGCGCTGTATAGAGCATTTTGAATAATGCTGTGGCCGTAGCCGCTGCCATTAAGCAGCGGTGAATCACGGGAGCGCATAAATCCGCGGCTAAATTGACGCGGCTACTTTTTGAAATGCTTTAGTTGCGGATTAAAGCGCCATGGGTAGCGGGCCACCTTGAAGCAACGGGTCGAACAAGGAAAAGGAGCATGCCCGAAAATGGCATTGCCCGTTCACAAACTCCGCGGTGGAGCGGGCGATCCCTCGCACGCTTTCCGAGTCGCCCAAAACCGGCGGGCGCTGAAGCCGCCCATTCCTAACGCCCTGCTCGCCTCTCCTGCGACACTTCAGGGCGCTGACCATTGCTTGCAGGAACTTCTCGATTCGCAGCGAGAGTTCCGTACAAATGCCCGCCGTGGAAAGTCGCCTCACGCCCGGCCCTGAAAATCTCCTGCCGCCAACGGTGCAGCGCCAGCCGGACACGTCGGATCCGCGCACCTTGCCTATACTCTACCGGATTAGCTCGCTCGTCGGGCGCACCGAGGACCCCAAACAAGCGCTCCAGCAAATCCTCGCCGAGGTTATCGAATCGCTCAAAGCCTCCAGCGGCTCCATTTCGCTGCTCAATCCCGACACCAGCATGCTCGAGATTGAGGTTCAGCAAAGCCTGCCAAACGACATCGGCCAACTCGGGCTGAAACTCGGCCAGGGCGTGACGGGCTGGGTCGCGTTTCACGGCCGGCCTCAACTCATCCCCGACGTCAGAGCCGACCCACGCTATATCGCCCTGCGCCCCGAAGTTCGCTGCGAAATCGCCGCGCCGCTGGAGGAAGGCGGCCAGACCCTCGGCGTCATCAATCTTGATTCCGACACCCTTGGAGGCTTCACCGAAGTTGACCTCAAGCTCTTGGTGAGTTGCACGCAGGAAGCCTCGGCAGTGATGTCGCGCCTCTGGCAACTCCGGCAATTGCGAGGCAAAGCGCGTCAACTTGAAACGCTCATCGCAATCGGCCAGTCGCTCGTCACCAAAGTCGAACCGCAGGAGCTTTTTGACTCCCTTACCCACGACACGCGCCAGATCATGCAGTGTCGGGCGAGCGCCCTCTACCTCTATGACGAAACAAGCCAAATCGTCCGGCCCATCTCGCTTTCGAATACGAAGCTGGATGTGTTGGGACGCGATCTGCCCCTCGATTCCTGTTTCGTCGCCGCTGTAATCCATACCCGCAAACAGCTGGAATTCGCCAATGCCCAAGGCCCGGAGTTTCTCGACCTGATCGACCTGCCGCACGATCTCTCCCTGCGCACGGTGCTCGCCACGCCCGTGGTCTACGAAAATGAAGTGCTTGGCGTGCTCGTCATTTTCACCGCCCACGTTCACCGCTTCAACAACGACGAACGCCGGCTTGTCGCCGCGCTCGCCAGCCTGGGTGCCGTGGCACTGCAAAACTCCCGGCTCTACACGCGCGTTTTCCAAAGCGAGGAATCGCTCCGCAAAAACGAACAACTCACTACACTCGGTCTGCTCGCCGCCGAAATCGCCCACGAGATCCGAAATCCGCTCACCGTAATTAAGCTTCTTTATGGTCACCTCGGGCTGGAATTCCCCGAAGACGACCCGCGCCGAACGGACTTGCGGGTGATCAGCGAAAAGATTGACCAGCTTGAAGCCATCGTCTCGCGCGTGCTGAGTTTCGCCAAAGCCCCCTCAAGTCTACACTCGCGCTGGCCCATCGCCGATTTGATCGAAGACACGATCGTCCTCATCCGCCTCAAACTTTCGCAGAGCAAAATCCATCTGCATTTCGCGCTGCCCTCCACGCCGATGGTCGTGGACGTGCATAAAGGCCAGATTCAACAAGTGCTGCTCAATCTTCTGATCAACTCCACCCAAGCCATGCCCGAAGGCGGGCAAATCAAAATCAGGTGCCGCGCGGAAGAACGCGGACCATCACGGGTCGCTCATATCGACATTTCGGATACAGGACGTGGCGTTCCCGAAGGCCTGCGCGACCGGATATTCGACTCTTTCCTCTCCGGTCGCCCGGACGGCACTGGCCTGGGACTGGCGATCGCGAAACGCATCCTGCTCAGCCACCACGGCGACATCACGCTGCTTGAAACCAACTCCGCCGGCACGACCATGCGCCTCACCCTCCCGTTGACCTAAAACCGTTCTAAAAATGGCGTAGGCGCGTCAAACTAAGCGGCGGAATCGTGCTCCGTTGGTGACCGCTGCTTAATTGCAGCGGCTACAATTTTATCAGGTGTGCTCTAAGCCCGCGCGTGTCGGCGCCCTTACGGCGAGATCACCGATCGAGAGCGGAAAGACATGCGATAGAGAGCCAAGAAAGAAACAATGAAATAGTAAAAAACGGGTAGCGCGCCGGCACCATTGTTTCCTGAAGGTGTTACTGGGGAACCGCTCGAGCTCGATGAACTCGAGCTACTCGAACTGGAAGATGACGAGCTGCTCGATGATGAACTGGAGCTGCTCGATGAAGAGGATGAGCTGGAGGACGACGGGTCTGCGTTTACAAAGTAGCTGATCAATGACAGGTCGGACGAAACTACGCTGAAAGCCAGATATCCATTCACCAGGGTCACAACCACGACCGTATTATCATCTTCTCGAAAAATCCGCACTGGGATGCCGTTAAGTTTCAAGCTCCCATTCTTCGTATATACAACGCGTGCCCAACTTTGAACTTCGGTGCCGGTTGAGATAGCTCGAATTGTCAGCAGATAGTTGGGCAACCACGCTCCATCGACGACCGAATTGGCCAGAGTACCGACTTCCTGCAAATCGCCATTTAACACCGACTGATTTCCCGATAAGGCCAAAGTCTCATCTCCAACGAACTGTAGTGGCGCTTTGCCCGTGCGGACAGAGGCACTCGGAGTGTTAGAAAGAATGCCCGTGGTGGGAACAATCTCGTACTGCAGGCCGGTGCTGGACAATTCCAAATTCGAATAGAGTCGTCGGGCGGCAGATTGCCAGGCTAGGGCCTTCCCCCAATAAGACCCGCCCGAAAGATATATCAATTCGCCCGTTGTTCCTATGACTATTCTCCTATCGCCCGAATCCTCTCCATTACCGGTGTTCAGCATCGTTAGGTCGTCCATTGCAATTAATGAAAATGGATGATTCTGACAAGGCGTGTACCCAAAGATCTGCTCCGCTGGACTAGCTCCATTCGGGAAGATATCCGACAGAGTTCCGTCCCCGTAAACGAAGGCATATCGACCAATTGCCGGTGCATAACTAGAAAATAAAGCTCCGGCGCGCAGGGGTAATGTCGGAAGAAAACTCTTCGCCGCAGTATCCCAACGAACGATGCCTTTCTCGCTTCGGCTCCAGATATGAATAACGTTCTTGATGTCCATGAAGGCAGCGTCCACCGACAGAAGTTTGTAGAGCGGACTATTTGGGGTACGGGCAGGGAGCGGGACCAAGGATGATTCCTCGACGATGGTCAACGAGGGATTGGCAGCAGTTGACGCCGGAGCCCCAAAGGCAAAAACAGTATTATTAAGTCCAAAAATTGCATAGTTGATCTTGGATAGATTATACTGCCCCGTTTCAGCAAAACTTGAGCCGCCCTGGGCGGTGAGCGTTTGCCCGCGCAAGACTATAGGCGTATGATCCGCGAGAAAAATCAGATCATCAAAAGGTCGACCAAGGGAAGCGGCATATCTCAGGCCGGACGTATCATAAACCACGCCGCTGCTGTCGATGAGAGATCTTTCGTCCGGCGAAAGATACTGCCTTGAACCTATCACAAACTCACCGTGGTAGGGTGAATCCATGCATGAAGAAATCGTCCCATCAGACGCTATCGGAAATTGAATGATATCATTGGGTGAGACCTGAGGCCGCGTCGTGTACCCGATCGCCGTCGTCTGCGCAATGACCGGCCGCGCCGGTCGGGTCACCCCCCCCTCGTTAAGATCGTAAACCAATCGAATATCAGAGGTAGGACCGGATGCCAAAGTGGACCGATTATAAGTGACCACATTGTTGCCATCCTGATAGTATATAAGACTGCCATACGAGAATAGGCTTTTGATGGGCGAGCCGCTGGTTGCCACCGGAGTTTCAGCCTGCAAATCAAGAGTTCGCCTCACCAAAGTTGTGTTATATGCAATGAAAACGCCTTCCGCTGTCGGCAAGAATGAATTCGGCACCTTGGCTTCGGGTAAATAAACGATAGGCAACCAGCTTCGCAGGTTCAAATCGTATCGCATAATGCGTCCGGGCGCAGCAGCTAAAAAATAGACAATATTGTCGAGCCGCACCGCATCCAACCAGGGGTTGGATGTTCCGTCGTTCACCCAGGACACCACCGAATCGGGTGAAACAACCAAACCCGCCTCATTAGTGACCCGCAAGGAGTAGATACCTGCGTCGGCGGCCGTTGGTGCGAAGTTAGAATAACTAGATGAGGTGGCACCGGAAATGGCTACGCCGTCCTTATACCATTGGCAGGTCATCGGGTTGGTCCCGCCAATGGAAGGCGTGAACCAAATATATGAATATGAACGGGAAGAGATACTGGCCTCGCCGGTCCAGCCGGAAATTGCTGGCAACGTAGCGGGCAGCACACTCAATTCTGCATTCTGACTGGTCACGCTGCCCGCACTATTGGTTATGGTCACACTATAAATACCAGCGTCCGCAAGAGCCACGGTGTTGATTTGATAATATGAGTTCGTGGCATTTGCAATAGGCTGACTATCCTTGTACCATTGAAAGAGCAGCGTTGGGCTGCCAGAGGCGGTTACACTCAGTAGAGCGGTATAACTTTTCGCAACGACGATATTGGCCGGCTGTTGAGTGATAGTGGGTGCGATTGCCGCATTTACCGTTACAACCACGGCAGAGCTTGTCACTGAACCTGCAATATTAGTAGCCGTCACTGTATAACTACCACTATCAGACGGCGTACAATTATACTTGTTGAAATACGGGCTGGTAGCGTTCGCAATGGCCACACCATTGAGGGACCACTGGAGAGTTACGGGGTTGGTACCGCTCACCGAGGCGTGCAAGTTCAACAAGTCGCCAAAGTTAAGAATCGCAGTAGCGGGTAAACTGGAGATAGACGGAGCAACCGCGGGATTGACCGTCACCGTCACCGTAAAGGTCGCTGAACCGATGAGATTGCTTGCAGTTACGGTATATTGTCCACTGTCTGCCGATGTCGTATTGCTCTTATAGTATTCCGCGGATGTCGCACCACTCATTGGGACTCCATCTTTAGACCATTGACAGGTGATCGGCCGAGTTCCCGCAACGGAGGGATATAGATCAAGAGAATCCCCATAGTTGACAGTCTGTTTGGCCGAAAGCCCAGAGATGGTCGGAGCGACCGCGGGATTGACCGTAATCGTCACCGTAAAGGTAGCCGAGCCGGCGACATTCGTTACAGTTACGGTATATTGCCCGCTGTCGGCCGTCGTTATGCCGCTCTTAAAATAAGCCGAGGAAGCTGCACCGCTAATAGGCAATCCATCCTTCGACCATTGGTAGGTGATCGGTCGAGTACCCGAGACATTGGGATAAAGATTCAGGTCCTCACCGTAGTTAACGGTCTGTTTGGCAGAAAGACCAGAGATAGTCGGAGCAACCGCGGGATTGACCGTCACCGTCACCGTAAAGGTCGCCGAACCTCCGTAATTGACCACCGTGAGGGTGTATTTCCCGCTGTCGGCCGTTGTTATATCGCTTTTGTAATAACTGGACGAAGTCGCACCGCTGATCGGGGTTCCATCCTTGGACCATTGGCAAGTGATCGGTTGAGTGCCCGAGATGGAGGGATAAAAATCGAGCGAATCTCCGTAATCCAATGTCTGTGTTGCCCAGAGACCAGAGATAGAAGGCGGAGTCACTGGATTAACGGTCAGAGTGCCTGCCTGACTCGTGAGACTTCCAGCGAAATTATTGATCACGCAACGAAACTGATCCCCACTCATCGCAACCGTGGGAATGCTGATGGAGAGTAAACTTTTTTGGGCGCCGCTATACGTGGCGTCGTTGCTCAAATCCGTCCAAGTGCTGCCGCCGGCGGGCATCCGCTGCCATTGGTACGTGGGCAATGGATAGCCAAACGCTGAGATCGCAAATTGAACCGCCGGTTGACCGGCGAGTGCAGTCGCGTTTGACGGTTGCTTTTTAAGCGATAGGGGTTGGGTTGATGCAGTGAGATAAGTGATAAGATTTCCCATATTAGGCGTGCCGAGACCTGTACAAAGATCGTAGCCCAATCCTGCTGAGTAGGCCCCGTTAGACCCGGTCGTAATATCCGTAAAGGCAGCCGAACCTTCCGCCGCATATAAAAGCGGATTGAGGAACCCGACTGCGCCCATGCTTTTATTGGCCCTGGCCTGATTGATCAATGCGCATAACCCCGCCCAAATGGGACTGGATAGGCTCGTGCCGCTTCCGCCCAGCGCTTTGCCTCCCTGGTAGACGTATGGCACCATGTTACTATCGGAATCACCTGTATATGCCATTGCCGCAACGTCCGGAACACACCGTTTTGTGCCGCTTGGCAAACCGCCGGCGACTTGCCACGCGGGCCGGTCAAAACTCTTACTCACGCCTCCTCCGGTCGCATATTTGTCTCCATCCAATGACCAGGCAACTTCCGGCAAAATAAACCATCCGGCCGAAATTCGCGGAAAATTGAGCGTCGTGCCACCCACCGCCGTCACGCTGGGATCGCAGGCGGGGTAACTGACCGCGATCGGGGCAGTGGCATCGTAGTTACTTTCGTCGCCGTCCGGAGCTGGATTAGACCCGCCATCCCCGGATGACGCAAAACAAGTCACGCCTTGGGCGATGAGGAGAACCAGCGCAGCGTCATTTTGTGCGCCTGATCCGGCTTCAACGCCTCCATAACTTTCTGTGACTTGATGAATGCCAGGATTGGAAGGCAGATCATTGAGGATTTTCGTGTAAGCTGCAGCCTCACTGCCGGAGGAGAGGGGATAGGGCGTCGCGTAAATTCTAATTTTTGACGCCGGTGCTATCCCACTGGACCATTCCGCGTCCATCGTCACCTCGAACTGGTTTGTAACATCACTCCCCGGGCCGCCGGAAATATTGATCACGCTGAGGTTACCGGTGCCTTGGTAAATATTGCATTGGCTCCAAAACGTGGTTAGGTCTGTATTATTCGGTATGGAGTCGGCAATGATGGCTATAGTCTGGCCGCCGCCCGTAAGACCTCCCGGAGTATTATAAGCAGCCGCCACGGCCGCCGGAGTGATCGCGTAATAACCATCGACCGTCAGAGCCGCCTGAGCGGCGCGCTGCCCATGCGGATGGCGAATGAGATGGGGTTGAAGACCGCGCACACCGCTAATCTTCGAAGCAAGCGCGTCGGGTAGTGCAGGTGCCGATATCGCCGAGGTGAACTCGCCATCCGCAGTAGCCACCCGAGCCATGGCTACCCCAAATACCTCTGCCACTCTTGAATTTGGGCCTTCCGCAAAAATTGCATGCCGGGTATTCGAATCCAGCGTGATCTTGAAGCCATTAGCCACAAGCCACTCGCGCACCTTTACGTAATCCTCTTGGGACGGCAGGTAAGCCTCAAGGGCGGCCGGAGAAAGCACCTCTCCTCGACTGACACGCGCTTTCAGCTCGTCCGGGTTGTTCAAATTGAGGCTGAGGCTGAACTGCATCGTATCGTCGAGTTCGCGCGGAGTCAGAGCCGTACGCACGATTCGTCCATAGGATCGGACTGCGCCTACCGCCGCCGGCTGGCTCCGCGCTACACTCTCGACCGGAACAATACTTCGCTCAAAACGGACGCTGCCCGCAGCAGAAGAGCCAAAGAAAACGGCGAATACTCCGATCAACAACCGAAAAGCATCATAGGGATGCACGCGGAAAATCTTCATGATATGAATTCTGAAAAACGCTGGAAAAGGGAAACTGGGAACCGAAAGTCCCGACGAAATCCGGCTTACGTAGGCGGATTGGTTTTGCGGAGCTTGGCAACGTTAAAATAACGAACCAAAAACCACGCACCAACCATCGCGACTGGTCCATCACTTCACCACAATCAACCTCACTTGGACTGGCCCCCTTTTCATCATTTTACCGGATAAGAAATCGAGTCACCTCAAACCTGTTTTTTTGCATCCCATGGCAGGGAGCGAGGCTGCATCGAGATAGCCCATCCCGATGACCTTCTTGCCGGTCGACTCACCCTGCTGGCTCAGCGAGCAAAGCCGTTACTCACCCTTCGGCTGAGCTAATACGGGGCGAGAGGCAAGAGAGGCCGCTAACGCAGAAGGGCGACGGCTCCCCTAGCAACAGGACTTCAGGCAAGCCCATGAATCCTTGGGAATGAGCGATTCACCGACCCGCTCTCGCCCGCGAAACGAAGGCCAGACAAGTGGGACAAAATCGGAACGAGGAATTTTCGCGCAAAATTCTGTGCTTGCCCCCCGCTGCGGCGCGTATTTTTCAACACTTCATCTGTTGCCCTGGTGGTGGAATTGGTAGACACGCAGGTCTCAGAAGCCTGTGCCTTAACAGCATGGGGGTTCGAGTCCCCTTGGGCACCATTGTGAGAGGAGGGGTGCTTTCAGGGGACAGAAAGGGGACAAAAATCTCGAGGATCACTACCCTTTCTGACGAATTTCGAATGCCTAACTCGCAGCTATGAATTTGTTCGATGAGCTTTCCTCTAAATCTGGCGTGAGGAGCCTATCCATCTCGTGTCTCGGGTCTGAGTCCGATCCGTGCAACCATTTCATTCATCTGGTCAGCCCGGTTTGCGCGACAAAATAACGGGCGTGCCAGTACCGAATTTCTGGTGTCAGCTGAACGTATTTTCTGAACTTTAGATTTCATTTCAGAAGCGCCCGGATCGTGGCAGCTCGGTCGTCAAGGCCATCGGCTTCCGGCAATCTGCTGGTTTTCGGAAAGAGTGATGAATTCGAGGCAGGTCGCCACGGCAGGAAGGTCTCCGCCGTATGACTTCTCCAAAATTCTTAGCGCGCGCATAGGATCGTTCAGCCTGCTCATATCTTCAACCACCCACAGCCTCTACCTTTCGTTTAGCCGCAATAATTCTCCCCTCCGGCAGACGAATGATACTGCGGAAGTCAGCATATTGATTTAGTAACACGAAATCTTCATGTCAGGACTAAATTATTTTTCGAAAATCGCGTTAGCCATCTGTCGAGTTGGGTTGCTGGCGTTGCCGGCGGCGCTGTTGGCAGGCGAAGCTCGTGTATATAACATCAATGTGTCGCAGCCAGCCGCTCCGGTCACGCGCGGGAAACTGGATCTGGGCGGAAGCGAGGGCAAAGGAGGATCGATCGCCGTGAACAGTTTTTATTTGGAGCAAAACGGACGGCCGTTCATTCCGGTCATCGGCGAATTTCATTACAGCCGCTTTCCTTCGCAGTACTGGGAAGAAGAGCTTCGAAAGATCAAAGCCGGCGGAATCACGGTCGTCGCCACCTATGTTTTTTGGAACATGCACGAGCGAAAGGAGGGCGAATTCGATTGGTCAGGGGATTTGAATTTGCGCCGTTTCGTGGAGCTCGCGCAGAAAATCGGATTGCAGGTCATCGTTCGTGTTGGACCTTTCTGCCATGGCGAAATTCGCAATGGCGGACTTCCGGACTGGCTCTATGGACAACCGTTCGAAGTTCGCTCCAACGACAGCGGATATCTGTCGCACGTTGAAAAACTTTACGGAGAGATAGCCGAGCAACTACGCGGGTTGTTCTACAACGACGGAGGACCGATCATCGGAATTCAGCTTGAAAACGAATTCCAGCATTCGTCCGCCCCGTGGGAGTTTTACTACCCTGGCGCGCCGCTCCAACGTACGATCGCCGATCGGGACGCCATTGTGACGCACGTAGGGGTAGCGGAGAGCAAGGTAGAAAACAAAAACGCAGATTACGGCCGGGATCACATGCTCAACCTTAAGAAAATAGCCAAACGACATGGTTTGGAGGCGCCTTTATACACGGCAACTGGTTGGGGCAACGCGGCCATTGTCCCCTTCGGCTCGATCCCCGTCACGGCAGCCTATGCGTATCCTTTTTGGACGGACGTCGCAAAACCTTCAAAGTTTTATCTTTTCAAGGACATTCAAAAATACCCGGACTATGCGCCTGCTAGTTTCGAAACTACCCAATACCCGTCCATTTCTGCCGAATTAGGTGCCGGTATAGAGACCAACTACGCCCGTCGTCCGTACGTGCCGGAGGACAGCGTAGCTCCGATGATCGTCAGGGTACTCGGAAGCGGCTCAAACGGTGTCGGATATTATATGTACCACGGAGGGGCTACGCCGGCGTTCGGGCAGTTCTATAATGAAGATGCTTCCGGACTCCCGAAAATCAACTACGACTATCAAGCTCCTATCGGCCAGTACGGACTCGTTAAAAGTCATTTTCACGATCTTAACCTGCTTCACCAATTCCTAGCGAGCTATGGCGAGCGCCTGGCTCCTTTACCGTCGGTTCGTCCAACCGGCAGCGATCAGATTGAACCGTCGGACACGAATACTCTGCGTTTTGCCGCCCGGGCAGCCAATGGCTCAGGGTTTCTATTTTTATTAAACTTCCAAGATCACGCCGCGCTTAAGGACCTGACTGACCTCCAGCTAAAAGTGGCAGACGGACACCGAACCATCTTCTACCCCACCTCCGAAACCTTCACACTCAAGGCCGGAGAAAGCGCGATCCTTCCTATTAACTTGGATCTAGCTGGCACCCATTTGCGTTCGGCCACCGTGCAGCCGATGAGCATCCTCCGAACCGGAGATCAGAATCACTACATCTTCTTCTCGATTGATGGGCTCCTCCCTGAATTGGTTTTTGATTCAGCAAGGATTCAAGATCCCCAAGACTGCCAGGTCACCCAAAGCGGCGACGCTACGATTGTTCAGGGAACGCCCCATCAAACGTTCTCGTTCACCGCCGATGGAATGCCATTCCTCGTGCTGCCGCGCGCTCTCGCACGTCTCGCCGCGAGCACCTCCGACAATCACCTACTCTTCGCTGACGCAGTCGTCACACAAGAAGCCGAGCACGTTGGACTAACCCTTACCGGTTCCAACGAAGTAGTGATCCACGCCTATCCCGCGTTAACAAAGTTACCCTCGATCTCCGGCGCGCAAGTGGAGCTGGTGAAATCGGCGTCACCTGTATTGTCGGCGTTCAAAGTAAAATTTCAGCCCGTGGAATATTCGGCCTCGTTGATCAAAATCAACCCTCACAAATATGTAATTCATTTCGATCAATCCCTTGCTGACATTGCGGATGTACATATGCAGATCGACTACGTCGGCGATACCGCAATGGCCTTTATCAACGGCGAGATGATCGATGACCATATGTATAGTGGACGTCCGTGGATCATCGGACTGAAGCGCTTCGCCTCCCGACTCAAAGGAAATGATATGGTTCTAGCGTTTAGAGAGATCCACCGAAATGCCTCAT
>Ga0302323_100001416_pt1 | contig 19422 bp, 18 predicted proteins | sample Fen_T0_3_FD_201950 | JGI IMG/M metagenome (GOLD analysis project Ga0302323, IMG submission 201950) | Peat permafrost microbial communities from Stordalen Mire near Abisko, Sweden - Fen_T0_3 | ecosystem: Environmental > Terrestrial > Soil > Wetlands > Permafrost | place: Sweden: Abisko... | reverse complement strand
TCGACGTGGAGGGCCCACGGCACATCGGTTGGGCGCCCAAAGAGCTCTTGGTTGAAGTAGTTGCCGAGCCGCCCTATTGCTTGCGCGATCAGCACGGCTGGAGCGGCCGCGTCCATGAAGGTCACGAAGCTCACGCCCTGGCGACGGCAACCGATATAGGCACCAAGCGCGCCAAGCGCAACCGCGCCCCAAATGCCGAGGCCGCCGTTCCAGATCTTCAACGCGTCAATGGGCCTGCCGCCCTCGCCGAAGTACTGATCCGGCGAGGTGACGAGGTGATAGAGGCGTCCACCGATGATGCCGAACGGCACGGCCCAGAAGGCGACAGACCCCACTACCTCGGAGTTGCCGCCTCGCTCTACCCAGCGTCTCGTGGTGTACCAGATAGCGAAGAAGATGCCCGCAAGGATGCACAGCGCGTACATGTGGACGGTGAACGGTCCCAGGTGGATTGCGGACCACCCTGGCGGCGGTGCAGGGATAAACGTGTGCGTCATCGTGCGCTCCTGACCCCATCGACAAGTTCGGCAACTTTAGCGCGCAAAGCGGAGATAGCGGCAGCCTCATCGTCGTTGTCGAGCAGCGTGCGAACAAGCGCTGAGCCGACGATGACGCCGTCTGCGTAGCGCGCCACCTCTGCAGCCTGCTCCCCCGTTGACACCCCAAGGCCCACGCACACGTGGGTTGCGCCCGCCGCTCGCGTGTCGCGCACGAGCCGCTCCGCGTGCGAGCCGACGCTGGAGCGCACCCCCGTAACGCCCATGATGGCTGCCGCGTAGATGAAGCCCGTCGTGTTGGCAACGGTCATGTGGATGCGCTCTTGCGTAGAGCTTGGCGCCACGAGAAACGTGGTGTCGAGCGCATGCGCGCTCGCGGCGGCGAGCCAGTCGCCCGCGATGTCAGGCGTCATGTCGGGAAGAATGACGCCCGCGCCACCCGCCTGCGCAAGATCTGCGGCGAAACGCTCTAGCCCGTACTGGAGCAGAGGGTTGTAGTACGACATTACGACTGCAGGCGCGCCCGCAGCCACCACGGCCTCTACGGCCATGAACGCGTCGCGGGTGCGCGTGCCTCCCCTGAGCGCCGCCTCCGCTGCCTCCTGGATCACGGGCCCATCAAGCACCGGATCCGAATAGGGAAGGCCAACCTCGACGATGTCAACGCCGGCGTCGACCATGACCGCCATGGCACGGCACGACCGTTCCACATCGGGATAGCCAACCGGTAGGTACCCAATCAGTGCGGCTCGTCCTTCCGCGCGCGCGGCATCGAGCACATCCTTCACCATGCTCACGCGCCGTCCCCCATGAGATCAAACCAGCGTGCCGCCTGCTCAACATCCTTGTCGCCGCGGCCAGAGAGACTCACCAGGATGGTGGCACCGTCGCCGAGTTCGCGGCCCAACTTGATGGCCCCGGCAAGCGCGTGTGCCGACTCGATAGCAGGCATGATTCCCTCTGTGCGGCAAAGCAGAGCAAAGGCGTCCATGGCCTCCGCATCCGTGATGGGCCAGTATTCGGCACGGCCAATCGACGCAAGGAAGGCGTGCTCAGGGCCAACGCCGGGGTAGTCGAGGCCCGCGCTGATGGAGTGGGACTCGATCGTCTGGCCGTCTTCCGTCTGAAGGATGTACGAGCGAGAGCCGTGGAGCACGCCTTCGCGCCCCGCGCTGATGGTTGCCGCGTGACGGCCAGTCTCGACGCCGTCGCCAGCTGCCTCGCAACCGATCAGGCGAACGCCCTCGTCGTCGAGGAAAGCGTCGAAGATGCCAATCGCGTTGGAACCGCCGCCGACACACGCAACAACGGCGTCTGGCAGGCCGCCGAGGGCAAGCATTTGCGCGCGAGCCTCGACCCCGATAACTCTCTGAAAGTCGCGCACCATGGCAGGCCATGGGTGCGGCCCCGCGGCGGTGCCAAAGATGTAGTTGGTCGTGTCGACGTCCGTTACCCACGCGCGGTACGCCTCGTTGATGGCGTCCTTCAGCGTGCGCGACCCTGACGTCACAGGGATGACCTCGGCGCCAAGGAGGCGCATGCGCGCTACGTTGAGCGCCTGCCGCTTGGTGTCCTCCTCGCCCATGTAGATGACGCACTCGAGGTCCATCAACGCGGCAGCCGTCGCGGTGGCGACGCCGTGCTGGCCGGCACCCGTTTCCGCGATCACGCGAGACTTGCCGATGCGCTTCGTCAAGAGTGCCTGGCCAAGCACGTTGTTGATTTTGTGCGAACCCGTGTGGTTGAGGTCCTCGCGCTTGAGGAAGATGCGGGCGCCGCCCGCGCTGCGGGCAAAGCGCGGCACCTCGGTGACGATCGAGGGGCGTCCCGTGTAGTCGCGCGCGAGCCGATCGAGCTCCGCGGTAAACGCCGGATCGATGCGCGCCTTCTCGTACGCGTCTGTAAGTTCGTCGAGAGCCGCGATCAAGGCCTCGGGAACAAAGCGCCCGCCAAACTCACCAAAGAACGGCCCTGGGGCCGACTGGAGCGAGTCCGTCACGGGCGTACCGAGCGCAGCGCTGGGTGCGCTCCGGCGGCAACCATCTCGGCAACCGCTTGGCGCGGGTTGTCGTCCTTCACGAGCGCTTCGCCAACGAGAACCGCGTCGGCGCCCATGCGTGCGTACTCGACCACGTCGTGGCTGTCACGAATGCCAGACTCCGCCACGCGCAAGATGCCGTCTGGAATGACGGGCGCCACGCGCGCAAACGTGTGGCGGTCCACCTCGAGCGTCTTGAGGTTTCGGGCGTTGACGCCAATGATCCTGGCGCCTGCGTCCGCCGCGCGCAGCACCTCTTCGGCGTCGTGCACCTCCACGAGCGCGCACATGCCGAGCGACTGGATGCGTTCCACGAGGCTTACGAGCGCCATCTGCTCAAGCGCGGCGACGATGAGGAGCACCATGTCGGCACCATGCGCACGTGCTTCCCACACCTGGTACGGCGTGACGATGAAATCTTTGCGGAGGATGGGGATGTCCACTTTGGCGCGCACGGCATCGAGATCGCTGAGCGAACCTTCGAAGCGACGCCCCTCTGTCAGCACCGAAATGACAGACGCTCCCCCTGCTTCGTATTCCGTCGCAAGGGATGCGGGGTCCGAGATCTCGGCGAGTTCGCCCTTTGACGGGCTCGAACGCTTGACCTCCGCAATGACCGCGACCTCGTCGCGAGCGAGAATCTGACGTGCGTCGATGGCACCTGGGAGGCGCGAGGCGCGCTCCTTCAGGGCATCCATCGAGGTGGCTTTCTCGCGCAGGAGCAGATCCTCGCGGACTCCCGCGACGATGCTGTCAAGCACACTGCTCCCCGCCTTTGCCATGGCCCCATGGTAGCGCCGCCGCGGGCACCCACCCAACCGCGACGTCGGGCCGTCAGGGGGCGAGGTATGGGGCGAGCGGCCCCACATTGCGCAGCACCCAGAACGCGGCGAACACTGCGAGGTAGCCCCACATCGCCCAGCGCGGCACGGTGAAGCGCGGCACGTTGAGTCCAACGGAGGCCGCCAACCACCATGCGAGTCCAAACAGCGCGGGTGGAATGATCAGCAGAGTCGTGAAGGCGTTCATGTGCAACGCGCCGACAACATCGCCGTGCATGAGGTCATACGCGGCTCGCGTGCCTCCGCAGCCTGGGCAATAGATGCCGAGGACGCTGTGGAGCAGGCACGGCGGTGTTAGCTGGCTCGTGAAGGGGTTGTGCAACGCGACATATGCGCAACCGCTTGCGAGCGCGGCCGCCGTCGCGGCCGGCAGGGACCAGTGCGTGAGCAGCTGTTCTCCACCTGCGCCGCGACGGGCGGCCACATCCGTCATGGCAATCTCAGAGGGTTCTATTCGAAAGGCCGATGCCAACGATCGCAAGGATCCAGACCACGACCGCAAGCGCGATGCCGACGATCCCGAGGATGAACCCGACCTGCGCTTGGCTGCGGTTGTTTGCTTCGCCGGTCTCGACGGCCTTCTTGCCCAGCGTGCCGAGCACGATCGCGCCTACAGACAAGACGATTCCCGCGCCGTAGCAGCAGTTGAGCACTACGCCCACGATGCCGGCGATGAGCGAGACGAGGCCCATCCAGTTCTTGGGTCCGCCCGCGGGCTGCGCAGGCGGCGCGCCTGGCGGCGGCATCATGGGCGGTGGCGGCGGTGGTGGCGGAGGCGGCGGAGGAGTCATTTCAGACATGGTGTTTACCCCTTACTCGTGACGGCACTCGGGACGGCGCCGGTGGCGCTACCCTAGCGGCTGGCCGTGGCCGAGCGCGCGGAGAACGCCACCCGCGACGAGCGACAACACGATGAGTCCGATGCCGATCCACGTGAATACCGGCAGGTCGAACGCGACTCCCACGGCAACCACGGTCCCTGAGATCACGAGGCCCGTGTTGAGCACGATGCCCGCGAGCGTGACGCCGTGGTTAGGGTTGGCAGGCTCTGGAAGGTCCTGTGGCTCCAGATGGATGCTCGACATGTGGGCTCCTCGACTTCTAAAGGACTGGGTGTTCTAAAGGTCTGGCGTGATTCTAGCGTGAGGACACGCGCTCGAGCCGAGCGGCCACGCGCACAGCGCGGACCATAGCAGCGGCCTTGTCGCGCGTCTCTTGCGCCTCGCGTTCGGGTACCGAATCTGCCACGATGCCGGCCCCTGCCTGGATGTGCGCGACGCCTTCGCGGATCAACGCGGTGCGGATGGTGATCGCAAAATCCATGTTCCCCGCGAAGTCGAAGTAACCAGCAGCGCCTCCGTAAAACGCGCGGCGCACGGGCTCTATCTCGTCGATGAGCGCGATCGCACGCGCCTTGGGTGCTCCCGAAAGGGTGCCGGCAGGGAACGTTGCGGTGAAGGCGTCGACTGATGTGTGTTGCGGTTCAATCCGGCCCACAACCGTGGAGCAGATATGCATGATGTGGCTATATCGATTCACGGCCATAAATTCCGTGACCTCCACCGACGTAGGCTCACACACCTTGACGAGGTCGTTGCGCGCGAGATCGACGAGCATGACGTGCTCCGCAATCTCCTTTGGGTCCTCGAGCAGCTCGGCCGCAAGGGCCTTGTCCTCCTCAGGGGTGCCGCCACGAGGCCGCGATCCCGCGATGGGGTACGTGCGCATTTCGCCGTTCTGCAACGCCACGAGCGACTCTGGGCTCGCGCCCACGATCGCGAACTCACGCCCCTCGCAGTCTTCGATCTGGAAGTAGTACATGTACGGGCTTGGGTTGATCGTGCGCGCGACCCTGTAGACATCAAGCGGAGCGCCTTCGTATGGGACGTCGAAGCGCTGCGACGGCACCATCTGGAAGACCTCTCCGTCTCGGATGGCGCCTTTGGCGAACCGCACGGCCTCCTCGAACTCGCCCTCCGCGCTGCGCGGGTGAATCGCGGGCTCTTCGCCCTCTGCCATCACCGAAACGTCTCCGTTGACGGCGGTGGCGAGCGCCACCTGCATCGCGTCGACCCTCGCGACGGCGTCGTCGTATGCGGCGTCGATTCCGGTCTCCTGAGCGTCGGCGTTCACGGCATTCGCGATGAGCCACACAGAGCCGTCGTGATGATCGATCGCTGCGATGTCTGTCGCCAACGCGAGCACGGCGTCTGGCACGTCAATGTCTTTGGGAGCCTTGTGGGGAAGCGTTGGCTCCCATTGGCGAATGATGTCCCAGCCGATCACGCCAACCATGCCGCCGGTGAGCGGTGGAAGGCCCTCGATCGGCTCGGATTGCAGTTCGGCGAGGACGTTGCGGATCGTCGCAAGTGGAGCCCCTTCAGTCAGCCCGACGGGCACCTCGCCCGCCCACGTGGCGTCGTCTCCGTCTATGGTCAGGGTTGCGCTCGAGCGCACGCCTACGAATGACCAGCGTGAGCGGGAGCCGTCTGGTTCCGCGGACTCGAGGATGAACGTCCCTGGACGGCCGCCAGCAAGCGCCCTGTAGACCGCAACCGGCGTGAGCGAGTCGGCGAGCACGCGGCGCACAACGGGCACCACGCGCCTCGCCGATCCAAGCGCGATGAACTCATCTCGTGAGGGCCACGTCTGGCCCCACTCGATGCGAACCGCGCTCACGAAGCCCGTCCGTCTGTGTCGATTCCACTGACCGCGCCGAGGTCGCCACCCGCGTCGAAGCACGAGTGCGCGCCCGTGTGGCACGCGGGACCCGCCTGGTCCACCCGCACCAGCAGCGCGTCTCCATCACAATCCAGGCTCACGGACACCACGCGCTGGATGTTGCCGGAGGTGTCACCTTTGCGCCACAGTTCGCCCCGTGAGCGGCTCCAGTACACCGCGCGACCAGTGCTGAGGGTCTGCTCAAGTGCGTCGTCGTTCATCCACGCGACCATCAGCACCTCGCCCGTATCGTGCTGCTGCGCCACGGCCGCGACGAGGCCATCTGGGGTGCGGGTGAGCCGTGCGGCGATATCGGGTGCGAGCATGGCGTCAATCCTGCCACGCACGCGGGCGCGTCAGTCCCGGGTCTGAGAAACCCACGCCGCGTAGAGGTCGGCGTAGATCCCGCCTGCAGTCACGAGTTCCTTGTGCGGCCCCAGCTCCACGAGCTCACCATGGTCCATGACTCCGATGAGATCGGCGCGTTCCGCGGTGGACAGCCGGTGCGCGATGACGACGGCAGTGCGCCCTTGCATGAGCCCTTCGAGGGCGCGCGAGATGCGCACCTCTGTTGCAGGGTCCACGGCGCTCGTCGCCTCGTCGAGGATCAGCAGATCGGGGTCGCGCAAGTAGGCACGTGCGATCGACACGAGCTGCCGCTCACCCGCGCTGAGCAGTTCACCGCGAGGGCCGACGTGGGTGTCGAGACCGTCGGGAAGGCGCGCGACCCAAGCCTCGAGCCCCAGCGACTCAAAGGCCGCCTCCGCGCGCTGCAGGAGGTCTTCTTGGGTCGCTTTCGGCAACGCGTAGGCAAGATTTGAGCGAATCGTGCCGTCAAATAGGAAGCCCTCTTGCGGCACCACCGCGACCGAACGCCGTAGGGAGTCCATGGGGACATCCCGCAGGTCAACTCCACCAACGCTGATCGAGCCCTCGTCCGGATCTATGAAGCGGGACATGAGGCGTGCGAGGGTGGTCTTGCCAGAGCCGGTTTGCCCAACCAACGCAATGCGCGTGCCCGACGGCACGGTCAAGTCGATCCCCTTCAGCACCTCTGGCCCGCCGGGGTAGGTAAGGCGCACACCCGCGATCGATAGCTCGCCATGGCCGTGCGGTATGGGCGTCCCGTTTTCCGCTGGGTCCGCAATGGTGACCTCGGCGTCGACCGTTTCAAGGACTCGGCGCCAGCCGACCATTGCGCGTTGCAACTCCGCAAGCATCTCGATGATCCACATCAATGGCCCAGCGAACATGTAGACGAGGAACGGGAAGGCAACAACGGTGCCAACGGTCATCTCTCCACGTAACGCGAGGTACGTTCCGCCGATGAGCGCGAGCCCCGTCGCGAGCGACTGGCCGAGCACCGTGGACGAGAAATTCAGCGCAGACAACATGGATGCGCGGCGCTCGGCGCGCAAGATCTGGTCGATCTGCTTGTTGAGCTTGTTGCGCATCCGCTGCTGCACACCGTAAGAGCGGATGGTCGCGATGCCAACCAGCTGCTCGGAGGTGGCGGCCAAGAGGTCCCCCATCATCGAGCGCACCGTCTGGAACGCGCGTCGCACTCTTGGCTGGACCCACATCAGCGAGGCAATCGCCGGCACAAATGCCAGCAACACGAGCAGCGCCAACTGCCACGAGTACGCGAACATCACCCCGAACACGATCGCGGACTCGAGCGCGGCAATCACCATGGCCGCACCGGTCCACTGCATCAGTTCGCGGATGGTCTCGACGTCACCGGTGACCCTTGAGACGTACTGGCCGCGCGCCTCCTCGTTCTGCGTCAGCACGGACAACTCATGCACCTTGCTGAACGCCTCGATCCGCAGGGTCGCGAGGCCCGCCTCCGCGGCCACCACCATGCGCGCCCGCACACGCCACGCCACCAAGGTGGACAGCACCAGCACGAAAACGCCGACGATCGCGTACTTCACGACCACGGACGTGTCCACGCCGCCGGGCGCGAGCAGCCCAAGATCGGTGATGCGCTGTGTGAGGAACGGGACTGCCGCCTGGCCAGCGGCCGCGACGCCAGCGAGCAAGAGCGTGACGACGAGGCCCTTGCGCATTTCGGGGCTGACCGCAAACCCGCGCTTGAACGTGGCCCTGACGGATACGGGCTTCGTCTCTGTGTGATCGCTCATCCGATGAACCCCGCTTCCTCATCCGCCTGACGCTGACTGTCTTCCTCGTACGCGAGCACCAGTTCGCGGTAGCCGGGGTCCCGCTTCAGGAGTTGGGCGTGCGTTCCCGCGTCAACGACGCGGCCCTGATCAATGTGCACCACGTGGTCCGCGAGCAGAATCGATGCGAGCCGGTACGCGACGATCAGCACCGTTGGCCCAACGCCGTCTTTGCTGAGACCGGTCAGGATCTCGCGTTCAACGCGCGGGTCTACCGCGCTCGTGGCGTCGTCAAGCACCAGAACGCGTGGCTCGCGCACCAGCGCGCGTGCGAGCGCAAGTCGCTGCCGCTGCCCACCGGAGAGATTCATGCCGCGCTCGTGCAGCACGGCGTCGAGCCCGCCAACTCCCTCGATAACGTCCACGACATTCGCGCTCGCCAGCGCACGCCACACGTCTTCGTCCGAAAACTCGCCGCCAAGCGTGACGTTTTCGCGTACCGAACCTGCGAATACGAACGCGGTCTGGGGCGCTAGCGCCACGTGAGAACCCAGTTCCGCAATGGTGCTCAGGTCGATCTCGTCTAGCGACACCTGCCCCGTCACTGGCCGTGCCAAGCGAGCCGCGGCGAGAGCAACCGTCGACTTGCCTGCGCCTGTCGCGCCAACGAGGGCGGTCACGGTGCCCGGTTGCAGGTGGAGAGAGACGTCCCGCAGGATCACGGCAAGATTGCCGTCGCCATCGTCCGCGCCAATGTCCGCGGAATCGAAGGCCATTGCGCCCGCGCCATCGCGCGCAACCGCGACCGTGCCTGGCTCATCGATTTCGGTTGCCGCTTGCGCGATCTCGCCAACACGCCTGAAGGCGACCAGCGCTTGGGGCATCTGGCCAAGCACCCAACCGAGGCCGCGAATGGGCACACCGAGCAACGTCACGAGGTAGATCGCGGACACCAGATTGCCAACGGTGATCGCCCCGGCCTCCGCCCTGTACGCCCCCACAATCATGAGTGCCACCGATCCGAGCGGCACCACAAGGTCCATGAGTGGCTCAAACCAGGCAGACGTCTTTCCTACCTTCGTGTCGGCGTCGCGCAGCCCCCACGACGACTTCGCGAACCGGTCGGTCTCCCTCTGCTCCGCCCCAAGCGCCTTGACAACGGTGCCGCCGTCGAAGCTCTCGTGAGCGATGTCGGAGACCTCGGAACGCAGCGACTGGCCAAGATCCCATTGAGGCGTGATGACGCGCTCGTACACCACGTTGATGAGCAATATCACGGGGATCACGATGACCGCGGTGAGTGCGAGCCAAGGGTCCATGCGGAAGATGGCCCATGTGGCGGCGACCATCATCACCAGAGATCCGGCCGCGAACGCGAACGGGTGCAAGGGGCCGGTTGCGGTCTCGGAGTCCGAAGACATCGCGCTCAGCATGCGCCCAGGCGGGTTCGCGCGGTGCCATCCGAGCGGGAGAGAGGCAAGGGCGTCGGCTACCACGCGGCGGTGGCGCGCGCCAACCCCAGCGACCGCGTTGCCCTGAAAGGAGCGCCGCAGGTACACGAGGACCGCGTTTGCGATGCCAATGGCGAGGAACGCCGCGCCAGCGAGCATGATTGCCTTCTGGGGATCTTGCGTGTGCTCGCCCCAGATGCCGCCAATGGGGTCGCCATTGACACCAGGGATCACGACGTCGTCTGTGATCTGGCCCAGAAGGGTGCCAAACAGCACGGTGAAGAGCGAGAAGACTGCGGACGCGCTGATCGCAAACGCAAAACGCCAGCGCTCCGTGAGCAGGGCGTGACGCAGCACCTGGCCCGACTTCTTGGTGAAGGTACCGCTGAGTTTGTAGTCCTCTGCGTCGGCTCTTTGGCGGCTCATCGCACGTCAATCCCCGACGCGCGCATGTGCTCTTTCACCTCGCCGATGGTGAGCGTGCCAAAGTGAAAGACGCTCGCGGCGAGCACGGCGTCTGCGCCTGCGTGAGCCGCGGCAACAAAGTCCTCAACCGTGCCTGCCCCACCCGAGGCAATGAGCGGCACCGTCACCGCGGCACGCACCTCCTCGATCATTGCGACGTCAAAGCCGCCGGTTGTGCCGTCCGCGTCCATCGAGTTCAGCAGAATCTCTCCCGCTCCAAGTTCCTCGCCGCGACGCGCCCACGCGATGGCGTCGATACCCGTGCCGCGACGCCCGCCATGCGTAGTGACCTCATATCCGCTCGGCGTGGATACGCCGTCTGAGCAGCGCCTGGCGTCGACGGAGAGCACGAGCACCTGGTTCCCAAAACGCTGCGAAATCTCCGCAATCAGTTCTGGGCGTGCGATCGCCGCGGTGTTCACACCCACCTTGTCCGCACCCGCCCGCAAGAGGGCATTCACGTCATCCGTTGTACGAACGCCGCCGCCTACGGTCAGCGGCACAAAGACCTGGTCGGCGGTGCGGCGCACCACGTCAACCATGGTCTCGCGGCCCGACGCCGAGGCAGAGACGTCGAGAAAGGTCACCTCGTCCGCGCCTTCCGTTCCGTAGCGGGCGGCGAGCTCAACGGGATCGCCGGCGTCGCGGAGGTTGGCGAAGTTGACGCCTTTGACCACGCGGCCCGCGTCTACGTCAAGGCAGGGAATTACCCTGAGTGCAACACCCATCACGACACCGGTGTCCAGACGTCCAGGATGTCGACTACGAAGACGAGAGTGCCCTCAGCTGGATAGCCAAATTCAGGCGGGGCAACGACGAGCACCTGAGAGCCAACCGTCTGATCAAGGAGGGCCTGGTCCAACGCAGGAATGAGCTGGCCAGTGCCGATTTGAGTTGAAAACGGTGCCGTATCTGTGGGCCAAGAATTGGCGAAGACGGAGCCGTCGTCCCACCGCACCGCCTTGTAGTTGACCAGGATGTACGAGCCATCCGCAACCTGTGGACCCGTGCCCTGGATCAGAGTCTCCGACTGAATAGCGGTGGGTTCCGCGAGTCCCTTGGCGATGGTGACAGCGGGCTCGCCCGTGTCTTCGTTGAGGGTGACAGTAGGCATGTCTCCGCTTTGTTCCTTCTTCTCGCCCACCGCCCTTGCTGAGAGCACATCGACAACAAGTGCGACATCGGGCTCTGTGGAGCTATTCGCGGTTGGCGCGGGCGTCCCACCGGTGGCCGCCTTTGCCGGTGCAACCACGAGCACGCGCGAGCCAACGTTGGCGTTAATCAGGAGGTTGTATAACTCGTCGCCAAGCACCTCGCGCGCGAGCACGAACGAGCGTGGCAGACCGTCAAAGGTATTCACGAGCTCGCTGCCGTCCGCGAGCGAAACTCCGTAGATGTCGAGGAGCAAGGGCTGGTTGTCTTGCAGCGCGGCGCCCTCGCCCTTCCAGATAACCATTCCCTGGGGCTCCGTAAAGGTGGCCCCCTGCGGGAGGGTGATAGTTGGCGCTAGCCCATCAGACATACCAATGTCGATGTCATCGATGCTGGCAGAACCGCCACCAGAATTGGAGGCGCTCGGACTCGCTGAGGAGCACGCCGCAAGAATCAGCGCGGTCGCGAAAACGGCAAGCAGCGCGACGGCACGACGGCGCATTGGAGTTCCTCCGGGGCGGTTATAGGCGGACCTTCCAGTATATGGAAGACAGTGCCATTAGAGCGAATCGATGAGTTCGTCCACGCGTGCGTCCGCGCTGCGGAACGGATCCTTGAGCAGCACCGTGCGGGAATCCTCGCCCGTGACTTTAAGGTGCACCCAATCCACCGTGTAATCACGGCCAGCTGCCGACGCCGCGGTGACGAAGCGACCCCGCAGGTGCGCACGCGTAGATGTTGGAGCGGTGGTCTTCGCCGTCTCGATGCGCGCATCATTCACAATGCGCTTCACGAGTCCCTGAGACTGCAACCGATAAAACAGGCCGTGCTCCGGCGACACGTCGTGGAAGGCTAGCTCGAGGCGCGCGAGGCGAGGGTCGTCGAGTGCGCAGTCAAGACGTTCCCTGTAGCGCGAGACGATCTTGTGCTTGATGGCCCAATCGAGTTCGGTGTCCACGAGCGAATAATCTTGGTTGCGTACCGCGTCGATGCCGCGCTGCCACAGGTCGAGGATGCTCGTCACCTCGTCATTGGGCGCGACGATGCCGCCAACGTGGCTGACCACGAGGTCTAAATAAGCCTGCTGAACCTCGACCGCGGTCAGGTGGCGGCCGTCGGCCAGTTCTACGGTGGCGACGCCCGTGAGGTCGTGAGCCACGTCCCGAATGGCCTGCATTTCGCGCGCAAGCGCGAGGCCAGGCATCTCGATGCGCGCCTCCATGATGCGCAGGATCAGATCCGTTGACCCCATCTTGAGCAGCGTGGTGGGCTCTGCCATCGTCGAGTCTCCAACGATCACGTGCATGCGCCGATACAGCTCGGCGTTGGCGTGCGGCTCGTCGCGCGTGTTGATCATTGGCCGCGAACGCGTGGTCGCGGAACTCATGCCCTCCCACATGTGGTCGGCGCGCGGCGAGAAGGAGAAATGCGCGCCTTGGGGTGTGCGTGTGATGCAGCCTGCACCAGTGACGATCTGTCGCGTGACCAGGAACGGCAGCAGCTCGCTCGCGAAAGCCTTGAAGTCCGCACGCCTGCGCACCAGGTAGTTCTCGTGGCAGCCGTAACTGTTGCCAGACGAGTCCGTGTTGTTCTTGTAGAGGTGGATGGTGCCCTCGACGCCCGCCGCGCGCAGGCGCTCCTCTCCCCCGGCGACGAGGTCTTGGACGATGCGTTCACCCGCCTTGTCGAGCGCGATCAGGTCAGTGAGATTGTCCGCCTCTGCGGTCGCGTATTCGGGGTGGGCGCCAACGTCGATGTAGAGACGAGAACCATTCGGAAGAAAGACGTTCGACGAGCGGCCCCACTGCACCACAGAGTGGAAGAGATGGCCCGCCACCTCTTCCGGCGTGACGGGCCGCGTCACGGCGGTGTCGAGGTGCAAGCCAAACTCGGTCTCGAGCCCAAAGATGCGGCGTGCAGGGCTGACCTCTAGCGGCGGCGGGACGTCGGCGCTGATCAATGCGTGCAAACCATGCTTACTGGCCGCCCTTTTGCACAAACGAGCGCACGAACTGCTCGGCGTTGATCTGCAGAGAGCCATCGATCTCGTCGAGGAGCGCGTCGAGCGCATCCGTCGATGCGGCGGCGGCTGCCGGGGGCGCGGCGTCATCTGGGGCGTCGTCGTCAAACGAATCCGCGTTCACGTTCTGCTGGGGCATGGTTGAAGTCTACCCGCGCAGTAGTTCATCGATGAGGGGGTGAGACGCCCGCGCTGGGTCGTCCAAATGCACTACCTCGAGCTGCCCGTGGGAGGCTTCGCGGTCCAGGACCACCGTTGACCAGCCGGCGGCATCGACGATGTCTGGCCGTGCCGCGATGATCGAGCCACGCAGGTGGGCGCGCGTGTTGGTTGGCGCGTTGTGGATCGCGCTCGCCACCTCGTCATCGTGAACGAGGCGCTCCGTGGCGCCCGCGGCCTCGAGCCTGGTAGCCCATCCTGTTCCCAGTTGGCTCCACTGGATCTCCGCCGCGACGATGCGCGCGTCGTCCCACGGGGCGTCATGCCCGTCGCTGCTGTACTTGGAGCGCAACCTTCCAAGTAGCTGCAGCTTGGCGACCCATTCCACCTCGCGCTGGGTCTCGAAGATGTCTCTTGCCAATCGCTCGAGGAGAGAGTCCCACCGCGCGATCACGTGCGCGTCCACCTCGTCCGCGACATAGTCGCGGGCAATCTCGAGCAGTGCCCGCTGGATCTGCAGCGCCGTGGCGGGCGTGCCGTCGGCCAATTCCAAGGTCTCGCGAAGGGTGAGGTCGCGCGAGACCCGCTGCACGTCGCCCACAGGCTCGGCGAGGGTGAGCGCATCCAGCCGCTCGTCGTCTGCCTCGATCGCTGACAATATCAGGGACGTTGTCCCGAGTTTCATGAAGGTTGCGACGTCAAAAAGCGTTGCGTCACCGATGATGATGTGGAGCCGACGCCACAGCTTACGGTCCGCGTGGGGCTCGTCGCGGGAGTTAACGATGGGGCGGCGAAGCGTGGTCTCGAGGCCAACTTCTGCCTCGATGTAATCCGCGCGTTGGGAGATCTGGAAGCCGGGACGTTCTCCGCGCATCCCAAGACCAACGCGGCCGGCGCCCGTATAAACCTGCCGCGTCACGAGGTGAGCAGTGAGGCGGCGCGCGAGCATGTCGAAGTCGACGTCGCGGCGCACCTGGAAGTTCTCATGGGTGCCGTAACTCGCGCCCTTGCCGTCCACGTTGTTCTTGTAGAGGGCAACAGAGGTGCCTTCTGCGGTGGCGTACGCCTTCGCGGCCTCGAGCGCTATCGCGTCGCCGGCGCGGTCCCAGATCACCGCGTCACGAGCGTTGGTGACTTCTGGGCCCGAGTACTCCGGGTGCGCGTGATCTACGTAGAAGCGCGCCCCGTTGGTGAGCACCGCGTTGAGGTGGGCGGGGTCCTCCCACGAACCGCGCCGCCGGCGCAGCGTCACCGATCCGGCCTCTGCGTTGAACTCGTGGGCGTCCGTCAGCAGCTCTGGGATGACGTGTGTCCGCGGGCGACGCACGCCTCGCTGGTCCATGAGCGGATCCTCGCCGCCGTAGTCCCAGCGTGTTGTCGCCTCGCCCGCCCACGCGCGGCAACCACTCACAAGCAGGGATGACAGCAGGATCGGGTTGGCGCGCGGGTCGGCGGGGTCGGTGATGCCGTACTCGGTCTCGAGCCCAACAATCCGCACGTCAGAACCCGGTGAGGTTGCGACCGGCGACGGCCCGCGCCTCCGCGAGTTCCTGATCGGCAGCGAATTCGAGGTGCTCCGTGCTGATGCCCTTAGAGCCGCCCGCCACCACGCCCTTGATCGCGAGGGTCTTGGCACGGTCAACGACGTTGCGGATCAGCGCTCCGGAGACGTAGCGATCCGCGTCGTCATTGGCGAAGATGCGATCAACCGCTGCCTCGATCATCGCCTGCACCGTGGCGGAGGCGTCATCGTCAAACCTCGCGCGTTGCGCCTCGTTGAGCGGCAGATCCGCCGTGAGGTACTTGGTGAAGATGTCCGCAGACGCTGCCTTGTCCGGACGCGTGACCTCGATCTTCACGTCGAGGCGTCCAGGGCGCAAGATGGCTGGATCGATCATGTCTTCGCGGTTGGAGGCGCCGATCACGATGACGTTGCCGAGCGCCTCGACGCCATCCAGCTCGGTGAGCAGTTGCGGCACGATCGTGGTCTCCATGTCCGAGCTCACGCCTGAGCCACGGGCGCGGAACAGCGCCTCCATCTCGTCGAAGAAGATCACCACGGGAGCGCCGGAGTGCGCCTTCGCGCGCGCCCGCTCAAAGATGGTGCGGATGTACCGCTCGGTCTCCCCCACGTACTTATTGAGTAGCTCGGGCCCCTTGACAGACAGGAAGTACGAGCGATCGGTTCCCATCGCGCCCGCTAGCGAGTGGGCGACTGCCTTCGCAATAAGCGTCTTGCCACACCCTGGCGGCCCATACAGGAGCAACCCGCGCGGCGGGCGCAGATCGTGTTCGCGGTACAGCTCCGGGTGGCGCAGTGGCAGCTCGATAGCGTCGCGAATCCGCTCGATTTGCGGACCAAGCCCGCCGATGGACGCGTAGTCGACGTCGGGCACCTCCTCGAGCAGTAGCGCCTCGACGCCCGTACGTTCAACGCGTTCGGACGCGAGGCCCGTGCGCGGCTCGATGATGATGGTGTCGCCCTCGTGCAGCCTGCGCCGTGCGTCGCCGCCGATCAGCTCCACGACCCGCTCGTCTTCGCCGCGAGCCACAACCAGCACCCGCGAGTCGTCGATGACCTCGCGCACAATCGCGGCCTGGCCAACGCGCTCAGGGTCGGCGACGTCCACGATGACGCTCATGGGGTTGAGAAGCACCTCGTCGCCAACGTTGATCTCGCGTTCCAAGGTGGGCATGACGGCGACGCGCATGCGGCGACCATTGGCCACCACGTCCGCGTGCTTGCCCGCCCATGCGACGAACGTCGCAAACGTCTGCGGCGGGGCCGACGCCTCGGCGAGCTTCTCCTTCATCTCGCCCAACTGGTCGCGCGCGAGGGACAGCAAGCGCTGCAACTCCGAGTTGCGCGCCTCGAGTGAGGCGACGCGGTTGTCGTCTGCCGTCGTCATGCCATTTCTCCGCTCATGTCACTACCCGTCGCGGTGGTTGCGGTCACATCTCTGCGCACCCGCCGGACCTTCTTGTCGCTCACCGCTCGCTCACCCAAATCCTCTGGCGTCCATTCCTCATCAACGGGGTACGCGCCTTTGGCTGGCCGACGGTGGCGCAAGGGGGCCTCCACGCCAGGGGCCATTCTCCTTGCGGTGATCAGGAACCCCGTGTGGCCGATCATGCGGTGATCGGGCCGCACGGCAAGACCCTCTAGGTGCCACGTGCGCACCATAGTTTCCCACGCGACGGGCTCTGTGAACTCGCCGTGCTCGCGTAGGTCCTCTGCAACCCGCGACAACTGGGTCGCGGTGGCGACGTAGGCGAGGAAGACGCCGCCGGGTGCCAGGACGTCGGCCGCGGCATCGATGTTTTCCCACGGCGCGAGCATGTCGAGCACCACGCGGTCAACGCTGTGCGGCTCGAGCTCCGTGACTCGCTCGGCGAAGTCGCCGAGCTCGAGGCGCCATGCGGGGTGCGGACCGCCAAAGTGGTACTCGACATTGGCACGCGCGATGTCCGCGAAGTCCTCGCGCCGCTCGATCGAGATGAGTTCGCCGCCGTCGCCAACCGCGCGCAGGAGCGACATCGTGAGTGCGCCGGAGCCGACGCCCGCCTCAACGACGCGCGCGCCTGGAAAGATGTCCGCCATCTGGATGATCTGGCCCGCGTCTTTGGGGTAGATCACGGCGGCGCCGCGCGGCATCGACATCACGAAATCACTGAGCAGGGGGCGTAACACGAGCAACTCTGTTCCGCTCGATGAGCGCAGCACGATGCCCTCCGACCGGCCAATGATGTCGCTGTGCTCAAACGACCCGCGGTGGGTGTGAAAAGTCTTCCCCGCGGCAAGGATGACGGTGTGGTACCTGCCCTTGGCGTCGGTCATTTGCACGCGGTCGCCGTCACGCAGCGGGCCGCGACGTGCGTCGGCGCCCGTGGGGGTGGTGGTCATAGCGGTCAAGTCTAGAACCCCGCTCCGGTGCCACTTCGCGGTCACTGGAAGGCTTTGAGCACGTCCTCTAGGCGCACAACCCCTACGACTCGCTGCCCGTCAACGACCGCCCACGCATCCGTGCGGCCGTACCACTCGCGCAGTGCGGCGAGCAATTGTTCGCCGTCGAGCAGCGGCGTAACCACCGCTCCCCGTGGAATGGGGATGCTCACGGACTGCAGCTCTTCCTCTTGGCGCCGCTCCAACGGCACCCTGTCCATGGTGGGCACGCTCGCCATGGCGGCGGGCACGCCGTCGGCAGACAGCACCACGACGTCCATGGCGCCCGCCCGCAGCGCGCCTTCGCGCGCCGTGCCAACCGACACCGAATACGGCACCCCTATCGCGGGCCGCATGAGCCCCGCGATGCTCGTGGCCTCGCGCCGCGCCTGGGTCTTCACGGACTTGATCGCGCCGCTCGCAGCTGGCCAGATCACGCTGAAGAGGAGCACAGCGAAGCCAACGGTGAAGATGTCAACACCTCGACCTCGGGCAAGCGGGTAGCCAACGGTAAAGAGGACGACGCCGATAGCCACAACACGGCCCGCCCAGCCCGCGATCAGCGTTCCCTTGAGGCGATCGCCCGTGGCCGCCCACACGGCAGACGACAACACTTTGCCGCCATCCATGGGAATCCCAGGCAAGACGTTGAAGACGGCGAGCAGGCCATTCGCGAGCACGAGCCACTGCACTACGTCGTGGACGGTGCCCGTGAGGACACCCGACCGCACGGTGAACCACGCGCCAACAGCGATCAGCGCGTTGGCTGCCGGGCCCGCGATGGCGGTGACGCCTACGACGCCGGGCGTGAGGTTGCGCGCATCGAACGTCGTGTGGCCCCCCCAGAGGGTGAGGACTATCGCGTTGACCTTGCGCTTATAGCTCCACGCCGCGATCGCGTGCGCGAGCTCGTGAACAAAGACGCTCACAAAGAGCAGCACCGCGAGCAGCATGCCCATCGCGAAGGTATTCGCGGTGATGTCGCCGCCGGAGTTGGAAGCGTAGATGTACGCAAGCACCACGAGCATGATCAGCGTCGAGGGCTGCACAATGATCGCGGCGCCGTTGATGGATCCCAGCTTGATGCCCCGGAACTGGGCGGGGGCGTCGGTCATGTGCATAACCGTAACCGCTTGCCGACGCGTGTCGGCGCAGGGTCCTATGGTGGCCGCATGAGCGATAGAGCACCCGCGCTGTCCCCTTCGCGCGCAGCCGACTTCAAGCAGTGCCCGCTGATGTATCGCTATCGCGCCATTGACCACTTGCCGGAGCCGCCGTCGGCCGCCGCCACGCTGGGGACGCTCGTCCACGGGGTGCTCGAGGACCTGTTCGGGTTGGCCGCCGATGCGCGCACGGAGGCGGCCGCGCTGGAATTGGTATTGCCACAGTGGGAGCGCATGGTCGAGGAGAAGCCCGACCTTGCGGCCTTGCACCAGTCCGACGCTGCGGAGGCTCAGTGGCTCGGCGACGCTCGGGAGCGCTTGCGTACGTACTTTGAGCTAGAGAATCCGTCGCGCATAGAGCCCGACGGGCGCGAGGTGCTTGTGGAGATGCAGCTCGAGGACGGGCCGCTCCTTCGCGGGATCATCGACCGCGTTGATGTGGCCGCGGACGGGTCGATTCGGATCATCGACTACAAGAGCGGGAAATCTCCCGCACCGCAGTATTCGGGATCCGCGACGTTCCAGATGCGGTTCTATGCGCTGGTTGTTGAGCGGCTGCGGGAGCGCCGCCCGGCTCTGACGAGGCTTCTGTACCTGCGCGATGGGGTGCACGTAGACCTGCGGCCGTCTGACGAGGACATGGCCGCGATCGAGCACGAGGTGCGAGAGCTCTGGCGCGAGATCACGTCGGCAGCCGAAGCCGGGGAGTTCCGGCCGCGGCGGTCCAAGCTGTGCGGGTGGTGCTCGTTCCAGGCGATATGCCCTGAGTTCGGTGGTGTCGTGCCGCCGCTCGATCCCGATGCCGTCGAGGCGGCGGTTGGAGTGCGGCCCACCGTTGGCAGACG
>Ga0302323_100001415_pt1 | contig 19428 bp, 9 predicted proteins | sample Fen_T0_3_FD_201950 | JGI IMG/M metagenome (GOLD analysis project Ga0302323, IMG submission 201950) | Peat permafrost microbial communities from Stordalen Mire near Abisko, Sweden - Fen_T0_3 | ecosystem: Environmental > Terrestrial > Soil > Wetlands > Permafrost | place: Sweden: Abisko... | reverse complement strand
AGCAGGCCGGCGACCGCGTCGGGGGCATCGAGCGCGCGGGGCTCCCGGAGCTCCAGCCTCGGCCCGTCGTTGGTCGCGACGCGATTCGGGGCATAGCCGCCGGAGCGCAGGACCGCCTCCGCCGCGTCGGCATCACGGGCGCCGACCTCGAGGCGCGGATCCCGGTGGTGGCGCAGGGCGTCGCTGTCGAGCTCCTCGACCAGCCGGCCGCGATGGACGATCCCGATCCGCGTCGCCAGCAGATCGACCTCTGCGAGGATGTGGCTGGACATGAACACGGTCGAGCCGCCGCTCGACACCAGCTCGCGGAGCAGCTCGCGAACCTCGATCACACCGGCCGGGTCGAGGCCGTTGGCGGGCTCGTCGAGCACCAGGAGCGCCGGTGCGTGGAGCGTCGCCCGCGCGAGGGCGAGCCGCTGGAGATTGCCGAGTGACAGGGTCCGGGCGCGGCGGTCCCGGTACTCCCCGAGGCCCAGCCGGTCGATCGCACGCCCCACGACGCCGACGTCACCGATCCCGAGCAGCCGTCGCGCCACGTCGAGGTTCTCGCGCACCGTCAGCTCCGGGTAGGCCGTCGCGGTCTCGACGAGGTGTCCGACCTGCGACCAGAGCGCCGGGGCCTCGGCCCGGACCGGCTGGCCAAGGATCTCGGCGCTGCCCGAGGTCGGTCCGATCATGCCGAGGAGCATCCGGATCGTGGTGGACTTCCCGGCCCCGTTGAGGCCGAGGAAGGCGTACAGCTCGCCTCGATCCACGCGCAGGCTTACGCCATCGACCGCGAGGACATCGGATCCGAACCGCTTCGTGAGGTCAGTGGTCACGACGGCCTGGCTGCTCATGATGCGGACCCGTCGAGGTGACCGAGCCCGCGGAGGATGAACGCGTTGAGCTGGTCCACGACGACCGGCACGTCGGCTGGCTCACCCACGAGGTCATGCAGGGCCGAGAAGCAGGCGAGGACGAACGCGGCGGCCCGGCGCGGATCCTGGGCTCCGAACTCGCCGTCGGCGATCCCGTCGGCGATCACGACCGCCACGGCCGGCGCCAGGCGCCCCACGATCCGTCCCGAGAGCCGGTCGTGGACCGAGGCGTTCCCCGGCTGGTGGAGCGCCTCCACCAGCTCGCGCTCGTGTGCGTCCTCGCCCACGTGCGCCATGGCCGCGGCGATCCCGGCGATCCGCTGGGCGGCTGTGCGATCCGTGGCCGCGAGGGCCCTGTCCATCTCGGACCCGATGCCGTCGACCAGCCGCTCGGCGACAGCGGTGACGATGTCCTCGCGGCTCTTGAAGTACAGGTAGAACGTGCCCTTGGCCACCCCCGCGGCGCGCACGATGTCGTCGACCGACGTGGCGCTGACCCCATGTGCAGCGAAGGCGCGGACGGCCGCGCCCACGAGGTCGTCCCGGCGCCGGACGCTGCGTCGCGGGGCGGGTTCGGCTGCGCGGATGCCCATCGTGGACCTCCTGTCGACAGTGACTGACCGTCAGTCAGTCAGTCAGTCTACCGACACGAGAGCCGGATGCCAAGCGGAGGCGGCGGGGCGGCGTCACGCCGATGCGGGCAGGCCCGAGAGCATTCCTGGCGACTGGCCCGGCGAACATCGCCTCGCCCGCGACCAGGACCCGAGCCGGCGATTGCATCGCCTCGAGAAGCGCCCCTGACCTCGAGACCTGCGGAGTCCAGCCTCAACCCTTCGCGGGCAGCGAGGCGGCGAACCTGATCGCGCGCTCAAGCCAGGCGTCGAGCGCCGCATCGTCGTCGACCGTCTCGCGGGGGAGCAACGTCCAGCCGCGCATGACCCGGCCGGGTGCCGGCGCGAATGGCTCCGCGCCGGGCAGGGCGGCGAGGGTCGCGGCGTCCGCCGGGGCCAGCCGCACGACCCAGCGGTCCGCGAACAGCCCCGTCGCCATGTTGCCGCCCACGAACAACGCCGCGTAGCCGAACATCTTCCGGCGCTGTGCCGATGGATGGCGTGCCGCGACCATGTCGAATCGCTCGACGAGCGCGGCGGGCGACGGCGCCAGCTTGGGCATGGCGCCGGGCTCAGGCAACCGCGGTGACCTTGGCGGCGATCCGGTCCAGCAGCGAGGTCCAGGATCCCACGAAGGACTCGGCACCCTTGCGCTGCAACTCCGCGCCCACGCCGTCGATGTCGACGCCGGCCGCGGCGAACGGCGCGAGCAGGCCCGTGGCGACGACGGGGAGGGCCGTCACGGCCTCCTCGGACGCGGCGGTCGCCAGCAGCGTCTCCTCGGGCATCGTGTTGACCGTGTCCGGGGCGGCGAGGCCCGTGATGTAGAGCGTCGGCGGCAGCGACGGGTCCTTGGTTCCGGTGCTGGCGAAGAGCAGGCGCTGCGGCCTGGCGCCCGCGGCCAGGAGCCGTTCCCAGCGTCCCGCGGCGAAGAACTCGCGGTACGCCACGTAGCTCTGCCGGCCGATGGCCAGGCCGAGCTGGTTCTGCATGTCGGCGGGGAGCTGCTTCGCGGTGGCCGGGTCCCAGCGGCTGATGAACAGCGATGCGACCGAGCCGACGTGGGCGGGCAGGCCTGCGTCGACACGGCGCTCGATCCCGCGGGTGTAGGCCTCGGCACAGGCGAGGACCTGGGCCGGCGAGAAGAGCAACGTCACGTTGACCGGGACGCCGGCGAAGATCGCCTCCTCGATGGCCGGCAGGCCCTCAGGCGTGCCCGGGATCTTGATGAACAGGTTGGGTCGCCCGCCCTGCGCGTGGAGGCGCTTCGCCTGCTCCACGGTGGCCGCGGTGTCGTAGGCGAGGAGCGGGGAGACCTCGAGCGAGACGAAGCCGTCGACGCCGCCCGTGCGCTCGTGGACCGGCCGGAACAGGTCCGCCGCGCGGCGCAGGTCGGACAACGCCACCTCGAAGAACGTGTCCTCGCCCGTCCTGCCGGCGCGCGCGGCCGCGGCGATCTCGGCGTCGTAGCTGTCCGAGCCGCCGATCGCGCGGTCGTAGATGGTGGGGTTCGAGGTCAGGCCGGTCACGTCCAGCTCGTCGATGTAGCGGGCGAGGGTGCCGCTGTCGAGCAGGGGGCGCGTGATGTTGTCCAGCCAGAGGCTCTGGCCGAGGGTGGCGAGGGCGCGGGTCGTCTTCATGGAGGAGCTCCGATCGGGGGGTCGCGCCCGCGGGCGGGAGGAGAAGGCGGACCCGTTTCCACTGTACCGCAGCGCAGGCCGCGGGCTCCCTGCCGGAGACCGCCGTGCGTGCCGGCCGTGGCCCTGACGACCGGGCGCGCGGCGACCGAACGAGCGCGGCCCGCAACGATCCTGCCGCCCGGCGACCGGCCCAGCGCGTGACTGCGGACCGTGGCGGGACGGGCGGGTCGCGACGCGGTGGATCCGTCCCGCGGCGCGCCCGTTCGGTCTCCGGGCGACCGCAGCGGCCACGGGACGGCGACCCGCCACGGGACGGCGACCCGCCACGGGACGGCGACCAGGCACGGGACCCTGGACCCGGCACGGAACCCTGGACCCAGCCCGGAACCCTGGACCCGGCGCGGGACTAGACCCGGACGTCGTCCCCCAGGTTCGGCGCCAGCCAGCGGGCCGCCTCCTCGAGCGACATCCCGGCCCGCCGCGCATAGTCCTCCAGCTGGTCGCGGCCCATCCGCCCCACGCCGAAGTACCGCGCGTCCGGGTGCCACAGGTACAGCCCTGACACGGACGCCGCGGGCAGCATCGCCATGGACTCGGTGAGGGTGATCCCGGCCCGCGCCTCGGCGTCCAGCACGCGGAACAGCACGGCCTTGGCCAGGTGGTCCGGCGTGGCCGGGTATCCCGGCGCCGGGCGGACGCCCTGGTACCGCTCGGCGATGAGATCGTCGTTGGTGAGCGTCTCGTCCGCCGCGTACCCCCAGAGCTCTCGGCGCACGCGCTCGTGCAGCCGCTCCGCGATGGCCTCCGCCAGGCGGTCCGCGAGCGCCTTGGTCATGATCGAGCCGTAGTCGTCGTGGGCCGCCTCGAAGCCGCGGACCACCGCGTCGATGCCGATCCCCGCCGTGACCGCGAACGCCCCGAGGAAGTCCGGCACCCCGGCCGGCCCCACGTAGTCGGCCACGCACAGGTTCGGCCGCCCGTCCGGCTTCGCCATCTGCTGGCGGAGCCCGTGGATCCGCGCCAGCTCCGTCGTCCGGGCCTCGTCCGCCCACAGCACGATGTCGTCGTCGGGCGTCGCGTTGGCGGGCCAGAAGCCCACGACCGCGCGCGCCTCCAGCAGTCCCTCGTCCACGATTCGCGCGAGCAGCGCCCGGGCGTCGGCGAGCAGCTCCCGCGCGTGCGGCCCTACCACCGGGTCGTCCAGGATCGCGGGATAGGCGCCCCGCAGCTCCCAGGTGTGGAAGAACGGCCCCCAGTCGATCCGCTCCACGAGCTCGGCGAGCGGGTAGCGCTCGAACGTCCGCACGCCGGTGAAGGACGGCACCGGCGGCGTCGCCGGCCACGCGACGAGCGGCCGGTTCGCGCGCGCGTCCGCCAGCGAGAGCCGCCGCTCCCGGCCGGCCCGGCCCTCGCGCTCGCGGCGGACCGTCTCGTACTCCACGCGGATCCCGGCGGCGAACGCGTCGCGCGCACCCCGGTCCACGAGCGCGCCGGCCACGCCCACGGCGCGCGAGGCGTCGGCCACGTGCACCACCGGGTGCGAGTAGCCGGGCGCGATCTTGACCGCCGTGTGGACGCGGGACGTCGTCGCGCCGCCGATCAGCAGCGGCGTCGTCATGCCCTCGCGCTCCATGGTGGCCGCGATGTGGACCATCTCGTCCAGGGAGGGCGTGATGAGCCCCGACAGCCCGATGAGGTCCGCGCCAACCTCGCGCGCCGTGTCCAGGATCCGCGACGCCGGCACCATGACCCCGAGGTCGATCACCTCGTAGTCGTTGCAGCCCAGCACGACCCCCACGATGTTCTTGCCGATGTCGTGGACGTCGCCCTTGACGGTGGCCATGACGATGGTTCCCGCGCGGCGGCCCGTCCCCTCGCGCTGCGCCTCGAGGTAGGGGATGAGGACCGCCACGGCCTTCTTCATGACCCGGGCGCTCTTGACGACCTGGGGCAGGAACATCCTCCCGGCGCCGAACCGGTCGCCCACGATGTTCATGCCGCGCATCAGCGGCCCCTCGATCACGTCCAGCGGCCGCGCCGCGGCGAGGCGCGCCTCCTCGGTGTCCTCGGCGATGAACGCGTCCAGGCCCTCGACGAGGGCGTGGGTCAGCCGCTCGTCCACGGGGAGCTCCCGCCACGCGAGGTCGTCGCCGGTCCGGGTCACGGCGGCGCCGCCGGCGTAGCGTGGGGCGATCTCGAGGAGCCGGTCGGTGGCGTCCGGACGCCGGTTGAGCACCACGTCCTCGACGCGCTCCAGCAGCTCCGGGTCGATGTCGTCGTACTGGGGGATGACGCCCGCGTTGACGATGGCCATGTCCAGGCCGGCGCGGATCGCGTGGTACAGGAAGACGGCATGGATCGCCTCGCGGACGCGGTCGTTACCGCGGAACGCGAAGCTCACGTTGGAGACGCCGCCGGAGACGCGGACGCCGGGCAGGGCCGCCTTGAGCCGCCGCGTGGCCTCGAAGAACGCGACGGCATACCCGGCGTGCTCCTCGATGCCGGTGGCGATCGCGAAGATGTTGGGGTCGAGGATGATGTCGGCGCTGGTGAAGCCGGCCTGCTCGGTGAGGAGCCTGTGGGCGCGCGACAGGACGGCGACCCGCCGCTCCACGGAGTCGGCCTGGCCGTCCTCGTCGAACGCCATGACGACGGCCGCGGCGCCGTACCGCCGGCAGAGCCGGGCCTGGCGCAGGAACTCCTCCTCCCCCTCCTTGAGCGAGATCGAGTTGACGACGCCGCGACCCTGGAGCTGGCGCAGGCCGGCCTCGAGGACGGACCACCGGGAGCTGTCGACCATGACCGGGACCGACGCGATGTCCGGCTCCGTGCCCAGGCGGCGAAGGAAGCGCGTCATGGCGGCGACGCCGTCGAGCATCGCCTCGTCCATGTTCACGTCGAGCACCACGGCGCCGTTGACGACCTGGTCGCGCGCGACGGCGACGGCCTCATCCTCGCCCCTGCGGTCCTCGCCCATGGCGCCGGCCATGAGGCGCGCGAACGCGCGCGAGCCGGTGACGTTGGTCCGCTCGCCGATGTTGACGAACGCGCCGCCGGGCATGGGGATCGCGAGCGGCTCGAGGCCGGCGAGGCGCGTGTGGGCGTCCCGTTCCGGGATGGGCCGCGGGGCGATGCCGGCGACGGCCGCCGCGATGGCCGCCGTGTGCTCCGGCGTGGAGCCGCAGCAGGAGCCCGCGACGTTGAGCAGGCCCGCGCGCGCCCACTCGGCGAGGGACGCGGCCATCTCCTCGGGCGTCTCGTCATACCCGCCGAGCTCGTTGGGCAGGCCGGCGTTGGGGTAGGCGGAGAGCGCGACGTCGGCGAGGCGCGAGAGCTCCTCGACGTGCTCGCGGAGCTGCCGCGGCCCCAGGGCGCAGTTGAGGCCGACCAGGAGCGGGTCCGCGTGCCGGATGCTGGTCCAGAACGCCTCCAGGGTCTGGCCGGACAGCGTGCGGCCGGAGGCGTCCACGATGGTCCCGGAGATGATCACGGGAAGCTCGAAGCCACCGTCCTCGAACAGGCCCTTGAGCGCGAAGATGGCGGCCTTGGCGTTGAGGGTGTCGAAGATCGTCTCGACCAGGAGGAGGTCGGCGCCGCCCTCGACCTGGCCCTCGGCGGCCTCGCGGTACGCGTCGGCAAGCTCCTCAAAGGAGACGTTGCGCGCGGCCGGATCGTTGACGTCAGGGGAGATGGAGCCGGTCCGGTTGGTGGGGCCGAGCGAGCCCGCCACGTAGCGGGGTCGCCCGTCGCGCGCCTCAGCCTCGTCGGCGGCCTCGCGGGCGAGGCGCGCCGACGCCCGGTTGAGGTCGCGGGCGAGGTGCGACAGGCCGTAGTCCGCCTGGGCGACCCGGGTCGCCGTGAAGGAGTTGGTGCTCAGGATGTCCGCGCCGGCGGCGAGGTAGGCGCGGTGGACGTCGCGGACGGCGTGCGGCTGCGTGAGGCAGAGCAGGTCGTTGTCGCCGCGGACGTCGCGGTGGTGGTCCGCCAGCAGCGTGCCCCGGAAGTCCGCCTCGCTGAAGGCATGGCGCTGCAGCAGCGTGCCCATGGCGCCGTCCAGCACCAGGATGCGCTCGCGCAGGAGCCCGGGCAGACGCGCGAGGCGCGTCTCGCGCGTGAACGGCGGGCTGACGGCGGGGACCTGCATCGTGCGAGGGACTGTACCTCGCGGGACCCTTGTCGCCGCGTTTGGGCCATCTGGGGGAGGGCACGATCCTGCAGCGGCCGGTAGCCTAGCCCGCGTCCCAGTGCTTCCGGGCGACCCATCGTGGGCGGCGGGAGCCCCCTACATCCGTCGGGCACGGTCGTCCCGGGCCCGTCAGGCAGAGAGGATCCGTTCGTGCGATCGCTCCACCAAGGCGCCCAGAGGGCGTCCTTCAGCACCCGGCTCGCGGCGCTGCTCGCCGTCAGCCTGTTCGCATCCCTGTTCGCCTTCGGCGTCTCCGCAGCCGCCCCCCGGGCCGTCTCCGCGGCCACCCCCGCGTACTACCCGGTCGAGACCTACTACCTGCGCCTCCTCAACTGCACCCGCACCGGCGGATGGGTGCAGAAGGACGGCAGCTGCTCGGGGTACGGCACCGGCAGGTACAGCAAGTACGTCGCTCCCCTCAAGCGCAGCGACGGCCTTGCCGCGGTCGCCCGGTCCTGGGCCAAGCGGCTCGCGACGGTCAACGCCTGCAAGCACGGCGATCCCTCCGCCCGCCTCCGCAAGGCCGGCTACAAGAACTGGACCTGGGGCGAGAACATCGGCTGCTACGACCTCGCCAGCGCCTACAAGGCGGTGCTCGCTTCGCACCGGGCCATGCAGGCCGAGAAGTCTTCCAATGGTGCCCACTGGAAGAACTTCAAGAACGCCAGCTTCAAGTACGTCGGCGTCGGCGTGTGGAAGGCGAACGGCCACACCCGGCTCGTGACGGACTTCTACAGGCCGTAGCCCGCGGCGCCGTCCCACCAGGCCAACAACGGCCGTCGGTCCCCGGACCGGCGGCCGTTTCGATTCCCGGGCCGGGTCCCGCGGGTAGCGCCCGGGGCCGGCGGGCGCCGGCCGCGGGTGGCGGTGCCTGGCACGGGGCGACGGGCGCGAACAGGTTCAGGGTCAGCATGCCGCTCGCGTTCAGGGTCAGCATGCCGCTCGCGCTGTCGATCCGGCTTCCCGCTCCTGGCCCTCGCGCCGATGCAGCCCTGGTGGTGGAGGTCGCCCGCCTTCTTCCGGCTGCGGCCGAAGGCGTTCCGGGACGATCCCGGGACCGCCTGACGGGACCATCCTCCTGGGTGTCCACGACTCGGGGTGAGATGTCTCCACCGTCGATACGTTGCGAGCGAGGCGTCCCGTCGCACGCCCTTCTCCAGAGGTGACCCAGACCATGCGGATCCTCATCGTCGGCGCCGGTGGCGTCGGTACGGCGGCCGTTGCCATCGCGGCCCGGCGAGCCTTCTTCGAGCACCTCGTCGTCGCCGACTACGACCCGGCCCGCGTTGCGCACGCGCTCGGGCAGGTCGCGGGTGACGCCCGCTTCTCCGGGGCCCGGGTGGACGCGTCGAACGTCGCGTCGATCGTGGCGCTCATCCGGGAGCAGCGCATCACCCACGTCCTCAACGCCGTCGACCCGCGCTTCGTGATGCCCATCTTCCACGCCTGCCACGAGGCCGGCGTGGACTACATGGACATGGCGATGAGCCTGTCGCGCCCCCACCCCGACAAGCCGTTCGAGCTCACCGGCGAGAAGCTGGGCGATCGCCAGTTCGACATGGCCACGCACTGGGAGGCCGCCGGCCGCCTGGCGCTGGTGGGCCTGGGCGTGGAGCCCGGCCTCTCGGACATCTTCGCGCGTTACGCGCAGGACGAGCTGTTCAGCGAGATCGACGAGGCCGGTGTCCGCGACGGCGCCAACCTGGTCGTGGACGGCTACGACTTCGCCCCGTCGTTCTCCATCTGGACCACGATCGAGGAGTGCCTCAACCCGCCGGTGATCTGGGAGGAGGGCAGGGGCTGGTCCACCACGGCGCCGTTCTCGGAGCCCGAGACCTTCGACTTCCCCGAGGGCATCGGCCCGGTCGAATGCGTCAACGTGGAGCACGAGGAGGTCCTGCTGATCCCGCGCTGGGTCAAGGCGAAGCGCGTGACCTTCAAGTACGGGCTGGGCGACGAGTTCATCAACGTTCTCAAGGTCCTGCACACCCTGGGCCTGGACAGGACCGAACCGGTGACCGTGAAGGGCGTGGCGGTCTCACCGCGCGACGTCGTCGCCGCCTGCCTGCCGGACCCGGCGGGCCTCGGCGACCGGATGCACGGCAAGACGTGCGCCGGAACCCTGGTCACGGGCACGGGCAAGGACGGCAGCCAGCGGGCCGTCTACCTCTACCACGTGGTGGACAGCGACTGGTCCTGGAGGGAGTACGGCTCGCAGGCGGTGGTCTGGCAGACGGCGATCAACCCGATCGTCGGGCTGGAGCTGCTCGCGCGCGGGACCTGGTCCGGCACCGGGGTCCTGGGCGCCGAGGCCTTCGAACCAAGGCCGTTCCTGGACCTGCTGACCGAGTACGGCTCGCCATGGGCCATGCGCGAGGAGGCCGTCGCGGGCTGACGGTCTCGGGGTTCACCCCGGGAGGGCGCCGGAGGTCCCGGTACCGGATCTCGGGGCAGATCCCGATTGCCACCCGTCGCGGTCTGGCTCCCGACGAGGGGGTCCTGTGAGGAAATGATAGGAAATGACGGGACCGGCCCGACGCCGGTCCCTGGACTCTATGTGAGCGTGATCGTCGCGATGTCGGTGATGGGCGTCGCGTCCAGCTCCCCGGTGATCGTGGCGACGCCGGTCGTGGCGGCGCTCGTGTAGGTCGCGGTGTAGGTGCCGTCCCCGTGGTCGGTCACGCTGCCCAGCGAGCCGCCGGCGCCGGAGACGCCGAGGGTGACGGACCCGCCCGATGTCGAGAGGGCGTTCCCGTACTGGTCCTTGAGCCGGACGGTGATGGTCGACGTGGTCACCCCGTCACCGGCGATCGACGCCGGGGCCGCGGTGATCGTGGACGTCGAGGCCGACGCGGCCCCGACCCCGACCGTCACGTCGACCGTGTCCGACTTCGACAGGTATGTCCCGGTCACGGTGTGCGGGCCGGCGAGGGTCGCCGAGCAGCTCGCCCCGGTGCAGGCGCCGTCGAGGTTCATCGTGAACAGCGTCGATCCGGTCACGTCGCCGCGCGTGTTGCCCTGGGCGTCGAAGGCCTCGGCGGTGAACGCCTGGCTGTCGCCCGCGGCGATCGTGCTCGAGGAAGGGCTCACCACGATGTGGTGGAGGGCCCCCGGGCTGACGCTGATGAGGCCCGAGTCGCCGGTGATCCCGGCCGTGTCGGCACGGATGACCGCGGTGCCCACGAGGTGCCCCGTGAACACCGCGCTCTTGCCGGCCACGACGACCAGGTCGCCGTTGACGACGCCGCCGGTCTTCGCGACCAGCGAGAACGTGCTGTTGAACACGCCGACGAAGTTGCCGGCCGCGTCGCGGCTCACCGGGTAGGCGGTGATGCTGCCGCCGGCCGCGATGCCCGTGGCGCCGATCGGGTTGCCCGAGCCCGTGTTCGCGTCCTCGACGGTGACCGTCGCCGTCGGGCCGGGCGTGACCGTGACCGTGCCGCTGTCGTCGGTGAAGGAGCCATCCACGGCATGGACCACGGCGGTCCCGACCAGCGCGCCCGTGAAGACGGCGCTCTTCCCGTCGCCGGCCGCCACGAGGTCTCCATTCGCGACGCCGGCGGTCCTCCCGGTAAGGGACCAGGTGGCCGCGACGTTCGCGATGAAGTTGCCGTAGGCGTCGACGGTGTTGGCGTAGAAGGTGGCGCTCGAGCCCGACGTGACGGGTGTCGCGCCGACGGCCGGGCCGCCGGCCGGGGAGTCCTCGATGGCGATGTCGGCGGCCCCGGCGGCCGTCACGCTGATCCCGCCCTGCGTGCCGGTGATGGCGCCGTTGACGGTGTCGGTCGCGGTGATGGTCTGCGTGCCGGCGGTCTTGAGCGTGACGGCGAAGGGGTGGGTCCCCGACGCGAGGGTGCTGTTGGCCGCGACGACGGCCTGGGTGTCGCTGCTGGTGAGATGGACCGTGCCCGCGTAGCCGGTCGCGGTGTTGCCGTACTGGTCGAGGGCTGTGACGGTCACGGTGCTGGCCACGCCCGCCACGGCGGAGGCCGGGAAGCCGGTGACCCGGAGGTCGACGGCGGCCCCCGGGCTGACGGTGATCGTGCCGCTGGTCCCGGTGATGGTGCCCGTGACCGTGTCGGTCGCGGTGATCGTCTGCGACCCCACCTCGGTCAGGGTCATCCCGCCGCTGAAGACGTGGTCGCCCGAGTCCCCGACGAGGAACGGGTAGTCCACGGGCAGCGTGGCTCCGGCGTCGGTGCTGGTGAAGTGCACCGTCCCCGTGTAGCCCGTGGCGATGTTGTTGTACGGGTCCTTCGCCGCGACCGTGACGCTGAACGGCGAGCCCGCGATGTGCGGCGAGGACGCGGTCACGGTGAGGGTCGCCGCGCCTGCCGGGTCCACGGTGATGGAGGACTGGGTCCCGTTGATCGAGCCCGTGACGGCGTCGGCGGCGGTGATCGTCCGGGTGCCCGCGGTCTTGAGGGTGACGGGGAAGGTGCCGGTACCCGAGGTGAGGCCGCCGTTCGAGGGCAGGACGGCCTGCCCGTCGGAGCTGGTGACGTGGACGGAGCCGGCGTAGCCGGTGGCCGTGTTGTTGTAGGCGTCCCTGGCGGTCACCGTGACGTTGTGGGCGGCGCCCGCCGTGGTGGGCGATGCGAAGCCCGAGACCGTGAAGTGGGTCGCGACTCCCGGATCGACGGTGATCGAGGACTGCGTCCCGGTGATGGACGGGTTGCCGACCTGGGTCGCCGTGATCGCCTGCGTCCCGACGGTCCCCAGGGTCACGGTGAACGCGCGGGTGCCGGAGGCCAGCGAGTTGTTCCCGGGCAGGCCGGCCGCGCCGTCGGAGCTGGTGATCGCGACCGTGCCGGCGAAGGTGGTGACCGTGTTGTTGAAGGCGTCCCTGGCGGTGACCGTGACGGTGTGGCTCGCGCCGGCGACCGTGGGGGACGGATAGCCGGTCACGGCCAGCGTCGCGGTGGCCGCCGCGGTCACCGTGATGCCGGACCGCGTGCCCGTGACGCCCGCGTCGACCGTGTCGGTCGCGCTGATGGACTGGGATCCGGCCGTCCTGAGGGTCGCGGCGTTGGTGAAGACGTGCACACCCGCGTCGCCGCCGGTGAAGGTGTAGTCGACCGGCAGGGCCGCGGCCGCGTCGGTGCTGTCGAAGGCCACGGTCCCGGTGTAGCCGGTCGCGGTGTTGCCCGAACCGTCCTTCGCGGTCACGGTGACGGTGAACGCGACACCGGCCGTGTGCGAGGTGGTCGCGACGACCGTGAGGGTCGCCGCCGCGGCGGGGCTGACGGTGATCGACGCCTGGGTCCCGGTGATCGAGCCCGTGCCCGTGTCGGTCGCGGTGATCGACCGGGTGCCGACCGTGTTGAGCGTCACGCTGAGGTCATGGACGCCCGCGTCTCCACCGGCGAAGGTGTAGTTGGACGGCAGCGAGGCGGAGGCGTCGGTGCTGGTGAGGTGGACGGTGCCCGAGTACCCGGTGGCGGTGTTGCCGAAGGCGTCCTGCGCCGTGATCGTCACGAGGTGGCTGGCGCCCGCGATCGTGGGCGAGGGGTAGCCGGCGACCGACAGGGTCGCGGCGGCCCCGGGGTTGACCGTGATCGAGGACTGCGCGCCGGTGATGGACGTGGTGACCGTGTCCGTGGCCGTGATCGTCTGCGTGCCCACCGTGCCGAGCGTCACCGCGAAGGTGCGGGTGCCCGCGACCAGCGTGTTGTTCGCCGGGATGCCGGCCTGCGCGTCGGTGCTCGTGATGGTGACGGTCCCGGCGTAGGCGGCGACCGTGTTGTTGAAGGCGTCCTTGGCGGTGACCGTGACGCTGTGACTGGCGCCCGCGATGGTGGGGGACGGGTAGCCCGAGACCGCGAAGTGGGTCGTCGCAGCCGCGGTCACCGTGATCCCGGACCGCGTCCCCGTGATGCCCGAGTCCACCGTGTCGGTGGCCGTGATCGACCGCGAGCCGACGGTCGCCAGGGTCGCCGCGCCGGCGAAGACGTGCGTCCCGGAGTCGGGCGCCGTGTAGGTGTAGTCGGCGGGGAGCGCGGCCGCGCCGTCCGTGCTCGTGAAGTGGACGACGCCACGATAGCCGGAGGCCGTGTTGCCGAAGCCGTCCCTCGCCGTCACGGTGACCGTGAACGGCGTGCCCGCGACCTGGGGCGAGGTGGCCGCGACCGCGAAGGTGGCCGCCGCCGCCGCGCTCACGGTGATCGGGTCGCTGGTGTCGGTGATCGAGCCCAGGACCGTGTCCGTCGCGGTGACGGTGGCGGTGCCCGCCGTGACCAGGACCACGCCGTCGGTGAAGGTGCGGACCCCGGCCTCGGCGCCGGTGAAGTGGTGGATTCCGGGCAGCGACACGCCGGCGCCGGCGTCGGTGGTCGTGAAGCGGACGAAGCCGGTGTACCCGGTGGCCGTGTTGCCGTACGGGTCAAGGGCGGTGACGGTCAGGCTGAACGGGGTCCCCGCGGTCTGCGGCGAGATCAACGCGATCGAGAGCCTCGTCGCTGCGGCCGGGTTGACCGTGATCGAGGACTGCGTCCCGGTGATCGAGCCCGTGACGCTGTCCGTGGCGGTGATCGACTGCACCACCGCGGTCTTGAAGGTGACGGGGAAGATGCCGGTGCCGTTCGTGAGCACGGTGTCGACGGGCACGACGGCCTGGCTGTCGCTGGTGGTGAAGTGCACGGTGCCGGCGTACCCCGTCGCGGTGTTGCCGAAGGCGTCCTTCGCGGTGACGGTGACGCTGTGGCCCACGCCCGCCGTCGTCGGCGTCGTGAAGCCCGACACCAGGAGGGTCGTGGCGGGGCCGGGGTTGATCACGCCCGTGCCGGCAGTGGTGAAGGTGATGTCGTAGCTGGACGTGACGTCGGCGGGGCCGTTGTGGATCGTCCCGGCCGGCGTGAGCGTCTTGCCGGTCCCGACGACCGGCGTGTCGTAGGTCTGGGTCCAGGTGGCGGTGTCTCCGGCGGCGAGTGCGCCGGAGGTGATCGTCGGGGTGCCGCCGGACGTGGTGTCGCCGTCATAGATCTTGGTGGCGGCAACCGCCGTGACCGTGATCGCCCGCTGGCCGACGTGGAGCGTGCGGGTCACGCTCAGGGCCGCGGCGTAGGTCGGGTCGCCCGCCTGCGAGGCGGTGATCCGGCAGTCGCCCGCGGTCACGATGACGGCCGCCGCGCCCGAGATGGTGCAGACCCCCGGGTCGAGCGAGACCAGGGTCACCGGGAGCGGTTGGTTCGAGGCCGCGTCGAGCGGGACCGCGGGATCGCCGTAGGTGGCTGGCCCCGGCACGGTGAAGGTGATCACCTGCGGGGTGGACCCGGTCGAGGCCACCGTCAGGTTCTGGACCTGGCGGTCCGCCGCGTTGTGGTTGCCGTCCCCGGCCTGGTCGGCGTTGACCACGCAGGTCCCGGAGCCCGTGAAGCTCACGACCCCGCCGCCGTCGATCGAGCAGACGCCACCCGGGATCGAGTCGACGGTGATCGCGACCGGCAGGCCACTGTCCGATGTCGCCCCGGCGGTGTACGCGGGCCCGGACTTGACGGGGTTGGCAGGCGCCGTCGTGGTGAAGGTGATCAGCTGGGAGGCCTTCGTGATCGATGCGGTCGCCGTCGGCTGGGTCAGCGAGTAGTCGCCCGCCCTGGTCCCGGCGAGGGTCAGGCCGCTCACCTGGACGGCCTTGGCGACCCCGACGTTGGCGTCGTCGAAGGCGCCCGCGGCGCCCGAGGTGACGAGCGTGACGTCGTCCGTGCCCAGGACGCCCACGAGCTGCGCGTTCGAGGTGTCGAGGGCGGCGACCGTCGTCCCGTCGTAGGACCGGCCAGTGGCGGTGATGCCCGTGACCGCCAGGCCGACCCTGGCGACGGTGAACGACCGGTCGACCGGCGTGGCGGCCGCACGGGTCAGGTCGCCGGGCTGGGAGGCCCGGACGGTGCAGGTGCCGGCGGCGAGGATCGAGGCGGTCGTCCCCGTGACCGAGCACACCGTCGGTGTCTGCGACGCGAAGGCGACGGGCAGGCCGGGGCTGGCGTCGCTCGTGGCGGTGAGCGTGATGTCCGGGTCGCCATACGTGCCGTCGGCAAGCGCGCCGAAGGTGATGGCCTGTGGCAGGCCGGCGACGTCGAAGCGCCACTGGGCCGTGACGGCGTTCCAGGTCGTGTCCGCCGCCTGCGTGGCATTGACCAGGCAGGTCCCGCGGCCCTGGTAGCTGAGGGTCCCGCCCGTGAGGGAGCAGACGCGCCACGACGACGGATCGACCGCGAGGGTCACGGGGAGGCCGCTGCTCGAGGTCGCGGCGACCGCATCGGCCGTCCCGTTCACGATCGCGGCGGGGGGCGTCGCCGGCGGTGAGAAGCTCACCACGGGCGTCTGGCGCCCCGAGAGCAGGAGGATCGCGTCGAGGTCGACGCGCGAGCCGCTCGCGGTCCGGACCTGGATGGTGTGGCGGGTCGCGGTGCTGCCCGGGATGCTGCCGACGTACAGGACGCGGCGCCAGGCGGAGCTGGAGGACTTCTCGCTGATGGCGGTCGCGGTGACCTTCCTGCCGTCCACGTAGACGTTGAAGCTGCCGCGGCCCTTGCCACGCGAGGCCACGATCGCGAACTGGCGGACGTTGCTCGCGCTCAGGGTCGCCGTGGCGCCGCTCTTCGCGACGTAGTGCTCCCTGCCGCCGGAGTACTTGCCCGACGAGGACGTCTTCCAGCCGGACGAGTACGTGATCGAGGGGCTGGTGTCCTGGTAGCTCGAAACGCGCGAGACGAGCGACGGCGCGTACGTCCCGGTGCGGCTCCTGCTGTCGACGGTCCGAACGTGCCACGCGTACGGGATGTTCGGGGTGAGGCCGCGCGTGGAGGACGTCAGGCCCGTGGCGCCGGCGATGAGGCCCGGGTAGGTCAGGCCGCCGTTCGTGCTCTGCTCGACTCGGTAGCTCCTGACCGACGCGTTGCCGGCGGTCACGCCGCACCAGCTCACGCGCACGGGGACCGTGGACCCCATGGTGCTGCCGCTCACGAAGCCCGCGGTGGGCGCGTCGGTCACCGGCGCGGTGGCGGGACGGGCGACCGTGAAGATCACGGTCGCGGAGCTCGAGCTCGCGCCGTCGGTCATGGTGTAGGTGAACTGGTCGAGGCCGGCGTAGCAACCGCTGGGGTTGTAGACGACCGACCGGCCATCGGAGGTGACCGAGCCGTGGGCGGGCGCGGTCAGGCCCGTGATCGTGAGCGGCCGCGACGCGGTCGAGACGCCGGCCACGTCGTTTGCGAGAACGTCGATCACGGTCGGCCCGATTGCGGGGAGCACGCCACCGGGAGGGGTGTCGGTGTTGGCCTTGAGAAGCCCCGGCGCAGCCTCCACGATGGGCGCCACGGCGCCGAGCGCAAGGATGGCCCCCAGGAGGGCGATGAGCCGCACGCGACTTGCCATTGCCTGACCCACTCCTTCGGGAGCCCCCGGCGCCCCGACGCGCCTCGAGCCTCTTGCCATGCCCGCCCCTCGACAGGCTTCCTCGCCATGGCGCCCGGACGGCCGGGCAGCCCCCGGGAGTGTCTCACTGCGCACGGCGGCGAGCCATTCCCCACTCGTACCCCGCAGGGTACCGCCGGTCCCGCAACGCGTCCCGCGGTTCGTCGGGGTGGGCGACGCGCTCGACCCGGCTACAGGTCGGCGATGTGGCGCGGCGAGAGTCGGGGCCCGTGACGCGGTGCCATCATGCCGGCCAGCTCCAGCAGGCGGATGACGCGCCCCCGTTGGCCCCGGTACGGCTCCAGGAGCTCCAGCATGCGCTGGTCCGTGCCACGGGGCTCGCCGGCGAGAGCCCACGCGACCATGTTCGGGATGTGGACGTCGCCCACGCTCACCGCGTCGGGATCGCCGAAGGCACGCAACCCGACCTCCGCCGCCGTCCACGGCCCGACGCCCGGGAACGCCTGCAGCGCCGCGTAGGCGGCCGCCCGTGCCGCCGCTGCCGTCCCCGGTCCGGCGGCCGCCTGGCCCAGCCGCTCCAGTCGCGGGGCCTCGCGCGAGACCGCCCGGACCAGCTCAGCGCGCCGCCGCTCCAGCCCGAGCGGGTGGAACGCGTGGTAGGGGAGCGTCGCCAGCGTCTCCGGGGACGGCGGCAGCCGCAGCCCGAAGCCGCCCGGCGCGTCCTCGCCGTACCGCGCGACCAGGCCGCGCCACGTCCGGCGCGCCTCGTCGCCGGTCACCTTCTGCTCGAGGATCGCGGGGACCAGCGCCTCGTGGACGGCCAGCGTCCGGCCGATGCGAAGCCCGCGCGCGCGGCGGACGGCGGCCGCGACGGCCGCGTGGCGCGGGACGAGGGCCGCGGGGTCATCGTCCAGCCCCAGCAGGCCGTCCAGGCGGTCCAGCGCCCACGCGCTCCCGGGGCCCCACGCCCGGGCCCGCACGACGCCGGCGCGCGCCTCCACCAGCAGCGTGACGGGGCCGTCCGGCGTGCGCGTCGCCCGCCACGTGGACCCGGAGACCTCGAACCGCAGCGCCGGGTCGCCCGCGCCGCGCGCGTGGATCCCCAGCGTCCGGCGGAGGTCGGGCGGGTCCCCGAGGGCCAGCGTGCGCTCGCCGTCGGGGGCCGGGGCGGTCCGCGCATCCGTCACGCCGCCGTCACCCGCATCACCCGCCTCGCCATCACGCGGGCCAGCCTACCGTCCGACGGTGCTCCCCATGCTGGCATTCGTCGCGGCGTCGGTGGCCTCCGCTGCCGGTCGTCCCCGCGCGCCGCGCGCCGCGCCGGGAGGATGTGAGGATTCACATTCCAGCCTCAGGGGCCCAACCGGTGGGCGCCTGCGACAATCCATCCCGGGTACGTCGGCGCTCGCCGGCGGCAACGGACGGAAAGGTCGGGTGGCCGTGGTGCAAGGACGATCGAGCCGGTGAGCCGACGCGATCGGGGACAGCGCCGCGCGCCTGGCACCCCGGTGACCGGACAGAACCAGGTGCCGTACCCGCCGCCCCTCCCGCCCGACGCTCCCGGACTGTCGTTCCGGGAGCAGCTGGAGCGCGCGAGCCCCGCCGCCCGCGCGCTCCTGCCCATCCGCGCGTTCTTCGGCGTGACCTTCGTCTACGCCGGCCTCGACAAGCTGCTGGACCCTGCCTTCTTCGACGCGTCGAGCCCGGCCTCCATCGTGGCCCAGCTGGCCGCGTTCACGCGGGTCTCGCCCCTCGCGCCGCTCGTCCGCGTCGTGGAGCCCTGGGCGATCCCGCTCGGGCTGCTGATCGCGCTCGCGGAGATCGCCATCGGCATCGGGGCCCTCACGGGGCTCGCGTACCGCCTCGCCGCGGTGGGCGGCATGCTCCTCTCGTTCACGTTCTGGCTGACGGCCTCGTGGGGCACGCATCCCTACTACTACGGGCCGGATCTGCCCTACGCCTTCGGCTGGATGGCGCTCGTGATCGCGGGCCACGGCGACCTGCTCGTCCCCGCCGCCGTGCGCCGGATCGGGATGCCGAGCATGGACGACTGGGACCGGGCCCGGGCGTCGGCGGCCCGCGGCATGCGGCCCCGCGGGGTGATCGAGCCGGATCCGAATGCCGACGCGGGCCGCCGGCTCGTCCTCCAGGCCGGCGTCCTGGGCGCCGTGACCCTCGGGGTCGCCTCGATGGCGGCGCCGATCCGCTTCTTCCGCGGCACGCAGCCCGCGTCCGCCGCCGAGGGCGGCACGAACACTGGAACGGGCAACGGCACGGGCTCCGGGACCGGCCCGGGCCCGACGGACGGCACCGCGGCCGCGACGCCGGGCGTCCCGGGCGCCTCCGCCCCCGCGTCCGCCCAGGCGCCTGCCACGACCGCGTTCAAGCCCTCGGGCCTGACGGTCGCCTCCACCGCCGCCGTGGACGCCAAGGGCGCGGTCCGGATCCGCGTGCCCGTCGACGCCCCGTCCTCGCTGCCCGCGGGGGACCCCGGGATCATCGTCAAGCTCAAGGACGGCACCTACGCCGCATACGACGCCGTCTGCACCCACGAGGGCTGCAAGGTTGGCTGGGACGCACGGGACGGCGTGATGCTCTGCCCCTGCCACGGTGCGGCCTTCGATCCCAACGACCACGGCGCGGTCCTCCAGGGTCCCACCAACACGCCGCTCCCCGAGCTGCCGATCGTCATCGACCACCAGGCGGGGACCATCACCCTCAAGGCCTGAGTAGCCGGCCCTCGGGCGCGCGGGTCCGCG
>Ga0302323_100001414_pt1 | contig 19428 bp, 16 predicted proteins | sample Fen_T0_3_FD_201950 | JGI IMG/M metagenome (GOLD analysis project Ga0302323, IMG submission 201950) | Peat permafrost microbial communities from Stordalen Mire near Abisko, Sweden - Fen_T0_3 | ecosystem: Environmental > Terrestrial > Soil > Wetlands > Permafrost | place: Sweden: Abisko... | reverse complement strand
ACAGGCCATTCACCACGTGCTGCGCGCCGAGCGAGACCAGCACGGGTCGCAGCGCATAGTCGAGCGCGAGCACGTGCGCGACCGTCCCGCCGGTCGCGAGCGGCAGCACGACCTTGCCGGCGAACGCGAACTGCGGCAGGAGGTCGAGGAACACCTTCAGCACGCCGGTGTACGACGCCTTGTAGATCGGCGTCGCGATCACCAGCGCGTCCGCGCGCTCGACCAGCGCGATCGCCGCCGCCACCGCGGGATCGGCGACGCGGCCGTGCAGCAGCTCTGCCGCCGGCAACTCGCGAACCTGGATCGCCGCGAGCTCGAAGCCGCGACCGCGCAGGGTCTCGGCGACGTGGCCGGCGAGCGCGGCGGACCGCGATGGAACCGACGGGCTACCGGAGATCACGGCGATGAGCGACATGCGGGCCAGGCCCTATCATGTCACGGCGCCCCCGCTCGAGCACGCGGCGGCGCAACTCCCGCGGGCCGCAACGACCGCCTCGCGCGCGGTTTTCCGGTACGCTGCGCGCGTGACTGACTGGGTGCTCGCCGCAGAACGCGCATACGTCGCCGCCGCGATCCGCGGTGCCACGGCCGCCGCGCCGCCGGCCGTCCAGCCCGCGGCACCGTGGACCGAACCGACGGCCCGCGCGATCGCCGCCGCTGGCGCGATCGCCTCGCGCTACCTCGCGGTCGGCACGCCGCGCAGCTTCGGCATCCTGATCGACGCCGCCACCGACGTCGCCGCCGCCGCCTGGTCGCTCGCGGCGCATCGCGCCTGGTTCGCGCCGCGCGACATCCGCTGTGCCGCCACGGGCGCCGGCGCCGCCGAGCTCGCCGCCGCCACGGGCGGCCGCGTCGTCTCGGTCGACGAGGCGCTCGCCTGCGACATCGCCAACGTCTACAGCCGCGAGCTCCGCGTCACCCCGGCGCGCCTGCGCCGCGGCACCCACGTCAACGCGCTCTGGTTCGAGACCCTCGATCCCGAGCTCCCCGCCCTCGCCACCGTGACCCGCGAGGCCGCCCTTCCAGCCCTCGCCGCCGGCCTGGTCGACGGCCGCCAGCTCGACGAGATCACGATCTTCGTCGTCGACGGCGCCCCGATCGCCGCCGCGGCCCTGCGCTGAACGCCCTCCTCCCCAGACGCTCCGCCGCACATCATCGTCCGCGGCTTCACGAGCGACGCACGTGGTAGCCTGAGCCATGGTCGAGGTCGCACGCACGCGCTCCAGCTACGCGGAGTACGTTGCCGTCACCCAGACCGCCGATCGCAAGTACGAATACGTCGCCGGCGCGATCGTCGCGATGTCCGGCGGTTCGATCGCGCACGGCCGGCTGATCAGCCGCGTGACCGCGCTGATCGGCCGAGCGCTCGAAGGTCGCCCCTGCATCGTGCTGCCCGCGGATGTGCGAATCCGGATCCGAGCGGCCGACCGGGCGACGTATCCCGATCTGTTCGTGGTGTGCGACGTCGTCGAGCGCGATCCCGAGGATGATCACGCGGTGACCAACCCGACCGTGATCGTCGAGGTGCTATCGAATTCGACCGCGGAGTCCGACCGCGGCGACAAGTTCGCGGATTATCGCCGGCTCCGCTCGCTGCGCGAGTACGTCCTCGTGTCGCAAGCCGAACGTCGGATCGATGTGTACCGGCGCGATGGGCGCCGCTGGCAGCTCGACGAGTACCGGGCGGGCGAGCATGCCGTGATCGAAGCGCTGGGGATCACGGTCGCCGTCGACGCGGTGTACGCGGACGCGCTCGGGGCGATCGTGGCGTAGTTTCGAGCGGTTACTCCCGAAGGGCGATCGTTTGGCGATTGTCGCGGCGATGTCACCGAGGCACCGTCCACTCGGGGCATGCCGAATCGGGCCCTGCTGCTGTGCCTCTTCGCCGCGTGCGCCCCCGGCGCGTCCGCCCCGCCGGCGCCGCCGGTCCCGCCGCCCGACCGCAGCGTCGTGATCCTGGTGTGGGATGGCCTGCGGCCCGACGCCATCACCTCGGCGGATACGCCCAATCTGCTGAAGCTGCGCGACGCCGGCACCGAGTTCACCGACAACCACGCGACGTATCCGACGTTCACGATGATGAACGCGGCGAGCTTCGCGACCGGCGCGTTCCCCGACGCGACCGGGTTCTACGGCAACGTGGTGTGGCAGCCCGACGCGACCGGCCATGACGCGGCCGGCAAGCCGGTCGACTTCCGCCAGCCGGTGTTCTCCGAGGACTACGCCGTGCTCGACGCGCTGAAGGGCGCCGGCAAGCAGCTGCTGCTCGTCGATACGCTGTTCGATGCCGCGCACGCCGCGGGCCTGGTGACCGCGACGATCGGCAAGAGCGGCGCGGCGTACCTGCAGGACCTGGCGCGCGGCGGGCTCATCGTCGACGAGAAGGCGGTGTTGCCGCTCGCGCTCGCCCAGCAGCTCGTGGCGGCCGGGTTCGCGCTGCCGGCGACCGCGCCGAACGCGTTCGCGCCCGGCGAGCTGGCGATCGCGCCCGGCGCCGACAATCCGGTGGCGTTCGCGCCGATCCCGAAGCTGTCGGACGGGGTGTCGGTCGATCCGACGGACGCGCACGGCAGTCCGTTCAAGCCGGCGCTCGCCTACCTGGTCCGGGTCTATCTCGAGTTCGTGCTGCCCCAGAAGCAACCTCGGCTCACCGTGCTGTGGCTCCGCGATCCAGACTCGACACAACACAACTACGGGATCGGCAGTCGCAACTGGCACGATGCGCTGCGGGCCAATGACGAGCTGCTGGGCCAGATCCGCGCCAGGCTCGCCGCGCTCGGCAAGGCCGAGACCACCGATGTCATCGTCGTTTCCGACCACGGCCACAGCAACGTCTCGGCGCCGCAGGAGCTGTTCCCGCTGCGCGCGGTCGCCGGCGGCGCGGTCGGCGGGGTCGATCCCGCCGGGCACTCGGTGTCGGGGATGGTCCGGCTCGCCGATCTGCTGCAGCGCGCCGGCTTCACGGTGTTCGACGGCCTCGGCTGCACGTTCATCCCCGTGGCCACCGGCCTGCGCGGCGCCGAGCGCGCGCCGGTCTACGCCGACCACACCGACGACACCGGCGCGGTGTGCGGCAAGGAAGGCCAGCACTTTCAGGTCCCGCCCCACAAGGTGCCGGCGCAGCTGCCCGCCGGCGCGCTCGTGATCGCGGTCAACGGCGGCAGCGACTACATCTACGTGCCCGACCACGATCCAGCCACGCTGCGCAAGACGGTCGGGTTCCTGCAGCGCCGCGCCGAGGTCGGCGCGATCTTCATCGACGACCGCTACGGCGCCGTGCCCGGCACGATGCCGCTCAGCGCGATCCACGCCCGCAATGCCGCCCACAAGAACCCCGATATCATCCTCAGCTACGACTTCGACGACGGCGCGACGATCAACGGCGCGCGCGGCACCGAGATGGCCGGCGTGCTGCAAGGCAATGGCTACCGCGGCATGCACGGCAGCTTCAGCCCGCGCGATATCCACAACACGCTGATCGCCGCCGGCCCCGACTTCCGCGCGCGCTACAAGGACGGACTGCCGAGCGGCAACGTCGACGTCGCGCCGACCGTGGCCCGCATCCTCGGGCTGGCGCTGCCGCACGCGCAGGGCCGCCCGCTGGTCGAAGCCATGGTCAACGGCGCCTCCGCCGACGAGTTCCAGGTCGCGCCCCAGGTCCAGCAGCCGGCCCAGCCGGCCGCTGGCCTCGCGATCAGCCTGCCGACCGATCCCGACGGCAAGGACGTCGTCCCCGGCCGCCGCACCTACAGCTTCGAGCTCCATACCAAGACGCTGCGGCACGGCGGGCAGACGTACACGTACTTCGACTACGCCAAGGCGTCGCGGCGCTGACGGTCACCAGCGCTGCTGGACGCTCTTCATGAAGTCGTAGGGATAGCCGAGCTCGAACGCCGACGCCTCGTCGAGCGCGGCGAGCTGGGCCGCGGTCAGCTCGAGGTCGGCCGCCGCCAGGTTGACGTCGAGCTGAGCGACGGTGCGTGCGCCGAAGATCACCGACGAGACCTGCGGCTGGGCGCACAGCCAGGCCAGGCTCACCGCCGACGGCGTCGAGGAGGTCTCGCTCGCCACCTTGCGCACCGCCTCGAGGATCTTCCAGTTGCGCTCGGTGTCGTAGCGCGCGAACCGGTTGTTCTCGCCGATCCGCGTGCCCCCCTGGGGCGGCTTGCCGCGCTCGAACTTGCCGGTCAGAAACCCGCTCGCCAGCGGCGACCACGGCAGGATGCCCAGGCCCTCGTCGCGACACAGCGGCACGTGCTCGCGCTCGAGCTCCCGCACGACCAGGCTGTACTGGGCCTGCAGCGTGACAAACGGGGTCGTGTGGTTCGTGCGTGCCAGCCAGAGACTCCGCATCAGGCGGTAGGCCGCATAGTTGGAGCAGCCCAGGTAGAGCACCTTCCCGGCCCGCACCAGATCGTCGAGCGCGCGCAGCGTCTCGTCCTCCGGCACCGTGATGTCCTGCATGTGGATCTGGTAGAGGTCGATGCGGTCGGTGCGCAGCCGGCGCAGCGAATCCTCGACGCACTTGACGATCCGGTAGCGCGACGCGCCGCTGCGGTTCGGACCCTCGCCCATCATGAAGCGGAACTTGGTGGCGAGGACGATCTTGTCGCGCGCGCCTCGCTCGGCGATCCAGCTGCCGAGCACGCGCTCCGACAAGCCATCCTGGCCGTACACGTCCGCGGTATCGATGAAGTTGATCCCCGCCGCGACCGCGCGGTCGAGCACGGCGTGCGAGGTGGCCTCGTCGGAGCCGGCGTTGTGCATGAACGACTTCTCATCGGCTTCTCCGAACGTCATCGCGCCCAGACACAGCGTCGAGACCCGCACGCCCGAGGACCCAAGATTCTTGTATTTCATTGCGTTGCCTCGCCGCGAGGCTAGCACCACCCACCTGCCGTCATCCGCGGCAGACAGCGACGCTCGGGTGAAATGTGTTATGCGACCAACAGAACTTTGAATGTCTGGTTCGCGCTCGCGGGATGGGCACAGCGGGTACCACTGGGGCCCGATCTCCCAGCGGCGGCTCCGCAACCACGTGATCGGCGCTCCCTCGTGTGCAGATCTGCGAGGCACGCACCGTGCATTGGTGCTTGCCCCGTGCAGGCAACAGGTCTTGGTGCTCGTGTGGTGCTGCCGACGTGCATCCCGGGGACGCAGGGGGCGCCCCCCCTCGTGTCGCCCGTGGAAGCCAACACCACGATCCGCGATGCCGCCCCTCCCGAAGAGGAGCCCACGGCGATCCAGCCACCGGTTCTGGAAGCGGAGCTGCCGGTCGTGGTCGACGCTCCCGCTCCCGCTGGGGCAACCGGCGGCGCAGATCTCGAGCCGAACCGGCCCGGTCAGCTCGGCAAGTACGAGCTGCTGGATCGGCTCGGCCGCGGCTCGTTCGGCGTCGTGTACTCGGCGCGCGACCCCAACCTCGAGCGCACCATCGCGATCAAGGTGCTGCGGCTGCGCCACCTCGGCAACGGCGACATCGTCCAGCGGTTTCTCCAGGAGGCCCGCGCCACCGCGCGCGTCGCGCACCCCGGGATCGTCACGATCTACGATTGTGGCCTGGTCGACGCGACGCGCGGCCCGACGGCGTTCATCGCGATGGAGCTGCTGTCCGGCGAGAGCTTGACCCAGCGGCTCAAGCGCCGCGGCCGGCTCGCTCCGGAGCGCGCCGCCGAGATCGGCCGCCAGGTCGCGTCGGCGCTCGAGGCCGCGCACCGGGTCGACGTGCTGCACCGCGATCTCAAGCCCGACAACATCTATCTCGTCGCCGATCCGGCGATGCCGAACGGCGAGCGCGTCAAGGTCCTCGATTTTGGCCTCGCCAAGCTCGGCGCCGGCGGCAACACGCAGGTCCAGAACGTGTTCGGCACGCCGCGCTACATGTCGCCCGAGCAGTGTCGATCGACCCGCGCGGTCGATCACCGCGGCGACATCTACGCGCTCGGCTGCATCCTGTTCGAACTGGTGACCGGCCGCCCGCCCTTCGAGGGCGAGGTCCGCCAGGTGCTGCGCGCCCAGCAGCTCGTCACGCCGCCCCGCGTCCGCTCGATCGTCCCCGGGTGCCCGATCGAATTCGACGAGCTGATCGCCGAGATGCTCGCCAAGAATCCCGCGGCGCGGCCGCGCAGCATGGCCGACGTCCAGAGCGCGCTGGCGCCGACGGCAGCGCGCCGGCTCGCCGCGTCCGATCCGGTCCGGGTGTTTCCGCCGCTCCACCTCGCCCCGAGCGCGCGCCCGCGCCCGCCCTCGATCCCGCCCTCGATCCCGCCCTCGAGCGCCCGCTTCGCGGTGGCCTTCCCCAGGCCACCCGCGGCCGCGGCTGGCGAGCTCGTGGCCGCCCCCGCGCCGCGCCCCGACCGCTCGACGCCTCCGGTCGGCGCGCCGCTCCCCACGCGCCGCGACACCACGAGCGGCCACCCCGTGCCACCCAACCGCTCGGTCCCGGGGTTCGACGGCGACGATGGCTGGATGCGGCGCACGCTGCGCGACTACGCGCTGCTCCCGCCGGCCCGCCGGCACGCCCGGCTCGTTCAGCTCGGGGCGATGACCTTTGCGGTCATGGCGCTGGCGGTGGTGGCCGCGCTGATCATCTCCTGAGCGAGCTGACAAAACGATGACCTGCCCGAGGACGCCGCGTCCGCTAAGGTCGCCTCACCGATGTCGATGACTGCCGTCGAGATGGCGCAACAGCAGGGCTGGCGCCACGTCTACGTCAACCGCATGACGATCCCGTACTGGGGTATCCACCTCACGGCGATCATCGGCGTGGCGATCACGGGCCTGTCGTGGTGGGGGCTCGGGCTCGCGCTCGCGCTCTACGTGCCGCGCATGTTCTTCGTGACCGGCGCGTACCACCGCTACTTCTCGCACCGCAGCTACAAGACCTCGCGGTGGTTCCAGTTCGTGCTCGCCCTGGGCGCCACGCTGACCGCCGAGAAGGGCCCGCTGTGGTGGGCCGCGCACCACCGCATCCACCACAAGCTGTCCGACGCGCCCGGCGATCTGCACTCGGTGAAGCAGTCGGGGTTCTGGTGGGCGCACCACGGCTGGCTGCTGTCGCGCGACCTCGAAGACACCGACCTGTCGCGGATCAAGGACTTTGCGAAATATCCCGAGCTCGTGTGGCTCAATCGGCTGTGGATGCTGCCGCCGATCGCGCTCGGCACGCTGACCTATTTCATCTGGGGCTTACCGGTGTTCGTGTGGGGGTTCTGCGTCAGCCAGGTGCTGTGCTGGCACGGCACGTTCACCATCAACTCCCTCTCGCACCTGTGGGGCGGACGCCGCTACGCCACCGACGACGATTCACGCAACAACCCGGTGCTCGCGATCATCACGATGGGCGAGGGCTGGCACAATAACCACCATCACTATCAGGTATCTGCGCGTCAGGGGTTCTTCTGGTGGGAGGTCGACGCGACGTACTACGTGCTCCGAGCGCTGGCCGCGGTGGGCTTGGTGTGGGACCTCCATGGCGTCCCGCAGCACATCCGCGGCAGCGCGGCGGATCACGTCCTGGCCGCAGATCCGGTCGTTCCCAGGTCTGCCGAGACCGCCGACATGGCATGATGTCGCGGTGCGATTTCAGCGCGTGAACCTGCAGCTGCGGCGGGCGCAGGTCGTGCTGATGCTCGCGGTGCTGCTGCCGACCATCATGATGACCGTGGTCGGGGTCGTGCTGCTGAGGACGAGCTCGGGCAGCGTGCCGGCGCTGGTGTCCGGCGTGCTGGTGCTGACGTTCTGCACCAGCGGCATCACCGGCTACATCCTCGGCAGCATCTTCGTCGCCAAGGGCGCCACCCTGGCACGGATCCAGAACGACTTCGTCGCGAGCGTATCGCACGAGCTGCGCACGCCGCTGACGTCGATCCACCTGCTGATCGAGTCGCTGCGCGGCGGTCGGCTCGAGGCGATCGAGCGGGCGCAGGTGCTCTCGCTCCTGGCCCGCGAGACCGAGCGGCTGGAGCTCCTGGTCGGCAAGGTGCTCGAGCTGTCGCGCCTGCAGTCGAGCTACGACTACGCGCGCGACCCGATCGACGTGAGCTCGCTGGTCGAGGAGGCGATCGCCGCGTTCGACGCCGGCACGCTGACCCGGCCGACCCCGATCATCCGCCACCTCATGCCGAACCTGGTCATCACCGGGGATCGCCCCACGCTGGTGCGCGCGCTGGTCAACCTGTTGACCAACGCGTGGAAGTACACCGGCGAGGACAAGAAGATCGCGATCACGGCCTACGAGAACGGCCGGTGGATCGAGATCGCGGTGCGCGATAACGGCGCCGGCATCGGCGCCGAGGAGCAGCGCGAGATCTTCGAGCAGTTCCGCCGCGGCCGCGCCGCCGATACCAGCGGCGCCCCGGGGGTCGGCCTCGGGCTGTCGTTCGTCCGCGCCATCGTCCGCGGCCACGGCGGCAAGCTCGACTTCGAGTCGGTGGAGGGCGAGACCAAGTTCCGCATCCGGCTCAAGCGCCGGCGCGAGACCACCGCGATCGCGCGGCCCGCGGCGGTCGGCGAGATCGCGTCGTGATCGGGCGCGTGCTGATCGTCGAGGACGACGAGGCGATCGCCACGGGCCTGGCGCTCAACCTCAAGCTCGCCGGCCACGCGACGTCGATCGCGCGCGACGGGCTCGACGCGCTCAAGCACGCCGAGGACGAAGACTTCGCGCTGATCCTGCTCGATATCAACCTGCCCAAGAAGAACGGCCTCGAGGTGCTCGCCGCGCTGCGCGCCGCCGATAACGTCGTGCCGGTGATCGTGCTGTCGGCGCGCGAAGGCGAGTTCGACAAGGTCGGCGCGCTCAGGCTCGGCGCCGACGACTACGTGACCAAGCCGTTCGCGCTCGCCGAGCTGCTCGCGCGGATCGACGCCGTGCTGCGGCGCACCCACCAGCTCCAGCCGGCGGTGGTGGTCTCGCCGCCCGTCCCCGCCGCGCCGGAAGGCGAGCTGCGCGGGTTCGGCGACGTCACGATCGACGCCGCGCAGCGCCAGGTCACGCGCGCCGGCGCCGAGGTCAAGCTCACGCACCTCGAGTTCGAGCTGCTCGTGTTCTTCGTGACGCACCCAAGCCAGGTGTTCTCGCGCACGCAGCTGTTCAACCTGGTGTGGTGCCAGTCCGCCGGCTCGGTGCGCACCGTCGATAACTTCGTCGGTCAACTGCGCAAGCGGTTCGAGCCCAACCCCGAGCAGCCGCGCTGGTTCGTCACGGTGCGCGGCTCGGGCTATCGCTTCGATCCGTGATCCGCGCCGCGTAGCCGGCGTCACGCGCCCGACGATGTGAGGAACGGAGTTCCGCGGGTGCGTGGTATTCACGATCTCGTGACATCAACTCCGTCGATCACGACCGGTGTTCGACGCCGCGCTGCCGTGGGCCTCGTGCTCGCGCTCGCGGCGTGCTCGACCGCCTCCAGCAACTCCGGGACGACCGCGGGCGGTCAGGTCGGCGGCGCCGACGCGGGCCCCGGCGGCAGCGACGCGGCCCCGGGTGATGCCCCGTCGCCCGGGACGGCCGCGGGCCGGATCCACGTCTCGGGCACCAAGCTCGTCGACGCGCAAGGCAACACCGTGCGGCTGACCGGGCTCAACTGGTTTGGCCTCGAGACCGCCACCTACGCGCCGCACGGGCTCGACCGGCGCTCGATGACCGACCTGCTCGACCAGATCCGGACGCTCGGCTTCAACGTGATCCGCGTGCCGTTCTCGAGCCAGCTGTTCGACGCCGGCTCGACCCCCAACACGATCGACACGGCCAAGAACCCCGCGCTCGCCGGCAAGACCGGCCCCGAGATCCTCGACATCCTGATCACCGAGGCCGGCAAGCGCGGGCTGCGCATCATCCTCGACCGCCACCGCCCCGATAGCAACGCCCAGTCGGCGCTCTGGTACACCTCGAGCTACAGCGAGGAGCGCTGGCTCAAGGACTGGGAGGCGCTCGCGACGCGCTACAAGGATAACCCGGTGGTCGTCGCGTTCGACCTGCACAACGAGCCGCACAGCCCCGCGACCTGGGGCGACGGCAGCCTGACCACCGACTGGCGGCTCGCCGCGCAGCGCGCCGGCAACCGGATCCTCGCGGTCGATCCCGACGCGCTGATCATCGTCGAAGGCATCGACGTGATCGACCACAACTTCTACTGGCAGGGCGGCAACCTGCGCGGCGTGAAGGCCGCCCCGGTCCAGCTGTCGGCGCCAGGTCACGTCATCTACTCGCCGCACGACTACCCGGCCAGCGTGTTCAGCCAGCCGTGGTTCGCGGCCTCGGACTACCCGGGCAACCTGCCCGCGCTGTGGGACGCGACGTGGGGCTACGTCGCCACCGGCACGGCGCCGGTGCTGGTCGGCGAGTTCGGGACCAAGCTCGCGACCGACAGCGACCGCAAGTGGTTCCAGGCGCTCACCAGCTACATCAAGACCCAGCAGCTGTCGTTCACGTTCTGGACGCTCAACCCCGACTCGGGCGATACCGGCGGGATCCTGGCCGACGACTGGACCACGGTGAACCAGGACAAGATGGCGGGCCTGACGCCGCTGCTCGCGCCGCTCGTGCCCGTCCAATAGTCCGCGGCGAAGAACCACGATACGGTAGGGCCATGGCCCAGACCGTGTTCGCGAAGATCCTGCGCGGCGAGATTCCGTGTCACCGCGTCTACGAGGACGCCGACGTGCTCGCGTTCCTCGACGTCAACCCGCTGTCGCGCGGCCACACCCTGGTGATCCCCAGGGAGCCCGCGGCCACGCTCGACGCGCTGTCGGATGCCGCGTCGGCCGCGATCGGCCGGGTGCTGCCGCGGATCTCGCGCGCGGTGCTCGCGGCGACCGGCGCGCGCGCCTACAACGTCCTGCAGAACAACGGCGCCGAGGCCCACCAGGCCGTGTTCCACGTCCACTTCCACATCATCCCCAAGTTCGACGACGGCACCGGCCTGGGCCTCGACTGGAAGGCCGGCACGCTCGGCGATGGCGCCGGGCTCGCGGCGGCGATCGCGGCCGCGCTATGACCCGCGTCCTGCTCGGCGTCGCGCTCGCGGCCGCGCTGCCGGGCTGCCTGATGGCCGAGTACCTGTCGCAGGCGGCGCACGGCCAGCTCGCCCTGCTCGGCAAGGCCCGGCCGATCGAGGAGGTCGTCCGCGATCCGAACACGCCGCTCCGCACGGCGATGCAGCTCGCCGAGATCCCGGCGATCAAGCAGTACGGCCGCAGCTATGGCCTGGTGATCAAGCGCAACTACGCCACCTACTCGGCGCTCGGCCGCCCCGCCGCGGTGTGGTTCGTCGGCGCGGCCGATCCGGTGGCGTTCAAGCCGCTGCGCTGGTGCTTTCCGATCGTCGGGTGCTTCGCCGGGCTCGGCTGGTTCGACGAGGACGACGGCATCGCGCAGAAGGCCGCGCTCGACAAGCAGGGCTGGGACACGATCATCCGGCCGGCCTCGGCCTACTCGACCGGCGGCTGGTTCCCCGATCCGGTGCTGTCGACGATGCTCGGCGGCGGCGATGACGCCCTGCCCGGCCTGGCCAACGTGATCCTCCACGAGTCGGTGCACGCCACCGTGCTGGTCCCCGATGAGCCGTTCTTCAACGAGAGCTTCGCGTCCTACATCGCCGACGCGCTCACCGATCACTGGATCACCGTGCGGTTCGGCCCCGGCTCGCCGGAGGACCTGGCGTGGACCCTGGGCGAGGCGACCCGGCTGCCGCGCACCGCGCGCCTGCTCGATGCCTATGATCAGCTGAAGCAGCTCTACGACGGCCCCGCGCCGCGCGCCCAGAAGCTCGCCGACAAGGCCCGGATCATCGACGAGCTGGTCGCCGATCTGCACCTGCGGCGGCGGCCGAACAACGCGTCGTTGACCGAGACCCGGGTCTACAACGGCGGCGCCACCCCGATCCTGTTGGCGCACCGCGCGTGCGGCGACCTGGCGAGCCTGGTCCGCGCCGGCCAGACGCTGACCCGCGCCGACTTCGCCAGGACGCTGCAGGACGACCTCACGCCGATCGGCGAGGTGCTGGCCGCGCGGTGCAAGCGAGCCGCTGCGCCCCCGCCTCGGCGATCGTCGTGAGGCCGCGCGCCCCGCGCGGGTGGAGATCCACGAGCCGCGCGGTCGGACGACACGGACGCGGCGCCCGGCACCGCGCCGCGAAATCACGATCATGAAACTGGCGCACACACCGGCGATGGCGTCACCATCCGAGGCCTGATGCGTGCGTTCGCCGGTCTCGCTGTCGTCCTCGCCTGCTTCGTCACGCGCCCGGCGGTGAGCCACGCCCGCGGCCGCACGACCGAGCCCCGATCGGCCAAGCCCGCGCGCACCAGCGACCGCGCCAAGCCGCACAAGGCGAGGACCTCGCAGACCTCGCGCGCGACCGAGCCCGCCGCCACCAGCGCAGGTCCGGCGGCGACGCGGGCGGCGCGGACCGCCACGCCGCGGGCGCGCGATCGGCTCGCGGTGCGCGAGCTCGCCACCGGCCAGAGCATCGGCGCGCCGTGGCAGGGCCGGCTGCAGCACCCGACGCAGCTGCCGCCCGGCGAGGGCTACGTCATCCGCCGCCCATCCCGCGCGTTCGGCACCCAGACCACGGTCGAGCTCGTCGAGCGCGCGATCGGCGAGACGCTCGAGGCGTTCCCCGACGAGCACGTCCTGGCGATCGGCGATCTCTCGGCCGAGCCGGGCGGCGCGATCTCGCAGCACCGCTCGCACCAGTCAGGCCGCGATATCGACGTCGGCCTGTTCTACCGCGAGCAGCCCGCCGGCTACCCCGCGAGCTTCATCCACGCAGACGAGGACAACCTCGACTGCGCGGCGACGTTCAAGCTGCTCGACAGCTTCCTGGCGACGGCCGACGACGACGGCGGCGTGCAGATGATCTTCCTCGACTTCGACGTGCAGGGAATCCTCTATGCCTGGGCGCTCGATCACGGCGTCAGCGAGACCCGGCTCGCGCGCATCTTCCAGTACCCTCACGGCCGCGACTCGAGCGCCGGCGTGGTTCGCCACGTGCCGAACCACGACAATCACATGCACGTGCGGTTTCAGTGTCCGGCCGACGATACGGCCTGTCGCTGAGCCAGCGTGGCGTCGCGCAGGGGATCGGCGTCGGCGCGCTGCTCGGGCGCGCGCGGCGGCACGAACATCGGTCCGAGCTTGCCGCCGTGGACGAGCGCGAACAGCTGGGGTCCGCCGACCACGAGCGCCAGATCCGGCGGATGCGGCGCGACCTCGATCGTCGTCGTGTGGTGATAGTGCTCGGCCAGCGCGGGCAGATCGCAGAACCCCCGATCCGTGGGGTCGAGATCGGTCACCGGTAGCACCGCCTCGAACCGGCGCTGGGCGATCTCGCGCGCCAGCTCGGCCCCGACCTGCGCGTCGAGCCGCGCGACGTCGCACAGCCCCACGTAGTGCGCGTGCCAAGGCTTTCCCGCCATCACCGCGTACGCCGGGAACGCCGGCACGTAGACGTCGCCGGGGATCGCCGCGATCCGGGCGACCAGCTCGTCGCCGCGCGCGACGTCGCGGGCGGTCGGCCAGACCGCACAGGGCGACCACCACAGCACCGCGAGCTGGACCGCGAGGCCGAGCATCGCGGCGCGCGGGACCAGGTCGCGGAGGCGCTCCGCGTAGCGCCCGAGCTGGATCGCGGCCAGCGCGACGAGCGGCAGGAACACGTTGGCGGAGCCGCCCTGCTTCGCCCGGGCGAGCATCGACATCCCCAGGTACGCGACGGTGGCGATCGACCACGGATCGGCCAGCGAGGCACGCCACGAGGGCCGGTGGCGCACCACCGCTGCCAGCGCGATCGGCAGCGTCGTGATCGCGAACACCGGTCCGAGGATGACCAGCGACCGGACGCGCAGCGGGTGCGAGGCCGGCACGGTGAGGCTGTAGAAGCTGAGCCAGGGATCGCCGACGAGGCCCATGACCGCGAGCACGAGGACGAACGCGAGCCCGGCGGCCGCGGCGTACGTCGCGGCCCAGCCGCGCCGGCCGCGCACCGCCGCGTGGCCGACCGCGACCGCGGCCAGCACGACCATGGGCTGCTTGGTGAGCATGGCGAGCCCGGCGAGGCCCCCCGCGACCACCGCGTTGCGCCGCGTGGCGGCGGCGCAGAACGCCAGCGCGAGCGAGCCGAGCGCGAGCGCGAGCGCGAGCGCGTCGACCCGTCCGGCCGATCCGACGTAGTGCGTGCGCCCGAACGCGCCGAGGAACACCGCGGCGGCGACCAGGGAGAGGCTCGGGCGGACCGCGTGGCGGCGCAGCACCGCGTAGATCATCGCCGCGGTCGAGAGCGTCGCGACGACCGAGATCAAGCGCAGCGCCAGGTAGCCAGGCCCCAGCACGCGCATCACCGCCGCGCCGAGATAGAAGTACAGCGGCGGGTAACAGAACGCCGTGTAGTCCACCGATGGCTGGGCATAGAGCGGCTCGCCGTGCAGGACGCGCTCGCACATCGCGAGCAGGTTGCCCTCGAGGTTATCGATCTCGTAGGGATACCGCAGGTGGGCGATCGCGACCGCGACGAACGCCACGACGTAGCTCGCGGCGAGCGCGGCGACGATGACGACCCAGATCTGTTCCGACGTGCGGCGAGCGCGAGGCAATACCACGGACGACTCCTTGCCGAACCCGACGCGCCGCGCGCCCGGCGCAGGGCGCACCGCGACCCGCGGCCCCGGGGGCAACGCACCCGCGTGGAGCTACGGCACGGGCCCGAGCGGAGCGAACGTCACGAGGTTGCGATGTTCAGCAGGTTGCCGGTCGCGGTCGTTTCATCGCAGATTGTTCCGGAATCGGAGGGGCCGCGGCCGCGGCCGCGCTGAAGTTCCGTCACCGACGAGGCTCGTACGATCTCCGCACACCGGCCGTCCGGCGCGCAGCGCGGCGCCCGCAGCGAACCTGGCTCGTACAGCAGTCGTTCAGCTTCGCACGCGCGATGTTTCGCCGCCGTGTCGCCGCGCCCCGCGCGCTGTAGCCGTCGTGTCGTCGCGTACGGATCGCTCGCCACCCGTGCAGGCATCGTACAGATTCGATCATTGCGTAATTTTAGACGCACAGATTCATAATCAACAATCTGACCAAGACCAGCGCGAGAACATCAGAAATCTGTTGCGAGATAAAATCGATTCGTGCAGTTTGACCTCGCGATGAGCACAATCACCATCTCGCCCAAGCGTCTATTGCTCGGTTGTATTGTCTTCACCGCGTCGAGCTGCGGGGTCGATATGCCCGCGAGGCCACCGGGTAGCCCCGGCGACCCGGGCGGCAATCCCAGCGACCCGGGCAACGCAGATCCTGGTCAATCCGACCCCGGCACCCCGGCGGCGCCGGCGCCCGACGACTCCACACCAAAGACGTACACCGAGACCGCGCTCACCGTGATGATCCGGCTGACCATCACGCCCGGCAATGGCGCGGATGTCCCCAGCGTCGCGAAGCTGGATATCACCGCGCGCGATGGCATCACGCCGGTGATCACCGATCTGTGGCTGTACAATCTCGACGATGGCGGCGCCCCGGTCGCGCTGACCGGCTTCACCTCGACCGCGGCGCGCAAGAGCCCGCGGCTGATGCTGCCCGCGACGGTGAGGGGCCAGCCCTCGCAGCTCACCCCCGCCGACGACGGCCGGATGAACGGCCTGGTGACCAACACGTCGCGCGGCGCGATGAAGCAGGGCGCGTTCGTCTCGGGCATCACCGGCACCGTGACCGTGACGCTCCCGGCGGTGCCGGTGCAGCCGATCCTCGTGGTCGCCGGCCTCGAAGACCAGCGCTACGCCGGCGCGGCGGTGATCAAGGCCGACGGTACGCCGGGCGTGGTGCCCGATGGCGTGCCCGGCGCGGTGCCCCAGGTCTACACGCGGCTGTCGTTCGCCCGCGACATCGCGCCGATCACCCAGGCGCATTGCGGCGGCTGCCACAAGCCCACGCACACCTACCTGAGCCGGCCCGCCGGGACGCGCGACGACCTGGTCAACAACAACTTCGGCCTGGCGCTCGCCACGCGGACCTGCCAGCGCAACAACCCCGCGGGCGGCGTGGCGCTGGATCAGTGCATCCAGGCCATCACGTCGGCGCTGTTCCTCGTCGAGCCCGGCGTCCCGGCGGTGTCGCCCCTGCTGACCCGGACGCGGCCCGACGAGAACGGCGATGCGTCTGCCAATGGCCTGGCGTGGTGGGGCGCCCAGGGCGCGCGCTACAACACGACCTACGGCGACCAGCGGATGCCGTCGACCGTCGAGAGCAGCGATCCGACGCTATGGACCGATCAGCCCACGGACTTCGATCTGGATCCGGCGTCGTATCAGCTGGTGTGGAACTGGGTCGCGCAGGGCGCGGCGCCATAGCGCGGCTCCTGCCTGCCCGCCTGCCAGCCACGATGGCTCCGCGCGCCGCCGCTTCAGGCGTCGAGGATCATCACCAGGATCGCGAGGATCACCAGGACGGCGACGATCGCGAGGATCACCCACCGAGCGTCGGAGCGAATCCGCAGGTCGCCGGCATCGGACGCCCCGCCGATCGGCGGCTGGCTCGAGAGCGCCGGGCCCGGCGCCGGGTCCCATCCGACGCGGCCGGGGCGCGACGGCGCCATCGGCAGCTGACCTGTGGCCGCCCCGGGCACAGGCGCGTGCGCGCTCGTCGCAGCGAGCGGGGTCGGCGGCACCACGGCATGACCGGGCTGGGCGCCCCCGGTCGCCGGCACGCCGGCATGATCCGCCGGCGCGGGGGCCGACGGGATCGGCCCCACCGCGGTGATCGCCAGGTGATCGGCGGAGGCATGGCTCGCCGCGACCGCCGGCGCCGCTGGTTGCTCGGGAGGCGCGACCGCTGCGAACGGCAAGCTCGGCCGGTCCTGCACGAGGCGCGCGCTGGGCCGCCTCGGCGGCTCGCTCGCCACCCGGCCCGACGGTTCACGCGCCACCGGCACCACCGCCGCCGCCGCTCGGCCCGACGACTCACGCGTTACCGGCACTACCGGCACTACCGGCACCACCGCCGCCGCTCGGCCCGACGACTCACGCGCCACCGGCACCACCGGCACCGGGCCCGACGACCCGCGCGCCGCCGCCCGGCCCGACGTCTCGCGCGCCGCCACCGACGCGACCCGGCCCGACGTCTCGCGCGCCACCGCCGCCGCCCGGCCCGACGACTCGCGCGCCACCGCCGCCGCCACCCGGCCCGACGGTTCCCGCGCGCCCGCCGGCACGGGGATCGCGGTCGACGGCGTGGTCACCACCGGCCGGCGCTGGGAGGGGCGCGCCGGCGCGCTCAGCTGGTCGAGCGCGCGCTGGACGTCCTGGCGGTTCGACGAGATCAGCGTCTCGTTGTTGTCGTCATCGTCGTCGGGGTCGGGGTCGTCGGGGCTGGGCGCGTGCGGCGAGACGACGGTGATCTCGGCGGGGGGCTCGCTTGCGGCCGCCGCGCCCTCGATCCACGGCTCCTTCCGGCTGCCGAACAGCTGGACCATGAAGCGGCTCATCGCCGTGTTCGAGCCGGCCAGCGCGGATCGCACCATGAACGCGTCGAGCGCCTCGGTCAGCTCCTGCGCGGTCTGGAACCGCGCCGCCGGATCGGTGGCCATCGCCGTGAGGATGATCGCCTCGAGCTCGCGCGAGAAGCCGTGCACGAGCTGCGATGGCGGCACCAGCTCACCGCCGACGATCAGCTTCATCGTCTCGAAGTCGTCGACGCCCTTGAACGCCCGCCGCAACGTGGTCAGCTCGTACAGCACGATCCCGAGCGCGAAGATGTCGCTCCGGCGATCGATCGGCTTGCCCCGGCACTGCTCCGGCGCCATGTAGCCGTACTTGCCTTTGATCGTCCCACCGACCGTCACGGTCGCGCGCTCCTCGGCCTTGGCGATCCCGAAGTCGAGCACCTTCACGCTGCCGTCGTAGCCGACCATGATGTTGGCCGGCGACACGTCGCGGTGCACGATGTTCAGCGGCGCGCCGTTCTTGCCCCGGCGCTCGTGGGCGTGGTGCAGCCCCGCCGCCGCGCCGCTGACGATCGTCACCGCGAGCTCGAGCGGGATCGTCCAGCCTCGGCGGATCGTGGTCTCGAGGATCGTCCGGGCGTTCTCGCCATGGACGTACTCCATCGCCATGAAGTAAGCGCCGTCGGCCTGATCGACCTCGAAGACCTGCGCCACGTTCTGGTGGTTCAGCGTCGCGGCCAGCTTGGCCTCGTCGAGGAACATCGTGACGAACCGCCGGTCGCTGGCGCGCTCTCGCAGGATCGTCTTCAGCACCACGTGGCGCTCGAACGAGCCAAGCCCGCTCTGGCGGGCGAGATAGATCTGCGCCATGCCGCCGGTCGCGAGGTGGCTCAACACCTCGTACCGGCCGATCCTCACGGGGCCGGCAGCCGTGGGCTCAGGCGGCGCCACCCGCAAAGGATCGGCTGCTTGGCATAGCGTGTCAAGCCAAGGGTCCGACGCCGCGCGTATAGTTGTACGGTTGATGAACGCCCACTACGAAGTGGCCTTCTCTGGCGTGATCCCGGCGCTCGTCGCGCTGTGGCTCGTCGACCGGCTCGATGCCAAGCGGCCCGAGCCGCCGCGCACGCGCCGGCGGGTCGTGCTGGCTGGCATGCTCTCGGTGCTCCCGGCCGTGGGGCTCGAGCTGCTGCTGTCCAACCTCGTCGGCGGCCAGATCGAGCCGCCGCTGACCTATCAGGGCGCGAGTTTTCAGGCGTTCGTCGTCGCGGCCGGCGTCGAGGAAGCTTGCAAGATCGGGGTGGTCTACTGGGTGGTCTGGCGGCGGCCCGAGTTCGATGAGCGACTCGATGGGATTGTCTATGCCAGCCGCGCGGGCCTGGGATTCGCGCTGGTCGAGAACATCATGTACCTGCTCGGCCAGCAGTCGCTGCAGGGCCAGGTCATCGTGTGGGTCGAGCGCGCACTGCTCGCGATCCCCGGCCACGCGATGTGGACCGCCATGATCGGCGGTGCGGCGGCACGGCGGCGGTTCGATGGCAAAGGCCTCGGGCTGATCGGTGGTTACCTGCTCGCCGTCGCGTTTCACGGCACCTACGACCTCGCGGTGTTCGTGCAGCAGCCGCTCCACCTCGAGGGCCGCGACACGCTCGGCCGCGCGGTGCTGATCGCCCCGATCGCGCTGACCGTGCTGGCCTACCTGGTCGTGCGCACGATGATCCGCGCGGCGCTGTGGCACGACGATGCGCAGGCCGTGCGCGCCCCCGCGCCGACCCGACCGCCCGTCGGGTGAGCCTCACGCCTTGCGGAAGCGAGCCACCGGCAGCGCGGCGGCGACCCCCGCGACGACCGCGGCGACGAACCAGTAGATCCCGGCGCTGATCGCGAACGGCAAGCCGTCGGGACGCAGCGCGATGAAGCCGGTCGCGGCAAGCGTCACAGTTGCAACCGCGACCAGCGCGGTCTGTCCCGCTAGACGAGGCACACGGTTGGCCGCCAGCGC
>Ga0302323_100001413_pt1 | contig 19433 bp, 20 predicted proteins | sample Fen_T0_3_FD_201950 | JGI IMG/M metagenome (GOLD analysis project Ga0302323, IMG submission 201950) | Peat permafrost microbial communities from Stordalen Mire near Abisko, Sweden - Fen_T0_3 | ecosystem: Environmental > Terrestrial > Soil > Wetlands > Permafrost | place: Sweden: Abisko... | reverse complement strand
CCTCTCGCACCAGCGGCTTACTTGGGTTTGCCGAGTCGAACAAGCTCAAGTTGACGGTGTACTTGGTCTTGCCGCTCTTCACCGCTGCACGCACCACATAGGGCGCCTTGGTGAGCCGGCCAATCTCCAGCGTACAGAGTTCGGTCGCGCAGTCCGACAGGTCCTTCCGATCCGCCGTCAGCCGATTCGTTTCGGAGACATCGAGAACCTGCCAGCCGGCCAAGTCCAATCCACGGGCCAGCCCGGCCTCGATCCCATCGCGATCCTCAGCTGCGGCCGGCGGCAGCTTCACCGGAACCAGGGCCACGACAGGTCCCTTGCCGCCCGGTACCACGTCGGGATGCGCGAGTTCCTCTAGTACGGTCAGAGCTTCACGACCGGCGAACTCAGCGGCAAGAGCCAGCTTGGAAGCGACATCCCTGGTCGAGCATTCCGCGCGTTCGCGAGCCATCGGCTTTCCGCCATCTGCGGCGTCGAGGATCTTCAGGCTGATGGCGTATTTCCGCTTGCCGCCGCTGACCTCAGCCCGCGCCTGATAGACGGTCTTGGTGATACGAGCAAGCTCGATTGCGCAAACCTCCCCAGTGCATTGCAGGAGATCCGTTCGCTCACCAACACGACGCGATATTTCTCCAGGGTCGAGCACGATCCACCCGGCCGACTCCAAGCCCTTCGTGACGCTAGCCTCGATGGCCGTTCGGTCGGCGACCAGCGCGGGCGGGATTTGGACCGAGACGACTGCCACGCTGGGCTTCGCGTCGCTCTTCTTGTCGGCGGCTTCGGATGAACTCGGTGCAACAAGAATCGCGAGCGCCCCGAGGCAAAGTAGCCAGGAACACAGGAAGCGCCTCAAGGTGGACATGACGATGGCGTCATTCTTCCTAGCCATCTGTCCGGGAGTCAAGGACAAGGCGCGACCGTCGGCAATCGACGGTGTCGCTAGCTCGACGTGCCCACGTTCCACCGCTTTGCCGATGCCTCCACCTCCGCCGCTTGGCTGTCGTGACCCTCCCGTCGAAGGATAGCGGCCAGACCCGTGGCGCATGCCGACGCAGAGGTCTGTCTAGCCTCCAGCGGGGGCATGTTGGTCGCTATTTCGAGCGCCTCTTCGAGAAGTTCTCGGGCTCTTGTCGAGTTGCCTCTTTCGGCCATGAAGTCCGCAGCGAGACGCAGGGCCTCGATGCTCAAGGCAGGCGCCGTCGTTCGAGTCCGGTCTGCAACTCGCCGGAGTGCCTGACCAGCCATCTCGAACTCGCCCACGAGCTTCGCCAAAGGTGCCAAGATGATGTCTGTCTTGGCCCCGGCAACGGTCAACCCAGCTTGGTAGGCCCGCGCGGAGACCCGCTGGAAAATGGACAAGGCCGAGCGCAGGGAAGCTTCCTCGCCACCAGCAGCCTGCACGACATACGTCGCGAGCAGCAGCTCCATCTCCACCGCGAGGGGTGCGGTATCGGCCGAGGCGCATTGCTGGAATGCGAGAGTCTGTAGCCTGATAGCCTCCTTCATATCCCCAGCCCTCACGGCCTGTACGCCCTTCAGAAGCAACCGATTCGCTCGTCTCGCGACCGAAAGCGCAGGTTGTTTTGGAGAATCCGTCGGGTGGGGTGGTGGTGCGACCGCCGCCGCAGCTGCACCAGCAGCAGCCGGCCCCGACGCCTCGTCTTCTGTCTCGGCCATCGAGGAGAGAAGGTCTTCAAGCTCTTCCCGTTGCCGGGCCGGATCAACCCGGCACTCCACGTGAAGCACGCGCTCCTTGCCAAGGGCGGACACCAACTCGCTACCAATCGGTTTGCCCGTTTCCATCCAACCCCAACGGATGCTGGCCAACGACGGCGTTCGACTGACGATGTCGACAAGGAACGCGATCCACTGGTCGGGGTCTCGCAGCGTTGTGGTGGAGAAGAGCACGGTGATGCCGTTGCTTCGCGCTGGCGCTTGGCCAAGGACGTCGGACGCTGCTTTCAAGACCGCCGCGAAACGGATGAGCGGCTCGCCTTCGTTCGATGGACCCAGCTCACCAAGATCGATGCCGACTTTGGCATATGCCTCGCGAATGTTCGCGCACCCCGTGCGGATGCATTCGTTCCAAGCGTCCCATCGGCTTGATGGCTGCTCGTCCGGATCTTCCAGGACGAAGACGACGCGCCGGTTGTCGGGGCTCCACTGCACCGCCCGTAAGAGACTCAAGGCTGGTGCGTGAAGGGCGGGATCCGCGACAACGTGAAGCAATCGTAGCGATTCCTCGCGGACAAAGAAATCTACCTCCTGTCGGAGGTGCTCAAGGGGCAGGAGAATATGGTCCAAGGGGCGGCGTGGCTCAGTTCTGCGTGATCAACGGGGCAGTGGTCTGATGAAGGCCGGTTGCTGAATTCGTGATGTTGTTGCCCGAGGTGGTGACCCCGGTCGCGTCCACCTTGATGGTGTTCGCACCGACCGCGATGATGGCTTCCTTCTCGGCCGAGATCTCGGCCTTTCCATCAGCGAAGGTTGCCGACGCTCCATCCGCGACCAGCTTCAGTTCCTTGTTGGTTTCGATGCTGACGTTGCCCTCAGCGTCGATGTGAATCTTGGCGCCGGCATGGCTGATCTTCAGCCAGCCCTCGGTCCTGAGATCGACGTTGCCCTCGGCGTATTCGAGCTTCGTGCCACCCTGCTTGAAAACGCCCTTGCCCACCGTCTTTTCGTCGGTGCCTGTCACGCTGGTCTCACGATCTGCGCTGAAAGTAAGCGCGGCCTTCTTCGTGACTTGAGTGGTGCTCTCGCCCGTGACGATTAGCTCATGATCGAGATCGACGGTCGTGCTGTCGGAACCGTGCACGATCTTCTTGTTGTTCTTGTCGACCGTAGTCGTACACTTGCCGTGCACTGTCGTCGTCTGGTCGCCACCCACGATGACCTTGCGGTTCACGTCGACGGTGGTGACCTGGTCGTTCTTCACCAACGTGGTCATGTCGCGCTCGGCCTGCACGTGCAGCTCTTCGTGACCCTTGTCATCGTCGAATCGGATCTCGTTAAAGTTTGAGGCGTTCCCACCCTTAGTGCTGTGGCTCTTGATGCCCGATTGGGTCTTCTTTTCGTACGGCGGCATGTTGTCGGCGTTGTAGACGCTTCCCGTGACAAGCGGACGATCCGGATCGCCGTCCAAGAAGGACACGACCACCTCATTGCCGATCCGTGGGATGTGGAACGCTCCCCAGCGATTTCCTGCCCACGTCTGGGCTACCCGAACCCAGCATATGTTTTCCTCGCCGTTCTGGCCTTCGCGATCCCAGTGGAATTGGATTCGGATCCTGGCGAGCTTGTCTGTCCAGATTTCCGCATCCGAAGGACCGACGACTCGCGCAGTCTGCGGACCGGCGATCACGGGCTTCTCCGTGCGTGGCATGCGAAATGGCACGTTGGATTCGATTGCCGTCACGCGGACATGGCAACGCTCGCCGGAGAGATGGCTCCCGCTCTCGAACGCCGGATTCCTGAAGGCAACCTCGGTGGCCGTGATGAGGAACTGGCAGCCAGAAAGCGCAGGGACGTTTGCAAGGGAAAAGGTCGAGCCAACGTGAAGGTTGCGAGCCGTTCCTTCCCCTTCGTATCGCACGAGGCGGCTCTGCTTCTCTTCCAGGCGCACCGTCGCCAGCCGCTTGCCTTCGGCCAGGCTTGCTTGAGAATCCGCGTCTGCACTGTTGTGGTTGAGCGTGAAAATACCGGGATACTCGTACCTGTGGAGCGGACGCTTTTTGTCGGCGTCAGGAACTTCCTTCTTGCCGTCGAGAACGGCCGGCTTTCCCCGTAGACGGAAGTCACAATCGCGTAGCGCGATCCCGTTAGTCGCGAGCGCGGAAACTTCTTGCCACTGTCTCAGCGCGTCGGGCTCGATCCGGTGGCCCATGGACGCCGTCACAAGGGGCACGGATTCCCAGCCCTTGTGGGCTTCGTGCGATGACACCGAATCGGCAAGCACCATCTGTGTGCCGTCTGCCAAATGATCGAAGAAGAAGTAGATGCCCTCGACCGCCAGGATGCGCCGGATGAAGTCGAACGCAGACTCGCGGTACTGGGTCAGGTAGTCCCACTTTCGGTATTTCTCGAAGAGGGCTTCTCGACACGGGCGCAGGCGATGCTCGGTGAAGAGTTGCTTCACGACGTCCACGACGGTGACGTCCTGATACACACGGCAGTCGTGAGAGAAGGTGAGCAGCTCTTGCTCCGGGCTGAGCGTGGCGTGGTAAACGGTCATCGTTCCATCGCGCTCGCCCCGCCGGATTGCCGAGATGACGCCGCCAAAGTGGCGGACCTGCTCGCCACCAAGGGGCACGTGGACCGTGAGAGGCTGCCCTAGGAGAGCAACGAGGTCGATGTCGTGCGATTCGCTCACCAGCACGAGCTGATACTCGTAGAGCGTACCAAGGCTTTCGCTGCCGGAGATGGACTGCAACCTGAAGCGACCTGACGCGGCGGCGCAAGTTAGCGTGATTGGGGCCTCAAGGATCTCGACCATGACTGCCTCTCCTCGGCTGGGGGTCTCGGAGAATGGGCAGAACCATACCATCTCGGGCCGCGGGCAGGCGCACATAGTCAAGGCGTGACGCCGAGGTTCTTGCAGCCCTTCCCCCTTGAGTAACTTGTCGCGTCGTGTTCGCGTCCGGACCTCTCGCTGGGGATCGGGTTTGCAGCGATGGCAAAGGTGTAGAGGGAAAAGGACGCGGTGACCGTTTCCAAATAACCCGCGACGGTAAAGAAACCCTCAGAAACGCGAACGGTGGGGAGTCCATTCGGTCCGCACTCCCGTCCACCCTTTCACGTGTCGGGACGAATTAGTCGAGTTGCGCTGCGCGACGCGTTGCTCCTGGGCTAGGTCGACCTGTTGGCCAGAATGTAACTTTCAAGCTCGTCACTTGCCCCAAGATCTCCATCAGCTTCGGCCACGACGAGGGCGAGTGCGACGGCATTGAGCGACTTGCAGAACTGCAACATCAGGGCGGTCGCGTGAATCAGCCAAAAGTTGGCTTCTACAAGGTCAGCGGCCTGCCTCCAAAGGTCGCCGCGCTTGCTCGGAGTAGCTGAAAGCAGCGCTTTTGCCATCTCAAAGTCCGGCAAGGACATACTCCAGGCGTATCTGCGACGCTGCCTTATGATCTTGCCGCCAAAGTAGCCGGCAAAGAGCGCGACGATGTACTTGTCGGCATCATGCGCATCCGGGACGACCGTGCCCGCGTCGTCATATCTTTCCGCTACCTTGAAGGAATCCTCGATTCCCAACGCTCCGAGGCTTTCCATAGAGGGTGTGATGCTGACGCCGCTACACGGCAGTCCGAGTCGCACAAATGCAATTGCGTGCGCGGCTTCGTGGTGGGCTGTCCACCCTAGACGGTTGTTGTTCTTCAAGTATTCGTGGTCTCGCTTTATTGCTCGGTTCATTGCTCTTTCCTCCTGTGATTCGCGGTGTTGCCAGGGTAGTTCCACCAATTTTGCGGCCGACGTTCAGGTGTCGGCTACGGCCCTCGACGCTCGACGGTGATGTCCCAGCGACATCTACGCCTCCACCAGGAACGTGACCTGGAATTCCGCTTGTCCACGTTGGGAGCTGCAATCAATTGCGGCAGAAGATTGGCGTCGTCTACGGCAATCCCGAGACAACGACCGGCGGCAACGCGCTCAAGTTCTACGCCAGCGTTCGCCTCGACATTCGCAAGACCGGCGTGGTCAAGAATGGCGAGCAGGCGGTCGGCAACAAGACGCGTGTGGAGGTGGTGAAGAACAAGGTCGCCCCGCCCTTCCGCGAGTGCGAATTCGAAATCACCTACGGCACCGGCATTTCCACGGCCGGAGAAATCGTGGACCTTGCCAGCGAGGCCGGCCTCATCGAAAAGTCCGGCGCCCACTACTCTTGGAACGGCGAACGCATCGCCCAGGGCCGCGACAAGGCCTGCCAGTACCTCGCTGAACACCCTTTCCTCGCGGACGAACTACGCGAAAAGCTGGTCGCCCTCCGCAAAGCCGAGAATGCCCGCCTGGGCGCGCCGGTGCCGCCGGTCGCGGCGGAGAGCGCGGCCGCGTAGCGTACGCGAATGCGGTTCGGGGACGTGTGAGCGCTGGCGCCGTGCCACTCGCGCGGGCGCTGCCTCACACGGACCTCTTCGTCTAGTTGACGGAAATGCGCCCTATCGGACATTGGTGGCGGGCAGGTCTGGCACGAAGTTCTGCTGATGGTTTTCCGCGCCTGTTTCCCTTCACTCCGCATCGGGATCGAGCGCCTCGGTCGCGACGCCTGCGTCCGCGGGGATTCGGCGCATGCATCCGAAGGAATACGTCGTATAGCCGGAATCGGACATATGGCCGGGATCCGGTGTGGTGGAGGTCAGGCGCAGAATCACGTTGCCGTCGCCATCCAGGGGCGCGTCCCCACGGAAGGATTCGCATTGGGAGAGGTCGCCACAATCGGGGCAGGCCATGACGTGCTCACTCGCGGTGGCGGTAGACCAGAGGTGCCAATCGTCGGGAACATGCAGCTTGACGAACCAAGGTTGGCCGTCGTTGGGAATGGTCAGATCCAGGTCGCGCTTCTTCGTGAATTCGCTGGTCCCAAGATCGACGGGCTGCGCCTGCCCGCAGTCGCGAACAAAGGCTCCGGCCGACAGGGCCCGAATCGGGGCTGTGCCCGAGGTGGCCAGGCCCACGGCGCGAACGAAGTATTGTCCTGCGGTCACATGGGCCAAGACAGCGGGCTGTGCAATGCCCGTGTAGTAGCCCGACACGCCGACGAAGGTGGCCGAATCGCAGCGGACAGGCGTGTAGTAGGGCGTCCCGCTGTACGACATCATCAGATCTGTGTCGGCCGCGAGTGCAAAGATTCGGCTGTTGTCACTGCCGTCGCAGGCCTGGGTCAGGGTCTGCGGGCTGCCATCCAGCACCAGGGGCGGGCCTTGACAAGCCCACAGGTTCACACAACCGACGCGCTTGCCCGCCGCCGTCGCTGCGTCCCAAACGGCGTCCAAGCTTTCCCCATAGATCTCTTGGAAAGTGAGGGCGATGTTTTCGGCCGAGGCGGACTCTTTCAAGCGATCGTAGAAGACCAGGAAAGGCGCGGGTCTGTAGCGGTCGAGCAGATACCCCACCAACCAACCTCCTGTCTTGTACACATCGTTGATGTCGAGCGAGGTCAAGGTGACCACGTCCTGCCAGCCGGCTGTCCCTGAACGCTCGTCCCAGGGACGGTCGCAGGACAGGGCCACCGCCGCGCCCTCGACAAAGAAAGAAGGGGGATCCCCGAACGGTGCCAGGTAGGCGTGGATAAGCTCGTGTTCTTGCAGAACATAGGGGCTCATGACCGATGAGTCCTCGGTACAGCTCGCCGAATTCTTGGAACAAGGAGCATTCTTCCGGAAGTCGTTCTGGTCGCGGAATTTGTAGTAGTCGACCTTCTTGCCTGCTGGCCACGCCAGGCCCAGGAAGCCCTGCATAATTTCAAAGTTCCGCTCCAGCTGCAGGAGCACACCCTCGCAGGCCGCCTGGTCACCCTTGCGGATGTGGTAACGAAAATGCGCCGATTCCCAGGTTTGGTCGTTGGGGAGATCACGGTCTCCTTCGCACGCCGAGGTCAGCGCGAGAAGAGCCAAAGCAGGGACGAGCGACGTTAGCCGGGAGCGCTGGGAACGCACACCTGCGAGGCAAGGCACGACGGCCACTCTACAACCATTCTCTAGTCGCTGATGCCGTTTCTTGGTATCGGAGTATCGGGGATTCACCGCCAGCGAGAGCTGGAGAGACTTCGTCAGGCCCCCATGACAAAGGTAACCTGGACTCCCGCTTGTCCACGTTGGAGTTACAATCAGCTTCGCCAGAAGATCGGCGTGGTCTACGGCAATCCCGAGACCACCACGGGTGGCAACGCGCTCAAGTTCCACGCCAGCGTCCGCCTCGACATCCGCAAGACCGGCGTGGTCAAGAACGGCGAGCATGCCGTGTTCTTGCTGAAAGTTGATGCCCCCCGAGAGATTCACGGCGCCCAGGACGCCATCCGCGGCCAAAGCTGAAGCCGCGAGAGTTACGCATCCGCCCTGCGAATGTCCCATGAGGAGCATCTTCGAGGCATCCACATCGGGCTGCCCTCGCATGTACTCCACACCGGCAATCACATCCTTCGCGCCGGCGAAACCGGACTCCTCGGCCGTCTCGAGGTACTCGCTGTCTGGCCCTTGGGAAGCGCCGTATCCGCGCCGGACCAGCATCATGACGATGGCCCCCCGTGCGGGACCATCGCCTCCAAGGCGTAGCTTGCACCATCGATAGTCGTTGTGAACGTGATGTGCTGTCGAGACTGCCCCAGGGAAGCATCACTCTGCACGCCCCCGTCAAGCAACACATCCGCAGAGTCGCTCGCGGTGCGAACGTTGCCCTTCGCCACCCGTCTACCGGGCTTGCGCAAAGGGGGATGCCACCTTCTCCCATTGCGATGGCGGCCACTGTATCTCACTTGGTTGAACCGCCCTTCGGCTGTTCCGAGGCAAAGGCAATGTGATATCGCCAACCCGGCCTGGGGGTATAGTTCGCACATGACTCAAGTAGCGTACATTGCGTTGGTGGTCGCTTGCTTTGGCGCTTGCTCCAGCGACGACCCTTTCGAAGCGGCGTCTGGAATGGACTCTTCGAGTCCCACGCCTGATTCAGCCGTGAAAGGAGACGCCGCCTCAGCGAGGGAGGTGTTGCCGGCCGAAGTCTCGCTCGACATTGCGCAACCCGAGTCCGTCACGGATGCGGCAGATGCGCCGTCGGCCGTGGATATCGCTTTGCTCGATCTGCCATTGGCCACGGATAGCGGCCGCCTCGATAGGGCTGGCTCGACCGATGAGGGCGGTGTGGACGTCCCCAATATGACAGAGTCCGTCGACACGCGACCGGGGGAAGACCCCGTGGACGCCTCCTATGCGGAGAAGTACCAATGCCGGGATGACTCTGACTGTTGCATCGCCGTCGTTCGCATGAGATGCACCTGCTGGGGCGACATGACGGCATACCTCTACAGCCGCGCCCCTGGCGCCGCACCGCCACCGTCTCCAACCGCAGAATCCTGCACCGCGTGCAACTATTCCATGTGTCCGGATGTTCAGGTGCGTTGTGTGTCCGGCCAGTGTGCTGCCAAGGTCATTACACAGATTACCCCGAACACTACCGGCTACTGTGGAGCCGGGAGCAGTGTGGATGCAGGCCCTGCCGTCTCGGGGCCAACATCCTGGCAGTGCACGCCGCCACCTGGCTAGGGCACGTCTACGCCTCAACCAGGAAAGACACTTGGAACCGCGCTTGTCCACGTTTGGAGTTACAACCAGACCGGCAACTCGAGGATGGCAAGGGCACTGGCGTCGGAGAGGTGGGCGGCAAACATTGGAGTTGCCGGTGGCGCGAAGTCGACGGTCTCCAACTGCCGGCTGAAGCTGCCCATGCCGGCCGTGCCTACGCCGGCGCGGTCCCGGCGCCGACAATCACATAGTTCGGTTGACTCATGACCCAAACTCCTTTGGGCGATCACTTCCGACGATCACATCGTGTGGTTGACTTACATGGACCCAGCCACCTTCGAGCTTCGTCCGATAGGTGCGTACGGATTCTGTGCGCACGTGGCTCATCAACATTCCGATGTTCTGCATGTACGCCCCCACCACTGGCGGCAGGGCGTCGTGGCCCAGATCCGGCGGAACCGGACCCGACAAGGCCTCGCCGGTGGTCACGTCGAATTGGGCGCAATGCATGGGACAGGTAAGGTAGGTCCCGTCGAGCGTGCCCAATTCGAGCGGCGCATTCATGTGACCACAGCGCCGCTCGAAGGCATAGTAGGTCCCGCCGCAGTTGCACACGACGATCTCCTTACCCTCGAGGTCGACGGCTTTCATGCCACCGGGCGCGATTTCGTCGGTGCGGATTGCACGAACGAATTTGTCACTCACGGCCGACGTCCTTCTGGTCCAGTTGCGGCAGTGTGTCCGGATCAACGACATCCTGATGCACGAAGAGACCGCACCAGCAGCGTTTGATGGCATCGAAATGCGCCCTGTGGAAAGGAATGCACGGGCAGACCATCTTCATGTCGCGAGCACGATCGTGCCGGAGCGGCTGACAAGGACAAAAGGGGGTGCCGTGCTTGGCTTCCAGAATCACCTCTTGATCGAGAAGAAATTCCTTCAGTTCCACGTCCGGCGTGAACTTGAAGCCCAGTGGCCCAACCACTTTTTCGAAGAAGTGCTGCAGAGCCTTCTTTCGTGATTCGGCATTCATTTCACACCGCCTGAATCCCCAGCGCATGCGCGTAGCGTTCTGGCTGGTACCCCGTGATCACCTCGTCGCTGATCTTGACGTACGGGAAGCCGGTGGCGCCCGCCGCATCCAGCTCGTCGGATATCCGGCTTTGTGTCGCTTCATCGGCGAGATCGTAGTCGACGAACGTAAACGGGACGTTGTGCTTGGTGAAAAAGGCCTTTGCCTTTCGGCACCACGGACACGTCGAGAGCGTGTACATGCTAACCGCTTTCATAACGACCTTCTTTCAAGTGAGCAAGTGAGACTGACGAATACCTTGCCGGCCTCCGCCTTTGTGGAATAGACCTCGAGGCCTAGCTCTGCTGCGTCGAGGAACTTGCCCGTCCGAATGTCGAACCGCCAATCGTGGCACGGGCACGTAACGGTGTAACCCTCGAGCCTTCCTGTGAACAAGGGACATCCCATATGTGCGCACCTTCCGGAAACCGCGTAAATGTCACCGCCGACCCGCGCCAAGAGGACGTTCACACCCTTTGGATACGCAGGTGCCATGTGGCCTTCCAGCAAGGCCGTATCCTCGATGGCGTAGATCCAGTTTGCGCTATCGACGGTCGACATTGATGCTCGTCTCAGGCCCGCACGACCTTGAAGCCGATGTCGGTTCCCATCTTGAGCACGTAGCCTAGCTGGATGTTGAGGTACCCGAGCGGCTCGAGCAGACGAGCATTGCGAAGCGGCCCGGCGTCCACCGCCTCGAAGCCGAGGGCCTTGCTCAGCTCAAGCACGGTACTCTTCGCGCCCGCATCGTCGCTGGCCACCAGCGCCGTCAACGCTTGCGTACCCACGTGACCCGAGGCCATGTTCTGCGCGAACACGGTGTTGAATGCCTTCACCACGTGCGTCTTGGGCGCCTTCTTCTGCAGCTCTTCCGCGCCGCTCGTAGAAAACCCCAGGGCCAGGCTCATGTCGGGATTGAGCGGGTTGGTCGCGTCCACGACTGTCTTGCCATCGAGCGCGCTGCCTGCGCTCTTGACCACCTCTTCGAGCGCGCCGAACGGCACCGCGAGGATGACCACGTTCGCCCAATCTGCCACCGCACGCACCGCCGCCGGGTCGTTTCCCACCGACCGCACCTCGTGGCTCGTCTGCTTCAGGCCGCGCTCGAGCGCGCCGCCCACATTGCCGTTACCGATAATTCCGATCTTCGTCGCCATGACTGTCTCCTGCGGTTACAGACTCGTTACTTTGCAAGCCCGATTTGTTTCATGAACTCCCCGTTGTCCCAGAACAGATACTCCTCGAACATGATGCCGTCCTTTCCCCAGTGACCGAGGGTCGCCATGGGAATGCGATAGGCCTTGCCGGTCGGCGGGATGCTCTTGCCGCCCCCAATGGCCATGGGCTTGGTGAAGGTGCCCTCCAGCCAACCAGCCACCGCCGTCCACTCGCCGTCCGCAGTACCGAATCGAACGGGGTGACTCACGATGCGATTGTCGGGCGCAAACGTCCACATCACCTTGAGATCTTCGATATGCTTGTCGATGCCCGTGGCGGTGTGCCCGTCGGGCCAGTGGACGATGACGTCCTTCGAGTGGCTCTTGTGAAGGTCTTGCCATTGCTGCCCCGTGTAGACCTTGAAGTCCAGGTCGTCGAAGGTGGCCAGGTTCTTCGCCAGCTCGCTCGGCAAGCCATTGACCTTCGGTGAAGGCTCGCCAACCTTGGTACCGGGCCACTTATTTTCGCCGGCATGAAGCGACGGAGTTGAGATAAGCGCAGCGGCCAGAGCCGCGCCGGAGAGCCGAACGATTCGATTGAACGATGTCATGGTGCTGTTCAGATGCCCGTAACGGAGTTGTGATCCTCGGACGCCGCGGTACACTGTGTTGCACGGCACGCACCAATGGATCTCAGCCTGCTATCGGTCTTCGTAAAGGCTGCGGAGGCGCCTAGCTTCGCGGCGGCGGCACGCCAGCTTGGGCAGCGACGCTCGTCGATCAGCCGCGCGGTCAGCGCACTGGAGAAGGACCTCGGCGTGCAGCTCTTCAATCGCACCACGCGTGCAGTGGCGCTGACCAGCGCCGGCGCAGAGCTTTACGAACGTGTGGCGCCCCAGCTCGCGGCATTGCGCGATGCCGCCGAGGGCTTGCCCGAGCGCGAGACCGAGCCTTCAGGGGAGTTGCGCCTGACCGCCCCCAACGACATGGTCGCGACGTTTCTTCCGCGGGTCATCGCCAGCTTCTGTGCGCGCCATCCGCGGGTCCAGGTCGATGTTCGTCGCACCAGCCGTGCTATCGCCCTGATTGCCGACGGGTTCGACCTGGCGCTGGAAGTCGCCATTCCCCGGCTGCGTGATTCGACCATCGTGGCACAGCGGCTGAGCGACATCGAGCTGCAGCTCTTCGCCGCTCCATCGTACCTCAAACGGGTAGGGACGCCGCGGACGCTGGTCGAAACCGCCCACCATTCCTTCGTGGAGTTGCGACAGCTTCACCATCCGCATCCGCTGCCCAAGTCGAAGGTGCGACCACGCATCGTGAGTGACGACATGCTGTTCGTCGAGCAAGCCGTGAAAGCCGGGTTGGGCCTCGGGCTGCTCACGCCCTACGTTGCCGAGGAGGATGTGGCGGCCGGGCGCCTCTTGCGGGTGCTGCCCAAGGTGTCCGTCCGCATCGGTGCCGTCTACCTTGTGCATCCGCCGGCGCGACACGTGCCGAGAAAAGTCACGGCGTTTAGGGATCACTTGATGGGGTACCTCAAGGCACATCCGATCGCAACTACGACAGCGCATCGAAGCGTCGCAACGTAGCAAGAGAAGGAGCCAACGCCATCTTCTTTAAGCGTTCGGCCATGGTGCTCCAAATCGTCGCGGGAACGCCCTGGCCAAACAGGCGGTGGCCCTCATTCGGGGAGGTCTCGCGGTATCGACCCTCGCGAAGGCGAAGGCCGAGAAGACGAAAGGAATGGAGCGATGGGCTCGATGCGGATGATCTCGCCGGGCTCGGTGAGCCACAGATTGCCGTCGGGCCCAACCGCAATGGCCGATGCTCCGATGTTCGCCCGTCGAGCGGGACACACGGCGAAGGTTCCGTCGGGATGCATGCGACCGACCAGTCTTCCGCTATCGACTCGCACGGCTGCTTCCGTGAACCACAGGCTGCCATCTGGACCAGCGACGATGTCCCCCGGCACACCGCCCGGTTCAGGCCCCGTCAATTCCGTGATGGTCGCTTGCGGCGTGACCCGGCCGATGCTGTGAGTTGGATCCGACGCGTAGGCGGGCACCTCGGTGAACCACAGGTTGCCGTCAGGACCGGCCGTGATGCCGCCGGTATCGGCGCCCTGAGTTGGGACAGGAAACAGGACCACGGCGCCAGTCGTGCTGGCCTGACCGATGTTGGGTCCGTAGGTGAACCACAGCTTCCCGTCTGCCCCCGCGGCGATATCCCAGGGCTCGTGCGTTTGCGGCGCGATGTCGGCGGGCGGAACAGCGAACTCCTCGACCTTCCCCCCGGTGCCGATGCGGCCGATCTTGTTGCCCTGTCGCTCGGTGAACCAGAGATTGCCGTCGGGCCCGACGGTGATGTTGTTGGGCCAACCGTCGGGGGTGGGAATGGCGAATTCGGTGATCGTCCCTTGCGGCGTGATGCGGCCGATCTGGCCGGCGTAGAGCTCGGTGAACCAGAGGTTGCCGTCCGGGCCGGCGGTGATTCCCATGGGGCAAGCGCCCAGGGTCGGGGCCGAGAATTCGGTGAGGGTCCCGTCCGAGGTGATCCGGCCGATCTTGTTGACGAAGCATTCCGCAAACCAGACATTTCCATCGGGTCCAGCGGCGATCCCCTCGGCATCGGTGTCCGTCGAGGCCAGTGGAAACTCGGTGACACGCAGCACGCGGCCATCGGAGCAGGTGCTGGTGCTGGTGGTGACGGCGTGGACGGCGCTGTTGGGGGCGGAGGCCTCGTAAGCGAGGCCATCGAAGGCTGGGCTCGACTCCAAGGCCATGCCCAGACCGTCTCCCGGGCCAGCACCTGGCCCATCCACGCCCGAGGTGAGGCCGCCGTCGAGCGAGACGGGGGCGCACAGGCCGGTACAGCTTGCCGCGCACTCGTCGGGGCCCGGACAGCTCGAAGGTGCACGGCACACCTGGTTGGGGATACAGTGGCCCGACGCGCACTCTGCATCCGACGAGCAGAGGTCCCGGCAAGCACCGCACGCACAGACCTGGGTCGTGCTCCAAGTGGTCGTCCCGCAAGGTGGCGTCAGCGACGGATTGATACATGCCGGAGGATCGCCCACGTTCATTCCCTGCGAGACGTCCGCGCAGTGCCACTGCTTCGACCGACAAACGCAGGTGTAGCCATTTCCCGGACCGCCGCTGTTCGTGCAGGGGGGACTCCAGCCAGCCATCAGCGGTGAATTGCACGTCGCCCCTTCGTCGTCGCACGGACCCGCAGGCAACGCCTGATCGAGGGGCGCAACGCCCGCGCCGGCAGTGGCCATGGTCTGCGTACAGTTCAGCGGACAGACCGGCCACGATTGGCCGCCACCGGTGGACGCTCCACCCACGATCGGAAACACACGGTAGCCGACGTCCGGGTAGTCGACACAGCTGGCCCCGGTGCTGACGTAGGGATGCTGGCCAACGGGCCCGTCCTGCGTGCCGTCCTGGCCTGCGTCCGTCGAATCCCGGCGCGCGTCCAGCGAGCCATCCGCTCCGCCGGGCGAGACGCCCGCCTCCAGGTTGGTGACCTGCGCATCCGTCATGACTCTCCCGACGGTGCTGTCGCTCTTGGGGCACGCAGAGAGCAGCGGTCCAGCCAGGACAAGGCAGACAAGCCAAAGGTATGAGCGAAGACCTGAACGTGAACGCATGGTGTGTGACCTCCGCTGGCGTGAATGTGAGGTCGCCGGCCTAGGTTTCAGTCGCGCCTCGTCTTTACCACACACCACCCCCGTGTTTAGATGCCGACGTGCTGTCGCTCACGTTGCCCGCCCTGACCGCGATGGCCCTGCTCGCGGGCCCCATCGAGATCAGAACCACGAGCGATTGTCCGTCGGCAACAGACCTGGTGGCCGAGTTGCGGCCCCTGATGCCGGACCCTCGGGCCAATCTTCGTACAGTGTCCGGCGAGGGAGATGTCGCCACTGTCGAGGTTCTAGAGACCGGCACGGATGGCACCACGGCCATCCACTTGCGGGTGGTCCGAGACGGCGCGCTCGTGATGGGTGATCGACGTCTCTTCTTGCGCGAAAGCTGCTCGTCGAGGGCCCAGACCATCGCCACGGTCATTGCCGCCTGGGAGACGGCCCAGCCGCTGGAAGCCGATGCCATGCGGGAAGCGCCAGCCGCGCATGAGAACACCGTCTCCCAGGCCGCGCCGCGCACCACGCCCTGGCAAGCCCGGATCGGGCTCGGGTTGGGCGCAGCGTGGGTGGGCGGCACGGCGGCCGCCGGCATGGCGGAAGCCCAGCTCGGCCCCGCCCTTTCGCATTGGCAGGTGCGCCTTGGCTTCGCGGCCCAGGGTAGCCGAACCCGAGACTTGCCGCCGGGCCAGGTCGAGTGGCAGCACACCGGCGCCAGCGCTGGCGTGGTCTTGCGTTCGCTCAGCCCGGCCTGGCCGGTCGCGATCGATGTGGGAGCCTGTGCGGGATGGGCGACCCTGCAAGGACAAGGCTATTCCGCGGGGGATCTGCGGCAACGCTCGTTCGAATATGGCCTGGTGGCGGCTGGGCGCGCAGGCAGGAAGTTCGGAAGGTGGACCCTGTGGGCAGAGATCCGCACCAACGTCTGGATGCGCAGCCAGCGCGCCCTGCTCGAGAGTGCGCCGGGACAGGGGGCAAGACAGCTGGAAGGACAGGTGGAATTGCGGCCTTTCGACGTGGCGACCAGCGCCGGCGTGTCGGTCTCGCTGTTCGACTGAAACCTTGCGGCCCTTCGAGACATAAGACGCGACACCAGCCATGACCTTTCCCGTGCGAGCCGCGCCGCTGCTTGGCGCAGCGCCACCCGCTTCCTTCGAGGAAGCCTATCGGGATTACGCCCAGTGCACGGCGCGCTGGGCGCGCAGCCTGGGCGGCTCGTCCACCGACGCGGAGGACGTCGTGCAGGAAGTGTTTCTCGTGGTCAGCCGACGCCTCGACAGCTTTCGGCCCGAAGCGCGCTTCACGAGCTGGCTGTTCGAGATCACCCGCAAAGTGGTCGCCAACCACCGACGCCGTCAGCGCTGGCGCTTCTGGCGCGATCGCAGCCAAGAGGCAGTGGGCAGCCTTCCCTCCCGTCACCTCGATCCGGTCGCCGAGCTGGAGCGAAAGCAGGAGACCGAGCGTCTGTACCAGGCGCTGGACCGGCTGCCCGAGAAGTACCGGTCGGTCCTCGTGCTGTACGAAGTGGAAGGGCTCAGCACCCAGGCGATCGCGGACCTACGCCAGATCAAGCTGCCCACCATCAAGGTGCACCTTCACCGGGCCCGCGAGCGCTTCATCAAGCACTACCAACAACTGCTCGAGAGAGACAAGCCAAGGGGTAAGCCATGACGGATGATCGCCTCGATCCGCCGCGCTGGAAGGAACGAGAGGACCAGCTCAACCTCGCGGAGCGCTCGGCGGGGCGGGCGTTCCGGATGTTGCGACCGGCGGAGCTCAGCGAGCCGCAGCTGGCGCGCGTCGCGGCCAGCATCCGAGCGGCCAGACCCAACCGTTCGCGGACGTGGCTGGTGGTTGCCTTCGCCTTCGTTCTCGGCGTCGCCAGCGCCGCCTCGGCTGCGCGTCTGGATGTCGTTCGCGCATGGCTGACCTCGACCGCCGATGTGCACACCGTCGTCCCGGCTCGACCTGCCCCGGTGGCAGGCCACACGCCGAGACGACCGGCGCAGCCTCCCGCCGAGACCACCTTGCCGTCCCATGAACTCCGCAGCGAGGAATCGATACCTGCGCCATCCGTGCCAGCGTTCTTGCCGTCGTCCGCGCCAGCTTCCGCACCTTCCCCGGCGGAAGCGCGGGGCGAACGAGCACGCACGCCGCTGCCAGGCAGTCGACGCGATGGATGGCGTTCACCCGGCCCCGTGCCGGAAGCCCGGCGGGACTTTACCCAGGCTCCGACACCGCGGCCCGACCGCCAGGCAACGGCACCGCTCACAGTGGAACGGGGGCCCGCCGCGGAATTGCCCGGCGCGGTCGTCGAACAAAGCAAGAACCAACCAAGCCCAGCTGGGTCATGGGCCCCGCCTTCGGCGCCAGCGCAACCGGCGCCCGGCGAGCTCGCCTTGGTTGACGCTCCGACTTCCAACAGGGCGACGAGCTGGCATCGTTCGACCGAGGCAGCTGTGCCAACCAGCCCCTCGCGATTCCTGACCGAGGCGATCCGCATCCTGCGCAGTGACCGTTCTCCCGAAGCTGCCTTGGCCCTCCTCGACCTGCATGGCACGGACCTCGACAAGAGCGCCTACGCCCATGAGGCGTTGCTGGTTCGGGTGGAGATTCTGTTATCGCTCCACCGCACGACAGACGTGCTGCGCCTCCTCGACACCATGCCTCTGGCGGACGTGGCAGCGTCGCACACCCTGCTGGTCACGCGCGGCAAGCTGCGGGCAGCGGCGAACCGGTGTGGCGAAGGGCTGGGCGACTTCGACTTGGTCTTGGCCAAATCGCAGGCACCTGACCAGCAGGCGCTCTACGGTCGTGCCGTCTGTCGCAAGAGGCTCGGGGACGCGATGGGCGCCCGGGTGGATCTCGAAAAATACCGACGCGCGTTCCCTGGCCCGAGCGCCGCAGCTCTGGAAAGAGAGCTGGGCGGCACATGATTGGTTCGCTCGACGTCGCATGAATGGCAGGAACCAGTCGCCATCCCGTGCGAATCACGCATAGATGCCGCTTGCGGTACTGGTAGCTGGCCGAGTAGCCATCGATCGGCGCCCTGATGCGAAGACGCGGCTTCCCGGAGAGGCAGCCACAGGACCTTCGTCAGGCATTGAATCTTCTGGTGAACCCTTCAAGTTGCGCCGCCAGCTCTTTCAGTTCCCTGGCGCTGGTGCTCACCTTGGCGCTGTCCAACGATAGATCTTGAGCCGTAAGGTGTACGTTGGCGATATCCGAGGCGATGGTTTTGGCAGTCGAGGCCGATTCGCGAAAGGCATGGTTGGCTTCCTTTACACCGTTCATGGCACGCGCAATGTTTCCCGAGATGTCGCGAGTCACGGTCGACTGCTCCTCGAGGGCTGCCGCGATGGATGCCACGATCTTGCCCACATCCCGAACCACCCCGTCGATCTTCTCGATATCCGCGATAGCGCTGGTCGATGAGGTTCGGATGCCATCGATCTTTTCCTGGATGTCCTGGGTGGCCTCCGCGGTTTGCTCGGCCAGCGCCTTGATCTCGTTGGCCACAACCGCGAACCCCTTGCCCGCATTGCCGGCGCGCGCCGCTTCGATGGTTGCGTTGAGGGCAAGCAAGTTGGTCGCTCTGCTCCGTGGCCGAGCCGCTAATGCTGCGGGCCCTTTCCGTATTCGCGGCGATCTCACCCACCGTTGCACTCATTTGCTCAGTGGCCGCTGCGACCGACGAAAGCTCCTCAGTTGCGGCGGCCATGTTCGAGGCCACGGAAGTCGTCCCCACGCTCAGCGCCTCGGCCGCGCGTGCGACAGCATTGGAGTTCTCCTTCATTCGGCTCGCGCTATCGCTGAGGTGTCCAGAGACCTCGGCGGAGCCTTGCGCGCTCTTGTTCAGCGCGATCGTCTTCCCGGAGATTTCACCCACTAGCATCCGAGTGTTTTCACGCATTCTGGTGAACGAGTTGGCCAATCTGCCCAGTTCATCGCGCCCTTCGATCTGGATCTCGGCGCGCAGATCGCCCTCGGCGACCAAGAGAATGACTCGGTCCAGACGCAAGAGGCCCCGGATTACCTTGCGGTCAATCATCACCCAGATGAGCGCGAAGATGACGAGGATGGTCGCCACGGCTGCGACTACCGAAATCGTACGCTGTTGCGCCGCGGCCGCTGCTGTCGCGGCCAGCGAGTAGCGGACGCTCAAGATGCCGAGGGGCGCTCCAGTCCTTGATTCATGGCACACCTGGCAGCTCTCTCCGGAAAGCAGGGGACGGATGGCCCTGATCACCGGTTCGCCCTCGAAGAATTCGCGACCAGATGCCGGCTGGCGAGACACGAACACTGCCTTCTCGGACGTGTCGAGG
>Ga0302323_100001412_pt1 | contig 19435 bp, 17 predicted proteins | sample Fen_T0_3_FD_201950 | JGI IMG/M metagenome (GOLD analysis project Ga0302323, IMG submission 201950) | Peat permafrost microbial communities from Stordalen Mire near Abisko, Sweden - Fen_T0_3 | ecosystem: Environmental > Terrestrial > Soil > Wetlands > Permafrost | place: Sweden: Abisko... | reverse complement strand
CGAACGGGGCCCCCACGAACGGAAAGGCCTGACCCATGGGAACGCTCGCGCTACTGGTGCTGATCATGCTGGCCGCTTCGCAACGCGGCCTCGCGAAAGGCGTGCCCCCAACGGCCGCCGAGCCGACCGCGGCCCACGAGCACGCCCGGCGCGCGCACCACAAGGCCCAGCAGACCGGCAAGCCCGAGGACCATGCCGCCGCAGCCGCCGCGGCCGCGAACGCAGCGGCCGCGAGTGCCACGGCCGCCAAGAAGACCAGCCAGGCCGCAACGGTGCCACGTCCCTGGCCTCAGGCGGTCCCCAAGGGCCTGCCCCCATGGCCAAGTGGCTGGACGCCCGCAAGCCCGCCTACGCCCGGTATCGTGGCGCGAGCGTGGCAGCTCTTGCCGAAGCTTTGGGCCAAGGGGCAGGGCTCGATTGCGACGGAGCAGACCGACGGCCAGTGGATCACCTACCTCGCTACGATGACCGGAGGCAACACGAAGGGCGTGGTTGCGTTCAAGATCAAACCGGGGGCCCCTCGGGGTGGCGTGGCGCTCGTTCCAGGCGGCGGCAGATTTGGAGGCGGCGGCGCGTCCGCTGATTTCGGCTGATGCATGAGGTTCCCCGCATTCGAACGCCCGTTAGCGAAGGACTCGCGGCGAGCTCGCTAGTGGGCGCGCTCGCCGCCAATGGCGAGCACCCGCACCAGCGCGAGGCGCAATTGCTACTCGCGCAGCTCTGGCTGGAGACGGGCCGGGGGAGCGCTTGCAACAACTTCAACGTGGGCAACATTTCGGCCTCGTCAAAGTACGAGGGCGGTGCCTTCCGGCCGGCTTGGTACACGATCAGTGAGGGCAGCTCGGCGCAGATGAAGCGCCTTCATGAACAAATGCTCAAAGGCCAAGCGCCGAGCGCCTTCCGGGCGTACGCGACACTCGAAGCCGGGATGGGAGACTATGTCCATCAACTCAACACGACGTTTCAAAGCATCGTTGCCGCTGCCCGCAGTGGAGACGCTCTGGCCACTGCGAACGCAATCAAAACGAGCCGCTACACGCCGGACATCGACCCGCCCGCCGTGGCAAAGAGCCTCGACTCGATTGCCAAAGAGTTTGCGGCCAGGGGGACGTTCGCGGCGCTCCCTTTAGCCGGGGCTTCTCAACCTCCGCCGGCGGCGCCGGCGGCGCCACTTTGTCCGCCGGCCTGATCGCGGTGTTCGCATGGCTGGCGTTCTTCAAACCTCGCAGCCGCTAGGCGAGCGCTTCACGCTGCCCGCGAGCAATTCGCCGGGCAACGTGGATGTGATCATCGTCGACCCCGCAGTGGGGCCAGCGGGCGTGGTGCAGCCGTTCCGAGCGCAGTACTACGTCGATCCGACCTTTGCGGGAGTGCAGACGGGCAGCGCAAGCAATCCGTTCACGACGATCGCCGCGGCGTTCGCCATGGGCGCACTGCTCGCCCAGACATCGGGCGTCGTGATTGTGCCGGCCAATGCCAGCATCAATGAGAACGTCGTGTTTCCGACAAGCGGGTCTTGGGAAATTACGAATGCCATGTCGCGGTGGCCGAACGCTGCCAACGCGCGGATCAACGGCACGGTGACGATCAACACGACCGCGGCCGCGCAGCACGCCATGACGGGCCTCTCGGTAGCCGGAGCGGTGTCCGGGAACGCCGGAGCGGCGACACGCGTGGACAATACGCGCTGCCAGTTTTCGAGCACCTACACGCTCACCAACACCGCAGGCACGCTCCGAACTTTCTTCACCAGCGAGGGGCCTACCGTTGTCGGGGCCAACGGCAACACCGTCGGGGCCACTTCGGTCGCGGGCAGCGTAGTCGCGCGCGGCTGGCACTTCACCGGCCTGGTGACCATGGGTTCGGCGCTGGTGACCGACTCCGAGTTCAACACCTGCCTAGTGGATACGGGCTTTGCGTCCGCGGCACCCGGCCAATTCACCTTGCGTCTGATCGATGTCCTGTCGCCCGGTTCCGGGCTCTCGTTCACCGCAGTGACGGGAACGCTGCAAGTGCAAACGGGCGCGGCAACGACTGCCTTCCTCACGGTCGCTGTCCCCGTCGTGGGCCCGGGCGTTTCGCTGGTGCCGCTGATTGGCAACCAAGCCGCGCGGACGCTGCTTGCTGGCAATATTGGCAGTGTGCCTCTGGTCAACGCGTATCCCGCGTGCCTGATCACAGTGGAAGCGACACTCACGTTACTCGTACCAGGGACGGTCGGCGCGGCGCAGATGGCGCTCTCGTACGTGGATTTGATCGGTGTCGCCCGGCTCACGCCGTTCGGCGGGCCGCTGAACATTGCCGGAGCGGCCGGTACCGAAATCAGTGCCGTTCTGCCGATCAGTCAGAACGGTTCCGGGGTCACACTGAATATCAGCGGCGTCGTCACGCCCGGCGCGCTGTCAATGTCGCTTGGCGCGAACGCCCGGGTCGCCCGATGATCGAGCGCCGGCAACCGCTGCCCGTCGGCCGCTACTGGCTCGACGTTCGGACGGGGTCCCTCGATCCGTTTCTCGCTTGGGCTCGCTCGAACCCGACCCGCATCGAGCACAGCGAAGCCGTGGAGACTCGCGGCCCCGGCCGTTCGATCGGAGTCACGTTCTTTATTTTCCGAGTGCTGCAACCAACGCACTTCGATCAACGCTCGTTTGGGTTTCCGACGGTCGCAACGCCCGACGTGCAACGCGCGGCCGACACGGCGCAACGTCCGGACGCACCGAAGCCGCTTGACGTGCTGAATGACCTACTAAATCAGGTGCATTTGCCCTCCCTTGACGGTTTGGGCGCGATGATCCTGCTCGCAGGTGCATACTTGCTGATGAAGGACAAGTAATGGTCAACGAAAGCCTCGACCGAAAATTGCTGGCCGCGATCGTGTTCTTCGGCTTCGTGGCGTTCGCGACTGGCTCGAAAGTGTTGCAGGGCCGCGGCCACGCCCCACGACGCCCCGCCCGTCGGCCCGTGCGACCCGGCGCACACATCAATCCCAAGGCTCGGCGGCCGCCGCACCAGCACCCGAAGCACGACCCGACGCAAGACGAGTACCGCGGATCGAGCGCCGACACGGACCCCGAAGTGCCCGAGCCAAATCCGGAAGCCCCGGAAGATGAAGGTTACGTCGAATGAAATGCTTTCAAGTGCCCTGCCCGAACCCCGTGGCCTACACCTTCCACAGCGGAGGCTTGTGCATTCAGCACGCGTCCGACGTGCGACAAACCGCCCCGCAGGTCGTCATGACTCCGTACGATGACGAACCGACCGACCCGCACGCCGCGAACGATGAAGGGCCGCACGCAACGCTTGAAGTCGGCTCAGTCTATCCGCGAGACAAGCCGGGCGAATGATTCCGGCCAAGACAACGGCGGGAGTCGGGACGAAATACCGGCTCGGCTCGAACGCCGGTGAAATCGAAGTGACGGTCATTTCGGCGTTCCAGCTGCCTCAGCTGCAAGTCGAATTACCGCCGCTCTCTCAATTCCGCGTGACGACGCACAACGCCGGGATCGTCCAGTGGAGTGCCGGCGGCTCGGGCAACGCGATGGCGTTGACCGGACCGAGCGCCGGCCTCACTTTTTTTTCTCTCTCCGAGAACTCAGCGGGCGCTGTCCAATTCCGAATGGATCAAGAGCTCGGCGGCTGAAGCATCGCGCACGGCCGGCGCGGTGTAGGGCTTGAGACGGCACAGCTCGCGCCGGAAGTCGGTCGCGACTCCAATCGCTTCGAGGCCCGGCAGGGTCCGGATTTCGTTCAGGAGTAGACCCTGTCCATCGTGCGACGTGACCCCCGTGGCGAGCGCTTCGATCACTAGGCCGGCCGCGGTCACGCGTGCGCAGAACGACACGTCTTCGCCGAACCAGCGCCCGCCGATGATCTCTTCAGCGAACAGTGCGAGGCGTTCTACTCCGTCGTGATCAGTGAAGGACAGGTCGGGCGAGTAGGCAGCGGCCAACGTATTCATCGCGCGCCGGCCGAGAGCGGCGATCGATAGACCGCCCGCGTGCGCGCGTACCAGGCGCGCGCCGTCGAGCAGCTCACGCTCGGCTTCGATCGTGTAGAGAGCGACGTTGATCCGCTCTTGCCCGCGGAGCCGGCACGGCGCGAGCACCAGATCGCCGCCGCTGCGAGCAGCTTTCAGCATGAGATCGAGCGTGTCCGCCGTGGCTTCCGAGTCGTCGTCGATCGAAACCCACACGTCCGCGGTGCTCATTGCCGCGGCGTAGAACGCGCGGCTCCGAGCTTTTGCGATCGAGGTGCAAGCCGGATCGACCATGAGCTGGACGTCGTCCAGCTCTTTCAGCCGAGCAATGGCGCGCACCGCGGGCAGCGAGCTCGGGCCCGGGTTCTTCAATTGCCAGTGAAACTGGGAAACCGCTGCCTCGAAGCCGAGGATTTTACCGAGCGCGTAAATCATTGTGGATACGAAGATCATTTGTGCTTCCTGAACGGTGGGAGTGCCGCTGCCTTGAGAGTTTTTAGGGCCATGTTCCGAAAGTAACCTTTCAGCGGTCGCGGTGTGGGAACCAGCGCCGCCCCGTGGCGAGAAAATCGCGCCACACAAACCACTCCCATGCGCGGTCCTGGAATCTTCGATCGTCTCGTGTGGGCTCGGCCACGATCAGTCGGCTAGCGATTCTTTTGCCATGTCCCGAAAGTAACCTTTCAGCCGATGACAACGACGTTGACCGAGTCGTCGGACATGTCGTCCTTGTCGCTGGCGCTGAAATACTGCCAGCCGTTTTGCGTTGGGGCTTCCTTGAGCCGCTTCGCCCCAAGCTGCTTCCGGGCCCAGGTCTTCGCCGCGGCTTCAGATGTCACCGTGACCGACTGCCCGTCGTAGAATAATTTTAGTTTCATGTCCCGAAAGTAACCTTTCAGCGCTCGCGCGCCGTCTCAAGTACTCGCTCGAACACCCGGCGGGTCTCCTGGACCCCTTGCTGGCGTTCGACCACCAAATAGATCCCCGCGGCAGTCAGCAGAGCTTCCACCGCGTTGGACGACTGCTCGCACACCACTGTGGCCATCGCTTGCGACTTCGTGATCGCCGCGGCGCGTTGCTCTGGTGTGGACGACTCGGTTCCCATGTCCCGAAAGTAACCTTTCAACCCTTTCGGGTCAACTGGCGGAATCCGCTGTTTGTGCGGCTAACAAAGCCCGTTCCAAATCCTTAGGCTTTCGGGCCAGGGCCCGTTGCAAAGTGGTCTTGCTGATCCCCAGCTCCCGCGCGGCGGCTCGCATCGACTTGCCGCCGGCGATCGCCTCGAGCGCCAGGCGGATGGTATCGGCGGGCAGCACCTTCGGCCGACCCCAGTCGACGCCCCTAGACTCCAAACGCACCCGTGCGGCGTGCAGGCGGTCGTTTAGCGCGCTCCGTTCCATTTGCGCAGCCCAGGCGAGCACAGCCAGCAGAATGTCGCGGAAGGGGCCGCTGAGCTCGCTGCCGAAAGCATCCGCGACCGAGACCACCGGGCAGCCAGCTCTAGTCATTTCATCAATTACGCCGAAAGTATCGGAAATCCCCGCACGGCTAAGCCGATCGATGCGGAAAACATAGAGCTTCTCAAAGCGCCCAAGTCGCACGGCTTCGCGCAGCCGAACCAGTTCCGGGCGCTTCATGCGGTGTCCGCCGAGCGTGTCGGCGAACCACTCGCCGATTTCCTCGCCTCGAGCGGCGGCGGACTTTTCGATGGCTTGTCGCTGCGCGTCGTAGTTTTGCTGGCGCGTACTGACCCGAATGTAGCCGGCGATCATCTTCCAATTGTTAGCCTCTTTGTGCGCCGGAGGCGCGGGGAACGTGAGCTCCCGCGTAGCGGTCCGCCCTTCTCACCATGCGTGAGACGGCTCTACCCGATCGGCTAGGTGAGGAAGATCCGCGGGCAGAGAAGAGATCTAAATTTGGCTTGGATCTCTGCTGGGCCATTCTGTCCCTAGGGGGTAGGGACAGTCAGAACCACGGGCCGGCATGTGGGCGCGTGTAGGTAGTGCTTCTGGACTAGACGCGGGTCCCGTACAGTACCGGTCCACCCACACACACCGACAGAGGCCGACACCGCGCCTTGACGTGCGCGCGCACCTTCGCCCCCCTACCCGATCGGGTAGGTCAAGGGGAAACACGGGCCCCCGAATTCCCCTTGACGGCGGCTAGGAAGTGTCGGGTGCCCAGGGTGGCGGCTTGTTCAGCCGTTCGAGCCGTTCGAGCTCTTGATCGATTTCGGCGGCGGTCCACTTGCGGCCCTGGTATTCAGAGCGAGCAGGAACGGCGGCTCGAGCGTGTTTTACCGGTCGCGGTGTAGGAACGCCCGCGGCGCTCGTTTGGCTCTGCGAACCAGGGCCCGCCGGGACTGCAACCTTGACCAGCCAGCGCGCGCGCGCCGCATGGACGGCGTCTTTCACGGCTTGGCCGGCCTGGCCCCACCCCAAAACCGTGCGATGAGACCAGCCGCACGGGATCGGCGCTTTGGCTCCCGGCGGGACTTCGTTCTTTTTCGCGCGCCATGTGTTGATCAAGCCGGCCTCCTTTGCCTGCCGGATCGCTCGGCCGACCGTGCGCACGGCGCAACCTACCGCCGCTGCGATGGTTCGCCGGAAGGCCCACATTTCCCGCTGGCTGCCGATGTGGCCGATCACGAGCGCACGCGTCGGCGACATTCCCGACTCCCGGGCGCGCTGGAACACCGCGCGCGCTTCCGAGGGCACCGGACCGAGCCACATTGCCGTCATGGGCGGCCGTTCAGGCACGGGTCACACGTGCAAAAGAGGGGGCAGCCACCCCGAACAGGGAAGATGGTCCCCCTTTGCCGCCGTCCGGCCGACTTTGGGTCCACTCTGTGTAGAATTTGGTCCGTATTCGGTCCGAAAAGCGACAATTGACGCGGGTCGGGCGCCGGTGGTATCTCTCTTTTTACATCTCGGCGCGCAAACGCCATGGTGAGGCCCCTCGAAGGCCGTCCGGTGCGGTTACCGTGGAAAAAAAACCGACACCCCTTGCGCCAGGCGTCGAACCGGCGGCGCGAGGGGTGTGGCTTAATTGCTGAGCAGCATTGCCCCGCGGATCCGGAGGGTAGTCGGATCTCGGGCCGCAGATCCAGCCCCGTGATCACTTTACCGCTTCACTGGTAGGCTGTTCAGTGGTGACTATTTGAGTGGGGGCCCTTGCCCCCACATGGCTCGGAGTGCTTTCCTGGCCCAATGGCCAGACGACGTCGATCGAGCTCTGGGCAATTCGCCCGCACCCAAATCATCCGAGCTTTCCCGGCCCGATCGCCTTCCCCGATCATCCGGGTGAGTGCTTCGCCGGCACGAGCAAAAAAGGTTCGGCATCGGCGACGACGGGGGGGCAGCTCGGGCGCCCTCTCTGGAAAAACAATGATCGGCGCTGCAATCGGCGGTGCCATTTTCGGGTTCGTCGAAAAGTCGTTCCCGACGTTGCCCACGCTTCCGATCCTCGGACGCGCCGGAACGATCGCGCTCGGCGCGTACGTGCTCGGGCGAAACACGCACATGGGCGGCGGGATCTTGCGTGACGTGGCTTTGGCCGCGGCCGCGGTCGCTGGCTACGAGCTCGGCGGTACCGGCAAGATTTCGGGCGACTACCCGCCGGAAATGGGCCTCCACGGCATCGCCTCGCAGATCTGAACCTCTCTATTTTTGTAGCGAAAAGAAAGCAAAAACATGGGCCGATCATTTGATGTAGTGGGCGACGACCTCGACGGCGACGGCGTCATGGGCGAAATCATGGGCAACGAAATCCTCGGTGCTGCCGTGCGTCGACGCATGCGCATTCCCCCAAAGCCACACTGGCGCGCGCAGCTCGCGCCGGGCGTTATTCAGCCCGACGAAGGCCTCGTTCCGCTTACCCTCGCAGCGCAGGCCGGCGGCGGAACGTTCACCGCGGCACTGCCCGTGATCACGTTTCAAGGCCAGTTGCAGAAACCCTACCGCGCGGAACGCTTGCTCGTTTCAACCGTGCGTGTTGGCGCAACTGCGGTCGGTCGCTTGCTCACGGTGCTCTACGTGGGAACGGACCTGCAGCAAGCAGAGATCACCGGATGGGACGCTGAACTCATCGGCCAGGCGAACGCCTTCGGGACTCGGCTCACTTGCAAGGCCGCCGAGCCTGGCGTTCTCATCCGGTGCGTGGTGACGCTCTCGAACGTGCTGACCGGCACCGACACCATTTTCGCAAACTTCACGTTTCTCGGCCGCGTCATTCACTGAGCTCGGCCCATGCGCGTCAACGTCGCGATCCCCGAAGCGCACGTCAAGGCACCGGTCCTTGACGCTGCGCTGGAGTCCGTCACCAGGCTGAACGAGCAGCTCTTGGCCGACGGCCATCCGACGTTCGACCGCGCCGTGATTCGCGGCGTGAAGTGGCGGCCCGAGCCGCCGGGCGCGGAGCACTTCGATCACCTAGCGACGGTCAACCGCCGCGGATGGGGGGACTGTGACGACCTTGCGCCGTACCATGCTGCATCGCTTCGGCACACGGGCGAGGACGAAGGCGCTACTGCGATCGTCAAGCGCTCGGGTCCCAAGAGCTGGCACGCAGTGGTGCAACGTTCCGACGGATCAATCGATGATCCGAGCTTGCGGGCAGGAATGGGGCCCGGTATCCGGCACGGCGTCCGAGGTGCAGTTTTGCCGCTTATGTATCCGCCTCCTAGTAAGAGCGCGGTGGTCGGCTCGTACATCATTCGTCCCCAGATCGCTATTCGCCCGGTTCGCGGTGCTGCTCAGGCACGCGTCGACATTCCCTGGCAGCACTTCGACCACGTCTTGAGCGACAAGCCGACCCCGACCGACTACGCCATGACGACGCTGCACACGGCCCCCGTGGCGAGCGCAGCGATCACGGGCGAGGATTACGCCGATGCGCAGGCGCGCGCGATGCACGGGGCGATCTGCGGCGGGCTGGCGCTCGCCGAAGCGGCCGGCTTTGCCGACCCCGAGCACTTGGCCGGCCTCGAGGCGATTGCGGGCTTGCTCGAGGGCATGAGCGTCGAGGAGCTCGAAGAAGCCTTCGGTGGCGAGCTCGCGCACCGTGCGCAGGTCGTCGTGGGGTCGTTCTTCAGCCACTTCAATCCGCTGAAGGCTCTTCAGAGCGTGACGAACCTCGCGCTGCACAACCCACTGACATCGATGGCCGCGAACTTCGTTCCCGGCGGCCGCGCGGCGCTCGACGTGACGCGAGGGATTTACGATCACATTCCGGGCATTCACCCGGCCGTGCGCGCGGCCGCGGCGCAAGCCATGCCGACCCCGTCGTTCCCCGGAGCGCCCGCAGGAGCTCGAAGAGCGACGATTATCTTCGACTGAGGCACCATGGCGAAAGCGAAAAACTCGCCTTGGTTGATGTGGGGCCAGTCGCAGGGCGTGCAATTCGCAGTCACCGACGTTGCCACAGTGGCCGCTGGCAACGTGTCACTCGGCCAGCAAGGCGCCTCGATCGACTACGGGCGGCCCGACAGTTGGCGCTTTTTTATTGGGGCCTCGATCCTTGGCGGCAACATCACCGGCCCGCGCACGATGCGTGTGTCCTTCGAACTCACGCTCGGAGTCGGCCGCGGACAGCTCACGATCCCCGACTTTGTCGTGTTCCAGTTTCGCCAGGTGCCGGGCGGCGCACTGATCCCGGCTCGAAAATGGACGAGCCTCTCCAGCCCGCCTCCGGTGTTCGATGACTTGGCGCCGTTGATTTTGGCGCCCCCGGTCGAAGTGCTGACCGCACAGTCGATTTTTATCACGAGCAAAATCCAAATCCCGATCGTCAATCTCGGGGACGTGTTCAATTTCCAGCTCGACACTTTTTTCGCCCCGAACACGCACGTGCGGCCGGACTGGTACGGCAAAGATGCACTCGGCGGGGCGGAACGATGACGCCCGGGCAGACTCGCTCTTGGCTGATGACTCAGCCGAAGCCTCACGCGCTTCGCATCACCTGCGAAGGCGAGATCTCGATCATCGAAGTCGGCAACACCGCTTGGGTCGCGCTCGGCAAGACGATCGCTGCGAAGTCTCCGGAGCTGATTGAAGCGCTCGACGAAAAGGGTGTGCTGATTCGCGCCGTGCGGCCCGCCGAGGAAGAGGACGACACGAGCACGCGCTCGAGCAGCTCGAGCGTGACGCGGGACCCCGAGACCATTCGCTTCGAGCTTTTCGCGAAGCTCTTGGCCGAAGCGTACAAGCACGCGAACGAAGTGGCGTTCGGCAAAATGGTTGAACTCTTTGTTGTCTCGAACAAACGCGCCGAGAACCTCGAGAAGAGTCTCGCCAGCACCGATCGCATTTTGCGAAAGCAATTCGAGGACGCGCTCGAGCGCGAGCCGACGGAGGGCAGCGTGCTCGAGCAGATGCTAGGGACGTTCGCGGCCGGCCAGGCGCAGGCGGCCGCCAAGAAGGCCCCGAACGGGGCCCCCACGAACGGAAAGGCCTGACCCATGGGAACGCTCGCGCTACTGGTGCTGATCATGCTGGCCGCTTCGCAACGCGGCCTCGCGAAAGGCGTGCCCCCAACGGCCGCCGAGCCGACCGCGGCCCACGAGCACGCCCGGCGCGCGCACCACAAGGCCCAGCAGACCGGCAAGCCCGAGGACCATGCCGCCGCAGCCGCCGCGGCCGCGAACGCAGCGGCCGCGAGTGCCACGGCCGCCAAGAAGACCAGCCAGGCCGCAACGGTGCCACGTCCCTGGCCTCAGGCGGTCCCCAAGGGCCTGCCCCCATGGCCAAGTGGCTGGACGCCCGCAAGCCCGCCTACGCCCGGTATCGTGGCGCGAGCGTGGCAGCTCTTGCCGAAGCTTTGGGCCAAGGGGCAGGGCTCGATTGCGACGGAGCAGACCGACGGCCAGTGGATCACCTACCTCGCTACGATGACCGGAGGCAACACGAAGGGCGTGGTTGCGTTCAAGATCAAACCGGGGGCCCCTCGGGGTGGCGTGGCGCTCGTTCCAGGCGGCGGCAGATTTGGAGGCGGCGGCGCGTCCGCTGATTTCGGCTGATGCATGAGGTTCCCCGCATTCGAACGCCCGTTAGCGAAGGACTCGCGGCGAGCTCGCTAGTGGGCGCGCTCGCCGCCAATGGCGAGCACCCGCACCAGCGCGAGGCGCAATTGCTACTCGCGCAGCTCTGGCTGGAGACGGGCCGGGGGAGCGCTTGCAACAACTTCAACGTGGGCAACATTTCGGCCTCGTCAAAGTACGAGGGCGGTGCCTTCCGGCCGGCTTGGTACACGATCAGTGAGGGCAGCTCGGCGCAGATGAAGCGCCTTCATGAACAAATGCTCAAAGGCCAAGCGCCGAGCGCCTTCCGGGCGTACGCGACACTCGAAGCCGGGATGGGAGACTATGTCCATCAACTCAACACGACGTTTCAAAGCATCGTTGCCGCTGCCCGCAGTGGAGACGCTCTGGCCACTGCGAACGCAATCAAAACGAGCCGCTACACGCCGGACATCGACCCGCCCGCCGTGGCAAAGAGCCTCGACTCGATTGCCAAAGAGTTTGCGGCCAGGGGGACGTTCGCGGCGCTCCCTTTAGCCGGGGCTTCTCAACCTCCGCCGGCGGCGCCGGCGGCGCCACTTTGTCCGCCGGCCTGATCGCGGTGTTCGCATGGCTGGCGTTCTTCAAACCTCGCAGCCGCTAGGCGAGCGCTTCACGCTGCCCGCGAGCAATTCGCCGGGCAACGTGGATGTGATCATCGTCGACCCCGCAGTGGGGCCAGCGGGCGTGGTGCAGCCGTTCCGAGCGCAGTACTACGTCGATCCGACCTTTGCGGGAGTGCAGACGGGCAGCGCAAGCAATCCGTTCACGACGATCGCCGCGGCGTTCGCCATGGGCGCACTGCTCGCCCAGACATCGGGCGTCGTGATTGTGCCGGCCAATGCCAGCATCAATGAGAACGTCGTGTTTCCGACAAGCGGGTCTTGGGAAATTACGAATGCCATGTCGCGGTGGCCGAACGCTGCCAACGCGCGGATCAACGGCACGGTGACGATCAACACGACCGCGGCCGCGCAGCACGCCATGACGGGCCTCTCGGTAGCCGGAGCGGTGTCCGGGAACGCCGGAGCGGCGACACGCGTGGACAATACGCGCTGCCAGTTTTCGAGCACCTACACGCTCACCAACACCGCAGGCACGCTCCGAACTTTCTTCACCAGCGAGGGGCCTACCGTTGTCGGGGCCAACGGCAACACCGTCGGGGCCACTTCGGTCGCGGGCAGCGTAGTCGCGCGCGGCTGGCACTTCACCGGCCTGGTGACCATGGGTTCGGCGCTGGTGACCGACTCCGAGTTCAACACCTGCCTAGTGGATACGGGCTTTGCGTCCGCGGCACCCGGCCAATTCACCTTGCGTCTGATCGATGTCCTGTCGCCCGGTTCCGGGCTCTCGTTCACCGCAGTGACGGGAACGCTGCAAGTGCAAACGGGCGCGGCAACGACTGCCTTCCTCACGGTCGCTGTCCCCGTCGTGGGCCCGGGCGTTTCGCTGGTGCCGCTGATTGGCAACCAAGCCGCGCGGACGCTGCTTGCTGGCAATATTGGCAGTGTGCCTCTGGTCAACGCGTATCCCGCGTGCCTGATCACAGTGGAAGCGACACTCACGTTACTCGTACCAGGGACGGTCGGCGCGGCGCAGATGGCGCTCTCGTACGTGGATTTGATCGGTGTCGCCCGGCTCACGCCGTTCGGCGGGCCGCTGAACATTGCCGGAGCGGCCGGTACCGAAATCAGTGCCGTTCTGCCGATCAGTCAGAACGGTTCCGGGGTCACACTGAATATCAGCGGCGTCGTCACGCCCGGCGCGCTGTCAATGTCGCTTGGCGCGAACGCCCGGGTCGCCCGATGATCGAGCGCCGGCAACCGCTGCCCGTCGGCCGCTACTGGCTCGACGTTCGGACGGGGTCCCTCGATCCGTTTCTCGCTTGGGCTCGCTCGAACCCGACCCGCATCGAGCACAGCGAAGCCGTGGAGACTCGCGGCCCCGGCCGTTCGATCGGAGTCACGTTCTTTATTTTCCGAGTGCTGCAACCAACGCACTTCGATCAACGCTCGTTTGGGTTTCCGACGGTCGCAACGCCCGACGTGCAACGCGCGGCCGACACGGCGCAACGTCCGGACGCACCGAAGCCGCTTGACGTGCTGAATGACCTACTAAATCAGGTGCATTTGCCCTCCCTTGACGGTTTGGGCGCGATGATCCTGCTCGCAGGTGCATACTTGCTGATGAAGGACAAGTAATGGTCAACGAAAGCCTCGACCGAAAATTGCTGGCCGCGATCGTGTTCTTCGGCTTCGTGGCGTTCGCGACTGGCTCGAAAGTGTTGCAGGGCCGCGGCCACGCCCCACGACGCCCCGCCCGTCGGCCCGTGCGACCCGGCGCACACATCAATCCCAAGGCTCGGCGGCCGCCGCACCAGCACCCGAAGCACGACCCGACGCAAGACGAGTACCGCGGATCGAGCGCCGACACGGACCCCGAAGTGCCCGAGCCAAATCCGGAAGCCCCGGAAGATGAAGGTTACGTCGAATGAAATGCTTTCAAGTGCCCTGCCCGAACCCCGTGGCCTACACCTTCCACAGCGGAGGCTTGTGCATTCAGCACGCGTCCGACGTGCGACAAACCGCCCCGCAGGTCGTCATGACTCCGTACGATGACGAACCGACCGACCCGCACGCCGCGAACGATGAAGGGCCGCACGCAACGCTTGAAGTCGGCTCAGTCTATCCGCGAGACAAGCCGGGCGAATGATTCCGGCCAAGACAACGGCGGGAGTCGGGACGAAATACCGGCTCGGCTCGAACGCCGGTGAAATCGAAGTGACGGTCATTTCGGCGTTCCAGCTGCCTCAGCTGCAAGTCGAATTACCGCCGCTCTCTCAATTCCGCGTGACGACGCACAACGCCGGGATCGTCCAGTGGAGTGCCGGCGGCTCGGGCAACGCGATGGCGTTGACCGGACCGAGCGCCGGCCTCACTTTTTTTTCTCTCTCCGAGAACTCAGCGGGCGCTGTCCAATTCCGAATGGATCAAGAGCTCGGCGGCTGAAGCATCGCGCACGGCCGGCGCGGTGTAGGGCTTGAGACGGCACAGCTCGCGCCGGAAGTCGGTCGCGACTCCAATCGCTTCGAGGCCCGGCAGGGTCCGGATTTCGTTCAGGAGTAGACCCTGTCCATCGTGCGACGTGACCCCCGTGGCGAGCGCTTCGATCACTAGGCCGGCCGCGGTCACGCGTGCGCAGAACGACACGTCTTCGCCGAACCAGCGCCCGCCGATGATCTCTTCAGCGAACAGTGCGAGGCGTTCTACTCCGTCGTGATCAGTGAAGGACAGGTCGGGCGAGTAGGCAGCGGCCAACGTATTCATCGCGCGCCGGCCGAGAGCGGCGATCGATAGACCGCCCGCGTGCGCGCGTACCAGGCGCGCGCCGTCGAGCAGCTCACGCTCGGCTTCGATCGTGTAGAGAGCGACGTTGATCCGCTCTTGCCCGCGGAGCCGGCACGGCGCGAGCACCAGATCGCCGCCGCTGCGAGCAGCTTTCAGCATGAGATCGAGCGTGTCCGCCGTGGCTTCCGAGTCGTCGTCGATCGAAACCCACACGTCCGCGGTGCTCATTGCCGCGGCGTAGAACGCGCGGCTCCGAGCTTTTGCGATCGAGGTGCAAGCCGGATCGACCATGAGCTGGACGTCGTCCAGCTCTTTCAGCCGAGCAATGGCGCGCACCGCGGGCAGCGAGCTCGGGCCCGGGTTCTTCAATTGCCAGTGAAACTGGGAAACCGCTGCCTCGAAGCCGAGGATTTTACCGAGCGCGTAAATCATTGTGGATACGAAGATCATTTGTGCTTCCTGAACGGTGGGAGTGCCGCTGCCTTGAGAGTTTTTAGGGCCATGTTCCGAAAGTAACCTTTCAGCGGTCGCGGTGTGGGAACCAGCGCCGCCCCGTGGCGAGAAAATCGCGCCACACAAACCACTCCCATGCGCGGTCCTGGAATCTTCGATCGTCTCGTGTGGGCTCGGCCACGATCAGTCGGCTAGCGATTCTTTTGCCATGTCCCGAAAGTAACCTTTCAGCCGATGACAACGACGTTGACCGAGTCGTCGGACATGTCGTCCTTGTCGCTGGCGCTGAAATACTGCCAGCCGTTTTGCGTTGGGGCTTCCTTGAGCCGCTTCGCCCCAAGCTGCTTCCGGGCCCAGGTCTTCGCCGCGGCTTCAGATGTCACCGTGACCGACTGCCCGTCGTAGAATAATTTTAGTTTCATGTCCCGAAAGTAACCTTTCAGCGCTCGCGCGCCGTCTCAAGTACTCGCTCGAACACCCGGCGGGTCTCCTGGACCCCTTGCTGGCGTTCGACCACCAAATAGATCCCCGCGGCAGTCAGCAGAGCTTCCACCGCGTTGGACGACTGCTCGCACACCACTGTGGCCATCGCTTGCGACTTCGTGATCGCCGCGGCGCGTTGCTCTGGTGTGGACGACTCGGTTCCCATGTCCCGAAAGTAACCTTTCAACCCTTTCGGGTCAACTGGCGGAATCCGCTGTTTGTGCGGCTAACAAAGCCCGTTCCAAATCCTTAGGCTTTCGGGCCAGGGCCCGTTGCAAAGTGGTCTTGCTGATCCCCAGCTCCCGCGCGGCGGCTCGCATCGACTTGCCGCCGGCGATCGCCTCGAGCGCCAGGCGGATGGTATCGGCGGGCAGCACCTTCGGCCGACCCCAGTCGACGCCCCTAGACTCCAAACGCACCCGTGCGGCGTGCAGGCGGTCGTTTAGCGCGCTCCGTTCCATTTGCGCAGCCCAGGCGAGCACAGCCAGCAGAATGTCGCGGAAGGGGCCGCTGAGCTCGCTGCCGAAAGCATCCGCGACCGAGACCACCGGGCAGCCAGCTCTAGTCATTTCATCAATTACGCCGAAAGTATCGGAAATCCCCGCACGGCTAAGCCGATCGATGCGGAAAACATAGAGCTTCTCAAAGCGCCCAAGTCGCACGGCTTCGCGCAGCCGAACCAGTTCCGGGCGCTTCATGCGGTGTCCGCCGAGCGTGTCGGCGAACCACTCGCCGATTTCCTCGCCTCGAGCGGCGGCGGACTTTTCGATGGCTTGTCGCTGCGCGTCGTAGTTTTGCTGGCGCGTACTGACCCGAATGTAGCCGGCGATCATCTTCCAATTGTTAGCCTCTTTGTGCGCCGGAGGCGCGGGGAACGTGAGCTCCCGCGTAGCGGTCCGCCCTTCTCACCATGCGTGAGACGGCTCTACCCGATCGGCTAGGTGAGGAAGATCCGCGGGCAGAGAAGAGATCTAAATTTGGCTTGGATCTCTGCTGGGCCATTCTGTCCCTAGGGGGTAGGGACAGTCAGAACCACGGGCCGGCATGTGGGCGCGTGTAGGTAGTGCTTCTGGACTAGACGCGGGTCCCGTACAGTACCGGTCCACCCACACACACCGACAGAGGCCGACACCGCGCCTTGACGTGCGCGCGCACCTTCGCCCCCCTACCCGATCGGGTAGGTCAAGGGGAAACACGGGCCCCCGAATTCCCCTTGACGGCGGCTAGGAAGTGTCGGGTGCCCAGGGTGGCGGCTTGTTCAGCCGTTCGAGCCGTTCGAGCTCTTGATCGATTTCGGCGGCGGTCCACTTGCGGCCCTGGTATTCAGAGCGAGCAGGAACGGCGGCTCGAGCGTGTTTTACCGGTCGCGGTGTAGGAACGCCCGCGGCGCTCGTTTGGCTCTGCGAACCAGGGCCCGCCGGGACTGCAACCTTGACCAGCCAGCGCGCGCGCGCCGCATGGACGGCGTCTTTCACGGCTTGGCCGGCCTGGCCCCACCCCAAAACCGTGCGATGAGACCAGCCGCACGGGATCGGCGCTTTGGCTCCCGGCGGGACTTCGTTCTTTTTCGCGCGCCATGTGTTGATCAAGCCGGCCTCCTTTGCCTGCCGGATCGCTCGGCCGACCGTGCGCACGGCGCAACCTACCGCCGCTGCGATGGTTCGCCGGAAGGCCCACATTTCCCGCTGGCTGCCGATGTGGCCGATCACGAGCGCACGCGTCGGCGACATTCCCGACTCCCGGGCGCGCTGGAACACCGCGCGCGCTTCCGAGGGCACCGGACCGAGCCACATTGCCGTCATGGGCGGCCGTTCAGGCACGGGTCACACGTGCAAAAGAGGGGGCAGCCACCCCGAACAGGGAAGATGGTCCCCCTTTGCCGCCGTCCGGCCGACTTTGGGTCCACTCTGTGTAGAATTTGGTCCGTATTCGGTCCGAAAAGCGACAATTGACGCGGGTCGGGCGCCGGTGGTATCTCTCTTTTTACATCTCGGCGCGCAAACGCCATGGTGAGGCCCCTCGAAGGCCGTCCGGTGCGGTTACCGTGGAAAAAAAACCGACACCCCTTGCGCCAGGCGTCGAACCGGCGGCGCGAGGGGTGTGGCTTAATTGCTGAGCAGCATTGCCCCGCGGATCCGGAGGGTAGTCGGATCTCGGGCCGCAGATCCAGCCCCGTGATCACTTTACCGCTTCACTGGTAGGCTGTTCAGTGGTGACTATTTGAGTGGGGGCCCTTGCCCCCACATGGCTCGGAGTGCTTTCCTGGCCCAATGGCCAGACGACGTCGATCGAGCTCTGGGCAATTCGCCCGCACCCAAATCATCCGAGCTTTCCCGGCCCGATCGCCTTCCCCGATCATCCGGGTGAGTGCTTCGCCGGCACGAGCAAAAAAGGTTCGGCATCGGCGACGACGGGGGGGCAGCTCGGGCGCCCTCTCTGGAAAAACAATGATCGGCGCTGCAATCGGCGGTGCCATTTTCGGGTTCGTCGAAAAGTCGTTCCCGACGTTGCCCACGCTTCCGATCCTCGGACGCGCCGGAACGATCGCGCTCGGCGCGTACGTGCTCGGGCGAAACACGCACATGGGCGGCGGGATCTTGCGTGACGTGGCTTTGGCCGCGGCCGCGGTCGCTGGCTACGAGCTCGGCGGTACCGGCAAGATTTCGGGCGACTACCCGCCGGAAATGGGCCTCCACGGCATCGCCTCGCAGATCTGAACCTCTCTATTTTTGTAGCGAAAAGAAAGCAAAAACATGGGCCGATCATTTGATGTAGTGGGCGACGACCTCGACGGCGACGGCGTCATGGGCGAAATCATGGGCAACGAAATCCTCGGTGCTGCCGTGCGTCGACGCATGCGCATTCCCCCAAAGCCACACTGGCGCGCGCAGCTCGCGCCGGGCGTTATTCAGCCCGACGAAGGCCTCGTTCCGCTTACCCTCGCAGCGCAGGCCGGCGGCGGAACGTTCACCGCGGCACTGCCCGTGATCACGTTTCAAGGCCAGTTGCAGAAACCCTACCGCGCGGAACGCTTGCTCGTTTCAACCGTGCGTGTTGGCGCAACTGCGGTCGGTCGCTTGCTCACGGTGCTCTACGTGGGAACGGACCTGCAGCAAGCAGAGATCACCGGATGGGACGCTGAACTCATCGGCCAGGCGAACGCCTTCGGGACTCGGCTCACTTGCAAGGCCGCCGAGCCTGGCGTTCTCATCCGGTGCGTGGTGACGCTCTCGAACGTGCTGACCGGCACCGACACCATTTTCGCAAACTTCACGTTTCTCGGCCGCGTCATTCACTGAGCTCGGCCCATGCGCGTCAACGTCGCGATCCCCGAAGCGCACGTCAAGGCACCGGTCCTTGACGCTGCGCTGGAGTCCGTCACCAGGCTGAACGAGCAGCTCTTGGCCGACGGCCATCCGACGTTCGACCGCGCCGTGATTCGCGGCGTGAAGTGGCGGCCCGAGCCGCCGGGCGCGGAGCACTTCGATCACCTAGCGACGGTCAACCGCCGCGGATGGGGGGACTGTGACGACCTTGCGCCGTACCATGCTGCATCGCTTCGGCACACGGGCGAGGACGAAGGCGCTACTGCGATCGTCAAGCGCTCGGGTCCCAAGAGCTGGCACGCAGTGGTGCAACGTTCCGACGGATCAATCGATGATCCGAGCTTGCGGGCAGGAATGGGGCCCGGTATCCGGCACGGCGTCCGAGGTGCAGTTTTGCCGCTTATGTATCCGCCTCCTAGTAAGAGCGCGGTGGTCGGCTCGTACATCATTCGTCCCCAGATCGCTATTCGCCCGGTTCGCGGTGCTGCTCAGGCACGCGTCGACATTCCCTGGCAGCACTTCGACCACGTCTTGAGCGACAAGCCGACCCCGACCGACTACGCCATGACGACGCTGCACACGGCCCCCGTGGCGAGCGCAGCGATCACGGGCGAGGATTACGCCGATGCGCAGGCGCGCGCGATGCACGGGGCGATCTGCGGCGGGCTGGCGCTCGCCGAAGCGGCCGGCTTTGCCGACCCCGAGCACTTGGCCGGCCTCGAGGCGATTGCGGGCTTGCTCGAGGGCATGAGCGTCGAGGAGCTCGAAGAAGCCTTCGGTGGCGAGCTCGCGCACC
>Ga0302323_100001411_pt1 | contig 19449 bp, 20 predicted proteins | sample Fen_T0_3_FD_201950 | JGI IMG/M metagenome (GOLD analysis project Ga0302323, IMG submission 201950) | Peat permafrost microbial communities from Stordalen Mire near Abisko, Sweden - Fen_T0_3 | ecosystem: Environmental > Terrestrial > Soil > Wetlands > Permafrost | place: Sweden: Abisko... | reverse complement strand
CGGACCGGCGCGTCGGAATACTTGGCGGGACATTCGACCCCATCCATTACGGCCACCTCGTGATCGCCGAAGAAGTCAGGGAGGCCCTCCGCCTCGACCGCGTCCTCTTCGTGCCCGCTCCGCGGCCGCCGCACAAGCTCGACGACGACATCGCTCCGGTCGCCGACAGGACGGCGATGGTCCGGCTGGGCATCACCGGCAACGCCAACTTCCGCATCAGCGAGATCGAACTCGGGCGCGGCGGGCCGTCGTACACGGTGGACACGATGGCCGAGCTCGCAGCCGAAGCGGCTCGCCAGGGGACGGCCCGCGAATTCTTCTTCATCATCTCGGCCGAGGCGATGGCGGGGCTGCCCGGCTGGCGCGAGCCCGCTCGCCTGCTCGAGCTGACCCGGCTGGCGGTAGTTCCGCGACCGGGCTGGCCGCTCCCGGACGCAACTCGGCTTGCGGCCATCCTGCCCGGAGGGGAGGCCTCGCTGGGTCGGGTCGAGTGCATCGAGACACTCCCGCTGGCCAATTCCTCTTCGGACGTGCGGGCCCGCGTGGCCGCCGGCCTGTCAATTCGCTATCTCGTACCGCCGGCCGTGGAGGCGTACATTCGCGACCACCGGCTGTATCGTTCCGACAACACCGTGAGGACCGCTTGAAGTGACCGACTCTTCGACATCGCCCGAAACGACCCCGACCTCGCCCGAGACCATGCCCAGCCCAGATGGGCTGCCGCGCCGCCGCGTCAAACCGGCCGTGGTCGATGAGGCAGCGTTGGCCGATGCCCTCGAGGCCGAGATCGAAGCGGAGGCCGCCGCCGAAGCCCCGACGGAGCCCGAGATCGAGGAATCGCTGCGTGCCCGCGGCGACAAGCTCACGGCCCTGGAAGTGGCGCGCCTGATCGTCGAAGCCGCCGAGGACAAGAAAGCCGCCGATATCATCCTGCTCGAAGTCACGGAGCTGACGTCGATGGCGGACTACTTCGTCATCTGCTCCGGCGGCTCGGAGCGGCAGCTGGGCGCCATCGCCGACGGCATCTCCGAGAAGCTGCGCTCGGAAGGGGTTCGCCCGATCGGCCGCGAGGGCGGCTCCAACTCGCATTGGACACTCGTTGACTTCGGCGCGGTCATCGTCCACATCTTCGCTCCGCCGGAACGCGAGTACTACCAGCTCGAGCGCCACTGGTCGCTGGCCAAGACGATCCTTCGAGTCCAGTAGGACCGCGCGGCTGCTGCGGCGAACGAATCGGGTGGAATCGGCCGCGATACGGCCACGCAGCGGCGCGCCCAACGGGTCTGAAACGCAAGCGTCAGCGCCGCTGGTTCCGATTCCGTAGACTTACCTGACCGGCGACCATTAGCGATGCCGCCGAGATGCTGGGAGATCCGGCCATTACTACCGCCCACGCTGTCGAAAAGAGAATCCACCGCGACCCGACGATCGTCGACTACGTCAACATCCGCTGGGTCGATGAGTGGTGCAAGCGCTGCAACATCTGCGTCGAGATCTGCCCGAAGGACAGCCTCCTTCTGACGCACGACGCGATCATCGAGGCCACGGACTGCATCCGATGCGGTCTGTGCGAGCGATATTGCCCGGACCTCGCCATCGAGGTGCTGCCCAAGCGCGACGCGGCGGGCGTGCTGCCCTCGGCGACTCTCGCCGAGGAGGCGGTTTCCGCGAAGCACACGGCGCCGCAGCACGCCCCCGACGCTGCCCTCGGCCCGGCCGTTGCCGGCACCGACCCACATCGCGGCCTGACCGACACGGAGAGCGCTCCCGATGTCGACCGCGACAACGAAGCCTGATCGAGAGTCCAGACCGATGACCAAGCGACTCGTCCAGGGAAACGAGGCCGTCTTCCTCGGCGCCGTCAAGGCGGGAGCGACCTTCTTCGCCGGCTACCCCATCAGCCCATCGTCGGAGATCCTCGCCCAGGCGTCGGTCTACGCCGCCAGCCACCCCGAGTTCCGCTTCCTCCAGGAAGAGGACGAGATCGCCAGCGCGAACGCGATCCTGGGCGGCAGCCTCGCCGGCGCGAAGTCCTTCACCGCAACTTCCGGTCCGGGCTTCAGCCTGATGCAGGAAGCCGTCGGCTACGGCCACAAGGTCGGCATCCCGTGCGTGATCGTCAACGTCATGCGCGTCGGCCCCGGAACCGGAATGCCGACGATGCCGGGCCAGGGCGACCTGCTCCAGACCCGCTACGGCTCGACCGGCGACTACACCAGCATCGTGTTCTACCCCTCCACCGTGGCCGAGTGCTACGAGTACTCCATCCACGCGTTCAATGCCGCGGAGGAGAGCCGGAGCCCGGTCATCATCCTGTCCGACGCCTTCCTGGGCCACCTCAACGAAGTCGCCGATCTGGACGAGATCAAGGTGCCGGTCGTCAAGCGCACGCTCGAGCCACTCGCGAAGGGCAGCACCCGGCTCTTCTCGGGCGTGGCCACGTACCCGGACGGCGAGCCGGCGACCGCCGACGGCGACGAGTTCATCCGCCAATACTACGAATCGCGGGATCACCGCCGGGCAGTCGCCGACAAATACAACTTCCACGAATACGGCTGGAACAAGGACGCCGAGACGCTCGTGATTGCCTTCGGCATCACCGCCCGCGTCGCCCGTCCTCTGGCTCCGCACTTCGCCCTCTTCCGCCCGATCCGCCTCTGGCCCACCCTGGACAAGGAACTGGCCGACGTCGCGGGCAAGTACAAGAAGATCATCGTCATCGAAGGCAGCGACGGCCAGTACGCCGACGTCGTGGAGCACATGCTCCTGCGGCGCGTGGAGCGTGTTCCGTTGCTGGGCGGTCGCATGAGCATCGAGGCCATCTCCGAAGGCCTCGACCGCATCGGCATGCTTCCCGCCGGCTTCGCAGTCGACAAGAAGTCGGCTGCGCCGGTCGGCTGACCCGCGTCCCGCAGAGGTTCAAGTGATGGCCATCAAGGACAAGCTCAAGACCGATCTCTTCCCGACGATCTGGTGTCCCGGTTGCGGCATCGGCCTGATCATGCAGCAGCTGGCATCGGTCATGGACGATCTCGGCCTCGACAAGACCAACACCGTCCTCATCACCGGCATCGGCTGCACCGGCCGAATGGGCGCCTACATGAACTTCGAGTCCGTGTATACGCTTCACGGCCGCACGCTTCCGGTGGCCGAGGCGGTCAAGATGGTCCGCCCCGAGCTGAACGTGATCGTGGTCTCGGGCGACGGCGACACCGCTTCGATCGGCGGCAACCACCTTCTCCACTCGATCCGACGCAACCCCAACGTCACCGTGATCTGCAACAACAACGAGATCTACGGACTGACCGGAGGCCAGGCGGGACCCACCACCCCCAAGGGCACGAGCACGATTTCGTCCCCGGCGGGCGCCGGCTACTCGCCGATCAACCTTCAGGGTGTCGTGGCCTCGAACCCCAACGCCTTCTACGCCAAGACCACGGTCTACCACCAGGGGCCGATGAAGAAGGCGATCAAGGAGGCCATCGAGTGGCCGGGCTTCGCCTTCGTGGATGTTGCCAGCCAGTGCATCGAGAACAACGGCCGGCGCATCGGCTTCGCCAGCGCGAACGACATGCTCCAGCACTACCGCACGGAATACAAGGCGGCGCCTCCGGGCGCCACTCATCTGGAGACGCACCAGACCGGCATCGTCAAGGGCTCGCCGGTCGCCGCCGGCGAAACCCGTTCTTGACGGCGACAGGTAGCACTATGCCGGCTTGCGAGCCAAACGAAGCGAGGAAGTAACTGATGTCCGGCAAATCGATCGTCATTGATGGCGTGGGCGGTCAGGGCGTCCGAGTCATCGGCAGCACCATGGCCAGTCTGCTGACGGTGATGGGCTATGAGGTCACGCTTCTCTTCGACTACGACTCGTCGGTTCGCGGTGGAATGAGCGAAGCGTTCCTCAAGTACGACCGCGAGCCGATCTCCAACTTTGTCGTCGAATGCGCGGACGTGGTGCTGCGCCTGGCCGATCGCGGCCCCAACCACCTGAGCACGGACTACGTGATCGCCGACTGCGGCCTGATGAAGCCCGGCGAAACCGGCGAGGAAATCCCGTTCCTCCAGCTGGGCGTCGAGAAGTTCGGGCGCGACCTGTTCGGCAACATGATTGCCCTGGGCCGGCTGCTGTGCGTTTGCGACGTCGAGTTCACCGACGAGCACCTGACCCAGGCCCTGCCCAAGAAGTACATCGAAGACAACATCGCCGCCATCAAATGGGGCTACGGCCTGGACAAGGACTCGATCCGCGAGATCGTGTCCGAACAGGCGGCCAGCAGCTTCGCCTCGCGCTACGCCGAGAAGGTTCTGGCCGGCACCGCGCCGACCGACGCCGTCGAGCTGGCCGCGGCCCAGCGTTGACCGGCACGAGATGAGCCCCAGGCGGCGCGGCCGCGGACACGGCGGGCGAGGCCCGTCCGGCCCGGTTTCGGATGCGCCTGATGGAGTCGGTCCCGGCCAGGCCGCAGCCGACTCAGCCGGCGACCTTGCCGCCGAGCGCCCCGCGAACGGCCCCAGACCGCCCCGGCAGCAGGGCACCGGATCCGCACCGATCCGCGCCGAGCGCCCCGAGCCCAACGGGGGCCGTAGTGGCGGCGACCGCAGTGGCGGCGACCGCGGCCCTCGCCGAGACGGAGCCGGTCCCCGGCCAGCCGGCCTCAGACCCCCCGTCGCGCCGCGGGCGATCGCGGCCGCGCCGATCGCCGCTTCCCCGGCGCTCGAGGCAAGCGAGGCCGAGACGGCGAGCGAAGGTGGAGTTGAGTCCGCCGCGGCAAAGTCGTCCTGCACGCTTGCGCAGATGCGCCGCTTCATCAAGAGCCGGCCGTACATCCCCGTGCATGAGTTGCGCCGCCGCTTCCTCATCGAGGGCATCGAGGACGAAGTCAGCCCGATGACGACCGGTCAGGGCGTTCTATACGTCGGTTTGCCACAACGCGAAGCCGGGTTCCTGGGCGAACTCGTCAAGGCCGGCGAGGTCGGCTGCGAGATGCTGCTCGATCCCACAAGCCCCGGAGTCGTGGGGGTCTTCCCGATGCGGCCGGTGGCGCGGCAGTAGGCCGCCGGACGACGCCGGTTGAGTCACCGCGCCGCAAGCGCGAATCGAGCCTTCAGCGCGGCGAGCCAGATTGCGGCGATCCGATCGTAGCCGACGGCGTTGGGGTGGTTGCCGTCATCGCAGAGGGTCTCCTTGTCGGTGAATATCGTGGTCGCGGAGAAGTCCACGACGTCACCGCCGTACCGCGCGGCCGTCCGGCGGAGGATGTCGTTGTAGGCCGCGATGTGAACCGACATCAGCGCCAGGTCGCCTCGAGTCGTGGCCGGGAACGCGGGTTCGGTTGGGTTTGGGTGCGCCACGAACGGCCGCTTCGACTGGTCGTCGAGCAGGGCGAGGAAGACGGTCGCCCCGGCGGAAGTGAGCCTGCCGGCCACGGTATCGATGCCGGCGGCGTACACGGCCAGGTCGGCGGCCTCCGCCTCCGGCGTCATCGGATCGGGGCCGTATTCATACAGGTACCACAGGTCGTTCGACCCGATCCAGACCAGGGCCGCCTGCGGGTGCATGGCGACGGCCTGGGCGAGTGGCGAGGGATCGCCGTTGAGGCCGTTGATCAGGTCCGCCGTGGACCAACCGGAGTGGCCGAGGTTGACGATGCGCGTCCCCGGCCGGAGTGATTCGCCCAGAGTCTGCAGTCGGCCCGGGTATCCGCCGAGGCCCGAGTCGTCGCATTCGCCGGCGGTCAGGCTGTCGCCCAGGGCGGCGATCGTGAGCGCGCCGGCGTAGGGTGACGCCGCACCGGCGTAGGGTGACGCCGCAGCCGGAGACGCAGCCGGAGCGGAGGCCGGAGCCGTAGCCGTGGCCGGGACGGGCGTGGCCGCGCCGGTAGGTGCCGTGCTCGAAGCCGCCGGTCCGCACGCCGCAGCAGCCATGCACACCGCCATGACGATGCTTGCCGGTCCGTATCGAGTGGGACTCATCTCTGCCCCCAGCCTGACTGCAAACGCGCGACGTACGAAGTTGGCTTCGGTTCTGTCGGCTCGAGCCTTGAGAAGCGAGGCCGGTACGTATGCGACGAGCCATGCTGCTACGCTGGCAATTCCAACGAAAGGAGCCTCATGGGCTGGAAGGCGAGCGACATCCCCGACCAAACCGGCCGCGTGGCGGTCGTGACGGGCGGCAACGGCGGGCTGGGCCTGGAGACGGCTCGGGCGCTTGCCGAGCACGGTGCGGTGGTGATCATCGGTGCGCGGAACATGGACAAGGCGGATGCCGCTCGCGTCAGCATCACCTCGACTTGCCCAGCGGCATCGCTCGAGATCCGACCGCTCGACCTGGCTTCCCTCGCTTCCGTCGCGGCCTTCGCCGCCGCCGTCAAAGGCGCGTATCCGAAGATCGACATGCTGTTCAACAACGCCGGCGTCATGGCCGTCAAGGAGGGCACGACTGCCGACGGCTTCGAGATCCAGTTCGGGACCAACGTCCTCGGCCACTTCGCCCTGACGATGCAGCTTCTTCCCGCGTTGCTGGCCGCCCCTGCGCCGCGGGTGGTCAGCACGACATCCACGGCCCGCTACGTCGCCGGCAAGTACGACCTGTCGAACCCGCACATGCGCGGCTGCTACTCCGCCTGGGGCGCATACGGCATGTCCAAGCGGGCCGACCTGCAGTTTGCCTTCGAGCTGAACCGGCGCCTAGCCGACCGCGGCCTGACCGCCTACGCCGCCGATCCGGGCTTCTCCAAAACCGATCTCCAGCAGGCCAGCGTCCGCGCCAACGCCGGCTTCATGCAGCATTTCTGGCGGGTGCTGACGGCGATCATGGGCCAGTCGGCGGCCATGGGCGCGCTGCCGCAACTGCGCGCCGCGACCGACCCGGCTGCGGTGGGTGGCACCCTCTACGCGCCGCGCTGGTACAGCTTCGGGGCGCCGGTGGTGCGGCGCGTCGGCAAGAACATCGACAAGCCGGCGCAGATGGCCCAGCTCTGGGAGCTGTGCGAATGCGAAACTGGTCTGACGTTGCGGGAGGCGCTTTCGTAGGTGCCGGCGCGGAATGGGGCGACAGCCTGAGGAGGAACTCCGGATGCGACGTTTCGCGACACTGATGCTGGCTTCCGGTCTGGCGGCGATGCTGGTCGGAGCTTGCTCGGCCGACGAAGCCCCGACTTACCCGCTGCCCACCGCGGCGATCTCGGTCCCGCTGCCCGTCCAAGCTGCGAGCACCGGCGGTTGTCCGCAGGGAGATCTGGCGCCCCTTCGAGTCAACTGGGACACAGCCCATCGCAGTCTTTCGCTGGGCGGCGAGAAGTTCGCCTTTCCCGGTGGCTTCACTTCCCGCGAGCTACCGAGCGGCCGCCTCGAGATCGTGGCGCCGGACGGGACGGTAGTGGCGCACGACGGCGACAAAGTGGCCGTGGGTGGCGCCGACTACGAGCACATCTGCCGCGTCTACTGGGTTTCGTACTAGCGAGCCGTTGGCGCCCGACCGCCCCACGCCACCCGGCCGGACCGGTTGGTGACTCGCCTCCGGTCTTCCCTGCGCGCGCACCCGGGATGGTCGATCATCGGTTCCGATGGAAGCTCTTGTGGCCGTTCTCGGTGCTCTTCTCGTGGTCTCGGTCGTGTGGGACCTCTTCGAGTCCATCGTGGTTCCGCGCCCCACGCCCGGCCGATTTCGGATCGCCCGCTATGTCATACGCTCCTCCTGGAGCGTCTTCCGGAGGTTGGGGCGGAAGCGCGGCGGAGAAACCCGCGACACTCTCCTGGGCTTGTTCGCTCCGGCCGCAACACTCTTTCTGCTGACCGTATGGCTGGCGCTGATGATCGCCGGCTACGGCCTGATCCTGTTTGGGCTCCGTGACCAGCTGACGCCCCGGCCGGGGGACCTCGGGACTGCGATCTACTTCGCGGCAAGCTCCGTGCTGACGCTCGGTTTCGGCGATGTTGTTGCGACCGGCCCTGTGGCGAGGGCGGTGGTTATCGTGGCGGCCGGGACAGGGCTCGGCGTCGTCGCGCTCGTGGTGACGTTCCTCTTCTCGCTGTACGGCTCGTACCAGCGGCGCGAGGTCCAGGTGGTGACTTTGCAGGCGGCCGCCGGCGCGCCGCCCTCGGCGGTGACTCTGCTCGAGACCTACGCCCAACTTGGTCTGCGCCGTCGATTGCCCGACTTCTTCGCGGAATGGGAGCGCTGGGCGGCCGAGGTTCTGGACACCCACGTTGCCTATCCGCTCCTGGGCTTCTTTCGCTCAAGCCACGACAACCTTTCGTGGATCAGCGCGCTAGGTACGGTCCTGGATGCAGCCAGCCTCATCCTGACCACGACCAAAGGAGTCGAGAGCGGAGAGGCCGAGCTGTTCAGACGCGTCGGGTCGCATCTGGTCGAGGACATTACGAACCTGGGCTTCGGCGCCGGCGCTCGGTCGAGCCCGGCGGCAGGTGCCGGTATGGACCGCGCCGCCTTCGACGAGGCCTGCCGGCGGCTCGCGGCCGCGGGCTACGAACTCGTGCCCGGAGACGCAGCGTGGCCGGCGTTCGAGGCTTCTCGCGCCACATACGCCGTTCGTCTCGACGTGATGGCCGAATACTGGGCGACGCCGACCAACTCGTGGCTGGAACCGGCCGGCCATCTGGTGTCGCCCGCGCATTCGACCACCGGCGATACCGAGCCCGACGTCTATGCTGAGACGCAATCGCCTTCGTAGCCGCAGGAGGTTCGAGTCATGTCGTTCGCCCCCACAGGCCAGACCTTCGTCCTCAATCAGAAGCTGGTGTCGGTCGGAGGCGACCTCTGGATCGACGACGCCAACGGCAACCACGCCTTTCTCGTTGACGGGAAAGCGCTTGCCATCCGGCGCACCCTGGTGCTGCAGAACCTCAACGGCCAGCCGCTGTACCAGATCAACCAGTCGCTGGCGCATGTGCGCAAGACGTTCGAGGTCAAGGTCGGCGATCAGGTCGTGTGCACGATCGAGAAGGCCCTCGTGAGTTTCCTGGGGGACCGCTTCAAGATCACGGCCACCAACGGCGACCAGCTCGCCGTGACCGGCGACTGGATCTCCCGCGAGTTCCATGTCACCAACGGCGGTCAGGAAGTGATCCTGGCGTCCCGCAAGTTGATGAGCCTTCACGGTGGCTACGGCGTCCAGGTCGCGCCCGGATTCGACGTTCCGCTTGCGCTCGCGATCGTCATCGCTCTCGAGCAGATGGAACTCCAGGAAGGCCACCGCTGACGACCGGTCGATGAGCCCGAACCTATCGCTCGATCTGCGGCCTTCGGACCGGCTCCTCGTCCTGACCGGCGCCGGTATCAGCGTCGAGAGCGGCTTGCGGACCTTCCGCGGCTCGGACGGGTTGTGGGAAGGCGAACGCGTCGAAGACGTGGCCACGCCCGAGGGGTTCGAGCGCGATCCGGATCGGGTTTGGGCCTTCTACTCTGGGCTTCGGCGCCGCGCCGCCGAGGTCCGGCCCAACGCCGCTCATCTGGCCCTTGCCGAAACCGAACGGCGGCTGGGCGATCGCTTCCTGCTCATTACGCAGAACGTGGACGGACTCCACCAGATGGCCGGTAATCGGCGCGTATTCGAGCTGCATGGATCGCTCTGGCGAGATCGCTGCCGGGGCTGCGACCGGCCGCCTTTCGAAGACCGATCGGAGCCGGCGGGCGCCCCCCGATGTGACCGCTGCGGTTCGTCGCTCAGACCGGACATAGTCTGGTTCGGCGAGGCCGTCGATGCGGAGTCCGACCGTCAGACCCGGCGATTCCTCGAGGCGGCCGCGAGGGCGCACGAGCGTCTGGTGTTCCTCGCCGTCGGCACATCCGGGGCGGTCTGGCCGGCGAGCGGGTTCGCCCGCCTTGCGGCCGCGTTCGGCGCCGAGACGTGGTTGGCGAATCTGGAAGCGGCCGACAACGACGCCGACTTCAGCCATCGGGTTCGAGGTCCGGCTACCCGGGTTGTGCCCGCCCTGCTGAGCGTCGCCGCGCCATGACGGAGTCGCCGCCCGCCAGTCGACTGCGGCACGCTAGTCGACCGTCGTCGTACCCTCGAGGGCGAGCAGCCGGCGCTTGACCTCGAGGGCGGATTCACGGTCGGCGTACGTGTAGCCGCCGTAGCCACCGAGCCGGTGACCCGCGGCGATGACGCGATGGCAGGGGATCAGGATCGGGACCGGGTTGCGGCTCATGGCGCCGCCGACTGCCTGGGCCGCGCCCGGGTGGCCGACCCGGCGGGCCAGCTCGCCGTAGCTCGCGGTTTCACCAAAGCGGAGTTGCGCGGCGCCGTTCAGCACCAGCCGGTCCCAGTCCGAGACACGCAGATCGATCGGGACGGTGAGCGTTTGGCGGGCGCCGGCCAGGTATTCGCCGATCTGCCGGGCGGCCAGGTCCAGTGCCGCCCGCCACGCCGCTGGAACTTCGCCGTCCTCGGCGGGAAGGACCGGGCCGTGGAGCCGCCGCGCGAGCGCATCCACGAACAGCGGTGTCTCGGTGCCCAGATCCACGGCCACGATCCCGGCGCCGGTCGCGGCGATGTGGATGACTCCCCACGGACCGGGTTGTGTCGTGAAAGCGGCGCTCGGGGCGATCATGCGGGGAGTTTGACGCTTCGCCGTCGGCGGGGGAAGACGTCGCCCGTTGCCGAGCCGCTGGCCTCGGTCTATACTCCCGGGGAGTATGGAAACACAAAGCACCGCCCTAACCGTTCTTGATCCCGCCGTCCCCTCTGCGGAGGTCCGGCTGCCCATAGAGGGAATGAGCTGCGCATCGTGCGTGAACCGCATCGAGCGCTTCCTGCGCAAGACGCCGGGCGTGGCCGAGGCCAATGTCAACCTGGCCACCGAAGTCGCCACGATCACGTATCTGCCCGAGATCGCCGGCCTGGATGAGCTGGCCCGGGCCATCGAGGCGGCCGGGTACGAGGTCCGGCCGATGACGGCCGCGGCCGACGGCTCAACCCTGAGCCTGGCCGACGAGGCCGATGCGGAAGCCGCCGAGCGGGCCCACGAACGTCGGTCCCTGGGCGTCGCGGCGGCCGCGGCACTGGTGGTTGCGGCCGTGACGATGGGCCTGATGTACGCGCCGTCGCTGCCGATAACGATGGAACAGCTGGCCTGGGTGGTCATCGGGCCGGCGACGCTCGTCCAATTCCTCGCCGGACGGCGCTTCTACCGCGCGGCCTGGCGGGCCGCGATCCACCGCTCGACCGGCATGGACACGCTCGTCGTCGTCGGCACGACCACCGCCTGGGCATACTCGGTGCTGGTGACCGTCGCCCCCGACTGGTTCCGCGCCGCCGGCATCGAGCCCGCGACCTACTTCGACAGCTCGACGGCGATCGTCGGCCTCGTGCTTATGGGCCGCTGGCTGGAGGCGCGGGCCAAGTCGCAGACCGTCGGGGCGATCAAGGAATTGCTCGGGCTGCAGGCGCAGTCGGCGCGGATCGTCCGGTCCGGTGCCGAAATCGATGTCCCGCTGGAAGACGTCCGGGTCGGCGACCTCGTGCGTGTTCGGCCGGGCGAGCGCGTCCCGGTCGACGGCAAGGTGGTCGAGGGTGAGTCGGCGATCGACGAATCGATGCTGACCGGCGAGCCGGTGCCGGTCTCGAAGGGTCCCGGCGCGCAGGTGATCGGGGCCACGATGAATGGCCGGGGGACCTTCCTGTTCCGGGCCACGAGAGTCGGGCGTGACACTGCGTTGGCCCACATCGTTGACCTGGTCAGACGGGCGCAGGGTTCCAAGGCGCCGATCCAGCGTCTGGCCGATCGGATCGGCGGCATCTTCGTGCCGGTCGTCCTCGGGCTCGGGGCGATCACGTTCGGGCTCTGGTTCTTCTTCGGGCCGGACCCGAAGGTGACTCACGCGCTTGTGGCGTTCATCACGGTCGTCGTGATCTCGTGCCCGTGCGCGATGGGCCTGGCGACGCCGACGGCCATCATGGTCGGCACCGGCAAGGGCGCCGAGGCGGGCATCCTGATCCGCGGCGGCGAGGCGCTGGAACTGGCGGCCGGCGTTCAGGCGGTCGTTTTCGACAAGACCGGAACGCTGACCCGCGGCCGCCCGACACTCGGCGACGTGGTTACGGCAGAGGGCTTCAGCGCAGCCGAGGTGCTCGACATGGCGGCGTCGGTGGAGCGGGGGAGCGAGCATCCGCTGGCCACCGCGATCCTGGCCCGGGCCGATGAGGCGGGCGTGGGCCGCAGCCCCGTCGACGGATTTGAGGCAATCGCCGGACGCGGGGTTCGCGGCCGGGTCGCCGGGCGCGAGGTTCTAGTCGGGACGGCCGCGTTCCTCGCCTCCGAGGGCGTGGATCTGGGGCCGCTGGCCGTGGTTGCGGTCGCCGGCGACGTCGAGCCCGCCTCCGGTGCCGTTGGGACGGCCGCCGGTGCCATAGCCGGTGCCGCCTCCGCGGTCACCTATCTGGCAGTGGACGGCCGCGCCGCCGGCGCTCTCCCCACCGTGGACGAAATCAAGCCCGAGGCCGCCGAAGCCGTTCGCCAGTTGGCCGCCGCCGGCATCGAAGTCTGGCTCGTCACCGGCGACGGTGCCCGAGTTGCCCGCTCCGTGGCCGCGGCCGTCGGCATCGCTCCGGAGCGAGTCATGGCGGAAGTTCTCCCCGCCGGCAAGGCCGACGCGGTGGCCGCCATCCAGGCCCGCGGTCTGCGAGTGGCAATGGTTGGTGACGGCATCAACGACGCTCCTGCGCTGGCGCGCGCCGACGTTGGCATCGCGATTGGCACCGGCGCCGACGTGGCCATGGAAGCGTCCGACGTGACACTGGTCGGCGGCGACCCGCGAGCCGTGGCCACGGCCATCCGCCTCTCTCGCCAAACACGCCGCGTGATCCGCCAGAACCTGCTGTGGGCCTTCGGCTACAACGTGGTGCTGATCCCGGTGGCGATGGGCGCGCTCTTCCCGATCTGGGGCGTCACGCTCAACCCCGCGCTGGCCGCCGGCGCGATGGCGCTCTCATCGGTCAGCGTCGTGACCAACTCGCTCCGGCTGCGGAGGTTCGGGCTGGGGACGGAGACGGGAAATCGAGGATCGGCCGGCGCGGCTCAGGCTCCGGCGGGCGGCTAGCGCCTAAACGGTGTACGCGGCCACGACCACCAGCACGAGCCCAACGACGCCTCCGGCCACCGCCGACCGTACGCCGGCCGAACGGCCGAAGCCCAGCGGCACCGAGAGCTGCCCCGCGAGAACCGCCACTACCGCCACCGGCACCGCCACGGCAGATGCAAGCACGCCGAGGGGCAGGCTGCGCCCGATCGGGTGGATCATCACCGCGTCGCCGATCACGAATGAGATCAGCATCAGGGCGTCCGCTGCCACGAGGAACGCGGCCACGACGCCCATGATCGCGTCCTCGCGAGTGGCGGCCAGGAATGTCGGATAGGCCACCGCGAAGATGCCGAGGGCCACGACGGCCGGCAGCAGGATGAACGAGGAATCGAGCCCGGTCGGAAGGACGAGGCGCGGCTCGGGGCGGCTGACGTAGAAGGCCACAAGAGTGCCGAGCGACAGTAGCGCACCGACGACGCCGGCCTCAACGCCGTGTCGTAGCCATGGTGGGAGCAATCGGCGGCGAAGCACGATCAGATCCTACACGCCGGGGACGAACAAACCGATTGAGCCGCTCGGAGTTGCAGAGCGGACACCGCTTTCGGGCGCGCCGCTTACGCCTCGAACCGCCGGAAGACGGTGACCGCGTTCTGGCCGCCGAAGCCGAAGCCGTTGATGATCGCGGTATCGACCTTCTTGACCCGCTTCACGTTCGGGATGTAGTCCAGGTCGCATTCCGGATCCGGGTTGTCCAGGTTCGCCGTGGGCGGCATCACGCCGTCGCGGATCGCGCCGATCGCGGCGAGACCGCTCACAGCGCCCGCGGCGCCGAGCAGATGCCCGACCATCGACTTGGGTGAGCTGATCGCGACCTTGTAGGCGTGAGCGCCGAAGGCGGCCTTGATGGCCTTGGTCTCGGTCATGTCGTTGAGTGGAGTCGAGGTGCCGTGGGCGACGATGTAGTCAACTTCGTCCGGGGCCACGCCGGCGTCACGGAGCGCCTTGGTCATCGCTGCCGCCGCGCCGCGTCCGGACGGATCCGGGGCGCTGATGTGGAACGCGTCGGCGGTCATGCCGCCACCCGCGACTTCGCACAGGATCTTCGCGCCGCGAGCCATGGCGTGTTCAGCGGACTCGAGGACGATCACCGCCGCACCCTCGCCGAACACGAAACCGTCGCGGTCGCGATCGAACGGGCGAGAAGCGTGCGTGGGGTCGTCGTTCTTGCGCGAAAGGGCGCCCATGTTGCCCAGCGCCGCAAAGGCGATCGGCAGGAGCGAGCCTTCCGAGCCACCGACGAGGGCGACGTCAACTTCGCCCATCCGGATCATGCGCATGCCGTCGATGAAGGCGATGACGCTGCTGGCACACGCCGCGACCTGGGTGATGACCGGGCCGGTGATGCCGTACTTCATCGAGATCTGGCAGGCGGCCATCGAGCCGGAAAGTGCCGGGATTGCGAACGGCGAAACCTGGCCGGGGCCCTTGTCGGCGATGACCTGTGTGCCCTCGAGGACCTGCTCGAGTCCGCCACCGCCGGTGTTGAGGCAGACGGCAACGCGATCGCGTTGATCCTGGTCGTAGGCGGCGAAGTCGATGCCGGAGTCCGCAACCGCTTCGGCGGCCGCGGCCACCGCAAGGTGGATGAAGCGGCTCATGCGTCGGGCCATCTTGCGGTCCATGGCAATGCACGGGTCGAAGTCCTTGACCTCGGCCGCGATCCGGACGTCCAGCCCGCTAGGGTCGAACTGCGTTATCGGACCGACACCGGATGCACCGGCCAGCAAGCCTTCCCAATAGGCCTGGGCAGTGTTGCCGATGGGGGTCACGGCTCCAAGGCCGGTTACGACAGCGCGACGGGCAGGATCGGTAGCGGGCACAGGCCATCTCCTAGACGTTCTGCAAGCGGAGGCGACCACCGCTGGCGGCGCCCAACTCTCGGACTCGGTGGACCAATGTCAACCGGCGGGACGGCGGCCGGTGCCACGAGCCTCACGCGGCATAGCGCATCCGACCGTTCGATTGTACCGGCTCGGCCCTGTTTCCGTGCCTCAGGGTTGTCCCGGTTCGCTGCCAAGCATGAGGTCGGTGACCCGCCGGAGAAAGAGCCGGACGGCCTCCCCTTCGGATTCGCTCAGTGGTTCCAGGGCCTGCTGAACGGCCCGGCCGCGCCATTCCAGGGCGCGCTCGACCTCGTCGAGCCGTTCCGGATTGAGCCTTACCCGCACCACGCGGCGGTCGTCGGCGTCCCGCTCGCGGATCAGATAGCCGTTCGCCTCGGCCTCGTCGACCACCCGGCTGGCCCAGCCATACGAGATGCCCAGGCCCGAGGCCACCTGGCCCACGGTCCGCTCGCCGTGCTGATGGACGTGGATGGCGACACGAAAAGCGTGAGTAGACACATCCTCGGCAGTGCCGTGGCCGCGGGCCGGTGCCGCTGCGGGCGCCTCATTCCCGGCCGAGGCGCCGCCGCCCTTGTCCATGTTCCGTGTGGCGTATGCGGCATGGAGGAACTCAAGGAGCAACCTGCTCGTCTCGAGCGCCGCCCCCGAGATCTCCTCCGTCGCGATGGCACCTTTGGTTGTGGACTTGTCAGCCATGGCCCGAATATATCATAATGGCCCAACTAAACATTGCCTGAGTAAAGGAATACCGTGTCCGACCAAAATCCCGGTCCTGCCACCAGTCGGCGCCGCCGCTGGTTTGGATTGACCATGCTCAGCCTCGGCGTGGCCATGATCATCGTCGATGCGACGATCGTGAACGTCGCCGTTCCAACCATTGCTCGGGACCTGGGCTTGTCGGGCACGGCCACCGAGTGGATCAACACAATCTACGCCCTTGTCTTCGCCGCGTTCCTTGTGACGATGGGTCGTTTCGGGGACCGCATCGGCCGTCGCAAAATGTATCTGGTCGGGCTGGGCACATTCATGATCGCCTCGGCGCTGGCGGGGTTCGCGCCGAGCGGTGAGACGCTGATCGCGGCCCGGCTTCTACAGGGCCTGGGGGGAGCGGCCATTCTGCCGGCGACTCAATCGATCCTCAACGAGGGGTTCCGCGGTCGCGACAGGGCGATTGCCTTCGGCATCTGGGGCTCCGTCATCGGCGGGATGGCGGCTCTGGGGCCGCTGCTCGGCGGCTGGCTGACCACGTATCTGTCGTGGCGCTGGGCCTTCTACATCAATATCCCGGTAGGCCTGCTGGCGATCGTCGGCACGATGATGTGGGTCGACGAGTCGTGCGACGAGAACGCACGCGGCGGCTTCGACCCGCTGGGATTCCTGTTCGTCACGACCGGCCTGGCGTCGGTGGTCTTCGCCATGATCGAGGGTTACACGTACGGCTGGACTTCGCCTTCGCAGCCCTTCGTCGTGCTCGGCTGGACCTGGCCCTTGAGCTCGGTATCGATAATCCCGTTTGCCTTTGCGGTTGGGTTCGTGCTCCTGATCGCTTTTGCGGTGGTCGAGATCAGGCGCGAGCGCGCGGCAGAGTTCTTCCTGTTCGACTTCGGCCTGTGGCGCTATCCGGCCTTCAGGTACGGCAACCTGGCCGGGACGATCGTCTCGCTCGGCGAGTTCGGGCTGCTGTTCACACTGCCGCTCTTCCTCCAGGCGGTAATCGGCCTCTCGGCATTCCAGGTCGGGCTCACCATCCTCGCGCTCGCCGTCGGTGCATTCTTCGCCGCCCCGATGTCGGCCCCTCTCTCCAATCGGTTTGGGCCGCGACGCGTGGTGACTCTGGGAATGGCCCTGGAGGCGATCGGCATATTCATCACCACGCTGCTGCTGTCGCGCGATCTCAACGTTCTGGTTCTCGTGCCGCCGCTCTTTGTCTACGGCCTGGGCGTCGGCTTTGCCTCGGCCCAACTCACGAGCCTCATCCTCGGCGACGTGCCGCCTGAAGTCTCGGGGCTCGCCTCCGGCACCAACTCCATGCTCCGGCAGGTCGGTTCGGCCCTCGGCATCGCCATCCTGGGATCGGCCCTGTTCGTTTCACTCGGCGTCGGCACCGGTGAGCGGCTGGCGAAGATCGAGGGCATGCCGCCGGCGGCCCAGATCGCCGTCAGACAGGCAATCGAGGGGTCGGCCGGCCAGGCGTTGATCGGCTTCCGCAACGGTCAGGTCGATCCGGCCGTCGCCAGGCAGTTCGGATCGCAGCTCGATCCCGCGACACTCGCCCAGCTCGGAAAGGTCGTGACGCCGCCCATCGAGGACGCCTTCGTCAACGCCGCCCGGACGGCCGGTTTCGCGGCCACGGCCTTCGTCCTGCTGGGGCTCCTCTTCTCGCTGCTCATCCCGGTTTCGAAGCTCCATCGGGGCGAGTCCGATGAGGAGCCGGAGTCGGGGAAGGTGGCTACCGCGGCCGCCGAGTAGCTACTGCTGCTTGTCGATGTCGGCGAGATCGAGCTTCAGCGTCGCGTCCAGGAGGCTGCGCGCCGCAGAATCGACCGACTCGGCGAAGCCCGATGAGTCTTCCCTGGCCGAGGGCTTGCCTTCCCAGATGAGCCGCTCGACCTGGCCGCCCAGCGTGATGTAGGGCTGGGCGGTCCAGCGCCTAGGGCTGGCCACGATGTCGAGCGAGCTCGTTACCCGCCGCCCGTCGATCAGCAGAGTCTCAAGCGAGACACGCATCACGACCTGGTCGGTGCCGTTCACGTTCGACCTGCCCCAGCGCTCACCGTCGGCCGAGGCTTTGACGATCATCGTTCGCTCGGCGGTGGGGAGTCGGGACTTCTCCCAGATGAGCGGGCGTGCCGTCGAGAGCTGCTGTCGAGCGCGCGTGACCGCGGAGAGTAATTCCCACGCTGCACTGAGGTCTCGCGCCATCGCCGCTCCTGCGCCGGTCCCCCGACGAGAATCTCTCGCCATTGCCCCGGCGTGCTCAGGCGTCGGAAGCGTACAGCTTCATCGCGGCGCGACACAACATTCAATTGGGTGTCGGCCGCCCGGATGCGGCCCCGCCAAGTGTCAGTCGCCGTCGTAGCGCTTGAAGATGACGGCCGAGTTGTGCCCGCCCAGGCCGATGTTGTTGGACATGGCATAGCGGATCGGCTTCTCGATCGTCTCCGTGGCAACGTTGACGTTGCACTCGGGATCGGGCTCGACGTAGTTGATCGTTCCGGGCACGGTCTGGTGGTAGACCGACAGAACCGTTGCCACGCCTTCGAAGGCTCCGGCGGCGCCCATCATGTGACCCGTCATCGACTTCGTGGCGGAAATCAGGATGTTGGGCGTGTGGCTGCCGAAGGCGTCCCAGATCGCCTCGCTCTCGCATTTGTCGCCCATCGGCGTGGACGTGCCGTGGGGGTTGATCATGTCCACGTCTTCGGCCAGCACGCCGCGTCGCAGCAGCGCGTTCTTCATGGATCGGGCGGCGCCCTCACCCTTTGGGGCCGGCGCGATCATGTCGTAGCCGTCGGCGGCGGAGCCGTAGCCGACGACCTCGGCGTAGATCTTCGCCCCGCGCGCTTTGGCCATTTCGAGGTCCTCGACGATCAACGCGCCGGCGCCTTCGCCCAGGACAAAGCCGTCGCGGGTGCGGTCGAACGGCCGCGAGACGGTCCCGATCGGCTTGCCCGGCAGCGGGGCGCCCAGGCCGCGCATGTTCGTGAAGCCGATGTGAACCAGCTCGAGAAGCGGGGATTCGGCCGCGCCGCAGATGACGGCGGTGCAGTCGCCCCGGCGGATGACTTCGGCCGCTTCGCCGATGGCGTGGGTGCCGGTCGAGCAGGCGGACACGGGGCAGAAGTTGTGGCCCTTGGCGCCGGTCTCGATGGCGATCGTGCCGGAGCTGGCGTCAACGAGGCCGTTGGCGATGAAGAACGGGCTGACCGCCCTGACGCCCTTGGTGTGCCAGATTTCCTGGTTGTTGATGAAGAGCCCCTGGCCGCCGCCGCCGGATCCGTATACGACACCGACGTCGTAGCGGTTCTCCTCGGTGATCTCCAGGCCGGAATCGGCGAGCGCCATCTGGGCCGACGCCACCGCGAAGTGAACCGTGGACTCGGTGCGTCGGGCGTCCTTGAAATTCCACCACTTGGTGATGTCGAAGTCGTGGATCTCGCCGCCCGCCTTGTGTTCGTAGGCGGAGGTGTCGAAATGCGTGATCTCGCCGATGCCGGAGTGGCCGTTGACGAGATTGGCCCAGACCGTATCCACGTCGTTGCCGACCGGGCTGACAACGCCCAGGCCGGTCACGACGACTCGCCTGTTGTAATCGGGTTTGCGCACGGGTTCCTGTTCCTCCTGGAGCTGTCGGCGGCGCGGACGCCGCGTATTGGGGCTGGGCTAGTCGGCGGCGCCGGTGAAAGGAACGGCGATGCCGCCCGGAGCGGTCGCCTCGTCGGTGGCCAGGGCCGTGGCTTCTGGTGCGATGCGCTTGATCAGTCCGGTCAGGACCTT
>Ga0302323_100001410_pt1 | contig 19455 bp, 13 predicted proteins | sample Fen_T0_3_FD_201950 | JGI IMG/M metagenome (GOLD analysis project Ga0302323, IMG submission 201950) | Peat permafrost microbial communities from Stordalen Mire near Abisko, Sweden - Fen_T0_3 | ecosystem: Environmental > Terrestrial > Soil > Wetlands > Permafrost | place: Sweden: Abisko... | reverse complement strand
CAGCGTCCAGAACACGCCGTTCATCGTCGAGACATAGGCGTCGACCGCGTTGTGGACCATGCCCATGTGGGGCAGCAGTTCCCCAGCGGGATCAGGACAGGCTTGGCGCCGCTGGCCAGCCATGCGTGGTAGACGAACACCCACAATGCCGCGAGCGCGCGGACGCCGGTCAATGCATTGAGATGCGCGAGCGTTGGCCGCGCAGCCGTCGTCAGCGGCGATTCCGCGCGTCAGCAACGGCGTTCGCCCGCGGATACAGCGCGACGCGTTCAATGCGCGCCTGTCCAATTCCGGCGCGGAACTTCATCACCACCTTGAAGGACTCGGCGATGGTGCCGCGCACGCGCCACTCGGCCGGCCAGGCGAGCGGCACGGCGAGCCCGGGCGCCGTGCGCGCAAGCGCAGCCGCCTTCGTCTCCGGACCGATCGGCGTCCATGGCGACGACGGCTCGACACGCGCGAAAACTTCGATCGTCGCCAGCGCGTCGGCATCGCGCAATCCTACGTAGAGCCTGTCGAGGCTGGCGGCACGCAGCACCTGGTCGGGCGGCGAGACCAGCGTAGCGGTCGCGCCGGCGAAGCGAAGATCGACGAATCCCTTGCCGGCTTCGAGCGTCCCGCCTTCCAGCGTCCAGCCGTCGTCGGCCGCGTGCCGCGCCGTACCGAACGTCCACAGCCGCGCGCCGCGCGGCAGGTCGGCGTGGGAGACGACGAAGTCCTTCATCGCGTCCTCCGCCGGCGTGTTGCGCCACGACGTGTAGGCAACATAATCCGGCTGGTCGGCGAACAGCCCGTTGGAGCCGTTCCACGCCATCGGCGACACCATCCGTGCATCGAAATTGAACATGTCCCGGAACGAGCGGTACGCCTGATCGTAAACCGGAAGGATCTTTGGCAGTTTCAAGTTGGTGCTGTTGAATTCGACGACGCCCCATTGCGGATCCATGCGCGCGAACTGCGCGAAGAGGCTGTGCGGTCCCTCCATCGGCGTCTTGTTCTCCGCCGTTTCGCCGTAGATGACGGCGCCCAGGTGCCCGTAGCGCGGGATCGATCCCTCAAGCGAGACGCCGGAGGTGTCGACGTTCTTGCCGCGGCTCGTGATGTTGATCGGTATGGGCTTGTTGCCCGGATCCGGGGCGATGAATCCCTGTGCGGAGAAGATCCTGTCCCTGGGGATACCCGTCTCGTGCACCCACTTCGACAGCTCGTCGTAATGCAGGCCGATGATGTGCTGCCGGAACACCTGCCACTCCTCGTACCAGTGGTCTTCCCAGATGTTGACGTCGCCCGGGCGCATCGGCCGGTACAGCGAGCCCGGGAACCTGCGTGGCGGCTCGACTTCGTCCCACGAGGACCAGTTCCTGCGCGCCAGGCGGTTCACGTCCGCGAGGGTCAACGGCTGGGTGCGGCGGTACGACGAAAGATCGGGCAGGCCCGGGCCGGGCTTGCCCGCGTAAGGGCCTGTCCCCTGCAGCCATTCGCGGAACTGCCGGATCATGCCGGGATTGAAGTCGAAATACTCCACCTGCTTGAAGAACGGGTTCATGTAGGTGTCGGAATCGAGTACCACGCCGATGAAGAGCTCGGGGTGTTTGCGCGCAAACGCGCCGATGTTTCGCGCAGCCGCCTGCAGGTTGCGCTTCTTGTAGTCGCGCACCTTCGTCGCGTAGACGTTGTAGGTGAGCGTGCGCGCCAGTTCCGGCGAATCGGTCGAGCCGGCCAAGCCCTTTAGGTAGTCGTCCGGAAACGTCTGGTCGTCCTGGCTCCACTGGGCGTTGTAGTCGTCGTCTTCGAGATGGTCGTTCAAGTCCCATTCCGGATCGTTGCAGCTCGCGTCGCCCCAGATGCCGCCGTTCAGGATGAATTCGACGGGCACGCGGTGTTCGATCGCAAAGCGGATGATGCCGGTCAGGTTGTCCTCGGCGACGAGGCGGTCGCGGCACTTGCGCTTCAGGTCGAAATCCGGATCGAACACCCAGTCGCCGGCAGCGCCCTTGGTCGTGCGCATGTAGAGAAGCGGTATCGCCACGCCGACACGCTGCGTGCGCGACAGGTAGTGCGCATAGGCCGTGTCGGTCTCGTCGGCACCGCCCATCGTCGCACCCGACGTCATCATCAGGAAGTCGAATTGCCGGGAGGCGAGTTCAGGATTGGAGTCGAGCAGGCCGCTCCACATTCGCATCGCTGCCGGCGGGAGGAGGCTCTTGCGCGCCAGCACGGTCGACACGCCGGCGCGGTTGGTCGCGACCACGGTCACCTCGTGCCGCTGTGGCGAAAGGTCCGCGAAGTCGCCGTCAAAAGTGAATCCAGCGCGCGCCGAGTCGGGGAACCCGGGCTTGGCCTGCGCCACGTCGGAGCGCGCGATACCGATGGTCGCCGCGTGCGCCACGCCGTCGACGTGCACGGCGACACCGCTGATGCCCACCGGGTCGAGCGCCCAGCCGGTGATCGCAACGCGCGTGCCGGTCACGGCTTCCGCGGAGGGGCTGTCGACGAAGCCGACGGTCGTCGGCGCGACCGCGGGCGCAGGCGCCACGGCAGCGGCGGGGGTGGGGACAATGGCGGGTGCGGCAACGCTCGCAGGCGCAGCGACTCGCACATGCTGGTAGAACGCGTAGATACCGCCGGCGGCCAGCACGGCCGTGATCGCCGCGACGACAATAAATGCGGGCTTGGTTGTGCCGTCCGCGCGAACGCGTCGGAGCTTCAAGGACAACCGGGCCGGATCGCGCGACTGCGGCAAAGGACGCTTTCGCGCAGCGGCGAGGCTACTTCTCTTCGGTCTTGAATTCGACGTAGGCCCTGTCGCGCGTCTGCCGCACGAACTCCGCGAACTCCTCGTCGGATTTGCGCTGGCGGATCGCGTTGCGCGCGACGTCGCGCTTGCGGTCCAGCGTGACGTCCTGCGTGCGGCGGCCGTCGACGGCGATGATGTGCCAGCCAAACGACGTGCGTACGGGCGCCGAAATCTGGCCGATTGCGAGCTTGTTCATCGCCTGCTCGAATTCCGGCACCGTGTCGCCGGGATTCACCCAGCCGAGATCGCCGCCCTTCGCAGCGGACGCGTCGTCGGAATTGAGCTTGGCTTGGTCCTCGAATTTGGCACCCGTTTCGATGCGATCGCGGACCCGATCGATCTTGGTGCGGGCCTCCGTATCCGACGTGATTTCGTTGACGCGGACCAGGATGTGCTTGGCGTGGGTCTGCTCGACCACCGTTGCCGCGTTGCGGCTGCGCGTATCGACGAGCTTGATGATGTGAAAGCCCCCCGGGCTGCGCAGCACCGAGGAGATGTCGCCGTTCTTCATGCCCTTGGCGGCCTCGACGAACACGAGGGGCAGCCGCGCAGGAACCCGCCACCCGAGGTCGCCGCCCTTGATCCCGTCGGGCGCGTCAGAGAACGCGGCGGCGACTTCCTTGAATTCCTTGCCCGATTTGATCTGCGCCAGCGCATCTTCGGCGCGCTGCTTCCGCGCGTTGATCTGGTCTGGCGACGCCTGTTCCGGGACCGACACCAGGACGTGGGAGATCAGGTATTCCGTCTCGCCGCCCGCCTGCGACGCCACAGTGGAGAGATAGGCATCCAGCTCGGCTTCCGACACGGACACGTGGCTGTCGACTTCCCGCTCGCGTATGCGCTGGATCGTGACTTCCTTCCGGATGTCCTCGCGGTACTTGGCATACGGAATCTTCTCCCGCTCGAGCAGCTTGCGGAAATCCTCCGGCGACAGCTTGTTTTCCTGGGCAATCCGCAGGATCGTGCGCTCGACCGTCTGGTCATCCACGCGGATGCCGGTCTCCTTGGCAAACTGCAGCATCGCGCGCTCGGTGACCAGCCGCTCCAGCACCTGCCTTTCGAGCGCATCGGGCGGCGGCGGCGACACCTTGGCCTCGCGCATCTGCGCCACGACGATGCGCTTCTGCTCGTTGACGTCGAACTGGGTCACCGCCTCGTTGTTGACCACCGCCACGACGCGATCCAACGCGACCGGCGTGGTGGTCGTGCGCGGCGCGGGCGCCGGCGCGGCGCGCAGCACGGGCGAACGCGGATCGGTCGATGGAGGACCGATGCCGGGCGAGGTCACCTGCGCCAGCGCGACGCTCGCGAACGACGCGGCCGCCAACGCGGCCATTGCAACGATGAAAGCGGAACGGCGGACCATCGGGATTCGTCCTCAATAATCGGGGAGCGGGTAGAACGTGGGGTCACGCACCGCGTTGGCAGGGTCGTTAGTGCGCAGGTACCCGGGCACCGTCCGACGCAGAAGATCGAGCGGGCTGGTGCCGACTCGGGCCAGGCCATTCAGCTCGAGCTGCACGAAGACAGACCGGGTCGTTTGCTGCGAAGTCGTGGTCAACTGCTGGCCCACCACCCGCACGACCCAGCACCCGCCATTGTACTCCAGCCCTAGTACCGCCTCCAGCGTCTTGCGGTCGGGAATATTGTAGTTCCAGGCGCCGATCGCGCTCCAGTTGTCGGAGATGGGCCACTGTCCGGAAAGGTAGGTCTGGTTCAGCTCGGATTGACCGCCAGTCTGGTCGACGAGTTCCTTCGAATATCGGTACACCAGCGACAGCGCCCGTCCCGCGCCGGGCGTGTACCGGATGCCTGCGTTGAAGCGGTCGAACTCGCTGGTGCCGAAGTTGTACTGCATGAGTCCGTTCAGCGCCCAGACGTCGGACAGGCGTCCCTCGACGCCCAGCAGGAAGTCGGAGGACCCTGCTTTCTGCGGCGCGGCGCCCAGCGTGACCTGCTGGTCGTTGAAATAGAAGAGCTGGCCGATGCCGATGCGCAGCCGCTCCGCCCCGGTCTCCGGATCGAGCAGCCGCGACGTCACCGCGAGCGCCAGCTGGTTCGCGTCGCCGACGCGGTCGTAACCGATGAAGCGGTTCTCGATGAAGAGCTGTGCGAAGTTGAAGTCGTCCTGCACCGTGTCGAACACCGGCAGCTGGCTTTGCTGCCGGTAAGGAATGTAGGTGTAGAACGCGCGCGGCTCGAGCGTCTGGATGAAGTTGGTACCGAACGCGGACCAATCGCGCTCGAAGATCAGGCCAGCGTCGACGCTGGTGATCGGGACCACGGCGTTAGGATGCGCCGAGGGCACGCTCGGCGTGGTCTGGTTGAGGTCGTATTGCCACGCCGCCACCGCGGCATGTGCATTGACGAACCACGAACTCCCTTGACGAATCCAGCGCACCGACGGGTACAGGACGGCGCGGTCGCCGGTGGGAACGAGCGAGGACTGCGCAAAGTGCGTGTACTGTGCGCTGCCGCTCCAAGTGAGCCCGCCCCAGTCGGTCTCGTTCATCGTCGCCTTGAACTGCGGCAGCATGTTATAGGGCGGGGTCACGGGGGCGGACGGGTCCTGCAGCGTCTGGAACGACTGGACCACCAGCGACGCGTCGATCGGGCCGTAGTTGGCGTTGAGTCCGGCCTCCTGCGGCAGCGTCTTCTGCGACGTCACCGCGATGCGGTCGGAGAAATCGGCGAAGTAGGTAGAGTCCGAGACGCGGTTGTAGTTCAGGTAACCGTTCAGCCACGGCATGAACTGCTGGTTGTGCTTCCAGGAAAACGCCCAACGCGAGGTGTCGGCGATGCGGTCGTAAGGCAGTCCTTCCGCGAGGACCTCGCCGACCGAGGACTCGAACAGGTACCGGCCCTGCCCGCCCAGCATCAGCCCACGCTTGGTCATCAGTCGCGGCGTGAACGTTGCATCGTAGTTGGGCGCAAGGTTGAAGTAATAGGGCGTCGCGAGTTCGAAACCGCGGATCTGCGACGACCCTGCGATGGGCGTCAGGAACCCGGACTTGCGCTCGTTCGTCAGCGGGAACTCGAGCCACGGCGCCGCCAGTACCGGCGTGTCGAGGAAGAACACACGGGCCGTGTGCGCCGTGCCGACCGAGCGGAGGCGGTCAACCTCGATCTCGTCGCCGATCAGGTACCAGTCGCGGTTGGGCGCGACGCAGGTCGTATAACTCGCCTTGCTTGCCTCGAAATTGTCGGGCCCCAGGAAACGAATCTCCTCCGCTTCGCCATGGGCGCCGCTTTCGCCCATGTAATAGCGCGGCGACTTGAAATACCCGGTCTCGGTGTCGCGCTGGAACTTCATCTCGGGACCCGAGATGGTGTCGATGCCGCGGCGCAGCGTGACGTTGCCCTTGCCCCAGATTTCGTCCTCGATCAGGTCGTATTGCAACCAGTCGGCCAGCACCGTCTCGCGCCGCGAACGCAGTTCGACCTTTCCCTCCGCAGTGACGCGTTCTGTGGCCTCGCCGTCGATCCGGTCGGCGCGCAGGAAGATCGCGCCACGATCGGTGTCGTCCCCGCTGGCGCGCGGCGCCTTGGACGAAGGCTGCGGCGCAGCCGCTGTCTTCACGCCCGGCAGAGGCGTCAGAAGTGGCGGTCCCGCCGGTGCTGGCGCTGCCGATGGCCCCAGGGGCGCTCGCTTGACCAACGCTTCGAGGTCGCGCGCGAGTGAGAGTTGCGGGTCGGGGAGGTCGCCTTCCGCGGCGCCGGCCGCTGTCGCAAAGGTCGCGCCGATCGAAGCGACCAGCAGCGACTGCGAAAGGGAGCGGAATTTCATGAAGGCGGGCACAGCCGGTTTGCTAAAATGACGCATTCTAGCCCGACGCCCTGCCCGCACCGATGCGGCATGGCGTGCCGGGACGCCCTGCCGGGACTTGTGGCCCGGGTTCGAAGGCCCGCCCCGCGGGTCATATCGCCAGATTTCGATGAGCCTCCCCGACGCCGACCCGCGCTTGATTCTCCTTGCCGAATGGCTGGCCACGATCTTGCGCTCGAGCGCATTCACGCTTGCCCCCGCATCGGAAGACGCGAGCTTTCGCCGCTATTTCCGCGTGACGCTCGAGGCACCGCACGCGCTGGTGCCGAGCGCGGTGACACTGATCGCGATGGATTCGCCGCCGCCGCGGGAGGACTGCCGGCCGTTCGTGCACGTCGCCGCGCTGATGGCCGCCGCGGGCATCCACGCGCCGCAGGTACTCGCGCAGGACCTTCCGCGCGGCTTTCTGTTGCTGACCGACTTAGGTACCACCACCTATCTGCGCGCGCTCGACGCGGATAACGCGAACATGCTGTTCGGCGACGCCGTCGACGCGCTGCTGCGCTGGCAGCTCGCGTCGCGTCCGGACGTGCTGCCGCGCTACGACGAAGCACTGCTGCGGCGGGAGCTCGAATTGTTTCCGGAATGGTATGTCGGCCGCCACTTGGGCAATGCGCTCACGCAGGACGAGCGCACCGACCTTTCGCGCGTCTTTGCGACGATCATCGAGTCGAACCTCGCGCAGCCGACTGTCTTTGTGCACCGCGACTACATGCCACGCAACCTGATGGTGTCGACGCCGAACCCGGGCGTGCTGGATTTCCAGGACGCCGTGTATGGGCCCATCACCTACGACATCGCTTCACTGTTTCGCGACGCCTTCGTGAGCTGGCCCGACGAGCGCGTGCTCGACTGGACAATCCGCTACTGGGAAAAGGCGCGACGCGTCGGGCTGCCGGTCACCACGGACTTCGCGGAATTCCACCGCGACTGCGAGTGGATGGGACTGCAGCGTCACCTGAAGGTCCTGGGCATCTTCGCGCGCATCCGCCATCGCGACGGCAAGGCCGGCTACGTCGAGGACACGCCACGCTTCCTGGCCTACGTGCGCCCGGTCGCGGAACGCTATCGCGAGTTCGCGCCGCTCGCGCGCCTGCTGGACCGTCTAGAACGGCGGACGCGCACGGTCGGATACACGTTCTGATGCCGGGCGCGATGATCCTCGCCGCGGGCCGTGGGGATCGCATGCGGCCGCTTTCGGATGCGACGCCGAAGCCCCTCATGCAAGTGGGTGGCAAGCCGCTAATCGTCTGGCAGGTCGAAGCGCTGGCGCGCGCGGGGTTCCGCGACATCGTCATCAACGCCGCCTGGCTCGCACCGCAGATGGTGGACGCGCTGGGCAGGGGCGATGCCCTGGGCGTGCGGATTCGCTGGTCGGTCGAGCCTGAACCACTCGAGACCGCCGGCGGCATCGCTACGGCAGTTCCGCTGCTGCCTCCCGGCCCCGCGCTGATCGTGTCGGGCGACATCTGGACGCGCTTCGACTACGCAACGCTCGCATCCCGCGCCCACGCAATGGCGCACAGCGCAGCCCCGCCGCGCGTACACCTGGTGATGGTCCCCAATCCGCCATTCCATCCGGAGGGAGACTTTGCCTTGACCGACGGTCATGTCGTTCTCGACGGCGAACGTAGACTGACCTTCGGCAACATCGCAATCTACGACACCGCGCTCTTCCGCGAGCTTCCGCGCGGCACCAAGCTCAAACTGCTGCCCTTCTTTCGCGACTGGATCGCGCGCGGATGGGTCTCCGGCGAACGTTTCGACGGCCCGTGGGCCAACGTCGGAACGCCTGCCGATCTGGCAGCGCTCGACAGGCAACTCAACTCATCCCAGGGGCTCGCCAATGAATGACATCGCCAATCCACTGCTCGACCTTTCCAGCCTCCCGCGCTTCGATGCGATCCGTCCCGCACATGTCACGCCCGCCATCGACGCGCTGCTCAGCGACGCCCGTGCCGCGGTGGAACGCGTGGCGACCGATGCACAGCCCGCCACATGGGACCGCGTGGCCGAGCCCATCGCGGACGCGCTCGATCGCCTCGATCGCGCGTGGAGCGCGGTGTCGCACCTCAATGCCGTCGTAAACTCGCCCGAGCTGCGCGAAGCCTACAACGCGAGCCAGGGGAAGCTCGTCGCGTTCCACACCGATATCGCGCAGGACCTGCGGCTGTACGCCAAATACCGCGCGCTGCGCGACGCGCCGACGTTTGCCGCGCTCGAACCTGCGCAGCGCACGCTGATCGACCACGAGCTGCGCGACTTCAAGTTGGGCGGCGCCGAACTTGCCGACGCGGACAAGGCGCGGCTGAAGGCGCTCAACGCCGAACTCGCGGAACTGTCGACGAAGTTCGAGGAGAACACGCTCGACTCGATCGATGCCTGGGCGCACTACGTCGACGATGCGCAGGAATTGGCCGGCGTGCCCGCCGACGTTCTGGCCGCAGCGCAGGCCGCCGCGCAGGCCGACGGCAAGACCGGCTGGAAGCTCACGCTGCAGATGCCCTGCTACCTGCCGGTGATGCAGTACGCACAGGACCGCAGCCTCCGGCGCCGCATGCACGAGGCCTACGCCACGCACGCGTCCGAGCTTGGCGCCAATCCGGCGTGGGATAACGGCCCGGTCATCGAGCGCATCCTCGTGCTGCGCCGCGAGGAAGCCGTGCTTCTCGGCTATCGCAACTTCGCGGAGTTGTCGCTGGTGCCGAAGATGGCGCGCACCCCCACCGAAGTGACGGCCTTCCTGCGCGATCTCGCGTCCCGCGCCAAGCCGTTTGCGCAGCGCGATTACGCCGAACTGGTGACCTTCGCCCGCGCACAGCTCGGCCTTGCCGACTTGGCGCCGTGGGACCTGGCGTTTGCCTCCGAGCGGCTGAAGACCGACCGGTATGCGTTCTCCGAGCAGGAAGTCCGTCAGTACTTCCCGGAAGACCAGGTGCTCGCGGGCCTGTTCCGCGTCACCGAGGCGCTCTACGGCGTGCGCATCCGTGTAGCGAGCGCCCCGACGTGGCATCCGTCAGTGCGTTTTTTCGACATCGTTGACGGCAGCGGCATGCTCGTCGGCCAGTTCTACTTCGATCTCTATGCGCGCGAGAACAAACGCAGCGGCGCTTGGATGGACGACGCCATCAACCGCCGCCGCAGCGGCGCCTCCTTCCAGCACCCCGTCGCCTATCTCACCTGCAACCTGTCGGCGCCGGCCGGCGGCAAGCCCGCCACGTTCACGCACGACGAAGTGCTGACCGTCTTCCACGAGTTCGGTCACGGCCTGCACCAGTTGCTCACGCGCATCGACACCGCCGGCGTCTCCGGCATCCAGGGGGTGGAATGGGACGCGGTCGAATTGCCGTCCCAGTTCATGGAAAACTTTTGCTGGGAGTGGGACGTGCTCGCGCCTATGACGCGGCATGTCGACACCGGCCTGGCACTGCCGCGCGACCTGTTCGACCGGATGCTCGCGGCCAAGAACTTCCAGAGCGGCTTGGCGACGGTACGCCAGCTCGAGGCCGGCCTTTTCGACATGCTGTTGCACGCCGATTACGACCCGGTCGCGCGCACGCCCTGGGCGTCGCCGCGGGAACTGCTGGAAGCGGTGCAAAAGGAAGTGGCCGTGGTGCCGCGTGCCCCCTACGACCGGCTCCTGCTGAGTTTCGGCCACATCTTCGCCGGCGGCTATGCGGCCGGGTACTACAGCTACAAGTGGGCCGAGGTCCTGTCAGCTGACGCCTACAGCTTGTTCGAGGAAACGGGCGTGCTTTCGCCGACCGCCGGCGCCAGGTTCCGGGATGAGGTGCTTTCGCGCGGCGGCAGCCGGCCCGCAATGGAGTCGTTTGTCGCCTTCCGGGGCCGCCCACCCCAACTCGACGCGTTTCTGCGTCATAATGGAATGACGGTGTCATCGTGAAGGAGGCTTGGATGGCCACGCTCAACGTTCGGATTGCAATCGGCATTGCGGCCCTCGTCGTCGCCGGCGGAGCATTCGCGCAGGCCCAGGTCTACCGCTACACGGATGCCGACGGCCACACCGTCTACTCCGACCGCCCTCCCAGCAGCGACGTCAAGAACCTGCAGACCAAGAGGCTGGGTGCCAACTTCATCTCGACCAGCGATCCTAGCTACGCGGCCGCGCTCGCCGCGGAGCGCTTCCCGGTGACGCTCTACACGTTCCAGTGCGGCGAGGTCTGCCAGAACGCCGAGGCACTGCTCAACAAGCGCGGCGTGCCGTTCACGATCGTCAACGTCAGCGAGACCGACGGGCAGACGCGCCTTCAGGCGGTGGCCCCCGAAGGTGTCGCCCCGGTGCTGACCGTCGGCGACAAGCAGGTCGCCAAGGGCTTCAACGAGCCCCGCTGGCAGGCGATGCTGGACGACGCCGGGTATCCGAAGGCGCCCGCGTCAAGACGTGCGGCGCCGGTCGCCCGGGCAAGCGAAGCCCCGCCGTCGACGGTCCAGGACGGAACGAAGGCCGTGGGAATGCCCCAGCGCGGAGGCGACTATCCCAAGTGAGCGTAGTGAGGCATCGCGGTTTGCGCCCGGCCGGGGCGTCCGGAATGCCCGATGATCCTCGCCGCCTGGAACGTCAACTCGCTCAACGTGCGATTGCCGCGCCTGCTCGCATGGCTGGCCGCGCACAAGCCTGACGTCGTCTGTCTGCAGGAAACCAAGCTCGAAGACTACAAGTTTCCGGTCGTGGATATCGCAGCTGCCGGCTACACCGCCCATTTCGCCGGACAGAAGACCTACAACGGCGTGGCCATCCTCGCCCGCGACGGCCTTCCGGTGATCGACGTCGCCGCGGGACTTCCCGGGTTCACGGACGACCAGAAGCGCGTCATCGCGGCGACGATCGCCGGCGTGCGCGTCGTCGATTTCTACGTGCCCAACGGGCAGTCGGTCGACTCCGACAAGTATTGCTACAAGCTCGAGTGGTGCGCGGCGGCCGCCGCCTACTTGCGCAATGAGCTCTCGCGCCACGCGAACGTCGCCGTGCTGGGCGACTTCAACGTGGCACCCGAAGACCGCGACGTGCACGACCCGGCACTGTGGGCCGGGCAGGTGCTATGCACCGTCCCTGAGCGCGATGCGTTTCGCGCGTTTCTCGCTGCGGGTCTCAAGGACAGCTTTCGCCTTTTCGACCAGCCGCCGGCGACGTTCAGCTGGTGGGACTATCGCCAGCTGGCGTTCCCCAAGAATCATGGCCTGCGCATCGACCACATCCTGCTGTCGGCACCGCTGGCCACGCGGTGCGCCGCCAGCCGCATCGACCGCAACGAGCGCAAGGGCGAAAAGCCGTCCGACCACGCGCCGGTACTGGTGGAGCTGCGTGACGCTTAGGCCCGCGGCGCCGGTCTGCGCCTGACATGGTCTTCGCGTCGCCGATATTCCTGTTCATGTTCCTGCCGCTGACGTTAGCGGCGTACTTCGCATTTCCGAAGCGCTGGCGCAATGGCGTGCTGCTCGTCGCGAGCCTCGCGTTCTATGCCTGGGGAGAGGCACGTTACCTGCCGCTGATCGTCGGCTCGGTGGCGTTCAACTGGACGCTGGGCCGCACCATAGGTCAGGCGCCGGATGGGCCGGCGCGCAGGCGCTGGCTGGGGCTCGCGATTGCCGGCAACCTTGTTGCGCTCTGCGTGTTCAAGTACGCGAATTTCGCCGTGGCCAACGTCAACGCGCTGGCGCCAGTGCTGGCGCCGGTGTTTCCCCTCGGGCCGTTCGCCGTCGCCGCCATTCCGCTGCCGCTCGGCATCTCGTTCTTCACGTTCCATGCCATTTCGTACGTAGTCGACGTGTACAAGCGCAACGCGCAGGCCGAGCAGAACGTCCCGCGCTTCGCGCTCTACATCCTGCTGTTCCCGCAGCTGATCGCCGGGCCGATCATCCGCTGGCGCGACATCGCGGCGCAGCTCTCCACCCGTGAACAGCGCATCGCCGATTTCGCCTGGGGCGCACGCCGCTTCGTGCTGGGACTCGGCAAGAAAGTGCTGATCGCCAACACGTTAGGGCGAGTCGCCGACGCGATCTTCGGCCTGCCGACTGCCGAACTGACGCCGCCGCTTGCATGGCTCGGCCTCGCCTGCTACACGCTGCAGATCTACTTCGACTTCTCGGGCTATTCGGACATGGCCATCGGACTGATGCGCCTGTTCGGCTTCCGCATCCTCGAGAATTTCAACTATCCCTACGTCGCGCGCAGCATCCGCGAATTCTGGCGGCGCTGGCACATCTCGCTGTCGAACTGGTTCCGCGACTACCTCTACATTCCACTGGGCGGCAACCGGGTGGCTAAGCGCCGCGCCTATGCGAACCTCGTCGTCGTCTTCCTCCTGTGCGGCCTATGGCACGGCGCGAGCTGGCCGTTCGTGCTGTGGGGCGCATGGCATGGCGCGTTCCTGGTCGCCGAACGCGCTGGACTGGACCGCCTGCTGCGCCGCCGAGGGTCCGCCGCCGTTCTTCTTTCGCACGCCTATGCGCTGCTCGCCGTGATGGGCGGCTGGGTCCTTTTCCGCTGCAACACGCTCGGCCACGCCGTCGGTTACTTCCAGGCGCTGGCGGGCTTCGCCACAGGCGACCCCTCGCGGCATCCGGTCGCACAGTTCCTGGACCCGCAGGTGATGTGCACGTTGCTGGTCGCCATGGTGTTCGCAACACCGCTGGCCCGGCAGGCCGGCGCATGGCGCGACCGCGTAGCGACGAAACCGGGATGGGCCGCGATCGGCGTACTCGGCGCGGATGTGGCGTGGCTGTCGGGTGTCGGCATCGTGGCGAGCGCGTTCCTGGCCGCGGGAACCTACAATCCGTTCATCTACTTCCGCTTCTGATGCGCGCGACTTTCGATCCCCTGTCGTTGCCGCCGGTGCCGCCTCCTGCACCGGCGACGAACACGGCGCGAGACCGCATCGTGGCGGCGTTGTTCGCGGTAGCACTTGCGGCGCCGCTCGCGGCACTGGCGTTCACGTGGTCGCGGACGACGACACTGTTCGAAAAGCGCCCGATGGCACCCTGGCCGGCGTTCTCCTTGTCGACAACGTTTCCCCCCGCATTCGAGAGCGCGTTCGCCGACCGTTTCGGCGGACGCGACGCGCTGATTCGGGGCCACCATGCATCGCTGCTCGGATTGTTCGGCGTGTCGGCGCTGACTACGGTGATGCCCGGCAGCGGCGGCTGGTACTACTGGCTCGGGGAGGACGGCCTCTCGCTCGACCGCCACTATCGCGGCGTCGCCGATTTTCCTGCGGCCTACGTCGATGCGACCGCCGCGGAACTGCGCCACCGGCGCGAATGGCTGGCTGCGCAAGGCATCGGCTATGTCGTCGTGATCGTGCCCGAGAAATACACGATCTACCCGGAGCACTTGCCGGCGTGGGTAGCCCGTTCGCCACAGCCATCGCCCTATGATCGCGTGGTCGCCGCCACGGCGAATTCCGGCGTAACGCTGCTCGACCTGCGCCCGGCGCTGCGCGCGGCGAAAGCGCGGGCCCGCGTCTACTACCAGACGGATTCGCACTGGAACTACAACGGCGCCATGGTCGGCTACAACGAAATCATGCGCGAAGTGCAGCGCGCGCTGCCACCGGGCCGGATGCCGTCCGTGGTCCCGCCGCAGCGGCCCGCCTACGTCGCCGGAGTCGATTACTACAGCGGCGACCTGATCCACATGCTCGGTTTGCCCGGACGCATCCGCGAGGACGACGTTGCGCCACTGGGCAAGATTCTCGGCGACACGACGACTCGCTGCGGCAAGCGCGATGACGCCGCTTCGCAGCCCGGCATCGAGGTCTACGCGTGCAACCGACCGGGCCTGCCGCGCGCCGTCATCTATCGCGACTCGATGGCGATCCCGCTGATCCCGATGCTCGCGGAGAACTTCTCGCGCGTGCTCTTCGTCTCGGGAATCCCGTTCGATCCCGCGCTGATCGAGCGCGAGCGCCCCGACGTCGTCATCGAGGAGATGGTCGAGCGCGGGCTGCACGGGCCGGGGGCGCAGCCGATGAAACCGGCCGGGCAATGAAGGCCCTCAACCGATACCGCCGCCGCTGTCACCACTCTCGCGCTCGCCCTTGCGCAGTTCCGGCTCGAGCCCCAGTTCCTGGATCTTGCGCGTCAGCGTGTTGCGACCCCAACCCAGCCACGCCGCGGCTTCCATCCGGTGACCGCCGGTGTGCGTCAGCGCACGCCTTATCAGCGTCTTCTCGAATTCCTTTTCCAGCCGGTCGCCGACGTTGCGTTCGCCTCGCGCGAGCGCCTGCGCAAGCTCGCGGTCGAGCGATTGCTGCCAGCCGGTGTCGGTGGCGATGGCCGCTTGCGTTGGGTGTTCCCGCAATTCGGGCGGGAGATCAGCCACGTCGACGCGCTGGCCCGGCGCCATCACCGTCAGCCAATGGCAGATGTTTTCCAGCTGGCGAACGTTGCCAGGAAAGGCGAACCGGCACAGCGCCTTCAGCGCCTCCACGGTCAGCACCTTCGGCTCGACCGCCAATTCGTGTGCGCTCTTCTGCAGGAAATGGCGCGCCAGCGGCGGGATGTCGTCCGGGCGCTCACGCAGCGGCGGCAGGCGCAGGCGCACAACGTTGAGGCGGTGCATCAGGTCCTCGCGGAACATGCCCAGCCGCACGCGTTCCTCGAGATTCTGGTGCGTCGCCGCGATGATGCGCACGTTCGAGCGCAGAGGCGCGTGGCCGCCGACGCGGTAATACTCGCCGTCGGCCAGCACGCGCAGCAGGCGCACCTGCAGGTCGGGCGGCATATCGCCGATCTCGTCTAAGAACAGCGTGCCGCCATCGGCCTGTTCGAAGCGTCCGCGCCGTAGCGCCTGCGCGCCGGTGAACGACCCGCGCTCGTGTCCGAAGAGTTCGGACTCGAGCAGGTCCTTCGGGATGGCGGCCGTGTTGATGGCGACGAACTGGCCCGCCGCACGCGGGCTATGCCGGTGCAGCGCGCGGGCGACCAGCTCCTTGCCGGTGCCGGACTCCCCCGTGATAAGCACCGTCGCATTCGATTGCGAAAGCCGGCCGATCGCGCGGAATACCTCCTGCATGGCGGGTGCCTGGCCCAGGATCTCCGGGGCTTCCGTGGCCACAGCGGGAACCTGCGCCGTCACCGGGGTCTCGTTGGTCGCGCGCCGGATCAGCGCCAGCGCATGGTCGATGTCGAAGGGCTTGGGCAGATACTCGAAGGCCCCGCCCTGGAACGCGGCGACAGCGCTGTCCAGGTCCGAGTAGGCCGTCATGATGATGATCGGGATATGCGGGTAACGCTCCTTCACCTTGTTGAGCAGAACCAGTCCCGATTCGCCCGGCATGCGGATGTCGGACACCAGTACCTGCGGCTGGCTGACGGCGAGCGCCTGCAGCACTTCGTACGCCGTAGCGAACGTTTTGAACGGAATGCCTTCGCGCGCGAGCGCCTTCTCCAGCACCCAGCGTATCGACCGGTCGTCGTCGACGATCCAGACTTCCTTCAATCCCACGCCTCGCGGCGCGTCGTAGTCGTAGGCGAACATCGCTTGGCTAATCCCTCGTGAAAGGCCGCGTCATGCCGCGCCCCGCGTCATTTCCAGCGGGAGCAGGATCGTGAAGATCGTGCGTCCCGGCGTGCTTTCCCATTCGATCGTGCCGCTGTGCTGCGACACGAATGTCTGCGCTATCGTGAGGCCGAGCCCGGTGCCGCCTTCGCGGCCGGAGACCAGCGGATAGAAGATGCGGTCCCGGATCTCGGAAGGGATTCCGGGGCCGTTATCCTCGACCGACACGGCGAGCGCGAGGCGATAGCGCTTCTTCGCGAGCGTTATGCCGCGCGCGACGCGCGTGGTCAGGCGGATCGCGGGATTCGTCGTCGCCGCGGACAGGGCCTGCGCGGCATTGCGCGCGATATTGAGCACGACCTGTGTCAGCTGTTCGGGATCGGCGTCGAATTCCGGCAGGCTGATGTCGAAATCCGCGGTCACGTCGATCGCCGGGAATTCCGCCTGCACCACGCTGCGCACGCGCACCAGGATCTCGTGGATGTTGGTGCGGCGATAAGCGGGCAGCCGGTGCGGGGTCAGCAGCCGGTTGAGCAGCGACTGCAGCCGGTCCGATTCGCCGATGATCACCTGCGTGTATTCGATGAGGTGCGGGCGGTCGAGCTCGCCTTCGAGCAGCTGCGCCGCGCCACGGATGCCGCCCAGCGGATTCTTGATCTCGTGCGCCAGGCTGCGTATCAGGTCGCGGTTGGCCTGCTGCTGTTCCTGCAGGCGTTCCTCGCGCGCGATCTTCAGCTGCTGGTCGATGTGGCGGAATTCGAGCAGCAGCGTGCCGTCGCTCCCGTCCACCGGCGAAACGGTGCAGGTGAGGTGCAGTTTCGGCTTTCCACTGACGCCGAGCTCCAGCTCCTGCTCGGTATAGGAGGCGCCACGCAATTCGGCCTTGCCAATTGCCGCCAGCAACACCGGACATTCGCCGAAAAGCTCAAGCGGCGTGTGCCCGACGATCTTCGGCCGCGACAGCTCGAACAGGTTCTCGGCCGCCGGATTCGCGTAGGCAATGTGCCTGTCGCTGCGCATCAGCAGCACGGCGGTCGCCAGCAACTCCAGTCCAGAATAGGCCGGCGCCTGCATCGGGGCGGCAGCGGACGATGGGAAGAAGCGCAGTTTCACGACAACGCAGCGTGCGGGCGCAATGAGCGGCCACGACGAAGCTCCGGTGATTTAGCAAGTTCCGCGCCGGGGAAGGGGCCCCCACGCTCACGGCGTTCGCCGCCCCCAATGGGAGAACTATTCGCGCCTCGGGGCGGCCTTTCGGCGCTCACGGCGTACGCGACATTAGCCGCGTTACTTTGCGCTGCCGAGTTCCTTCCTGAGCGCGTCGATGTTGCGCTCGTGCAGTTGCACCGCCTGCCGGTAGCGCGCGATGCGTTCCCGGTATTTCTCGGCGTTGGCCTGTTCCTCGGGCAGCGGCACCGGAGCACCGTTGGCGTACGCGACGCGCGCCTCGGCGAGCAGTTGCTCCTCGTTGGCGAGCTCTTCGCCCAGCACCTTGCGGCGCACGTCGTCGCGGCCCTTCTGCGTGGTCGAATCGACACGCGGAAAGTCGCCAGGCGTGGGCGTGCTCTTCGTCCCGCCACTGGTCGAGCCGCCGGAACGCTTCGGCGGCTCGTCTCCCGACATGCAGGAGATCTTGCGCATTCCCTTGTCGGGGGGCAGGTTGGAAAACACGATATTGCCGTTCGCGTCCACGTACTTGCAGACGGACCCCTGCGCCGCCGCCCCCGCGGCAACGCCGAGAAGCAGGCACCAGGCAAGTGCAAGCGCGCACCGTTTTCCAACATGGGCTTCATTTCTGTGCATAGCGGCCGAGTGTACCTATCGCGAACGGGAAGCAAAAGGGGCGGGTTACGACGCCCGCCCCTTGCACCGCCTAAACGCTCGCGCCACCCTGGGCGCTGACGTTGCCTAGAGGCTGTAGTACATGTCGTACTCTACGGGGTGCGTCGTCATCCGGAACCGGGTCACTTCCTCCATCTTGAGCGCGATGTAACCGTCGAGCATGTCGTTGGTGAATACGCCGCCGCGGATCAGGAATTCGCGGTCGCGGTCCAGGTGATCGAGCGCCTCGTCGAGCGACGCGCAGGGGTGCGGCACCTTCGCCGCTTCCTCGGGCTCCAGGTCGTAGAGGTTCTTGTCCATCGGGTCGCCGGGATGGATCTTGTTCTGTATGCCGTCCAGGCCCGCCATCATCATCGCCGAGAAAGCGAGATACGGATTCGCGGTCGGGTCCGGGAAGCGGACCTCGATGCGGCGGCCTTTCGGATTCGATACATACGGAATGCGGATCGCGGCCGAGCGGTTGCGTGCGGAGTACGCGAGGTTGATCGGCGCCTCGAAGCCCGGCACCAGCCGCTTGTATGAATTGGTACCCGGGTTGGTGATCGCGTTGAGCGCTTTCGCGTGCTTGATGACGCCGCCGATGTAATAGAGCGCCATCTCCGACAGGCCGGCGTAGCCGTCACCGGCGAACATGTTCTTGCCGTCCTTCCAAATCGATTGGTGGACGTGCATGCCCGAGCCATTGTCGCCGACGATCGGCTTCGGCATGAACGTCGCCGTCTTGCCGTACGCGTGCGCGGTATTGTGGACGCAGTACTTGAGGATCTGCAGCCAGTCTGCGCGCTTGACCAGCGTCTCGAACTTGGTGCCGATCTCGCACTGGCCCGCGTTGGCGACTTCGTGATGGTGGACCTCGACCTCGACGCCCATCTGCTCCATCGCCAGGCACATCGCCGAGCGGATGTCCTGCAGCTGGTCGACCGGCGGCACCGGAAAGTAGCCACCTTTGACGGAAGGGCGATGGCCCATGTTGCCGCCATCGAACTTGTCGGCGGACGACCACGCGGCCTCGCTCGAGAAGATTTTGCAGTAGCTGCCCGACATGTCGACTGACCACTCGACCGAATCGAAGATGAAGAATTCGGGTTCAGGGCCGAAGTAGGCTGTGTCGCCCAGTCCGGTGGACTTGAGATACGCCTCGGCGCGCTTGGCGAGCGAGCGCGGGTCGCGTTCGTAGCCCTTGCCGTCGGACGGCTCGACCACGTCGCACGTGATGAGCAGCGTCGTCTCGTCCATGAACGGGTCGATGTTGGCGGTGGCCGGGTCAGGCATCAGCAGCATGTCCGACGCCTGAATGCCCTTCCAGCCGGCGATCGACGAGCCGTCGAACGCGTGGCCGGCGTCGAACTTGTCGTTGGTGAATTGCTTGGCCGGCACGGTCACGTGCTGTTCCTTGCCGCGGGTGTCCGTGAAGCGGAGATCGACGAACTTGACCTCCTTGTCCTTGATCATTTTCAGCACGTCGGCAGG
>Ga0302323_100001409_pt1 | contig 19460 bp, 14 predicted proteins | sample Fen_T0_3_FD_201950 | JGI IMG/M metagenome (GOLD analysis project Ga0302323, IMG submission 201950) | Peat permafrost microbial communities from Stordalen Mire near Abisko, Sweden - Fen_T0_3 | ecosystem: Environmental > Terrestrial > Soil > Wetlands > Permafrost | place: Sweden: Abisko... | reverse complement strand
GGGATAGGAGCACGTAACCTTCTGCTTGATGTAGGTACCACACAGGGTGTCCGAGATCGCGATGGTCCCGTTGCGCTCCACGATTTGGAATTTGCCGTCGTGGCGCGGGAAGAGGCTGACGTTGGACGCACCGACCTGGCTCGAGGGTGAGCAAGCCGTCCACGGACCATCGAGAGAACTCGCCTTGTAGATGGTGAGGGGGACGATCTCGCCGACCACGACCGCGTAGGTACCGTCGGGCAGTTCGACCGCCGTGACGTTGTGCCCTTTGTGCGAGCCGCCGCTGGAATAGATGTAGTCCTGCCTCTTGTAAGGCCCGAGCACGCTTGTCTCGCTGATGGAGTGGAAGGCGTCAGAGCTTGTCCAGCGCTGGAATCCGACCGTGCCGGGTTCCCAGGTGCTATGGAACATGTGGTACTTGCCGTCCTTGGCCTTGATGATCTGGCCGTCCCAGTAGTACCAACCCGGGGCAACGGCTTTGCCCTTGGCGTCCTCGATGCCGTTACACAGATCGCGCGGCAAGACGCCCGGATCACCCCAGCTGGCATCGCTGAGCGGCGAGCAGGTGATGGGTGTCGGCTTTAGGTATTCGAGGAACGACTTGGGCGTCTGTGCGTGCGCGACGCCGCACAGTTCGATGGACCCGAGCAGCACGGCCGCAGCAATTCCGAGGCGCGCATGGATAGCGGGGGGGAGAGACCCTATGGGCGGTTCCTGCCCCGGTCTGGCGACAAAGAGTCGCGCAGACTGTGTTGTAGGCGATGAATTCGGACGGCGGGGTTCACGCATGACTTTGACCTCGTTCTTCAGACAGGACAGCTTGGTTCACTTCGAAACTTGCAGGGGCCAATAGACTGAGTAGCGCTGGTGGTGGACCTCGTACAGCGGCCGGAACGTGATGCCCGTGGCCGCTCCGGCGCTTTGCACCTTGTACGCCATCGGCGTGCCAGCAATCGGTGTAAGCCAGTCGGCTGGACTCGTGGAGCTGCTCGCAATCGTCGGAACACTGGCCGATGCAGTGTCGAGATATGCGTCCTTGTCGGCGAAGTCGTTCGGCATGTTGGCACTGCCGAGTTCGCCCGCAAGCAACACGGGACCGAAGAACACCGCGACCATCGATGACACATCCTGGGCATGCTCGAGGCGCAACGAGGCCGGAAGCGCGAGGGTGACCACGTCGCCAACCTTCCACTCACGACTGATAGCCAAATACCTGGAAGCGTCCGCGGACTGCGTCTGGGTCGTTCCGTTGACGGTCAACGTTGCTGAGCCAGAAACCCACGAGGGGATGCGCAAGTAGAACGTGGCTTGGGTCGCGTCGCCACCTTTCACGATCGTGATGCGAATTGGTTCGCCGGCAGCGGCGTTGCCTTCCTGTCGTAGCGTCAGACCTGTTGTATCCCAGGTCAGCTCATTCGGAACGTAGAGATTGATCCAAAGCGCGCCGCCACGTTGGAAATAGATACCCTCGTTGTAACGAGGCGTGTTCTCTATTCCAGTGCCGTTGTCACAGAACGTACCATTGACGTAGGTTCGGAAATTGCCGTAAAGCGGAGTGAAGTACACCACGCCTCCGGTGTCCGGCGCGACCGAAGCAAGGATATGGTTGTAAAGCGCTCGCTCGTAGTAGTCGGCGTACTCGGCGCGTGGGTTTCTCTGAAACAGGACCGAGGTCAGCTTGAGCATGTTGTGCGTGTTGCAGGTCTCGGCAGTCGTGGGTGGCAGGACCTTCTGGCCGTCGATCGACGTGCCGGCCTCCACACCTGGTTTGTCGAGCCATTCGTGGAATGAGTCGCCGCCGATGACCAAGGCATGCTTTCCGGTGAGCATCTTCCAGAAATTTTCGGATGCCTGAAGGCTGGCGGACTCGCCGCTGAGGTTCGCGGTATGCGCGATGCCGAGCGCTTGAGCGATGTGGCAGTTGCCATGAAGGCCGCTCAGGTTGTCCTGGCCCGCGGCGAGTGGTGTGATGAACCACGAGCGATTGAATATCTTCGCGGTCTCCAGGTACTTTTTCTGGCCAGTCACCTCCGAGAGCTCTGCGAGCACGTCGCTCATGGCGCCGAACTCGTTTTGTGGGTTGCCACTTCCGTCGGTGCGGAAGGTCTTCTCGATGGTTGCAGTGGACAGGGCGGCCAGGCGACCCTGAAAGTAATCGGCCATCTTGGTCACGACGTCGAGCGCTTGCTGGTTTCCAAGGTAGTGGTTGGCGTCGAGCAACCCGGCCATGGTCTTGTGGACGATGTAGTAGGGGACCACGATGCCGCCGTTGCTCGCCCCGGACTTGCCCTCGACCCAGTCGAACACGGCCGTCGAAAAGGGGGCCAAGTAGCCACTGCCGAGCGCCGTCTGACACTTGGCCAGCTCGGCGACCGCTGAATTGACCTTGGTCTTGAAAGACGTGTCGCCCGTGGCTGCGGCCATACGTGACGCGGCGGATAGGTAGTGCCCCAGCATGTGGCCCCGAAGAAAGCCGGTGTCCCAGCCCGTGTATCCGCCCGTCACGCCGTTAGCCTGAGGCACTTTTGCAAAGTTGCGGTACTCATAGAGCAGCTTGTCTGGGTCGAGGGAAGCCAGGGTTCCTTTTCGATGCAATTCCTGACGGTCGTAAAATGGGCTTCCCGAGAGCAGTCGCACGTGCGAGGCGTCGACCATCTGGACAGAACCCGCCGCCGACGTGCCCCCTGTCGCGACGGTGTCGCCGGAACCGGCCGCGCCTCCCTTGCCCGTAACGCCAGCAGTGTTTGCGGTTCCACCTGACGGCACGGTGCCGCCGGAACCGGCCGCGCCTCCTTTGCCGGCGGTGGCGCCTGACCCCACCGCCCCGCCGGAGGTTCCCGACTTGCCGCCGCTGGGTGAAATACCACCCTGGCCGTAGGTCCCACCCGCAATCGACGCACCGCCCATCGCCGGCGCGCCGCCGGTTCCGAGCCCGCCTCCGGACCCGGCCGTGGTGCTGCCCGCGCCACCGCTGCCGGAGCTTTCACCCGAGCTGACCGTTCCGGCGGTTGCTCCGGTGCCGTCGCTCGATCGCTGGCCGCCACTGGTCGTCGCACCACCGCTCTGCGTTGGGGTGCCGTGGTTTTGGGTCCCGCACGCCGTGAGAGTCAGAAAACCAGCCAAAATCACGGAGAGATCCCGACTGTTGAGAGGGATCCCATGGCGCTTGTAGGGCGGACGAAAGGTACTCGGGCAGCCACCTGGCGGAGCTGCTCCGCGCATGGACAAAGTCATCGTGTCTGCAGTGGCGGGAGCCTCGCTGTTCCGTTTAGCAAACCCGGTATGGGGCTGCGGCGGCCTGGCGCCCTAGCAGGTTGGTGTCAAACGGCTCCGCACCCTGACCTGGGGTGCTGAGGTCGAGCTTTCGGCACCCGTCGCGCTGGGGATAGTTCCTAGTTTCGTGGGCGACGACGCTGCGGACGGAGAACCAACATGATGGCGAGCAGCAGAAGTGCTGCACCCGCTGACCTGGAGTGGCCTCCGATGGCACAGCCCGACGAGCCGCCGTTGGTCCGAGGCGCCGTGCTTCCGCCGCCCGAGGTCCCAGCTTCTCCACTCGCTCCGCCACTGCCGTGTGTTCCTCCGGAGACGTCGCCGCCTTTGCCGGTGCTTCCGCCGCTGCCGACGCTTGACGTGGCTTCCACTCCGCCGCTGCCACCCGGGGTTCCACCCGCGGCTGTGCTTCCGCCAACCGCACCGCCGCCTCCAGCGCCGCCACCGGCCCCCGTCTTACCGCCGGTTGTTGGTGCGCCACCGCCTCCACTGCCCGCTGCGCCCCCACTGCCGGTGGCTCCTCCGGCCTGCGCGCCGTCCGTGCTCGACCTGCCACCCGTCCCACTGGCGTCACCGCTTCCCGGCGTCCCCGCGTCCCGGCCGCCTCCTGTTGCTCCGCCCGAGCCGATTGCACCACCGGCACCGCCGGCTCCCGTACCCCCGCCGGGGACCGCGCCGGGACAGGCTGCTGTTTCTGGATCCCCACTGCCGACCTTGTCGATGCCGAAATATGCAGCCAGGGTGGGGCCATCCAGCGACACCGCGTGCCCGGTGTTGGCCAAGACAAAAGTCTCGTAGACCGTGTAACAAGAATTCTTCCAGAACTGGTGCGTGGTCCCGCTCTTTGGGGTGTTTTGCTCGGTACCCGAAGGGGTCTCGCTCAAAGCCAGAAGGTTCGTCCACTCTTTGATGTCCTCGGCCACGTTCTTGTAGTTGAGCGTGGTGTCGCTCGCGCCATGCCAGTGCTGCAGGCGCGGACGATGTCCGGTGTAGCCAGGAAAATAGGAACGGACCAAGTCGCCCCACTGTGCTGCAGTCTTGACGACAGTGCCGCCCGCGCAGGTGCCACTCCACTGGCCGGTGCCGCTAGAAGGCTTTCCGGTGACATCGTTGTAGCCGTCGCCCCAGCAGCCACACGGAACCCCCATGATCGACACGCCCGCCATGAAGACGTCGGGATACACGCCGAGCAGGGCCTCGGTCATGATCCCCCCCGAGGAGTCGCCCGCCACGTAGACCCGGCCAGCGTCGCCGCTGTACTTGGAGAGGGCGTATTTCACCATCTGAACGACAGCCCCGGTGTCGCCGCCACCGCCGTGCTTGAGGGACCTGACCGATCCCGCATCCCAGCAGTTCTCGCCGGTAGCTTCTGGGTAGATGATGATGAAGCCGTTGGTGTCAGCTATCTTTTCCAGACTCGCCATCGAGCTATGACTGGAAGCCGCATCTCCCGAGCAATGGTGGCAGTACACAACGACGGAGGGCTTGCTGGCCACCGTGCTTGGCACGTAGGCGTACATGTTGACATACGTCGGCAGTCCCGTGGCGCTCTGCTGCCAGTCGCTCTGGGCCACTTTTGCGTACCCCGCCCATGCAGGATCCGCAGCGAGCAGTCCAACGAAGATCGATGCGATCGCGAGGGCGTGGATTCGAGGTGTATGCATGTCTGTGGTACCCCTGTAAGAGCAGGCGTGGCGGTCAGGAAAGTCAACCTATTTACTGCAGCGTCGAATACGACGCGACAGGGCCAGGTCAACGCTTCAGTTTAATGATTGCGTGGGGGCGGGCTTGTTGTCACGCCGGCTATCCCAGGGACCTATCCTGGGGCGTTGCGTGGAGGGTGAGGCCGCTGCTCGGCCGCGGAGCAGTCTGAGGTAATGCCGCGAGATTTGTGTGACGCCGATTGGAGTGCCCGGTCACTAACTAAGAGGCGTGGTCTCCCCTTCGCAGGCTTGGCGGCATAGGCTGTCAAATCGGCCGAAGGTCAGCCTTCGTCCGCCTGCTTCGTCCGCCTACTTCGGCCGCCTGCTTCGGCCTGCTTTCCAAAGGAGCGCTCATGAAATCGTCGCCCATTGACCGCGGAGTATCGTCGTTGATGTCGGTTCTTGGGTCCGCTGTGGCACTCCTGCTCGCGACGGGGTGCTCTAGTGGTGGAGGGGGCGTCACCCCGGGCGCTGGCGGCAGTGCTGCCGGTGGAGCCACCAGCAACGGCGGCTCCATCGCCAGTGGCGGAACCAGCGGCATAGCCGCCTCTGGGGGCTCGCCCGGCACGGGCGGAACCGCTGGAAAAGGTGGAACCACCAGCACCGGCGGTGTCACGCCCTCCGGCGGAGTAACCAGCGCTGGTGGCACCTCCGGCAGCGGAGGCGTCCCCGGCAGCGGCGGCGCCGCAAAAGGCGGCACCACCGGTAGCGGCGGAGTCACAGGCTCCGGTGGCAACGCCAGACGGGATGGTGGCGCCGCCAGTGACGGCGCCCCTGGCAGCGGCGGTTCCACGATGGACGGCGGAACAACAGCCGTCAACTGCTCGGCCACCATGCCGACCGACGGCAAGACGTACACCGGAACCAACATCAACGGCACAACCAACGGCCTCAACTATGGTATCTGGACGAATGGAAGCGGGGGAAGCATCACCGTCTTTCCCAGCGCGCATGCCTTTAGTACGTCGTGGAGCAATAGCCAGGACTTCCTGGCCCATCTCGGCCTGGATTTCAACAGCTCCAAGAGTTACACCGCGTACGGAACGATTACGGCAGAATTCGCCGAGACCAAGACGGGAACCGCCGGTGGCTTCTCGATGATCGGAATGTACGGATGGACGCACAGTCCATGTGTTGAATGGTACATCAACGAAGACTCGTGGAATGGTCTGGCACCGAGGGGCAGTGTCACAGCCGTGATTGATGGGGACACGTACTACTTGACCACCACCACGACGACCGGCACCGGCGGCGCCAATGCTTGCGAGTCCGGCCACTCAGGCGGCTGGACCCAGATGGTGAGTACTCGGAAGACCGCGCGTCAATGCGGGACCGTCACCGTCAGCGACCACTTCGCGGCGTGGACGAAGCAGGGCTGGAGCCTGGGCACCCTGTCGTCCGTTCATATCAATGTGGAAGTAGGCGGTGGCACCGGAAGCATCCAGTTCCCGGTGGCGAACGTCACAACGACCAGCAAATGAACCCGTGATGAAGTGGGCTTTGCCGCCTAAAACTGGGCGATGAACTTCCACGCCTCCGGGGCATCCCAGCTTGACGTTTGACCTGGATCCTTCGGCTCCCATCCGTGGGGGCCGTTGAAAACGCAGTACTCGGTGGGGTGGCCAGCGGAGCAGCCTTTGTAGATCGTGCACGTGTGCGGCTTGCCAGCGGCGGGGAAGGTTGTGGACGCGGTTTCTGCCGTGCATCCGTTGAGGGCGGCGAACTGGGCTTGCTTCATTTCGCCGGTCATGGGCGAGGTGGGGGACATCCCGTTGGCGTCCTCGCTTGCCTGCGACGCATAGTACGCAATCGGTTTCGTCAACGTCGTTGGGCAAGAACTGGTGAGATCTGCCCCCGAGAAGAACGCGACGGCGCGGAACACGTCTGCCCGCGTGCATGCGAGGGCCATGGCCATGCCGGCGCCAAAGCTAAATCCCGTTGCGAAGACGCGGGTCTTGTCGATGCACAGATCGCCCTCGAGTTGAGTGAGGATCGCATCCGTGAACGCAACGTCCGTGTTGCTCCAGGACCCGGCCCCGTTTGCGGCGTCGGGCGCAACGAAGATGGTGTTCTTGCTGTCCAAGGTTGCGAGCGTGAAGTAGTTCCTGCTGGCCACCTGAGTGGCCGATGCCCCGGACTCGGCGTAGGCGAGGACCAGCCGATAGGGCGTATTGCTGTCGTAGCTGTCGGGCACCTTCAGAATGTACTTTCGCGAGCCGTTGCTTTGAATGGTGAGGGTCCCGTTCTGAAGCGTCCGGGCTTTTCCGCATCCCGCGCTTTTCACCGCGTCTGTTCCCGTGGAGCCACCCGAACCTGCACCGCCCGTGCCGGCGGCGCCGCCGCCCTGGGTTCCACCGCTCGCGGTGGCGACCCCAGTGCTTCCGGTGCCCGTCGAGGTTCCGCCGGCTCCTGCCGAGCCCGACTGACCGCCGCCGGTGCCAGCGCTTGCCGTGCCGGTGCGTCCGCCTGAAGCACTCGCTCCACCGGTTCCGGACTGCGCGGTTCCACTGCTGGTGGTTGCTCCTCCCTTGCCGGACGTTCCCCCGGCACCCGCTCCGCCGGTTTCCGATGGTCCGCTGCCCGCCGTGGCCCCCCCTTGGCTCGGCGAGCCGCCGGCGCTTGTGCCTCCACTTGCCTTGCTACCAGCTTGTCCCGCAGCACCTCCAGAACCGACCGTTCCGCCGCCAGCGATGGTCCCCCCTCGGCTGGACGCGCCGCCGCTTCCTTGGGTGCCTCCGCTTGCCGAAGAAGTCGAACTGTCCGATGAACAGGCTATCCCGAGAACTGAGAGCGCGGCCAAGACCCAATAGACGGATTTGACGGGACAAACAGCACGAGCGGGGATCATCAATGCCTCCTTGCGAATCTACGTCGGAGCTGCGCGCCGACCCGAATCAGTTTGGACTTTTGCGCATGCAACGGCAATAGGCGTGCGCGAAACCTCATAACTTGCCATGACCGCAGGTGTCGCGTCCTTTGGCAGATCATCCCTTCCGCATCCACGTCGCACCTGAGACAATGCCGTCAACTATGCCCATCCCCGACCTCGACGCCATCCTTGCCGCACAACAGTCCTGGCGAGTCGCCGCGCGTGCGGGCGAACACGTGGCCCGGCCCGCGGTCGAGCGGACCTGCGCGACGATGTCTGAGGCTATCGACGTGCTCTCGGGCAATTTGGCCTTGCTCGGGTATCCCCAATTCGCAGGTCGCGTGCCGCCGAGCCAGGGCCTGGCCAGGCGCATCCGCAAGATCGAGCGTCGCTTGGGCGGGTACCTTCCGCCGGCGCTGAAGGTCTTCTGGCAAGTCGTGGGCGGGGTTTCCTTGGTCGATCTGAAAGGCTACGCCCACGTCCAGTTCTGGCAGTCGCACGGACTTGCCGGGCCGGAGATTTGCTGTGATGGCCTCTACATCGACGGGTGCGACGATGATTGGTTCGACTGCATGCTCGACGAGCTCGACGATCGGCGCCAGGGTTCCGCAGATGGCAATCCGGGCGAACCCTTCAAGTTGCCCATTGCGCCCGACGGTTTCCACAAGGACAACCTCGGCGGAGGCGAACCCTACGCTGTGGTAACCAGCGACGATTGGCTGGCGCCGCTGCGCAACTTTCGCTGGTCGGGCGTCAAGCGCCCGCACACCGCCCCTGCGAACAAATGTGACTTGGTCAGCTACCTGCGCACGGCTATCCTCGAATGCGCGGGCTTCCCGGGTCTGTTCGGCCAGGCTCAATTCGAGCCCATACGCCAACAACTGCTGGTTGACGTCCCCAGTTTCTAAGTGCGCCAGCCGCTCTGTTCAGAGCCTCCGCGACCTTGCTCGCAGGGTTTCGCGCTGCGGACACTGGCGCGATTGCCCTCAGCCGACCACCCTGGACTTCGCGGCCCAATGGCGCTCACGGGCCGAGCCGTTCCCTCAATTCCAGCAACGATTGCAGATGGTCCGGGCCCGGCTCGGTGGCGGTGCGCAGGATCTGAAGCGCTTGCAGGCCGGAGTCTCTGGCGCCGTGCAAGTCGGCCTCGGCGCTGTCGCCGATGTGGAGGATCCGATTGGCAGGTAGGCCGAGCCGCGCAGTAGCTTCGGCGAAGATGGCGGGGTGGGGCTTGGCGTGGCCGACCTCGAACGACACAACGATGGTCTCGAAGCGCGCGTCGAGCGCGAGGCACCGGAGTACGTCGCGCAGCCGTTCGTCCCAGTTCGAGATCACCGCCAACCGCAAGCCCTGCGCCGACAGCTGGTCGAGCGCCGGCAAGACGTCGTCGTAGATGCGCCACACGTCCGCTTGGGCGAAGCGCTGGTAGATCTCGCCGAAGAAGGTTCGGCTGGGCGGCGCATCGGCCAGACCGTCGAACACCTCGTCCACCACTTGCTGCCAGCCAGCGCGCGTCTCGGCGAGGTGAAGTCGCCCCGGCCACACTGCTTGGAAGCGCGCTTCCAGAAGTTCGGGCGTGGCACCCACGCAGCCGTGGCGGGCGGCGATCTCCGCGTACACGTGCCCGACGGAGGGCCAGGGAGTGATCAAGGTGTTACCGACGTCGAAGGTGACGGCGTCGACGTCGAGGAGGGGCGGCGATGATTGCTTCGTCATGGGTCCGTATGGTTTACAGCTTGCCACGATCCGCTCTCTGCAGGGGCGTCGAGCTCGCGTGCGCGTGGGGACTCGGACGTGCGCTACTCTGAACTGCTGGCACCTGAGCGCCACCGACTAGGCGCACGCGGGTTCGCAGCACGCGCGTGCCGAGGGACGGTAGACAAGAAGCAAATCGGCGTGCTCAGCGGGGTCGGCCAGTCCGGGGGTATCGATTGTCTATCGAGCACCCGAATTTCCTGTAACCTGATTCGCTGGGGGACGGCCGGTATCGAATCGACAGCCTGCTCGGTGAGGGTGGGATGGGCGCCGTCTATGCGACGACTGACCTGCGACTGGAGAAACCCGTTGCGGTGAAAGTGATGTCACGCGACTTGGCCGCCAATGCCGAAGCGCTGGCGCGATTTCACCGCGAGGCGAAAGTCACCAGCGCCTTGGGCCACCCACCCATCGTGCATGTCCTGAACTTCAGCACCACGCCCCAAGGCGAGCCCTTCCTCGTCATGGAGTTCCTCGATGGTGAAGATCTGGTCCGAAGCCTACGGCATCGAAGTCCGACACGTGGGCGCCGACGGCCGCAACATCGGCGGCCTGGTGTTCGTGTCGCCTCACAAGTACTTCTAAAGTCCATCCCGGGCAAAACCCGACGTTCACTGCCGCCGAGGCGAGCGTATCAAGCGAGCCCGGCGGCTTGAACGCTCTGCCCGGAGGCAGGCCATGCCTTGGCGCGAAACCATTGCACTTTCGTCGGGTTGGTCCGCACGTCACGCCGTGGCCGTTTCCGGCAGGGTTGCGGCTACCGCTTCGTGCTGGTCAGACTCGATGGGTGGCGGCAACAGTCGGTAGAGAACGGGGGTCACGATGCGTGCCAGCACGGTCGAGCTGACCAGTCCGCCCACCAGGACCACGGCCAGGGGCGAATACAGGGCCGAGCGTTCTAGGACCAGAGGAATGAGTCCGCCCAGCGCGGTCAGGGTGGTGAAGAGGACGGGGACGAAGCGCGCGGCGCCGGCCTGTTGTAGGGCGAGGTCCAAGGCGGCTCCGGCTGTGCGCAGCTGGTTTGTGTAGTCGACGAGCAGAATCGAATTCTTGATCTCGATGCCCATCAGGGCGATGAAGCCGATGCTGGCGGTAAAGGACAGGTTGTAGCCGGCCAGGTACAAGGCCACCAGACCACCGCCCGCTCCCAGCGGCATCACCGAAGCTACAATCAGCGTTCCGCGAAAGGTGCGAAACTCGAGCACCAGCACGGCCAGCAGTCCGAAAGCCGCGATGACGATGGCGATGCCCATGCCACCGAAGCTTTCGCGACGACTCTCGACCTCGCCCGCAACCACCATCCGCACGCCTGGCGGCAGCCGTGACGGAGCAAGGGTTCCCAGCACGGCCTGGGTTACGGCGTTGGTGTTGTACCCGCTCGCGATCTGCGCCGTCACCGTCACCGAACGCTCGCGGTCGACGTGGCGAATGGTTGTCGGCGAGGGCTCGAATTCCAGCTGCGCGACCTGGGCCAATGCAACGGCCTGGCCGCGATCATTGTTGACGTAAGTGTGGCCCAGGACCTCCAGGCTGGGTCGCGCGCCGCCCCCCACCCGCGACGCCTTTTTGTCCTGCAGGACTAGGCGAATCGGCCGCGCATCTTCAGCGTCGGCTTCGTGGTACGAACCCGCCACCACGCCGCCAATCACGAGGCGAACGGCGCGGTCGATGTCGGGCACCGTCACGCCCAGCAGGGCCGCGCGCTCACGATCGATGCGCAGGCGCAGGTCTGACCGGCGATCGGCGGCCGGATTGCGCACGTCCCGGGTGCCGGGCGTCTGTCGCAAGACCTGGTCCACCCGGGCCGCGACCCGGCCCAGCGCCTCCATGTCGCTGCCAAGCAAGCGCAGGGCGATGGGGGCGTCCACTGGAGGCCCGTTTTCGAACTCGTGCAGTTCGATGTGGGCCCCTGGGTATTGTCCCAGCGCCGCGCGAATCCGGTCGGCGGTCGCTTCCAGCTGCTGGGGCCGCATGGGGTGAAGTTCCGCCAACACATCGGCCACGTTCGCGTTGTCATTGCGTGGCCCCACGTTGTAGTAGACCATCGGGTGGCCTTTGCCTACCACGGTCGAGGTCATGCGCACCTCGGGAAAGCCTTTCAGCACCGATTCGACATAGCGGGAAACCGCGTCGGTCTGGGGCAAGCTGGTGCCATCCTCGGTTTCGATCTGCACCATGAACTGCGGCAGCCCGGCCTTGGGGAACAGTCCGAAGCCGATGCTCGGCACCAGCGCCAGGCTTGCGACAACCAAGGCCATCGCGGCGGCAAGGGTCGTCTTCGGCCAAGCCAGCGCTCGGGACAGCAGCGGCCGGTACACGACTTCGATACCCGCAGTCAGCCAGCGGAAGAAGCGGTTGCCCGCCTTGCCTTCCGCCTTGAGGAGCACACTTGCCAAAAAGGGAACGATGGTCAGCGACACGAGCAACGACGCAGCCACGCTGGCAATCACGGCCATGGGTAACGATCGAATGTACAGCCCTGCCGCGCCCGGCAGGGCCAGGATGGGCACGAAGGCCAGAATGAGCGCGATGGTGCAGCCCAACACGGACACGGTGATTTGCCGGGTGGCAGCCACGGCCGCCGCGCGCGGCGTAGCCCCTTCCCGAATGTGGCGAGCGACGTTCTCGACGACAACGATCGAATCGTCGACCAGCAGCCCCAGCGCGATCACGAACCCCACGATGCTCAACTGGTTGATTGAGTAGCCGAGCAGGTTCAGGATCGACAAGCCAACCGCCAGGGACAGGGGAATCGAAACCATCACGATCAGACTGGCGCGCGGGCCCAGCGGCAACAGGGTGATAAGCACCAGCGCGATAGCGAGTACGAAGTCGCGGGTGAACCCCGAAAGGCGATGCTCGACGTTCTTGGCTTGGTCGAAACCGATTTGCAGCTCGACGCCGCCGGGAAGACCGGCGCGAAAGTCCCGCACCTCGTTGGCGAGGCGCGGTCGCAAGTCGAATAGGTTGGCCCCGTCCCGCATGGCGACCCCGACCAGAACCGCCCGGTGCCCGTTGAATCGAGCAATGGCCTGGGCCTCGGCGTCCCCCAAGGCTACGCTGGCGACGTCGCGCGTGCGAATCGCGCCCGCTGGGGTCATCCGGAAGGCTGTCTGTCTGATCTCCTCTAGCGAGCTGTAGTCACCGCTTGTCTTGACGTTGAAGCGGCGGGCGCCAATCTCTACGCTGCCCGCCGGGATGTTCTGCGCATCGGCGCCGAGCGCGCGCAGCAGCTCGAAAGGCGAGGCGCCCAGCGCGACCATCCGGTCCACGTCGATACCGACGGTGACCTCTTGCGCGGGCAATCCCGCAAGCTCGACGTGCCCGACCCCCGGCACTCCCTCCAGCCGCTTCTTCAAGGCCGAGCCGATGGTCGACAGCTCGTGGTAGGGGGCGTCGTCGGCGATCAGAGCCAGCTCCAGGACGTTCACACCGGCCGTGTCGAACTGTTCGACATCCAGCCTCAGCAACTCGGCGGGCAAGGTGGAGCGCAAGGCAGTGATCTCACGCAACAACTCGTCGTGCTTGCGATTGGCGTCGCTGCCTTCTTGAAATTCGACCTGCATCACGGCCAGGCCGTCGCGCATCTGCGAGCGCACCCGCTTGATGTCGTCGAGATGATTGAGCCGCGATTCGACGGGATCGACGATCAGGCGCTCGACATCGGCAGGCGACACGCCGGGGATGACGGCGACAACGAGAAAGGTCGCCATGGGCAGGCTGGGATCCTCGGCTTTGGGGATGCTTCGCAGCGACGCAATGCCAAGCGCGATCAGGGCGCAGAACACGACCAGCGTGAATTGCCAGCGGCGCACTGAGAACGCCGCGGGATGGGTCATGGTCCCACCGCCTGCACAGCAGCGCCGTCGGCAAGCATGCCCGCACCCAGGGTCGCGACCTGTTGCACATCGGGCAAGGTCTCCTTGAGGGCGGCCAGGTCATCCTCGATGAAGAGGACGTGTACGGGGAATCGATGAGCAACGCCGTCGTGGACTGCGAGCACCGAGGCACCCTCACGGTCCCCGGGCACCAGCGCGCTGACCGGAACGATGGCCCCGACGGTCACCTTGCGATCGATGTCGATCTTCGCCGTCATGCCGCTTTTGTAGTCATGGGGTGGAGAATCGAGTTTGACCTCGACCTCGAAGCCGCCCGAACCCGGCGACGCCGTGGAGGCAATTTGCGACACCTTGGCCGGGAAGCTCTCGTCCCCCAGGGCGTCCAGACAGACACGGGCGCTGCGCCCGACCTCCAGACCCACCACGTCGCGATCCGCGAGGCTGGCACGGATGACGGCGCCGCGCCCCCTTCCGCTCAGGCGAAAGGCGGCCTGGCCCGGGGCGACGGTCTGCGCCGGCTCGATCAGGCGGACGTCGATGATCCCGTCCTCGGGAGCTATCAAGGTTCCGTGACGCAAGGCAAAGTCGGCCGAGCGCTGTTGGGCGGAGGATACGGCCTGGCCAGTCTCGGCAGCTTCAAGCAGCGCCTTGGCAACTGCGCCCGATTCCTCCAGGTGGCGAGCCCGGTCCAGATCGCGCCTGGATTGGTCGGCCGCCGCGCGCGCCCTGTCGGCGTCGGCTGCCATCTGGGTCTCGTCCAGACGGGCTAGCACTTGCCCCCGCCGAACCTTCGCGCTCACGTCGACGCCGACCCACGCAACCTCGCCACCCACGAGAAATCCGAGATCGATCTGACTTTTGGCGCGGATCTGGCCGGTCGCGTGGATCGGATGCGACAGGGCGTGCCGCTCGACGGAAGCCAGCCGCACGGGAATCGCCTGCGGGGACCCGCTTGGCTTGACCGCAGGGTCACTCTGTATGCGCGATGAGCGCTCGGAGGCTTGCGAACTGGCAAGGAGAGGCCGCATGGAAAGGCAGACGGAAAGGCCGATGATGCCTACGATTGCAAACGCGCCTACAACCACGAAGAGTCGTTTCACGGTTCCTCCTAGACAGTGTCACCTGACAGTGTCTATGGTATGATTTAGACAGTGTCAAGTCGAAATCCGGGCTATACGGATGGCCTCGTGACGAAGCCCCCAGCCAAAGCGAACAAGGACAATCTGCGCGATCGTGTGCTGCGCGCGAGTGTCGACCTGATCGACGAGCAGGGGTTGGCCGCGCTGTCCATGCGCGAAGTGGCCCGGCGCGCGGGGGTCAGCCATCAGGCCCCGTATCACTATTTCGCCGACCGCGAGGCCATTTTAGCCGGCGTCGCAGAACGCGGCTTCGATTTGCTAAACCAGGGCCTGTCCGCGGCCCAGCAAGAGGCCACACAAGCAGCACACAGGATCGAGCTTTCGGCCATCGCCTACCTCACCTTCGCGGCCGAGAATCCGTCCTACTTCCGCATCATGTTCCGTCCCGAACTGGTCACGCTGTCCAAACACCGGGCTCTGGATTGCTCGGCGAACAAGGCGTTCGCCCACGTGCCCGACATGGTTGCGGCGTGCATCGAGGCCGGACTGCCCAAAGACGTCGGTGCGGAGTCCCTGACCGCCTTCCTGTGGTCCATGGTGCACGGTCAGGCATGCTTGATTGTCGATGGTCTGATGGTGAAATTGTTCCCTTCATTTGCACAGGATCGAGACAAGGCTATCGCCGACTTCGCGCGCACGGCACGTCGGCTGGTGGAATCCACCATTGCGCAAGCGCGAAGGAGATCACGCAAGAAGTAGCAGGGAACAGGCCAAGTGCGGCCCGGGCATCGGGGCGACGGGTCGAGGGCGACTCCAACGCCGGAGCTTGGAATTAGCACTGCCCGCAGGCGACGATCCTGCGCTGAAACATGGCCCGCTCGTTGTCCGTGCGGGCGCAGTCGAGGCCCCGGAGCAGCCAGGACTGAGCCGAAGCACCTCGCTTGCGCGGGAGCTAGGTCGCCGAGGGCAGCCCAGTAGAACGGGTATCCTTCCAGGCGCTCCCTGCCTTCGAGCACCAGGAGCTCAGCGATGCCTTGCTTCGGCCCATGCAGGCGAGATCGTGCGCCGCTGGCAGAGGCTGCGAGGTGCTTGACTCCGATCGCCACGAGCTCTGGATCCCAGGTGCTGCGGTCCTGTTCACCGAGCGGCACCAGGACCCCGTCAGAGCATGCTCGTCGCTCGTGGTCATCAGCCCGGCCGCGCCATCGGCATGATCGGCCGCACTTCCACGGACCCATCATAGAGGAAGATGGGGCAGTCGCGGGCCAGCGCCACCGCGGCATCGAGGGAGTCTGCCTGGACGAAGAGGACGCCCGTTACCAGGTCCTTCGCCTCGGCAAACGGACCGTCCACCACGGCCTTGCCGGTGCCCCGAACCGTTCTGCCCTCGAGCTCCAGCGGCTCGCCGCCTGGAAGTATGTGACCCCGCCCTGGCCGATCGGGGTGTCCTCACGACGGCAGAAGATACGCTCGCGAGTGTGTGATCTCGACGCCCAACCGACAGCCAGCCTCGACACCGCGGAGGAGGCTCGATCGGCGCGGAAACTGGGCAACGATGGGCTGGCCGCCGTGCAAGGTCGCTTCGATGCGAACGCGATCGCCGATAGGCAGGACGCGATCAGCGGTTGCCATTCCTTGATCCTCCACGCGAAATAGCTTGATGTCGTAAGGTCGAATCACCAGCCGAACGGCCGCTTTGTCGGGATGGTGGTGGACCGGCACTTCAAGGGGGCCGACGGTAACGCGCCCATCCCGCACCACGGTGTCGTAGACATTCACCTCGCCCACGAAACGGGCAACGAATTCGGTCGCCGGCTCGTCGAGGATTTCAAGGGGTGGGCCCTGCTGCTCAAGGCGCCCCTTGTTGATGATCACCACGCGATCGGCAACGCTGAACGCTTCTTCCTGATCGTGGGTAACGAACAACGTGGTGGCATGGAGCTCGTCATGAAGACGTCGCAGCCAACGGCGCAGTTCCTCCCGCACCTTGGCGTCGACGGCACCGAACGGCTCATCCAGCAGCAGCACTCGCGGCTGTGGCGCAAGCGCCCGTGCCAGCGCGACGCGCTGGCGTTGCCCGCCCGAGAGCTGGTGGGGGAATCGGCCATCGAGGCCCTTGAGTCCCACGAGTCCAAGCAACTCCTCTACACGCCGTCGCTGCTCGGGGCGTTCCACGCCCTGCACTTTGAGACCGAAGGCAATGTTCTCGCCCACGGTCATGTGCTTGAACAGGGCGTAGTGCTGGAAGACGAAGCCGACTTGGCGTGCGCGCGCATGCAGGTGATCCACCCTCTCGCCGCCCAGCTCGACGGTACCCCCGTCGGAGTCTTCGAGGCCGGCGATGATGCGCAAGATGGTGCTCTTGCCGCCCCCTGAGGGGCCAAGCAGGGCGACGAGCTCCCCGTCGGCGATCTCGAAACTCACATTGTCGACCGCCGCAAAATCGCCGAAACGCTTGGTCAGTTTGTCGATACGGATAGCCATTTCACTCTTCCTTGCGCGGGGCCTTGAGCCATTCAAGAAGTCCCAAAACCGCCATGCTCACGAGTGCGAGCACGAGGGCCATGCCGAAGGCGGCGCCCTCCTTCCGTTCCTCGGTCGCGGCGTAGATAAACGTTGTTGCGGTCTGGGTCTTTCCGGAGATGGCGCCACCCAGGATCAGGACCGCGCCGAACTCACCCAGAGCGCGCGCCAAGGTCAGGGTCACACCGCAGGCCAATCCATGCTTGATGTTGGGCAGGGTCACATTCCAGAAGGTCTGCCAGGCCGATGCTCCGAGGGTCACCGCCGCTTCCTCGTCGGTGGTCCCGACCTCAACCAAAACCCCCGCGACCTCGCGTAGGGTGAAGGGCAACGTGACAAAGAGGGTGGCGATGACCAGTCCCGGGAAGGCAAAGGTGACTTTCCAGCCGACGGTCTCTAGCGGCCATTCGAGCCAGCCAGCGCGGCCGAAGATCAAAAGGAAGGCCAGGCCGGTCATGACTGGCGAAACGGTGAGTGGCAAATCCACCAGGGTGTCGAGGAGGCGTCGCCCCCAGAAGCGCTGTCGGACCAGGACAAGCGCGGCGACGATTCCGAAGAGGCCGTTGATGACGACAGCGATGGTGGCAAGGATCGCGGTGAGGGCCATGGCGTGGACTGCATCAGGTCTGGCCAGTTCACCAAGCACCGTTCCCACGCCCGCATCGACCACACGAATCACAATCGCCCCGATGGGGACCAGCACCAGAGCTGCCAAATAGCCAATCACCGATACAAAAAGGAGGAGACGCCAAGGAATGCGCATGTCGAAGGGCCCTTCTAGGTCCGGCGGTGCGCTGCCAGGAACTGTTGCAGACCGCGCACCGCTAGCAGCAAGGTGGCGGCAAGTGCTAGCAGAACCAGCGATACGGCGGCGGCTGTTTCCGCCGCGCCGCTTTCAACTTCACCGAAGATGTAAACAGGGCTGGTCAATGTGCGCAGCGGAATATTGCCCGACACGACGACAATGGAGCCGAACTCGGCAAGCGCGCGGGCGAAACTTTGCAGGGTCCCGGTTACAATTGCCGGGAGAAGGGGGGGCAGAAGAATCTGGAAGAAGATCCGGATGTCCCCGGCGCCCAGCGTTCGCGCGGCTTCCTCTTCCGCTGGATCGAGCTCGCGCATGACTGGCTCCACGGCTCGCACGACCATGGGCAAGTTGATGAATAGCAGGGCCAGGACGATCCCCGGCGTGGCGAAAACGATGTCGAAGCCGTGCTCGGCGAAGAAGCCGCCGAGCTTCGATTGGGGTCCAAGGAGGACGACAATCATCATGCCCGCCACCAGCGTCGGAATAGCAAGCGGCAAGTCGACCAGGGAAGAAAGAAATCGTCGGCCCCAGAACGTGTGGCGCACCAGCAACCACGCCGTGAAGGTGCCCATCACCGCATTGACGGCGGACATGACCCCCGCCGTCCACAGGGTGAGCCACAAGGCCGATCGCGCGGTGGGGGCCATCACCGCGCGAAAGATTCCGGCGGGGCCAACGCCCACACCTTTGACTACGAGTGCAACCAAGGGCAGAACGACCAGAAGCCCGACATAGAACGCCACTGCCGCTCGCAGGACCTGCCCCCCCGATCCGTGGCGAACAGCACGCCTGACGTTGTTCATTTTCTATTGCCGGCCGCCGCGGTCGCCTTGTCATAGGCGGCGTCAGGACCGAACACCGCTTTGTCGACGCCTTCCCATCCTCCGAGGTCGGCGATAGAGAATAGGTCGACCACCGTGGGAAACTGTCCGGCGACCGCCTTCTCGACCTCTGGATCGACCGGCCGATAGCCGAAAGTCGCAAAAGCTTCCTGGGCGGGCTTGCTGGTGAGGTAGGCGACGAATGCCTGCGCCACGTTCGAGCTTTGGTGGCGTGCCGCGTACTTGTCGACCACTGCTACTGGGTTCTCGATGAGGATGGTCGAGGAGGGCACGACGTAGTCGTAGGCTTTGCCTGATTTCTTGGCGACCAGGATCTCGTTCTCGTAGGTGATGATCGCGTCGCCCACACCACGCTCGAACTGCAGCAGCGACTCGCGCGCGCCGGCGTCCATGTTCTTGACATTGCGCAGGATGGCGCCGAGCAGCTTGGTCGCCGCCTCGGGATCGTTGGCCTTCGCACCCGTCTTGCCGCGCATGGCGGCGCCCCAGACCGCGGCGATGTTCCAGCGTGCGCCGCCACTGGTGCGCACGTTCGGCGTGAGCACAGTCAGCCCGGGACGCGCCAGATCATCCCAGTCCTTGATGTTCTTGGGATTGCCCTCGCGCACGCCGATCACGACGATCGAGCGCGTCACGACGCCCTCGTGACCACCCTGCTTCTTCCAGTCGTGCTTGATCAGACCGGCCTTGCGGATCACCTCCAGATCCGGCTCGAGCGACAGCGCTGCGACGTCGGCCTCGAAGCCGCCCGCGATGGCGCGGGCCTGCG
>Ga0302323_100001407_pt1 | contig 19490 bp, 17 predicted proteins | sample Fen_T0_3_FD_201950 | JGI IMG/M metagenome (GOLD analysis project Ga0302323, IMG submission 201950) | Peat permafrost microbial communities from Stordalen Mire near Abisko, Sweden - Fen_T0_3 | ecosystem: Environmental > Terrestrial > Soil > Wetlands > Permafrost | place: Sweden: Abisko... | reverse complement strand
TCTGTCCGCTTGCAGACGCGCGACGTGGACGTCCACCTAACCCTCGACGGCCAGCGCGGTCTGGCGCTTTGTCCAGACGACACCGTGACCATCACACGCAGCCCGCGGCGGTTGCGGCTGGCGCTCTCCCCTGCTCGCGACTACTACGACGTCCTGCGCACGAAGTTGCGCTGGGGCGAAGCGCGAGCGCGCCAGCGATGACCGGCTGTGCGCTCAGCTCTTCTTGACCGCAACCGATCCGTTGACCGTGCTGATCTCAAAACGGCCACCACCCTCGCCGAGCTGTCCTCTCAGATGCTTTGTGCCGAAGTGGCCTTGAACAGCCAGCGGCAGGTCAGTGGAGATACCGCCGTTGACCGTGTCGGCTTGGAACGAGCCGCTCGCGTCGGCCGGCAGGCGCACTGTCACGGAACCGTTCGTCGTCGCAAAACGGTGCAAGCCCTGCCGCGGGACGGCGCTATAGGCCACGTTGACAGAGCCATTGACGCTGTGTGCCGCGACCTCGCCTGCCGCGTCCTCGACGCGCACGCTGCCGTTGACCGAGCGCACCCGAACAGCCCCGGCCACGCCGCTCACGTGGACGCTGCCGTTGGTGCTTTCGACGTCGACCCGCACGCTCGCGGGCAGCGTTATACGGTAGTTGACCCTGCCGCTGGATCCGAAGAGCCCCCACGGCGTGTGTGGCGCGCGCGTGAGCACCTCGACGCGGTTGCCCTGCGCCACGATCGCGACCTCGAGCTCGTTGAGTACCTGTTCGCTGGGGGCCATCTTCTCGGCCTCGATGCGCACCTGGCGCTCGCTGCCGGCGCGAATCTCGACTCGGCCGTTCGTGTTCTTTAGCTGAAACGTCCCGGTCGGCTCGATGGCACGTGTCTCGACTTGCGTCTGCCGAGCGGTCAATGCGGCATCGCCGATGCCGCACCCCGACAGCCAGGTCGCCAACAGGATGGTCCCAGCCAGAAGACTGCGCTGTTGCATGTCAGGCCTCCTTCCTTCTACTTGTTATAACGATTGCGACGGCCCGGGTGTTCCCTCAGCGGCCCGACAGCCCGCCAGCGGTGCTGTGAGCCCGCGCAGGACGTCGCTCGCCGCCACGCTGTTTGGCCGTGGCCCGGCCACGCGCTAGACTTGCCGCCCGTGAGCAGCAGCCGACCAGCTGGCTGCACGCGCGACGGCCAGAGACGCCGAACAGACGCGCTTCCTGAGGAGATACGATGTCGCAGGCTGCCGGGCTCGACCTTTCCGTGATCGTGCCCTGCTACAACGAGGAGGCCAATCTCGATGAGCTGGTGACGCGCTTCGTCACCACCTTCGATCTGTTCCGCATCCGTGCCGAGATCATCCTGGTCGACGACTGCAGCCGGGACGCTACACGGCGCGTGATCGAGGAGCTAGAACGTCGCCACGCGGATACAGTCGTGGGCGTGTTCCACGAGCAGAACCAGGGCATCTCCGGCGGCTGGCGCAGCGGGTTGGCCAAGTCACGCGCACCGCTGGTGGCCATCACCGACGCTGACCTGCAGTACGCGCCCGAGGATCTGCCACGCCTCTACCAGATCCTGAAGCGCGAAGGCGCCGACGTCGTGCAGGGTTGGCGTATCGCGAAGACGTTCAAAGGCTGGTACCGCTACGCCCTGAGCCTGGCCTTCAGCTTCATGCTGAACCGCCTCTTCGGCATGAATCTGCGCGACATCAAGAGCGGCTTTCTCTGCACCAGGCGCGAGATCTTCGGCGAGATGCTTGAGACGCGCTACCGCTACCGTTACCTCCAGCACTTCATCGTGGTCAATGCCGCGAGCAAGGGCTTTAGCGTGCGTCAGGAACCCGTGCTCTTCTGGGACCGCCACGCCGGCGAGTCGTTCATTCACTCTCCGTTTGCCTTTGGTGCGCGTTCTTTGACCGACTTGCCGCACGCCTTTTGGGAGTTCCGCGTGCTGAACCGCCGCGAGCGAGCCAAGCGATGTGCGGCATAGCTGGCGTGTACGGGCCCGGGGACATCCGGGCCATGACGCGGCTCCTGACTCATCGCGGGCCGGACGACGAGGGCTTCTACGAGTCTGCTCCGATCCGACTCGGTGTGCGGCGACTCTCGATCATCGACGTGGCTGGCGGGCATCAGCCGCTGGCGTGCGACGGCGGCTCGCACTGGATCGTGTACAACGGCGAGCTCTTTAACTACCTCGAGCTGCGGCAAGAGCTGGTCGGCCTGGGCCACCGCTTTCACACGCAGAGCGACACGGAAGTGGCTGTCACGGCCTGGCGCGAGTGGGGGCCGGCCTGCCTCGAGCGTTTCATCGGCATGTTCGCCTTTGCCATCTGGGACGGCCACACGCTGAGCATCGCGCGCGACCGCCTGGGAGAAAAGCCGCTGTTCTGGACGCGCGACGCTGGCCGCTTTCTCTTTGCATCTGAGATCAAGGCCCTCTTGGTCGAGGTGGCTGCCGTCGCGCAAGTGGACGATCGCTTCGCGGTGCTCGAGTCGCCCATCGAGCCGGACACGCTGTTCAAGGGCATCTTCTCGCTGCCGCCGGGCCACTATCTGACCTTTGACGGCAGCGACGTGCGCGTCACGCGCTACTGGTCGATCCCCGAGGGTCCGGTCGACCCGCGGCCGCTGCCAGAGCTGGCCGAGGAGCTGCGCGCGCTGCTGCAAGACGCCGTACGCCTGCGCCTGCGCAGCGATGTGCCACTCGGGCTGTTCCTTTCGGGCGGGCTCGATTCTTCCCTGTTGGCGATGCTCGCCGGCCCGCAGAAGGTCTTCACCTGCCATCTGCCCTACGGCGCCGCATACGACGAGGATCGGCACGCGCGCACGGTCGCTGCTGCGGCTGGCGCTGACCAGCATTTCGTGACGGTCACACCAGAGAGCTTCAGGCGCGATTTCCCCAAGATCGTCTGGCACCTCGAACAACCGATCGCGACCGCGTCGAGCGCGGCCGAGTTTGCCTTGGCACGCTGTGCGCGCGAGCACGTCAAGGTCGCCATCGGCGGCCAGGGAGCGGACGAGGCCTTTGGCGGTTACGTGCGCTACGTGCTTCTCAACGAGGAGCGGAGGCTCGGCGCAGCACCACTGCTGAAGGAATATCAGCCGCTGGCGCGCGTGCTCTGGGGCAACGGCGCGTTCGGCCCGCCGCACGAGCGCTACTTCCGCTTGCTGGAACGCGGCAGCGGCTCGCCCTCCGTGCTCGAGAAGGTGCGCCAGCTGTTCGACCGGCAGGGCTCGCTCGTCGACCGCATGGGCGCGACCGACTTCGCGCTGACGTTCCCGTCTCTGATCACGATGAACGACCGCGCGGCAGCGGCCTACGGCGTCGAGAACCGCACGCCGTTCCTCGATCATCGCGTGGTCGAGTTTGCGTTCCGTTTGCCGGCTGAGGCCAAGATCGACGGGTTCGTCACCAAGCGCTTGCTGCGCCTGGTCGCTCGCGGCGTGGTCCCTGACTCGATCGTGGACCGGCCAGACAAGATGGGCCTGGGCGTTCCAGTCGGCCGTTGGCTGGCAGGAGAGCTGAAGCTCTGGGCCAACGAACTGGCGACCTCGCTCGATCGCCGCGGCGTGACGATCCGCCCAGTGGCCGAACGCGGCGCATTCGACCGCACGCTCTTCACCAAGGTCAGCCTCGAGCTCTGGTTCCGCACGTTCATCGACGGAAACGGCCTGGCTCCGCTGTCCGACTGACGGCCAGTCCCCGACCGGCCGTTCTTCACACCCGCCGACGCGCAGCCTTCACCCGCCGCCCGACCGGCCCGGTCGCATGTCGATCACGATGCACGTCGCACGTGCGCGGTCGCGTTTCCTGTCGGTGATCGTGATCGTCGGCGTGATCGACCTGTGTCTGGCGCATTCCCATGCCGATCACGATGGACGTCCCACGATCACGCGCGACTACGGTCTGGGCTGTAGGGGCGACGCGCTGCGTCGCCCGGCGGTTGACAGGCCGGTCAGATCCCGATCCAGAAGTAGCAGGTAGCCGCAGGGCGGAACTTTACCCCTTGCGCCTACTCTCTCTCACGACCCGGGCAAACGAACGGCGCGTTCGCCTTAGGAACTTGAGGTGCCAAAACGGTACTTCAAGTTCTGGAGCTGCTCTATTCACCGGCAATGAGACAGCGCGCCAGGCTCGGGCTCGCATCAAGATTGCGTCGCAGCTCTGAGAACGGCGGGCCGTTACCTTGTCTCCGGCGGTGGGCTCCGTCTCAGTGACGCCGCTAGCGCGGCGCGCGGCCGTGGCATCCGTATTGCAGCGACAATACGCAAGGGAGTCGGAGCTATGACAAAGGTAGCAAGGCCCCAAGGCAGACGTCGCCGGCTCTTTCCGTTGGCGCTTGCGCTTTCTGCGTTGGTGCTGACGGCGGCCTGCGATTACGCGACGCGACCGAACCGCGTGCCAACACCCACGCCCACGCCCACGCCTACACCCACGCCGTCCGAGACGTCGGAACGCGCTCACCTAGTGAAGGTCGAGCTCCGCACGACCGCGGGCGGGCTCGTGCCCCCTGACCCGGCCTGGGCGGACAATACGACGTACTCCTGCCCGACGCTCGAATGCTCGATCTGGGTCTATGTAACCAGCCCAGGCGTGCCGAGTCGTGTGATCACTGTGGACACGCCGAGCATGTACCTGCTGCCGCCGCACGCGTCTCTGACGCGCGAGAATCAGATCCAGGTCGGCCAGGCCATCAAGGTCCACACGGCCGCGCTCGATGCTAGCAAGCTCCAGACGGCCAGCGGGGTGTATCCGTTCGGTGTGAACATGTCCGAGACGAGTGACGCCTGGGGCACCCATACGGAGACCGCGATCGTGAGGATCGATCTTCACTAGCGCCGCGATTCGCCGGCGGAAGCGCCCTTCGGAACAAAGTGGGCGCGGGAACGCCGGTCGCTCGTCTACTCCTAGCTGTGTGCGCTCGTCGCCCCCGCCATCTCCCGATAGCGACACAACGCGTCCGCGCGTCTCATCTGGCCGGGCGTGCGGCACTCCGGCGCGGAGAGCCGCGGGCTGGCCACGAGGATCGCCAGGCACTTGGCCCGCGACCGGGCCATGGAATAGTTTGGGCACACCGAGAACCGCCAGGGGCGGATGTCGAAGGTCCTGAAGCCCGTGCAAGGGCCGTGTCCGTGTTGGGACTTGCGAGACTCTCAGTCGAGAGTTAGACTGTCCCTAGCAGGAGGGCGCGATGCCAACCAGGGGACTTGCTCGCAGTGAGGCACGGCGTAGCAGCAAGAGGCTTCCGCACGTCAAGAGGACCTCCGGCCAGTTCGTGGACTTGGTGCGCACGGAAGTGCCCCTGCGCGAGAAGATCGACGCGATTCGGCGCGGTGTCCCTGCCGGGCAGATCGACAGCATGGTCGAGTACCTCGAAGTGCCGAAGAGCGACCTGTTCCAGGTCTTGGCCGTGCCGGGGAGCACCGGGCACGCGCTCATCAAGAACAAGCGTCGCCTCGACCGCGGTTCCTCGGAAGGCGTCGTACGCGTGGCCGAGGTCGTACGAGCAGCGGAGCAGACCTTCGGTGGCCACGAGGCCGCCGCGCGATGGCTGAAGAGCAAGAACCTCGCCTTGGGTGGCGCCACGCCGTTGTCGATGCTGGACACGGGCCTGGGCGCCGTTGAGGTGCGCAGGATTCTCTCCTCGATCGACTTCGGTGGCGTGTTCTAGTGGCTGGAGCTCCGGTCTGGCGCATCGCGCGCCACGCGCACGCGCTCGACAGGCGGGGCGCTGGCGCACGCGCCGACGGTGGCCGCTGGAACCAAGCTGGAACGCCGGTCATCTATGCGGGCACCACGATTGCCATCGCCGCCCTTGAGAAATACGTCCACGCTGCCGGCTCCATGCCGGCCGACCTCGTCCTGGTGCGGATCGAGTTGCCCACAGCATGCTCCACCGAGAAGCCGAAGCTCGCCGACCTTCCGAGAGACTGGGATTCCGTGCCTCCAGCGGCCAGTAGCATGACCTTCGGAACCAGGTGGGCGCGGGAACACCGGTCGCTCGTCTTGTACGTGCCGTCGGCGCTGATACGGGAGGAGATGAACGCGGTCCTCAACCCCGACCACCCGGAGTTCCGCGGCGTGAAGATGACGGTCCAGCGGCCCTTTCGCTACGACGCGCGCATGTACTCCTAGCTGTCTGCGCTCTTCGCCCCTGCCATCTCCCGATAGCGGCACAGCGCGTTGGCGAGCTTCATCTGGCGGGGCGTGCGGCACTCGGGCTCGAAGAGGCGCGGGCTGGCCACGAGAATGGCCAGGCACTTCGCCCTCGAAGTGGCGACGTTTAGGCGATTGAGGCTGTACAGGAACTCCATACCGCGCGGCGCGTCTTCGGGCCGCGATGTGGCCATGGAATAGATGACCACTGGCGCCTGCTGGCCCTGGAACTTGTCCACAGTGCCGACGCGCGCGCTCGTGGCTGCCAGGCGCTCGGCCAGGCGCACGACCTGGGCGTTGTAGGGCGCTACGACCAGCACGTCCGCGCCGGTCATCTGACGCTTGACGCCTTCCTCATCGACCCAGCGCACGCCAGCTGCCGTGAGGCGCTCCACTATGCGAGCGATCGCCTCGACCTCTTCCATTGACGAGTTGCGGTTGCCGCTGTGCGCCACCTCGACCACGCGCAGGCCACTGCCATCGAGCTCGCCTGCACCGACGCCGATGATGCGCTGATGCTGCAGGCCTGGCTTTGACGTCAGCTTGCGCTCGTAGAACAGCTCTGAGGTGAAGGCGCAAAGGCTCGGCGCCAGGCGCCACGTGACTGGAAGAAAGATGCCACGATCCTCCGGAATGGTCTGGTGATCGCCCAGGAGGTGCGCCAGCGCTGACACGTTCACTCCCTCGGGATGGCTCCCCTTCTGCGGTTGGTCGAGCTGCTGTGGATCGCCGAGCAGCACGATGCTCTTGGCCGCTGCGGAGACAGCGACGACGTTCGCCAGCGACATCTGGCCAGCCTCGTCTACGAACAGCACGTCCACGGCGTTCGCGAATTCCTCGCGCGCCCAGAGCCACGCCGTGCCACCGAGGGCATCGGCTTGACCCGATCGAAGCGCGGCCAGCGCAGCTTCGTTGTTCTTGAGAGCGGTGATTGGCGTCTCATTGTCGGCAGTGTCGTCCTCGTCGGCCTTGTGGGCCAGGCGCAGGTCGATGCCCTTCTCCCTGGCCGCCTTACCAACCGCCTCGAGCAGATTCTGGATGACCTTGTGGCTCGTCGCTGTCACGCCGACCTTCTTGCCCTGCGCGACCAGCGCGCAGATCATCTCGCCGCCGCTGAACGTCTTGCCTGATCCAGGCGGGCCCTGGATCGCGAGCACAGTCGCATCGAGGTCTTTGACCACGCGCACCGCGAAGGCGACCGCGTCTTCCGCCGGTCGCCGCGCAAAAGTCCGGGAGCAGAGCCGCGGCGTCTCTGCCAGCAAGAGATGGCCCGCCACCGGATTCGCCCGTGCCTTGTCCGAGCTCACGGTACCTGCGCTGGCCACGTTCTCGCCGAATCTATAGATCGCTTCTTCAAGCACATCGGTGCCCACATGCCTGTGCGCGAATGCCGCTGTCGGATGCCGCTCCGCTTGCGACGGCCCCTTCTTCACGTCGAGGGTGAACGCCATCCGGTCTACACGCACAACAACTCCGAACTTCGTCTCGTCCGTTAGCGTGAGCTGATCTTTCTCCCGAATCTCCATCTCCTGTGCGGGATAGCAATACCGGTCGACGACAGCACCTGTCGGCTTTCCGGTCCGCTTGTTGGCAACGATCTCCACGCGCTCCACGTGTTCCAGTCCAGCCACGGCCTGGGGCTCATCGAACAGGTCTTCCTCGGGCAGATCCCGGAGCCGGTAGTACTCCCACCAGCCTGCTTTGTCTTCGCGTCTGTGCCAGTCCAGGAGAAAGGCCAGGAGCCAGCGCGCCTGCTGCTCTGCACTCCGATCGGCCCGCACCTCGGGAACGCCGTTCAGCAGCCGGACGCGGAGCGCTGCCACGCGCTGGCCGCGCTCGTCGACCTTCTCGGACGGCTGGCCTTGCTCAAGTGCCGGCCGCGGCACAGGCGTGCCCGACGCTTCGAGCCCACTCCTCAGGCTCTCCAGCCAATTGCGAAGGAAGAAGGCGGACACGCAATCGTCCTTGTTGTAGCCCTCGATGACGTTGCGGACTTCCTCTGTCACGGCGTCGGCGCAGTTGAGCTCCAGCGCCTGCTGCATCGCCAGCAGGCTGCGGCTGGCGCGAGTGAGCGGCACGGAGCGCTCGAATCCGTAGAGCACTTCTAGATTCTTGATGGAGTAGCGCTCGATGCCGGCGCGCACGCCCTGGCGCACGACGGTGTAGAGGTCGACAAAGCGGCCGGCTCTGAGCAGCTTGTCGAGCGCACTCTCGCGGGCCGCGTACCGACCCATCAGCCGCTTGAGCGCCGAGGGCTCGTAAGGCGCGTAGTGGTACACGTGCATGCCCTCATCCGCCTGCCAAGACTGGCCGATCAAGTCCATGACTGACTCGAAGGCCAGGCGTTCCTCGTGATCGTCCAGGGCCCAGAAGGCGCGGTACGCGGGCACGCCGGCCGTGTCGAGGGTCACGATGCCGAACAGGTACTCGCGGCCTCCCTCGCGCGCAAAGGAATCGCCCTCGAGATCCAGGAAGACGTCGCCAGCTGAGGGCGCTGGCAACCGGCTCAGGCCTCTTCCCTGCTCCAGCGGCCGCAGCTCATGGACCGGCCGCTCCCGGCCGCGCGATTCGAGCTGCACGCGCGCCTGCTCGCGCGCGCGAACGTACGTGTCAGCCGCGCCGCTGCTCGGCTTGAATGGCAGAGGCAGCGGCAACTGCGCGAGGCCGGTCAGCGTCGAGACTCCACGGGATTCCAGCTCGCGGCGCTGAAGCTGCGAGATGCCGGCGACAAGAGACAGATGGTCGTCGCGGTGCCGCTTCTCATTGCACTTTCCAGACCAGGCGCAGACGTCGCAATGATCCACAGGCTCGGGATAGTGAGCAGTCGCAACTGCATCGTCCTCTTGAGCGACGATCTCAGCCATCTGCGCGCGAATCCACCGGAAGTAGGCAGCGTAGTCGTCTGTGCGAAACGTCTGGACGGGAGCCTCCGGATCTGGTGTGACCACGTAGAAGTGCTCGGGCAAGACGCCCTGCGCCGAGGCGAGCAGCTCGGAATAGACAGCGAGCTGGAGGATCGTCCCAGCGCGCGTCTCGCGCGTGAGTTTGGTGTCAGCCACTTCGTAGGACCAGGCGCCAAGATCGCTGGGTGTCTCGACGCGCTGCATCACGTCGGGCCGGCCAAACCAGCGACCGTGACGCAAGGCGGCCTGGACGATCACGCCCGCGCCTGCGTGCATGGCGGCAAGGGTCTGCGCGACCGCCGTGGTCGGCTCGCGCGCGTCAGCCAGATCGACGACGTCTCGGCCCGGACCGCGAAGCGAGTCGACGTAGGCCTTCTCGTGCTCCAGCCCCCGCTTGAAGAGGACCTCGAGCAGCGGGTCGTCCCACCGCGGCCGCCGCACCTTGCCGCGCGCCTCGGCCATCTCGAGCGCGGTCAGGTGGCGACAGCTCAGAAAGTCAGCGAGATCGGTGGCCGACAGAATCAGCGTGCCGTCAGCTAGTCGCACAGCTCACTCCAGACACGTTCCTATCTGAGTGTACCCCGGCGTTCGCGGCCGACCCGCTATCGTAGGGCTCCTTACCAAGGTAGCCGGGGCGCAGCGGCGCTACGCCCCTACTTGCTGCCTTGCAGCGACTGCGGCAAGATGACACGCCATGACCGCGTCCGACGTCGTCTTGCCAGCAGTGCCGCGCGCATCTCACGCGCGTTGGCGTGCTCTCGCCGTCGACGCGGCGCTGACCGTGCTGGCGGCTGGCATCCCGTTTCTCGCGGGCTGGATCGGGGCGCGCGAGGGCGTCGCGTTCGTCAAGATGGGGCCGAATACGGGCTTCTATCTCAGCGGCGTGGCTCCGCTCTACGAGATCGAGGGCCTCAGGGCCACGCGCTGGACGAGCTACCACTCCACGCTCACTTTGCCATTGCGCCTGCGCGGCGATCGCACCGACGTGTCCATGAGCTTTGCGCGCGTGCTGCCGCAGACAGCGGTTGTCGAGGTCTCGCTCGCGGACCGACTGATCGACCGTTTCACCTGCCGCGGCGGCGCCTTTCGCGTCGAGCGCGCAGATGTGCGCTTTGGGAGCTCGCTCCCGGTCGAGCTGCGCTTCGACGTCGACTCGCACGACCGCCGCGATCTTGGCTTGAAGCTTGATTGGATACGAGTCGCAGCCTCGGGTGGTAGTCGCCTCGCCCTGCGCGGTCTGCCGCTCATCATCGCCCCGCTCTTTGCGGCCTGCTTCTTTGTGTGTCTGCGTCTCGTCGGCCAGGGTCGCGTCTGTTCTGCGTTGCTCGCCCTGCCCGTGGTACTCGGCGCTGCCGTGTGGACCCAGATCGAGCCCTACGAGTTTGCGCACGTGGTCTCGCGCACGGGTCTGGTGGCCATCGCGCTCACGGTTCTACTCACCATTGGCTTGCGACGCGTGGCCAGTGGGAACGTGTTGATGCCCTTGTTGGTCCTGGCCTACGTGATCAAAGGGAGCGGGCTCTTCTACCCGACCAGCTTCTACCCCGACTACCAGCACGCGCAGCGCTACGCGCACAGGGTCGCATCCAGCGAGGGCTCGCTGGCCGAACGCGGCCGCGAGGCGCAACGCCACATCGGCGTCGGCTATCCGCGCATCATCGCCGGCAAGGAGTACGCGTTCCCCTACTCGCCGTTCGGTTACTTGCCGTTCGCTGTGTTTCAGGATGCCGACGCGCTCGAGGACGCCTTCCGCCAGACCAGCCTGCTGACCGCGACGCTGGAGCTGCTCCTGGTGTTCGGCCTGGCGCGCTGGCTGCTGCTCGGCGTGGCGGACGCTGGCAACCTGCCGCTTCTGGCCGCGTTCCTCGCGGCGCTCCTACCGGCGACGTTCAGCAGGCTCATGCTGGCGATGGGCACCACGCTGTTCGGCCACTTCTGGGACGTGCTACTCGTCATCTTTGCGCTCATCTACCTTCGTCGGCCGCAATGGCGCACGCTGGCGCTGGTCGCCCTGGCAGCGCTGGGCAGCCTCCTGCTCTATGTCTCAAGCCTCTTCACGGTGAGCGCCTTTCTGCTGCTGCTTGCGGTCCTGGAGCGCCGGCACGCGCTTAGGCTGCTACTGGTCCTCTTCGGCGCTGTCGCTATCACCGTGGGCTGGCTGTACGCGCCGTTTGTCCGGGAGTTCTTCGGCGAGATCGCGCCCGCGGTCCTAAGCGGAGCGCGCATGGCCCGCGCCGCGGGCGTGCCGACAGGGCCGTGGGCAGCGTCCCAGCGCATCCCGATGTTCTTCGGCTGGGCGCTGCCGCCCCTGAGCATCGCGGGCTATCTCCTGCTCCGCCGCCGAGTCGACTCGCCGGCCCTCAGCGTGGTGCGCGCGTATGGCCTAGCGTTCCTGTTGTTGTTCTCGCTGCGCGCCTTTGGCGGCGGGCTCTTTCGCGATCTGAAAGAGACCACCTTTGTCGGCCCGCTGGTCGCGATCCTGTCTGCCGTGACGATCGGCGCGCTCGCGCGCCGCGATCGCTGGGGTCGCTGGGCCGCGCTGCTGGTCCTGCTCGGCCTCACGCTCTTCTCTGTGGGCAAGTCGGTCGGCTATCTCGCCAGCTATCGCTCACCCTTCACGCACGCCCTTGGCAGCGACGAGGCGATGCCGTAAGGCTGCGCTGCTTGGGCGCACAGCCGTGCGCCCCTACGACCACTCGGTGAAGCGATAGCCGCTGCCGCGCACGGTCTCGATCGCGTCGGCCGCAACGCCGAGCTTCTGCCGCAGACGCATGATGTGAGTGTCGACCGCGCGCGGACTCGCTCCATCCTCTCTGAGTCCCAGCTCCTTCGCCAGCTCCTCGCGGGTGAAGACACGCCCGGGCCGCTCAGCCAGGACCGTCAGCAGGCGGAACTCCGCCGCGGTCAGCGCTACGTCGGCACCCTTGACGCGCACGCGCTGGGCGTGTACGTCGATCTCCAAGACGCCCACACTGGTGACGCCATCCTTCTGCTTGCGCTCGCTCTGTCGTTGGCGCCGCAAGGCAGCCTCAACGCGCAGGGCCATCTCTCGGATGTCGAACGGCTTCGCGATGTAGTCGTCTGCGCCCAGCTCGAACCCCGCGATGCGGTCGTCCTGCTCGATCAGGGCCGTGATCATGATGACGTGCACGTCGGCAAGCGTCGGGTCGGCGCGCAAGGCCAGGCAGACCGCTTCGCCCGAGACCTTCGGCAAGACCAAGTCCAACAGCACGACCGCGGGATGGTGGCGGCGGATCAGATCGAGCCCCTCTTCGCCGTCGACCGCGCACAGGACATTGAGCCCTTGGCTGCGGAACACGCGGCTGAGAAGGGCGCGCGTCTCCTCGTCGTCTTCGACAACCAGCACCGTTTCAGCCACGGTCGTCTCCTCGGAACCGGCCCCAGTATCCTCCAGCCAACGCGTGGCCGCAAAGTCCTCGCGGCGATGCTGACCCAACCCTGGCCGTAGGTAGAAAACGCTTCTCACCGCACACACCGGCGCAGGCGACAGCGGCTGCCGCCCGGTTTTGTGGAACCGCGACTATACCGAACAATAGGATCGTGGAAAGCATTGACGCATGACGCGCTCCCAACCCCGACTGGCTTGGCTGGCCCTCTTCACCGTCTATGTCGCATGGGGCTCGACCTACCTTGCAATCCGGGTGGTGGTGCGCACAATGCCGCCCTTTGCGGCAGCCGGGCTGCGCTTCGCCGTGGCTGGCCTGGCCATGGCTGTCGTGGTCTGGCTCGTCGAGCGACCGCGGCGACTGCCCACTTGGCGCCAATGGCGTGACTACAGCCTGATCGGAGTTCTGCTGCTCGTCGGAGCCAACGGTCTGGTGACGTGGGCCGAGCAGAGCGTGCCCTCGGGCGTCACCGCGCTGATCGTCGCCACGGTGCCGGTCTGGCTGACCCTGCTCGACGGGCTCCGGCCTGGCGGTCAGCGGTGGAGCGTCCGGGGCTGGCTCGGCACCTTGATCGGATTGGCCGGCGTGGCGCTTGTGGTACGGCCCGAGGCAGGGACAGAGCCGCTGCGCTGGCCAGGGGTCATCGCCCTTCAGTGCGCCGCGCTGTCGTGGTCGCTCGGCTCGCTCTACGCCAAGTCAGTCACGGCTCGGCTCTCGGCGCTCTCCGCAGCGGCCATCGAGATGCTCGTCGCAGCGCTTGGCCTGTTGATCCTCTCGCGCCTTGTGGGCGAGCGCTGGCAGCGGCTCGTCGATTCCCCTACCAGCGCTTGGCTGGGGCTAGCCTACCTGATCGTCTTCGGGTCGCTGGTTGGCTTCACGGCCTTTGCGCACGCCATTGCTGAGCTGCCGGCCGGTACGGTGGGCACCTACGCCTACGTCAATCCGGTCGTGGCCGTCGTCCTGGGGGCAGCCCTGCTGAACGAGCGCATCTCGGCCCACATGGTTCTCGGCGCAGGGCTGATCCTGGGCGGGGTCCTACTCGCCACGCTCGTTCCACGGCACGCAAGTACCGCCTAGGCAGACCCCGACACGCTGCGTTTTACGAGCGTGCCCCTCTTGCGATAGGATGATGCCTCTCTGGGCGGCGCCCGTTGCCGCGAGAGACAGGAGAAAGAACTCATGACTTACGTGATCGTTGACACCTGCGAGAAGGACTACGAGTGCGTCAAGGTCTGCCCGGTGGACTGCATCCATCCCAAGGAAGACGAGGCCCAGGCCGCCACGGAGAAGCAGCTATTCATCGAGCCCGAGACCTGCATCGATTGCGGTGCCTGCGTGCCCGTGTGCCCGACTCAGGCGATCTTCCCGCAGGACGAAGTGCCGGAAAAGTACGCCAAGTTCACTCAGCTCAACGCCGACTTCTACACCAAGAGCAAGTGAGTCCCGGGGGAGGCCGGCCCTCCCCCACTCGCGCACCCCCCGCGTCCCGCTGGCGCTGCCAAGAGATGAGCCCAATCCAGGCACTCTAGACGTGTCCGTTGTGTGCCTGCCGCCTGCCTGGGCACGGCCCGCACGCTCAACTCCGGAGCCACGCCGAGCTGGCAGGAACGCCTCACGGAGTGTTCGCAGACGGTCGCGCCCAGCGCTCGCCCTTGCGTGCCGCCTCGTACACCTGCTGGGCAGCTGGGCGATTGGCGAAGTACTGCGGGTCCAGTCGGACCGCCTCGTCAAAGGCAGCGACTGCCTCGACGTACGCGCCCGACGAAGCGAGCGCGACACCCAGTGAGCCGTGCGCGCCGGGAAGGTCGGGCTTCAGCCGCACGGCTTCCTGCAAGGGAATCAAAGCCTCCTTCGGTTGCGACAACCCGAAGAGCAGAGCGTCCCCGAGCCGCCAGTGGGTCTCGGCATCCTGTGGCAACAGCCGCAGCCGCTCGCGATAGGCATCGACCACCTCTGGCCAACGATTGAGCGTGGAGAAGTTGAGCGCCAGTAGGAGGTACGCCGCCGCGGCGCGCTCGCGACTCAGGCCCAGCTCGAGCGCACGCCGACAAGCGGCGATGGCCGGTTCCTTCTGCAGCGAGGCGCAAAGATGGGCCTGTTGGCGCGCTTCGAGACTGTCTGCGCCGAACGCCTCTGGCGCACGCAAGGCGCCAACGACCAGTAACCCGACGCCGAGGGCCAGGACCTGGCGCATCACGCCGCGTGCCCTGGAAACACCCATGCCCATCTGACCTCCGTATGCGCCCGCGGCCGACGCCACCGCTGCGTTCATGAGAATACCGCGAGCACCGGCGCCTGAAAAGCGTCGCGCGCAAGGTAGACTGGAACGCAATGCGGGACAATGCGCGACGAGTGGCGGGCCTCTTCGGCGCCGCACTGCTGCTGGCATGCGCACAAGCCAGTGCTCAGTCACGCAGCGCCTATGCCTGGAGCCACGCGCCGACGTCTGACAGCGTGGCTGGCCGCTTCACGCCGCCGGCCGGCTTCGAGCGCGAGCCGCTCGCGCCGGACAGCTTCGGGGCCTGGCTACGCGGTCTGCCGCTCAAACCCGGGCGACCGCCGGTGCGACTCTACGACGGCCAACTGAAGAATCGACAGGACGTCCACGCGGCTGTGATCGATATCGACGTGGGGCGGACCGATCTCCAGCAATGCGCGGACTCTGTCATCCGCCTGCGCGCCGAGTGGCTGTTCGCGACGGGGCATCGCTCGGCGATTCACTTCCACGCCACGAGTGGCGACGATCTGCCTTGGCCGCGCTCGGCCGCCGGGGAGAGACCCGCTTGGCGGGCCGGGCGTGCTCACTGGACGCGACAGGCAGCGTCCGACGACAGCTACGCGAGCTTCCGCCGCTATCTCGACCTCGTCTTCACCTATGCTGGCACTCTGTCGCTCGAGCGCGAGACAGTCGCCGTGCCTCTCTCCGACTTGCGCGCCGGCGACGTCTTTGTGAAGGGGGGCGCGCCAGGGCACGCCGTCATCGTCCTGGACGCGGCGAGCGAGCGCACCACGGGCCGCCACGTCTTCATGCTGGCACAAGGCTACATGCCGGCCCAGGACATCCACATTCTGCGCAACCCGCAGCATGTCGAACCCGACCCCTGGTACGCGCTCGACTTCGACGAGTCGCTGGTCACTCCGGAGTGGACCTTCGAGACGCGTCAGTTACGCCGCTTTCGCGACTGAGCCGCAGGCCCCGGTGCGACGCTAGGGCTGGTCCGCGAGCCGCCCCGCGAGAAACGCGAGGTTGTCGGCGAAGCGATCGATGGTGCGCAGCCCCTCGTCGTCCTTCTGCACTTCGCCTACCTCGCGGCCAAAGGCAACGTTCCAGTAGCTCGATCCTGGCACGATCATGTCGTTGATCATGTACCACAGCAGGAGCTGTGCATAGGTGAAGTTGTGTCCTGCCCTGCGCGCCACCACGATCGGCCCGCCGAGCTTGCGGCTGAGGGGATTGCCCTTTCCCCGCGCGACGTAGCCGGCGCGGTCGAGCACGGCTGAGAGCAGGGGCGTCGCAGCCCCGAAGTGCACGGGCGAACCGACGACGACGATGTCCGCAGCCAGGATGCGCTCCAGCACGGGGTTGAAGTCGTCGTCCACAGCGCAGCGCGTCTCGGTCAGGCCGCGACACGACAGGCACGCCGTGCAGCCCTGGATCGATTTGCCAGCAAGGGTGACCAGCTCGCCCCGGATGCCGCTCGCGTCCAGCCGCGCCAGGCAGCGACGCAAGAGCTGCTCGGTATTCCCACCCAGACGCGGACTTCCGCAGATCGCCACAGCGTTCATGCTCGCTCCTCCTCGCTTGCCTGCTGCTGCGCGCCGACTGCGCCTAGGCCGCGCCGCGCTCGTAGGCCGCGATGGCTTCCTGTTGCTGCAGAAGGAAGGCCAGCTCATCGATGCCGTTCATCAGGCAGTAGCGCGCGAACGGGTCGAGCGGGAACTTCACGCTTGTGCCACTTGCGAGCCGCAGGGTCTGGGTTTCAAGGTCGACTGTGACCTCCATGCCAGGGCTCGCCACGAGCTTCGCGTGCGTGGCCCCGTCCACGACAACAGGAACGAGCCCGTTCTTGAGCGCGTTGTTGCGGAAGATGTCGGCGATTGTGGTCGAGATCACGGCCTGAAACCCGTAGTCGACGAGCGCCCACGGTGCATGCTCGCGGGACGAGCCGCAGCCGAAGTTGTCGCCAGCGACCAGGATGCGCGCGCCCTCGGCCTCGGGGCGATTCAGCACAAACTCGGGCCGCGCGGTTCCCGTGGCGTCGTAGCGCCAATCGGCAAAGAGGTTGCCGCCCAGGCCGGCCTTGCTGGTGACCTTGAGAAAACGCGCGGGGATGATCTGGTCCGTGTCGACATTGTCGATCGGAAGGACGATGGTCTTGGACTTGATGACGCGGATCGGTTCCATGGCCTCACCTATTTCACATACTGGCGTGGGTCAGCGACAGCTCCGGCCAAGGCCGAAGCCGCGGCCGTCAGCGGGCTGGCGAGCAGCGTGCGGCCGCCCGCGCCCTGCCGGCCCTCGAAGTTGCGGTTGCTGGTCGAGACGCAGTACTGCCCGGGCGTGAGCTGGTCGCCGTTCATCGCAATGCACATCGAGCAGCCGGTCTCACGCCACTCGGCACCAGCTTCCTTGAAGATGCGGTCCAGACCCTCGGCCTCGGCCTGCCGTTTCGTCCAGTACGAGCCTGGCACCACCATCATGCGCACGCCGGACGCGACCTTGCGGCCTTTGATGATCGACGCCGCGGCGCGCAGATCGGAGAGCCGGCCGTTCGTGCAGCTGCCGACAAAGACCACGTCGATCTTCTGGCCCAGGATCGGCTGCCCCGCGGAAAGCCCCATGTACGCCAGGGCCTTCTTGTGCGATGGATCGCCGTCGCCGTCCGGCACACGACCCGTGACGCCGATCCCCATGCCGGGATTGGTTCCGTACGTGATCATCGGTTCGATCGTGTCCGCGTCGAAACGCTCCACACGGTCAAAGGCCGCGCCGTCGTCGCTCGGCAATGCCTTCCAGCGCGCCAGGGCGCGGTCCCAGTCGGCGCCCTTCGGAGCACGCTCTTTGCCTGCGACATATTCGAAGGTCTTCTCGTCCGGGGCGATCATGCCAGCGCGCGCACCAGCCTCGATCGACATGTTGCAGACCGTCATGCGCTCGTCCATCGACAGCGCACGGATGGCTGCACCGCGGTACTCGATGACGTGGCCTGTGCCGCCGCCGACACCGATGCGCGCGATGATCGCGAGGATGACGTCCTTGGCGGCGACACCCGGCCTGAGACGGCCGTCGATCTCGATGCCCAGTGTCCTGGGTTGGCTCTGTAGCAGGCACTGTGTGGCCAGCACGTGGCTGACCTCGCTGGTGCCGATGCCGAACGCCAGCGCGCCGAACGCGCCGTGCGTCGCGGTGTGGCTGTCCCCACAGACGATGGTCATGCCCGGCTGTGTCGCGCCAATGCCGGGGCCGACGACGTGCACGATGCCATTGCCCTCGCTGCCCAGCTTGAAGAGCTCGATGCCCTGCTCCTTGCAGTTTGTCTCTAACTGCGTGAGTTGCGCAGCGGCCAATACATCCGTGACCGTGATGCGGCCGTCCGCGCCGCGGGGCGTCGTGGGCGTCGAGTGGTCCATCGTGGCCAGCGTGCGCTGCGGAGAGCGTGCCTTCAGCCCCCGCTCTCTCAGCACAGTGAACGCCTGCGGCGAGGTGACCTCGTGGACGAGGTGCAAGTCGACGTAGAGGATAGCCGGCGTGTCTGCCGTTGCGGGCCGCACGACGTGCGCGTCCCAGATCTTCTCGAAGAGCGTTCTCGGTTTCATGATCGTGTGTTCACCCACTTGTAGCCCGCGGCAACGACGAACGGCAAACCCGCCGTTGCCGCGAGGATGATACCGGCCCTGTACGTGATGTCGAAGGTCAAGATCACGTGCTGAACGACGATCAGCACGCTGGCGACTACGCTCAGCACCAACGCGATCGTGCGCGCTAGCGCGGACGGTGCCTGCGGCCGCAGGAACGCGAACACACCGGCCAGCAGCACGAGTACCAGCCCGAGGAAGGCCGGCATCAGCAGTCGCTGCGGGAGCCAGTCCTGATCGAACTGCACCCAGACGCGGCCGAGCGCCAGCGTGGCCGCGAGGGAGAGCCAACCGCGCCAGTCCAGGCGCGCGAAGACCTGCGTGTTCATTGCCACCTCATTCACGCCCCGTCTAGGTAGGGGCGCACGGCCGTGCGCCCCTACGCTTGCGCTTGCCGGATCCACCGCTAGCCTTTCTTCTCCCTCTGTCGCGCCAAGTGCAGCTCGAACGAATCGGCCAAAGCTGTGCACGACGCCTCGATGACGTTGTCACCTACGCCGATGGTCGTCCACTGGTCGTCGCCGTGCGTGGCTTCGAGCAGCACGCGCGTCCGTGATGCGGCCGCTCGCTGCGGATCCAGGATGCGCACCTTGTAATCCGTAAGATGCATCTCGCTCAACGACGGGAAGCGATCGCCGAGGGCCTTGCGCATCGCGCGGTCCAGGGCGTGCACCGGGCCGTCACCCTCGGACACTACGTGGCGCACGTCCTTTTCCACGCGCACCTTGAGAGTGGCCTCGATGAACATGTCGTGCCCATGGCGACGCTCCGAAAGGACCACGACGTCCTGAACCTCGAACGGTGGCGCGTACTGCGGGTCGTTGCGCCGCACCAGCAGCTCAAAGCTGCCTTCCGCCGCCTCGAACTGGTAGCCCTCGTTCTCCAGATCCTTGATGCGCGCCACCAAAGCCTTCTCGTCGCCACGCGTGTCGATGCCCAACTCCGCGGCGCGTACGCGCACGTTGCCGCGGCCGGCCAGCTCAGAGACGACGACGTGGCGCATGTTGCCGACGCGCTCGGGCGGGATGTGCTCGTAACTTTCCGCCACTTTCTCTACGGCCGAGACATGCACCCCGCCCTTGTGTGCAAAGGCCGAGTGGCCGACGTAGGCCGCGTGCGGGTCTGGCCGGAAGTTGGCGATCTCGCTGACCGAACGCGACAGCTCGGTGAGGTGGGCCAAC
>Ga0302323_100001406_pt1 | contig 19495 bp, 21 predicted proteins | sample Fen_T0_3_FD_201950 | JGI IMG/M metagenome (GOLD analysis project Ga0302323, IMG submission 201950) | Peat permafrost microbial communities from Stordalen Mire near Abisko, Sweden - Fen_T0_3 | ecosystem: Environmental > Terrestrial > Soil > Wetlands > Permafrost | place: Sweden: Abisko... | reverse complement strand
CTCGTCCGTGGCCGGCGCGACGGCGGCCGCCACATCGCGAGCCGCCCCGGGTCCAATGTCGGCGCGCCAGATATGGCCGAGGGTGCCAATTCCGGATGGGCGGGTAATCGCCACGCTCATGACCGCAGTCGCCCTCTTGGGGTTGGTTTGCGCCGGCGCATTCGTGGTCGTTCGCCGCCGTCGACGGAGGCCCCAGCCCTCGATCGGGCCCTGTCCAGATGAGATTTCGAGCCCAGGGGCGGGCCGGCGGGAGGCTCCCGCCCCGTGATCCTTGCCGAGGCGTGCTTGACGCTCAACTTTGGGGCCGTCTATGCTCGTGAGGAGGTGCCCAGCAAGCCCCACTGTTCACGTATTCCCCGAAGGTTCGTAGCGGGACCGCCGGGCGCCTGCCAAGTCGGGGTCGGCAATTCGCCAAACCGCTCGGTGGAGCGATATTCAGATCATCGCCATCAGGTACGCTAGCCTGAGCACTGGCGCGACCATCAATGTCCGGGGCCAAGCCCCGTTCGTCACTGGGAGGCTTCACACATGGCCGAGGGATATTGCGTCAAGGACAAGAAGAAGGTCGAGATCAAGAACGCCGAGCGGATCACGATGAAGAACGGCAAGCCGGCGACTCAGGGTATCTGCCCCGATTGTGGCGGCAAGGTCTTCCGCATCGGCGGCTGATCGACCCAAATCAGAGCTCGATAGTCATGGCGACCCCCGCTTCGGCGGGGGTCGCGGCTTCTAACCGTGATTCGTCCTGTGTACGGCGTGATGCCCGGCCCGCCTCTCCCGGTCGCTCAAGCCGTCACGAACGGGCCGACCGGCCCGCGGGTGGCTGAATCCGCTTTGATAGAATTGACGGGCATCCCCGCGGAATTTCTCGCTACGAGGCTCTCCCCCTGTCAGCAGGACCTGTTCTCGCCCTGGATCTGGGCGGAACCCACATTCGGGCCGCCGTCGTCGTCGACGACGGGTCTCGGCTTGCCATGGCCAGGGGAAGGACGCCGATAGCGGACGGCCCCGCCGCCATTCTCGACGCCTGCGAGGCCGCGCTGCGTGAGGTGATGGCTCAGGTGCCGGGCGGCATCAGAGATGCGATCGAGGGTATCGGCATCTGCACGCCCGGTCCCGTGGATCCGTGGCGCGGTGTGGTCGTCGAAACCCCCAACATGGGCCCTGACTTCGTGGATGTGCCCATCGCCCGCGAGATGGGCGACCGCCTCGGGTTGCCGGCGTTCCTGGAGCGCGACACCAACGTTGCCGCTCTCGGTGAGATGGCCTTCGGGGCGGCCCGCGAATGCTCGGACTTTCTCTACATCACAGTCTCGACCGGCGTCGGCGGGGCCATCGTCTCCGAGGGCCGCATCCTGCACGGCCCGGACGGCACCGCCGGTGAGCTGGGCCACACGCCGGTCTCGATGGAAGGCATCTGCGGCTGCGGCGCCGTCGGCCACCTCGAGGCATTCATAGGCGGCGCGTCGCTTGCTCGTATGGCCAGGGCGTCGGCGGCCGACGCCTCGAGCCCGTTCCTGGTGGAGCGGGCGGCCCAGCGCGGCGCGGATGCCCTGGAGGCCCGTGACGTTGCTGAAGGCGAGGACGCCGGCGACCCGGTCTGCCACGCCATCATGGAGCGCGGCCGGCGCGCCCTTGCTGTTGCCTGCGTCGGCTTCGTCGACGCACTCAATCCAACCCGGATCGTCGTCGGCGGCGCGATCTCGGACGCTCAGGGCGAACGACTCCTCGGTCCGGCTCGGGCCGAAGTCGCCGCCACCGCCTTTCGCACTCCCCGCAGCCGGGTCCAGATCGTCAAGGCGGAACTCGGCGCCGACGTCGGTCTGGCAGGCGGGCATCCACTCGTGATCGCGCGTCTCGGCGACCCGGCCTGGCGCGGCGGTCGGGCCAATCCATCTTCCGCGAACGGTTGACCCGAGCGCGGCATCAATCCTCTGGAGGAAGACATGGCAGTTCGTGTTGGTATCAACGGTTTCGGTCGAATCGGCCGCCAGTCGCTCAAGGCGATCCTCGAGCGCTCCCCCGAGCTTGAAGTAGTCGCCGTCAACGACCTCGTTGACGTCCCGATGAACGCGCTCCTCTTCGCCCACGACTCCACGTACGGCAACTTCCACGGCACCGTCACCCACACGGATGACGCACTCGTGATCAACGGCAAGAAGGTTCAGGTCCTGCAGATCAAGGATCCGGCCACCCTGCCGTGGAAGGACCTCGGCGTCGACATCGTCATCGAGTCCACCGGCATCTTCACCGACGCCGAGAAGGCAAAGGCTCACATCGCCGCCGGCGCGAAGAAGGTCCTGATCAGCGCCCCGGCCAAGGGCGAAGACATCACGATCGTCCTGGGCGTCAACGAAGGCCTGTACGACAGCGCCAAGCACAACATCATCAGCAACGCCAGCTGCACTACCAACTGCCTGGCCCCCTTCGCCAAGGTCCTGAATGACAGCTTCGGGATCGAGAAGGGCGTCATGAACACGATCCACAGCTACACCAACGACCAGCGCATCCTGGACGTCGCCCACAAGGATCCGCGCCGCGCCCGCTCGGCCGGCCTGAACATGATCCCGACCACCACCGGCGCGGCCAAGGCTCTGGCCCTGGTCATCCCGGAGCTCAAGGGCAAGGTCGACGGCTTCAGCCTGCGCGTCCCGACCCCGACGGTCAGCATCGTTGACTTCGCCGTCAACCTTCGCGAATCGACCACCGCCGCCAAGATCAACGACGCGTTCCGCGCCGCCGCCGCCGGCCCGCTCAAGGGCATCCTCGGCGTCAGCGACGAGCCGCTCGTGTCGGTGGACTTCCGTGGCGACAGCCGCTCCTCCATCGTGGACTCGGCCCTGACCATGGTCATCGGCGGCGAGGGCAACTTCGCCAAGGTTCTGTCCTGGTACGACAACGAGTGGGGCTACAGCTGCCGCGTTGCCGACCTGACCAAGTTCATCGCCGAGCGCCTGTAATCGGGCGACGCCTCGGCGGCGTCGCTTTGGTAGCCGGCGGCGGGAGCCGCCGGCTACAAGTGCAACCAACGGTTGGCATCCGCAGAAAGGCCGAAGGGCCTTTCCGCCAAGACGACGGCACTCCCGGGCCGTCGCCCGAGGTCCAAAGATGAACAAGCTCACGATCCGGGACCTGGACGCGACGGGCAAGCGCGTCTTCGTCCGCTGCGACTTCAACGTTCCCCTTGAGGACGGCAAGATCACGGACGACAGCCGGATCGTGGCCGCCCTGCCGACGATCAAAGCGCTCCTGGCTCAGGGCGCGATCGTCATTCTTGCCAGCCACCTCGGCCGGCCGGACGGCAAGGTCCAGGACTCGATGCGCCTGCGCCCCGTCGCCGAGCGGCTGAGCCAGCTCCTCAAGATGCCGGTTGCGGTGACGGGGGATGCCCTCGGCGCCGGAACCGAGGACGCGATCAAGCGCCTCAAGCCGGGGGAGTGCATTCTCCTGGAGAACCTCCGGTTCCACGCCGAGGAAGAGAAGAACGATCCGGAATTCGCCAAGGCCCTGGCGAGCTACGCCGACGTCTACGTCAACGACGCCTTCGGCACCGCTCACCGTGCCCACGCCTCCACTGAGGGGATTGCCCGGATCCTGCCGGCCTACGCGGGCCTGCTGATGGAGAAGGAGATCGAGTTCCTGGGCAAGCTCATGGAGAACCCGGAACGCCCCTTCGCCGCGATCATCGGCGGGGCCAAGGTCTCGGGCAAGATCAAGGTCCTGCGTAACCTGGTCGACAAGGTCGACATCATGGTCATCGGCGGCGGCATGGCCAACACCTTCATGCTGGCCCAGGGCAAGTCCGTCGGCAAGAGCCTGGTCGAGCCCGATCGCGTTGAAGACGCCAAGGCGATCATGGAAGGCTGCGCCAAGCACGGCACGAAGATCATCCTGCCGGTCGACGTGGTCGTGGCCAAGGAAGTCACCCGCGGCAGTGAGTACAAGACCCTCCCGGCCGACAAGGTTCCCGCCTCCTGGAACATCGTCGATGTCGGACCGCAGAGCCTCGAGCTGATGCGCAAGGCTCTCGAGCCGGCCCGGACGGTCTTCTGGAACGGCCCTCTCGGCGTGTTCGAGATCCCGACCTTCTCGGTTGGGACCAAGGAGATCGCCCGCTTCCTGGCCGGTCGAGCCCAGGCGGGCGCGACGGTCGTGGTCGGCGGCGGCGACTCGGTGGCCGCGGTCGAACAGCAGGGCCTGGCCGACAAGATGACCCACATTTCCACCGGCGGCGGCGCCTCGCTCGAATTCATGGAGGGCAAGGAACTGCCGGGCGTCGCCATCCTCCAGGACAACGCGTCAGCCCCGCCGGTGAGTAAGAGCTGACCCCTCGTTAGCTTTCGCTAACGAGAATTCCGTGTGCCAGTGAAGCGCCGGAACTCCAGCCGGCAAGTAGACGGAGCACTAATGACAACAATCGATCTCATCGAAGCGCGGCAGATTCTCGACTCGCGCGGCAACCCCACCATCGAAGTCGATGTCGTCCTGATGGACGGCTCCGTCGGCCGGGCCGGCGTACCGTCCGGCGCCTCGACGGGCGTCAACGAGGCGGTCGAGCTTCGCGACGGCGACAAGTCGAAGTACGGCGGCAAGGGCGTCCTAAAGGCCGTCACGAACGTCCGCGAGATCATCGCCCCCGAACTCATCGGCACCGACGCGTCCGATCAGGCCGGCCTCGACGCCGCGCTGATTGCCCTCGACGGCACTCCGAACAAGGCCAAGCTCGGCGCCAACGCCATCCTGGGCGTTTCCCTCGCGGCGGCGCACGCGGTCGCGGCCAGCTACGAGATGCCGCTGTACCGCTATCTCGGCGGCGTCGGCGCGCGTATCGTGCCGGTTCCGTTCTTCAACATCCTCAACGGCGGCAAGCACGCCGTGAACTCCACGGACTTCCAGGAGTTCATGGTCGCGCCGGTCGGCGTCGCCACCTTCGCCGACGCCCTGCGAGCCGGGGCGGAAGTGTTCCACGCCCTCAAGGGCATTCTCAGCGCCGAGGGTTTCTCCGTCGGCCAGGGCGATGAGGGCGGCTTCGCCCCGTCCCTGCCGTCCAACGAGGCCGCGGTCGAGGTCATCCTGCGCGCGATCGAGAAGGCCGGCTACAAGCCGGGCGAGGAGATCTGCATCGCCCTTGACCCGGCCACGAGCTCGGTTCTCAAGGAAGGCACCGGCGTCGGTAAGGTCACGGGCCAGTACATCCTCGAGCGCGAGGGTCGCACTCTCGACTCCGGCGAGATGATCGACCTGTGGGAGAAGTGGGTCAACAAGTACCCGATCATCTCCCTCGAAGACGGTCTGGCCGAAGAGGACTGGGCCGGTTGGGCCGAGCTCACCAAGCGGCTCGGGTCCAAGGTTCAGCTCGTCGGCGACGATCTTTTCGTGACCAACCCCGAGTTCATCGCCCGCGGTATTCGCGAGGACTCCGCCAACTCGGTCCTGATCAAGCTCAACCAGATCGGCACCATCACCGAAACGATCGACGCGATCGCGATGGCACGACGGGCCGGCTGGACCGCCATGGTCAGCCACCGATCCGGCGAAACCGAAGACACCACGATCGCCGACTTCGTAGTCGCGATGGGCACCGCCCAGATCAAGACGGGCGCCCCGTCCCGATCCGAGCGAGTGGCCAAGTACAACCGCATCCTGCGCATCGAGGAAGAGCTCGGCAGCGGCGCCGTCTACCTCGGCCGCAAGGGCATGTCCGGCGTCAAGCCGTAACGCTCGCGCAACCGCAAGGAAGCCGGTCCCTCGGGGCCGGCTTTCTTGATTCGGGGCGCGTACCAGCCGCCACGCCACCTGTAACATCGCCGACGGCGGATTCGTCCCACGCCCGAATTGGGAGGGTGGTTCATGTCTCGTTTGCTGTATGCGCTTGTGATCTTGTTCGTGGCGGCGTGTGCCGGGCCGGCAGTCTCCTCGTCACCGGCCACGACCACGGCGACGTTGGCTTCCGGAGACTCCACCAAACCGGCCGCCACGCTCCCCGACGCGCCCGCCTCAACGGCCACGTCATCGCCCAGCCAGTCGCCCGCCCGCCCCTGGCCGACGGTCGGTGCCGCGCCGGCGGCCAGCACGACAGCCGGGATGTATCTCGCGTACGGAAGCGCCGGCGACGTCTGGGGCTACGCGGACTGGCTGGTCATTTTCAGCGACGGGCTCGTCTTGATCGAAGGCTCGCCCTCGCACCCCGACAAATTCGTGACCCGCCGTTTGGCCGCGTCCGGGCTGGCTTTCGTCCAGTCCCAGGTGGCGGAGGTCGGCCTCTTCGATCGAAGCCAAACCCGCAAGGTCGTCCACCTCCCGTCTGAAGGACGAGGCGCCGGCGCATCTCTCATCACCATCGTTGTGGGCGGCAAGAAGGTCGAAGTCGTCGAGGCCCATTTTGCCCGCCGACTCATACGCGGCCAGCCCGAAATGGGACCGCTTCGAAACGCTCCTCAAGAAGGTCGCGGCCCCGGACACGTGGATCCCGGCAACCGGCTGGCTTGACGCGGAATGGATGCCGTACCACGCGCCGACCTTCTGCCTCGCCCTGAGGCGTCAGCTGCCCGATACCGCGCCCCTGCGCGCCGCTGACCTTGAGTGGCCGGCCGGCGTCAGGCCGTTCGCATCGTTCGGGAAGTCCGCCAACCCAGGGCAAGACCCGGACGACCGCGTCGGGATCATCAGCGCCGAGGCGGCATACAAGTTGGGTTCGTCCATCGCCGCGCGAGCCACGGCCGCCTCGGTGTCGCCGGACGACCTGTATACAGTTCCGCTCAGCGACGGCGGCCGGATGAGTTCCCCGCTCGTCGACGATCCGGACGGAGGCTGGCCGGTGATGGTCGATCTGCGGCCCGAGTCACCCGGCGTGGCCGGCTGCTCGGCCTTCTAGCCCGACTGTTCGATCCGCGGCGCAACGCCAGGTCCGCAGACCGATGCCGGAACCTACTCTCCCGCCACTCCGGCTTCGACCGCCGCACCGGCCGCCTCGAGCAGCGATGCCGCGGTGATCTGCGTGCGGTTCACCAGGATCAGCCCAAAGTGGCTGATGACGCGACGGTCGGCCAGCGAGCGGGCCGTGGCGTTGACCATCGGCACGAAGCGCGGATCGGGCGAGTCGACAAAGGTGGCCACGTCCGTCTCGGCGAACAGGTAGATCGTGCCGGTCAGCGTGTGGCCCGGGGTGAATATCACGAGTTCACGCGGTTTGCGCTCCATGAGCGGCCGGTCCATGCCGCCGGGCAAACCGGTTTCGGACGTGGACGCTTCGCCGACCTTCTGACCGATGAATGTGATCTCGTCCTGGTTGACCATCAGCTCCGACACGACGAGGCCCGTGGGATCGCCATTTCGGCGAAGCAGGCCCGCGTCTTTCAGCATCACGAAGCCGCGACTGTGGTTGATGAGGTCGGAGAGCCGCGTGAACCGCAGCAGCGATATGCAGCCGGTGACGCGCAGGTGTGGACCGACCAGTTCGATGGATTCTTGCCGTTCCTCCGCGCCGGCTCCAAGAGGACCGAACCCAATCGGGGTTGTGGCCCAGTCCGACATCAGATCCTCCGTTTCTTGACTGACGAGTTGGCCCGATTCTACGGCCCGCCACCCAAGACGCTAGTGCGAATCCTGGCGACCGGGACGAGGTGCAGGCAGCTCGACCCAGAGCCGCGCCCCGCCCTCGGTCCGATTCTCCGCCCCGGCGCGGCCGCCGTGCGCCTCGGCAAGCGCCCGAACGATGGACAGGCCCAGGCCGCTTGTGCCGGTGCCGCGGGCGCGCGATGGGTCGGCCTGGTAGAACCGCTCGAAGATGCGGGCCAGCGAATCGGCCGGGATGCCGGGGCCGGTGTCCTCGACCGCCAGCCGCACGACCTGCCTGGCGGTGTTTGGTCGCATCGCCGAGCCGGACCCGAGCGGCGCCACGGCCGACGCAGCGAGTCGGATCGAGCCGCCCTCCGGGGTGTGTCGCAGGGCGTTGTCCACGAGCGCGCCGATGATCTGGCGCAGACGATCCGGGTCGGCATCGACGACGAGGCCCTCGGGGACCGCCACCGACAGGTTGATCGAGCCGGCCGCAGCCCGGGCTTCAAATCCGGCCGCGACCGAATTGAGGATTGCCCGCGTGTCAACCGCGCTCCGTTCCAGGTGCAGGTTGCCGCCCTCAGCCAGGCTGATGGTCCGCAGGTCGTCCACGATCCGGGCAAGGACTCGGGACTGGTCGCGGATCGTCTCGAGGTGGCGGCGCTCCGGCGTGTAGACGCCGTCGAGGATGGCGCTGGACGTGGCGTCGATCACCGCCAGAGGCGTTCTCAATTCGTGGGCGGCGTCCTGGAGGAAGCGGCGCCGGGTGTCGTCGGCGGCTTGCAGTTCATCGGCCATCGAGTCGAACGAGCGGCCGAGCTGCCCGAATTCATCGCTTCTGTCGGCCAGGCCGGATCGGCGGCTCAAGTCGCCGCGTGCCACCGCCGCCGCCGCCATCTCCAGCCGCGTCAACGGCCGGACGAGCCGCCCCGCTCCGACCAGCCCGAAGAGAGACGCTACCGCCGCCGCCGCAATCGATGCCAGGACCAGTCGCATGATCGTGTTTGTCTGCGCCTGGCCGTTGTTGCCCGGCGGGATCGGCGCCGGATCGTCGGACTCGCGGCTGTGAGCCACGCTCGGCGCGGCTGCGGCGCGGGATGCGGCAGGGGAGGCGGACGCGGCAGCGGCAGTCGCCGCCGACGCCGTCGCCGCTGAAGCAGGCGTAGCCGCGACCGACGATCGGGCTGACGGTAATGGGGTCCTGTCGTCGTCACCGGCGTCTTCTGTCTCAGCCGCGTCGTCTCCCGAACTCGGTCGGGCCGTCTCCGAAGGCTCTTCGGTAAGCAGGGGAGCAGGCGTTTCGGTTGCCACCGGAACAGCCGTCGGTCTTCCGGCGTCGCCGTCGGTGTCGTAGTCGGAGAAACCCTGGGTGATGATCGGCGGGGCCACGAGGGCGACGACCGCTGCGGTGGCCAGGGCGACCAGGGCGAATCCGAGGGCAATCCTCCAGCGCAGACTCACGGCCCCTCCCCCGGCCTCAGGCCGGGTCTGTCGGTCGCGCGGCCCGGTAGCCCACGCCTCGAACGGTCTCCACATACGAGCCGTTGTCCGGCCGCGAACCGAGCTTGGCTCGCAGGTTCTTGACGTGGCTATCGATCGTGCGGTCGAAGGTGTCGAACGACTCGCCGAAGACGCGATGTCCGATCTGCTCGCGAGTCCAGACGCGGCCGGGCTGTTCGGCGAGGGCCGCGAGGATGTCGAGTTCGGTTCGGGTGAGGGGCACGCTCGTCCCGCCGCGAGTCACATCGCGCGCGTCCAGATCGATGGTCAGATCGAACAACAGCGAGCTGGGGCGCACCGGGACGCCATCGATCGAAGTGGCGACGGGCTGCCCGCCGGGCGGCCGGCCGAAACGCCGCAGGATCGCCCCGACCCGGGCCACGACCTCGCGCGGCTCGAAAGGCTTCGTGACGTAGTCGTCGGCGCCGAGTTCGAGCCCGGCGACACGGTCGATGACATCGTCGCGGGCCGTCAGCATCAGGACCCCGACGTTGGACCCTTCGGCTCGAAGCGCCCGCAGCACATCGAAGCCGGACCTGCCGGGCAGCATCACGTCGAGAACCAGCAGGTCCAGCCCGTCGTTGCGGCCGTGGTCGAGCGCAGCCTCGCCGTCGGCCGCCTCGACGACCTCGTAGCCCTCACGTTCGAGGTATGCGCGGACCACGGCCCTGATATGCGGTTCGTCGTCGGCGACGAGGATTTTGGATCCCATGGTGGCAACGATAGTGGAGTCGGCCCAGGAGCGAAACCACGGTGCGTTGCCGGCCTGTGGCGACGCACCCTCCGCAAGGCTCATTCGGGCATCGGTCGGGCTGCGGTCACGAAGGCCAAGGGAAGCCCTGGCCGCCGGAACCCGGCCTGTCGAGCGGGCCCGGCGCGGCCGGACGTGTGCCGTAGGGGATGAACAGACTGACCTTCTGGCGACTCGACCGGGCCGCGACGCTGATCACGATGCGATAAGTGGTCAGGAAGATGGCCGCGGTCACTGTCAGCAGGTAAAGCCAGAACGCCCACTGCGTGCCGCCATCCGTACCGGACAGAATTCCGTGTACGGCCGAGCCGATGAATGCCAGGAAGGTGAAGTAGTGGAGGACCCGCCACGTTCTCTGCCCGATGTGGCGCCGGACGTAGAAGCTCGCGGTAACGATGGCCGAGCCGTAGAGCGTCAGTTGCCCGATCCCGACCGGGATCGGGGCGTACGGTGACTGGAAGGGCACGATGATCGCGATCGGGGTGAAGTTGAAGCTCTGGTCGAACGTCAATAGCAGGCCGTGGAGCGTCCCCAGGATCAGGGCCACGATTGCCAGGTCCTTGTGCAGGGCGAAGCTGACCGGTCGATGGGCAATGGCATCGAGGATCTTGGTCGACAGCAGCAGGCCGTATAGAACCGATCCGGCCAGCACGAGGTAGGCGAGGAAGCCCAGGGCTCGGACGCAGTACCAGGCCAGCAGACCGGGCTGCACGGCCAGAACTGCGGCAATGTGCGTGAACGCGGTCGGGGCCGTGGCGCCGATGACGAGTCCTACGGCGAGGGCAATGACAATCCAGCCGATGATCTTGACCGCGTCCGGAAGGCCGCGGTAGACGTTGCCCGCTCTGCTCGGCGGGCGCGGCGGGGTAACGCCGGGGGCGGGAGGAGGCGGCGGCAGCGCGCCCGGGCGTGTTGTCGGTCGCACGACCGGAATCGCGAGCGCTTTGCCGCCCGCGAGTGCCTTGCCGCCCGCGAGCTGAGGCGAAACGATTGGAGTTGTCCGCAAGGGCATGCGGGTTTCATACGCCTCGGGCGACAGCGGATACTTGCGGTTGGGGTCCATCGGTATTCCTCAGTCCGCCAGTAATGGCAGCGTTTGGGGCAGTGCCTGCACGGCGCCGCTTGTCATAAGGAGCACGGCGCCCCGCACCTGAGCGCGCTCGAGCAGCGCGAAACCCTCGACGCTGCCGGCGATGACGGCAGCCTTGGCCAGGGCCTCGGCGCGTAGGGCCGAGCCGGCCACGACCGTGGCCTGCACGACGTCGGTCTCGGCCGGCAAACCCGTGCGCGGGTCGATTAGGTGGTGTCGATCCGTCCCGCCGACCTTCCAGCGATGGATCGACGTGCCCGACGTCGCCACTCCCCAGCGCGTGGCGGGGCCCCGCATCGGCGCCTCGAGCCGCAGGACGGCGAGTTGCGAATCAGTCGAGCGTGGGTCTTCGATGCCGATCTCCCAGCGCCTGCCCGCTGCGCACAGGATCGCCAGGTCGCCATCGGCGTCGACGACGGCACTTTGCCACTCCTCCAGGAGGGCCAGCGCGCGGTCGGCGATCCAGCCCTTCCCGACGCCGCCCAGGTCGAAGCGCAGGCCGGCGGGGCGGCGGACGACGGCGGAGCCGCGAGGGCGGCGCAGGAGTTGCCACTCGCCGAGCCGGGACGCGGAGGCGGCGCCGGCCATGCCCTCGGCCCGCAGACGCGCATCGAGCAGCGTGATATCCGCGAAGCCCTCGCTCGTCTGGGCGGCCAGCATGCCGGCCACCAGAGCCGCTGACAGCGTCGGCCGGATGCCGACGGCCTGCTGCGGATCGGAGTTGAGCACCGCCAGATCGGAGGTGTCCGTGTGCCTCGTCAGGCGTGAGGCCCAGCGATCGATCCGGGCAATCACCCGCCGGCCGTCACGTTCCGCATCGAGCGGGCGATCCGCGGCGTCGATGTGGACCGTCAGGCGGCCACCCATCGACCTGGCCGTCAGACTCACCGGCTCGATCAGACCGGGTTCGAGGGCCGGGTGGTTACGGGCGGGGGCGGCGAGGGTCACGGCTTGACTACTTTGCCCGACTGCGTGGTCTTGATGACGCGGGGCTTCGGGGCCTTCTGCGGCGCCGCGGTTATGTCCACGACGACGGTCATCGGCGTCGGCGCTGCCGCATCGATTACCGTGGCGCCGGCAGGGGCCGTCTGGCCGGGCAGCAGCTGAACGTATTTGATCGGCTGCTGGACCGCGATCGGTGTGCCGGGCGGATCGGTTGCGGCCTGTTGCGCGTCGACCGTTGCCTGGAGGCTCGGGCTGGGCGGAAGAACGATGGCCGCTGCAAGCGCCGAGAGGGCGGCGAGACCGCCCGCGCTCAGCGCCAGGCGCATCGGACGTGCGTCCGGTCGGGCCTTGGGGACGTGGGGCTTGGCCACTGGCCTAGAGACGAGCGGTTCCATCAGTCGTCGCCCTCGCCATCGTCGCCGCCAGGCGCGGGGACGGTGATATGGATCACCTGCTGGGTGGGCTTGGCTCGCTTCCCAGGCGGCGGAGTATGGACCACCGTCACGACCTTAGGCGTCTCCGCAGGGTTGACGTAGATCGTCTGCGTGTCGAGTGAGGTGGGATCAGATGTGGGGGCGTAGGCAGCCGGATCGGCCGCCGCGGCCTGAGCAACGGTGTCGCGGGCGCCGCCCTGAAGGAAGACGGCTGTGGCCATCACCGCGATGGCCATAAGCCCTGCGATGGCGACTCCCGTGCGATGGATTGAGTTCATCGCTGAATCTCCTCGTGCACCGACCGAGCTCCCGGCGGGTTGATGGTTCCTGCCGGCTGGACCTACGGGAAGGCTCGCTTCGGTTGTCTGGTAGAACCCGAGTCTCGTGCCCGGCCGTGCATCGGCGGTGGAGCGTCGGTGGACAGTGCATGGAGGTTGTGTGGAGGTGGCGCCCAGTGGAACGAATGATGAAGATCGCCTACCAAACGGCTTGCCATTTGCCAACCAAACGAGCCGGCGGCGATTCTGCCCGGGCCCGTTCCGGCGCCCAGCGGCGATCCGCTCGGATAATCTTGGGCAATGAACATCGACATCCGCGATGCGACCGAAGAAGACGCCGAGGCCCTGTCGCCGCTGCTGGAACAGCTCATGCACCGGCCGTCGAAGCCGGACGACATCCGAGTTCGGTTGCGCCGTCTCGCGGCCGGCGGCGTGGACCGAGTGATCGTTGCCGTAGCCGATGGCCGGGTCGTCGGGGTTGCCGGCTTGACCTTCGCCTGGATGCTCCACACCGACGCTCCCACGGCGCGGCTCATGAGCATCGTCGTCGACGAATCCATGCGAGGGCAGGGGATCGGCCGGGGGCTCGTGGAGGTCGCCGTCGAGCAGGCCCGGGCGTGGGGCTGCGATCGTCTGGAGCTGACCAGCCGTCTCGAGCGTGCCGGAGCGCACACGTTCTACGAGTCGGTCGGCTTCAGCCACACCTCGAAGCGGTTCTCGATGCCCGTATAGGTTGGGCCATGCCGCGGGTTCGTCAGCGCCGCGCAAACTCCGCGACGAAGCGTGGGACGGGTGGATCGCCCGGTTCGACGAGTTCTCGCAGGGCGGTGAGCGCAAGTCCCGGAGCACGGAACTCGTCCAGCTCGGCGCGGGTCAGCGGCCACGGCATCAGCCCTTCCGGATCCTGCGGCCGGCGGCTCCGGGCCACCGCCAGCAGCTTCCCGCCGGGCGCGACCAGGCCTGCGACCGACCGGGCGCACGCGGCCCTGGCATCTCCCGGCAGAACCTGGACCGTGTATGCCTCGAAGACGAAGTCGAAGGCCGCGGTCCAGTCCGCGGGCGGCGCCAGTACGTCCGCGACGACATACGCCGCCTGGGATTCCGGGAATCGGGCGCGGCAGCGGGCGACCGCGGTGGGGGAGATGTCGAACGCGACGACGTCCAGGCCCAGGCCGGCCAGCAGCTCCGCGTCATCGCCGTAGCCGCAGCCGACAACGATGGCGCGGCCCCGCGGCGGCTCCCTGAGCGCGGCCAGCCACTCAACAAGGTATGGGTTCGGGGCGAGGTCGACCCACGATATGGGGAAGCCGTCCCGCTCCGACTCTGCGTACAACTGCTCGAACCAGCCCGTCACGTCGCCGCGGGCGATCGATTCACTCGCGAGTTCACGAGCGTGGGCTCGGACATCAGCACCCGGCACGATCGTTCCTTCCTCCGGAATCAAAACGGGCCGGATCTTTCGACCCGGCCCGCAAAATCGCGAAGTCTGCGGCTCAGGCCTTCGGCTTCTTCTCAGCCTTCGGCGCGGCCTTGGCGGCCGGCTTCTCAGCCTTGGCGGCCGTCTTGGGGGCGGCCTTCTCGGCCTTGACGGCGGTCTTGGGAGCGGCCTTTGCGGGCGCCTTTGCGGCGGCCTTGACCGGGGCCTTGGCGGCGGCCTTGACCGGGGCCTTGGCGGCCGGCTTCTCGGCCTTGACGACCTTGGCCGCCTTGACGGCAGCCTTGGGCGCTTCCGGAGCGGCTACCGGAGCAGCCTCGAGTCGAGCGGACTTGGAGAGCGCAGCCTTGGCCTTGCCGGCGGCGGTCTGCGGACCCTTGGCCTTGGTGGCCTTGGCCGCGGCGATGCGAGTTCGCGAGGCCTTGATGGCAGCGGCGGTGCCGGTGCTCTTGGCCTTGGTGGTCGCGTGCGTATGAGTGCCGTCCGCCATGGCGTTGAGCCGAAGCGCTAGACGGGACTTGCGGCGAGCTGCGTTGTTGGGGTGGATCGCCCCAACCTTCGCGGCCCGGTCAAGGGCGCTCATCGCCTCGGCGAGCGCTGTAGCCGTTTCGGCCTCGCTCGAACCGGCGTCGGAAGCCACCTTGATGGCGTTCGCCGCGTAGGTCTTGGCCGCGCTCTTGCGCGGCTGATTGATGGCCCGCCGGCTTTCTGCCTGGCGAACCCGCTTGATCGCTGACGGCGTGCGGGCGCCTGTCCAGCCTCTGGGCGTCTTGGCCAAAGTACGAAGACCTCTGTGCTGCAATAGGAAGGCGACAGACAGCCGAAACAAAACCGACTGACGCGACGGTTGATGGTATCAGAGTCGCGCCCGGGCGCGTAGGTGCGAGTTGCGCACGCGCACGAGGGACGCTCGAACCCGCCGATCCGTTTCCAAGAATACCCTGCCCGAAAGGGTGGCGTCGGGGCTACCGGGTGCCTTCTCCGGGCCGCATAATCCACAGGCTCATCGCCATCAACCGCTCTTGGAGGGTCCCGTGAACGTAATCGACGTCGAGGGCATCGGTCCCAAGTACGCCGAGCAGCTCGAAGCGATCGGGGTCAAGACCACCGACGACCTCCTGGAGCGGGGCGCTTCGGCAAAGGGACGCGAGGAACTCGAGGAGAAGTCGGGCATCGGCCACGCCCTGATTCTCAAGTGGGTCAACCGAGTGGACCTGTACCGCATCAACGGCATCGGCTCCGAATACTCCGACCTGCTCGAGGTCGGCGGCGTCGACACGGTTCCCGAGCTGGCGCAGCGAAACCCGGCCAACCTGACCGAAACCCTGGCCGAAGCCAACGCCGCCCGAAACCTGGTCCGCCGTCTGCCGACCGTCGAAATGGTCACGGACTGGGTCGAGCAGGCCAAGGCCCTGCCGCGGGTCGTCACCTACTAGCGTTCGGGGCTTCGGCCCGCTTGTCTTGCCGGCCGGCGGCCGTGAGAGAGGCCGCGGCCGGGCCCGCGGCCGGGCGCGAGGCCGCGCGCGAGACCCGGCCGGGCCCGCGGCCGGGTGCGTGGCCGGGCGCGAGACCGCGCGCGAGACCCGACCGGCGGCCGGGCGCGAGGCCGCGCGACTGATGGGAAGGGCCGTGTTTCCCCGCCCGGCTGGCGGCGGTGGAGGCGGCTGTGTCGCGCTGCCCGGAGTAACGGCCCCTGTTTCCGATTGCCCAATGCGACCATCGCCGCCAAATCTGGTCATTTGCAAACCCGGGTAGCAGGAGAGCATCAGCCACGCCGATAGGGGGCTTTCGTGGCCCCGGTTCGGGTCGAATTCCGGGCCCCGGCGCGCCTGTTCGGCCGAATCTGGGCTTCTGCCCGGAACTTGAGCGGCCAGCCGGCGGTGGGAACTCGGGCCCGTGCTACCCGGGTTTGAATCTGAACAGAAAGGCCGGGCGCTTGCGGTCGCCACTCGGCCACTCCGCCCGGCGCGCACCGCCACTCCGCCGGCCACTCCGCCGGCTCGGCCGTACAATCGAAGTTATGGATGAGGGTGCGCGGCCCGTTCGCCGCGCTGGGCGCAGCCGTTTGATCCTCGGGACGGCGCTGCTGTCCGCCGTCGTTGCAGGCTGCGGCATCGGACCTGCTGCATCACCGCCGTCCCGTGAGGTTGGATCGCCATCGGACACGGCTCGATCCTTCCTCCGGGCGATGGGCGAAGGCGACCTGGTCCTCGTGAACAGCTATCTCGTTCCGGAGCGGCGGTGGATCGATTGGCCGGACCGCCCACCCCGGAACGTCCTCGAGAACGTTCAATGCCGGTTGCGCCCCGAGACGAGCGCACCGACCGCCGGCCCTCTCACCAATGCCGTCGCGGTTTGCCAGTTCGACGTCCTGGAGGACTGGAGCGGCTTTTCGGCGGGGCATGTCGATCCCTGGGGAGTCTGGTTACGGCGCGCACCGTCCGGCCCGTGGCTGGTGTACGACTGGGGAGTGCCCGTCTGACCTGCCGCCCCTCGTCCCCGCTACACTTCCGGGCGTGAGTGACCAGATCCCGCAATCCCGCCTGCGCAACTTCTCCATCATCGCCCACATCGACCACGGCAAGTCAACGCTGGCCGATCGCCTGCTCGAGATGACGCACACCATCGACATGCGCCAGATGCAGGCCCAGGTTCTCGATTCGATGGACCTGGAGCGCGAGCACGGCATCACCATCAAGGCCCGTGCGGTGCGGCTCGAGCACACCGCCGCCGACGGCCTGCTCTACGGTCTCAACCTGATCGACACGCCCGGCCACGTCGACTTCAGCTATGAAGTAAGCCGCAGCCTGCAGGCCTGCGAGGGCGCGATCCTCGTCGTTGACGCCACCCAGGGCATCGAGGCGCAGACGCTCGCGAACGTCCACCTCGCGCTCAAGCAGAACCTCACGATCATCCCCGTCATCAACAAGATCGACCTGCCATCCGCCCAGACGGACGTGGTCATGGAGGAGCTCGAGAACGTTCTGGCGATCCCGCGCGAGGAAGTGCTGCTGGCTTCGGCCAAGGACGGTACCGGTGTCGCGGAGATCCTCGAGGCCATCGTCCAGCGCGTGCCGCCGCCCAAGGGCGATCCCGGCGCACCGGTTCAGGGCCTGATCTTCGACTCGCACTACGACGCCTACAAGGGCGTCATTGTCTACATCCGCCTCGCCCAGGGAACGCTCGAAGCTCACGATGTCATCCGGCTCATGGGTTCGGGCGCGGAAGCCGAGGCGGTCGAGATGGGCTACTTCCGGCCGCAGCTCGTGTCGATGCAGGAGATCCGGGCGGGCGACGTCGGCTACGTGGCCACGGGGCTCAAGAGCGTCCGCGAGGCCCAGGTCGGCGATACCCTGACGACCGTCGCCGTTCCCGCCGCGGCGCCGCTACCCGGCTACCAGCCCGCCAAGAGCCTCGTGTTCGCCGGCATCTACCCGATCGTCGGCTCCGAGTATCCGAACCTGCGCGACGCGATGGAGAAGCTGCACCTCAACGACGCCAGCTTCACGTTCGAGCCGGAGAGCTCGGTGGCGCTCGGTTTCGGTTTCCGCTGCGGCTTCCTGGGCCTGCTCCACATGGAGATCATCGAGGAACGTCTCGAGCGCGAGTTCGGCCAGGAGCTGATCGCGTCGGCGCCCTCGGTTGAGTACCAGGTGGTGATGATCAACAACATGGGCACGGTGTCGGTAGACAACCCGTCCAAGATGCCCAACGCCGGCGAGATCGAGGAAATCCTCGAGCCTTGGGTCAAGCTCGGCGTCGTGACGCCCTCGACCTATATCGGCACGCTGATGGAGCTCGCCAAGAACCGCCGCGGCACCTTCCTCGACATGGAGTACCTCGACCCCAAGCGGGTGCTGCTCAACTTCGAACTGCCGCTGGGCGAAGTCATCGTCGACTTCTTCGACCAGCTCAAGACCAGGACCCAGGGCTACGCTTCGATGGACTTCGAAGAGATCGGCTATCGGGCCGCCAACCTGGTCAAGGTTGATGTCCTGGTCGCGGGCGAGCCGGTAGACGCCCTGTCGGTGATCGTCCATCGCGACCGGGCCCAGGCCATCGGCCGCGAGCTCGTCCACCGGCTGCGCGGTCTCATCCCCCGCCAGATGTTCGAGATCGCGGTTCAGGCCGCCATCGGCTCCAACGTCATCGCCCGCGAGACCGTCGCCGCGATGCGCAAGAACGTTCTGGCCAAGTGCTACGGCGGCGACATCAGCCGCAAGCGCAAGCTGCTCGACAAGCAAAAAGAGGGCAAGCAGCGCATGAAGCGGGTGGGCTCCGTCGAAATACCGCAGGAAGCCTTCCTGGCGGTACTCCGCATGGACGAGGTCTAGAACCGTCACGACATGAGCGCCGACACAGTTCGGATCCTCTCGGCGGGCGGCATCTTCATGGTGCTGCTCCTGCTGCGGCTGGAAGCGAACCGCTTCGGCACGGCCGAATACGCCGAACCCGGCGTGCCCCGAAGTGGCCTCGCGACGCGGCTGTCCTGGTATCTGATCGGCTTCGCTCTGCTGGTCGCCCTGTACGTGGTTCACCCCGCGCCGCACGACGTCCTTATCCTGCTGGCCGGGCACGGCGCGGACATTGCCGTGAACGGCGCGATCCTGTCCTGCGCCGGGCTGGGGCTGACCGCCACGCTGGCCTGGTTGCGCTACGGCTATCTACGATTTCCGCCTCCGTCGGCTCACCCGGCCGCCGGCCTCAACTCGATTGCCACGGCGATCATCGACGAAGCCGTCTTCCGCGGGGCGTTGCTCGGAACGCTGGTCGCCCTCGGGGTGCCGGGGCCGTGGGCCGTCGCCCTCGAGACCGTCGGCTACGTGCTGATCGTCCGAGGCGCGGCGCCGGGCCGGCACTACTCGGTGCTGGTTACGGCTGTGTTCCTGGGCGTTGCGGGTGGCTGGGCCACGCTGGCCAGCGGTGGCATAGGGGCCGCCATCATCGGCCACGCCGTGACCTCGTTCGGGTTGTTCGTGTGCACGGGTCATGCCGGCCAGGTTCCCCCGGGCGGAAGCGAACCTGAGGAAGTGACGGCATGGAACCGGCCCGCCGGGTGGCGCGATGCCCGGCTCATCAGGTCCCGTAGCGGCGCGGGGCCGGTCGAGGAGTACGAGCCCATCGGGCCGTCCGGCTTCTCGAACCGAGCTGCTCGCGGGACGGCGGGCCGTTCCGCCGGTTTGCTGGCCTGGATACGATCCGGCGGGCGAGGCCAGGTGGACCGACCGGTTGTCGGACCGGCCGCGGCGCGCGCGGCGGCCGGACACGCTCCCAAGAGCCGGGTGATTGCGCGGCGGCCCTCTCGGGGCAGCGCGGGGCGGCGAACGCGCTAGCCGCTACGCTCTGCGGGTGAGCATCCCGTTGCCGCCGGTCGCGTTGTACATCCATCTGCCATTCTGCGTGGCCCGCTGCCCGTACTGCGACTTCACCGTTTACGCGGGGTCGGATGCGCGCGGGCCGCGCGCGAGGACGGAACGACTGTACGGGGCGGTGGCTCGTGAGTTG
>Ga0302323_100001404_pt1 | contig 19525 bp, 20 predicted proteins | sample Fen_T0_3_FD_201950 | JGI IMG/M metagenome (GOLD analysis project Ga0302323, IMG submission 201950) | Peat permafrost microbial communities from Stordalen Mire near Abisko, Sweden - Fen_T0_3 | ecosystem: Environmental > Terrestrial > Soil > Wetlands > Permafrost | place: Sweden: Abisko... | reverse complement strand
GCTCGATCTCGCGCTCACCGGCCAGGTAGAGGAACGGCGTCTCGTGCAGCGTATCGCTGGTCGGCGTGACGATCGCGGGCTCGGGAGCGACCTCGACCGAGGTCCGCTTCTCGACCTCCCAGGCCAGTCGGCGCAGCGCGCCTGGGCGCGGGCCGGGATCGGCGCGGTTGCCGAGCACGAGCCGGCCGAACTTGAACTTCGATCCGGGCCCGATCGCGAACGTCGACCGCGCGGCCAGCGAGACCGCCGCGGCCAAGCCGCCTGCCAGAAAACCGCGCCGCGTGAACATGGACCTCGCCAGGGTACCGCTCGTCCGCGCGCGAGGCCAGCGCGCGCAGGGGCGGCGACGAGATGCCGCGTCGACCCGCCCGGGCCGCCGCGCCCGGGCCCCCGTTCGCAAACCGCGCCACCGACGCGTACCCTCCAGGCATCGAACCGCCATGGCCCGCTTTGCCGATCACTTCTCCCAGCTCGCCGCGCGCTACAAGGCGTACCGGCCCCACTACCCACCCGCGCTGGCCGGCGAGCTCGCCGCGCGTTGCCCGCGCCAGGACCTCGCGTGGGATGTCGGCTGCGGCAACGGCCAGCTCTCGGTCGCGCTCGCGGATCGGTTCGCCCGCGTCGTCGCGACCGACCCGTCGCAGGCCCAGCTCGATCAGGCGGTGGCGAGCGCGCGCGTCGCGTACCGCTGCGAGCCCTCCGAGGTCAGCAGCCACGCCGATGCCAGCGTCGATCTCGCGGTCGCGGCCCAGGCCGCGCACTGGTTCGACTGGCCCAGGTTCGTCGCCGAGCTCGGCCGCGTGGTCCGGCCCGGCGGGCTGGTCGCGCTCCTCACGTATCGCAACGCCGAGCTCGCGGCCGAGGTCGGCGAGCGGCTCGCCCGGTTCTACGCCGAGATCGAGCCGTACTGGCCCGATGGTCGCGCCCACGTGTTCAACCGCTACCGCGACCTGACGCTGCCGTGGCCCTCCGTCGAGCCGCCGGCGCTCGAGATGACCGCGACGTGGACGCGCGACGAGCTGGTCGGCTACGTCTCGACCTGGTCGGCGACCGCCCGGTTCGTCGCCGCGCGCGGCGAGCGGCCGGTCGAGGAGCTGCGCGGCGAGCTCGCCGCGCTGTGGCCGGATGGTGAGGTGCGCGAGGTGCGCTGGCCGCTGACGATCAAGCTCGCCCGCGTGTGACCACCTGCCGCGATTGGCGGCACGCGAATCGCCCGGGCTCGAGGCCTGGCCGATGCGGCGCCGCCGGCGATGAGGCATCCTGGCAGTGATGCTGCGATTCGCAAACGGTCCCGCGACGATCAAGCTCGGCGATCGGGAGGTCGGGCGGCTCGGCTTCGGCGCGATGCGGCTGACCGGCGATGACGTGTGGGGCGAACCGGCGGATCCGTCGGCCGCGCACGCGGTCCTGCGCCGCGCCGTCGAGCTCGGCATCAACCTGATCGACACCGCCTGGTACTACGGCCCCCACGTCGCCAACCGGCTGATCGCCGAGGCGCTGCATCCGTATCCCAGCGATCTCGTGATCGCGACCAAGCTCGGCGCGCGCCGGCTGCCCGATCGATCCTGGGTGCCGTACCTGCGCCCCGACGACCTGCGCGCCGGCGCCGAGGAAGACCTGCGCTCGTTGCGGCTCGAGCAGCTGCCGCTGGTCCACCTGCGCTGGATCGAACAGCCCGACGTCACGTTCGCCGAGGCGCTCGACGCGATGATCGCGCTCGCCCGCGAGGGCACGATCCGCGCCATCGCGCTCAGCAACGTCAACGTCGAGCAGCTCGAGTACGCGGTGACGCGGACGCCGATCGCCTGCGTGCAGAACCTGTTCAACCTCGGCGGCGGTGGCGGCCCGATCCCGACCGCCGAGCGCCCCGAGGCGGTGCTCGCCGCCTGCGAGTCGCGCGGCATCGGGTTCTTGCCGTTCTTCCCGCTCGCGATCGGCGAGCTGGCCTGGGCGAGCGGCGCGCTGTCGGCCGCCGCCATGCGCCACAATTGCAAGCCGGCGCAGCTCGCGATCGCCTGGCTACTGGCGCGGTCGCCGGTCATGCTGCCAATTCCCGGGACGAACCAGATCGGCCACCTCGAAGAGAACGTCGGCGCGCTGCACGTCGCGCTCGACCGTGCGACGGTCGCCGAGCTGGCGCCGAATCGCTGTTGAAGATCGGACCTGCCCCGCGCGGGTCGCGGTCGGGTGCTATGGTCCTTCCCCCATGCGGTACCGGCTGCTCGCGCTCGACCTCGATGGCACCCTGCTGCGAGCCGATCAGCGCGTCGATGATCTCGATATTGCTGCGATTTCGGAGCTACAGGCGGCCGGGGTCACGGTGACGATCGTGACCGGTCGGCTGCACTCCGGCGCGGCCGGCGCCGCCACCGCCTGCGCGATCGAAGGCGCGATCGCCTGCATGGAAGGCAGCCACCTCGTGGAGGTCGCCAGCGGCAAGACGCTCCTCCATCACGGCATGGCCGGCGAGGTCGCGGCGGTGGTGCGGACGGCGTTCACGGGTCATGGCCTGACCAGCTTCGTGTTCGACGCCAGCGGGATCCACCACGAGCACGCAGGCGCGGCCTATGCCCGCTACATCAGCACCTGGTCGCCGAACCTCCGCGTCGTCGAGCAGGACGTGGTGTGGCAGACCGTGCCGCTGGCCGCGGTCGGGGTGGGCGACGAGGCCGAGGTCGCCCGCGCCCACGCCGAGCTGCGCGCGCACGCAAGCCAGCTGTTCAGCGTGAGCTTCCCGGTCCACGCGGTCCCCGGCAAGCACGCGCTGATGGTCCGCGCCGCGGGTCCGACGAAGGGCACCGCGCTCGCCGAGCTGTGTCGCCGCGCCGGCTGCAGCCTGGCGGAGGCGGTGGTCGTCGGCGACTGGGTCAATGACATCCCGATGTTCGAGGTCGCGGGGCGATCATTCGCGATGGGCAGCGCCCCCGAAGCCGTGCGCGTCAAGGCGACCGATATGCTGGTGCGGACGGCCGGCAGCGGCGGTGGCATCGCCGAAGCAGTCCGCCGTTCGTGGGGGTGAATCGCACTCTGGGGTTTCGGTTGCCACTTCGGTGACAACTCGCATCGGCGCGCGGTGATACTGCTGCGGGTGCGCTGGAACGAGCTGCTCGATGTGGTGTTTCGGTGGGCCCACCTGATCGCCGGGATCATGTGGGTCGGCAACTCGATGCTGTTCAACTGGCTCGATCGCAACCTCGAGAAGCGCGGCCCGCTCGCACCGCTCTCGCAGGGCAAGATCTACCTGGTCCACTCCGGCGCGTTCTACGACGTCGAGAAGAAGCTGCTCGCGCCGGGCGAGCTGCCCGAGATGCTGCACTGGTTCAAGTGGCAGAACGGGTTCACCTGGATGACCGGCATCTCGCTGCTGGTGATCGTGTACTACGCCAACGGCGCGGCGTTCCTGGTCGATCCCAGCGTGCGCGCGCTCGATCCGGTCGTCGCGATCACGCTGTCGGCGAGCGCGCTGGTCACCGGCTGGATCGTCTACGACGGGCTGTGGCGTTCGATCGGCGAGCGCAACCCGCGCGCGTCGACCGCGGTGACGATCGCGCTGTTGTTCGCGGCGATCTTCGGGTTCTCGCAGGTGTTCTCGGGGCGCGCGGCGTACATGGAGACCGGCGTGCTGATCGGCACCGTGATGACCGGCAACGTGTGGCTGTGCATCATGCCGTCGCAGCGCTCGCTGATCGCGGCGACCAGGTCGGGCCAGGCGCAGGATCCGGTGCTGTCCTTGCGCGCCAAGCAGCGCAGCATCCACAACAACTACCTGACGTTCCCGCTGCTGTTCATCATGCTGTCGAATCACTTCCCCAGCGCCTACGGCCATCACCTCAACTGGCTGGTGCTGATCGCGGTGATGATCGGCGGCGCGGGCGTGCGGCACTTCATGAACATGCGCTATCGCGGTGAGGGCCGGACGCTGACCGCCGCGGCGTGGCTCGCGCCGGCCGCCGGCATGGCGGCGATCGCGATCGCGGGGCTCACCGGGATCACGCGGCTCGCCGCGGCGCCCGAGGTCTGGGTCCACCACGCCGTCGGCTTCGACCGCGCCCAGGAGATCGTCGTCAAGCGCTGCGTGCCGTGCCACAGCACCCACCCCGCGTTCCCCGAGTTCCCCGCGCCGCCCGGCAACGTCGTGTTCGAGACGGCCGAGCAGATCAAGCAGATGGTGCCGCGGATCCGCGAGCGAGCCGTCGAGAGCAAGACGATGCCGTTCTTGAACCGCACGCAGATCACGCCGCTCGAGCGCGCCGAGCTCGGCGCGTGGATCGCCGGCGGCGCGAAGCTGCAGTAGCTGCGCCGCGTCACCGCGCCACGCGGGGCAAGCGGCAACCCCGCCTGATCGGCGTGGTCGCGTTCCGCGCGCGGCGCAGGCATGATCGGCCGCATGCCCGATGACCGCATCCCGTCGCCCGCGGAGTACGCCGGCGGCCTGCCCGCGTTCCAGAAGCTCACGGCGTGCTTCTACGCCAAGGTCGCCCACGACGCCGTGCTCGCCCCGGTGTTCGCGCACATGGGGCCCGATCATCCGGCGCACGTCGCGGCGTTTCTCGCCCAGTGTTCAGGTCTGGGCCCGGTGTACTCCGGCGAGGGCTCGGAGACCGCGGCGATGCGCCAGATGGTGGGCGAGCACCTGGGGCGCCATCTCACCGAGGCGCAGCGCCGCCGCTGGGTCGACCTCCTGATCGACAGCGCCGACGAGGTCGGCCTGCCGAGCGATCCGGAGTTCCGCTCCGCGTTCATGGCGAAGATCGAGTGGGGCAGCCGGGTCGCGGTGATGAACTCGCAGCTCACCGAGAACCCGGTCGGCCCCGAGGATCACCTGCCGCGGTTCGGCTGGGGCAGCGTGCGCGGGCCGTACGAGGTGGTCGGTAGCATCTGCAGCTTCCCGGTCGACGACAAGATCGTGCCGTGACGCCGCCGGGCGTCTTTCCGTCAGGGACGCCGCGCGCCGCGCCGCGATCGAGGTCCGATGATACGAAACCACCACGTTGTCTCACTGTATCAATTGAGCCATACTGGAACGCATGGACCCCTCGCACCCCCAGGCACCGAAGGCTGCCAGGATCGCCGGGGCCGCGAAGTCGGGGCGCAAGCTCGCGAAGGGCCCGGCCCCCCCGACGAAGCCAGCGCGCCCGGCCCACGCGCGGGAGCCCGCGGTCGCCCGCAGGGGGACCAGGCCCCCGGCGATCGAGGCAAGCCCGCGGGCGCCCGCCGTCGCCCGGAGCCTCGGGTCGATCAAGGCGATCCGAGCGAACCTCCGCGCGATGAACGCGCCGGAGCTGGTCGCGCTGGTGGGAGAAGTGATGTCGTCGCAGGCCCGCTGGCAACCCCTGCGAGCCACGATCGAGGGCGTGTTGCGTGCCGCGCAACTCGCGCCGATGGTCGAAGCCGCGCTGGTCGACGTCGCGCCGCGCGTCCGCCTGGATCGACTCGGGGGCGATCTCGTGGCGCGGGCCCGGATCGTCGGCGAGGCCAAGCGCGCGCTGGTCACCGCCGGTGACACGCTGTCTGCGGCCGACGTCTCGCGGTTGCTCGGCTCGCGCTCGGACAACCCGCGCCAGTACGCGAACCGGCTGCGTTCGGAGGGCGCGTTGTTGGCAATCCCGGTCGCCAACAAGTATGTCTACCCTGCGTTTCAGATCGACGTCCGCCGCAAGCGCGTCCACCCCGAGATCAAGCTGGTCGGCGAGCTGCTCGGTGCCGCCGATGATCCGTGGGGCGTGGTGTCATGGTGGGAGTCCCCGAATTCGCGAATTGGCGACCGCAGGCCGCGTGAGCTGCTCGGGACCGCCGAGGCCCCGCAGCTGCGCTCGCTCGCAGAAGCGATGGTCGAGCCCATCGGCTGATGCCGCGCAGCGCGCCCCCACCCACGTGCCCGGGCAGGCCCGTGATCGCCACCGTGCCAGCGGGGTCGGCGCTGTATCGCGTGCACTCGAGCCGTTTCGGATCCACGGCGTTCAATCCGACGAAGGCCGATGATCCGCGCAAGGGCGGACGGTTTGACAGTGACGACGGAAGCTATGCTTATCTCTACGCGGGGGAGGATTTCGATACCGCGATCGCAGAAGTCCTCATCCGCGACATGCCGAGTGGCCCATCGCCTCCGAGGCTCATCCCGCGGGCGAGGATCCTGGGGCTCGTGCTGTCGGAGCTTGGCGTCACACACCCGCTGTCGCTGGTGAGCTTGCACGGCGCGGATCTCGGCCAGGTTGGACAAGATGCTTGGCTCACCAAGTGCTCGAGCGAGCACTACGCCGAGACACGGCGATGGGTGGCCGCGATCCGGACCTGGGTGCGCGACGCGCAGGGCCTGGTCTGGCGATCGTTCCGCGACGAGGATCGGTTCTCCTACGTGGTGTTCGCCGATCGCATCGCGGCCGGTACGCTGGTCGAGCGGTCGAGCATCGCCGCGGACCGCGGCACCGGCCGGCTGCTCGTCGAGCGGGTGCTCCAGCGTCACAACGTGGTGCTCGATCGATAGAACCGCGGGGCGCTGGCCGGCCCGAGTTCGACCGAGAAGCCAAGGTGGCCGTTGCCGTCGCCAGCGCCCTGTGCTTGTCTAGCGCGGCCGCGATGCCGCTGTCGTTGACCTTTGTCGCCGGGACGCTGGAGCTGCGCGGCCTCGCCGCGGACGCGCCTGCGCCGGTCGGGTGCCTGTGGGATCCGCGCGCGGCATGCCACCGCGCACCGGCGATCGCCTACGCCGAGCTGGTCCGCGCGCTGCTCCGCGACCAGGTCGCGCACGAGGACCAGGCGCGCGCGTACCCGACGCTCGAGCACGGCATGCGCGTCCGCCGGGTGCCGCGGCCCTATCAGGCCGAGGCGCTCTCGGCCTGGCAGCAACAGCGCGGCCGCGGCGTGGTCGTGCTCCCCACCGGGGCGGGCAAGTCGCAGCTCGCGTGCATGGCGATCGACGCCAAGCGCCGCGCGACGCTGGTGGTCGCGCCGACGCTCGATCTCGTGCGTCAGTGGTACGATCTGCTGCGGACGACGTTCGGCGTCGCGGTCGGTGTGGTCGGCGGCGGCGACTACGACGTCCAGGCGCTCACCGTGACGACCTACGACTCGGCGTACCTCCACATGGAGCACCTCGGCGCGCGGTTCGGGTTGATCGTGTTCGACGAGTGCCATCATCTCCCGGGCGCGTCGTACGCGCGCGCGGCGCGCGGGGCGCTCGCGCCGTTTCGCCTCGGCCTGACCGCGACGCCCGATCGCGAGGCCGCGATGGATGAGCTGATCGGTCCGGTGGCCTACCGCAAGGAGGTCACCGACCTCGCCGGCGAGTTCCTCGCCGCGTACGATGTCGAGCGGATCGAGGTCGAGCTGTCGCCGGCCGAGCGCGTCGAGCACGACGCCGAGCGCGCGATCTACCGGGCGTTCGTCGAACGCAGCGGGATCCGGATGGCGAGCGCGCACGGCTGGTCCGAGTTCATCATGAAGTCGGCGGGCTCGTTCGAGGGTCGCCGCGCGATGGCGGCTTACCGGCGCCAGCGCGAGCTCGCGTTCTGCGCGTCCGCCAAGCTCGATTTCGTCGAGGGCCTGCTCGCGCGCCACCACCAGGAGCGTACGCTGCTGTTCACGTCCGACAACGCGACCTGCTACGAGGTCTCGCGCCGCTTCCTCATCCCGGCGATCACGCACCAGACCAAGGTGAAGGAGCGCAGCGCGTTGCTCGCCCACCTCGCCGACGGCACGTATCGCGCGCTGGTGACGTCCCGGGTGCTCAACGAGGGCATCGATATTCCGGCGGCCAGCGTGGCGATCGTGGTCTCCGGATCCGGGGCGGTGCGCGAGCACGTCCAGCGCCTCGGCCGCATCCTTCGCCCGCACGCCGGCAAGCGCGCGACGCTGTACGAGCTGATCACCGCCGACACCGCCGAGCAGTACACCAGCGAGCGCCGGAGAGAGCACGTTGCTTACCGCTGATCTGGTCCGCGCCCGCCGTCGGGGCAGCGACCTCATGGTGACGCCGCTCGACGACGCCGGCCGCGCGGTCGCGCTGGAGCTGGCGAAGACCCTGCAGGGCCTCGCCGAGGCGCACGTCGGCAAGACCCGCGGCGAGCTCGCCGAGGTCATGGACGCGGTGGTGGGCGGTGCGAAGGATCGCAAGCTCGCCGCTGGCCTCGCCAAGCTGGTGTGGGATCGCGCCGAGCTCGCCGAGGCTGTGGCGATCGATCCCGAGGCGCTCCGCCGCGAGGTGTTCGCGCGCGCACAGCTCGCGTGGGGCCAGATCCGCGAGGGCGATCGCTTCGATCAGGCCGCCGTGCTCGCCGCCGTCGCCGCCGATCGCGGGGTCCCCGTCGGCGACATCGAGCGCGGCCTCTACGCCGACCTGCGCGACGCGCACGTGGTCATCCGGCTGACACCGTGCACCGCTCCGCAGCTCGTCGCGGCCTACGAGCTCGCCCAGACCCAGGCGGTCCTGCTCCGCGCCGTCCGCGTCGTCGTCGAGGTCGAGAGCGCGGTCCCCGGCGTGTACCGCTTGCTGTTCCGCAAGCTCAAGTTCCTGCGCCTCCTTTGCACGATCGAGCCGCTCGCCAAGCGAGGCCAGGGAGCCAGGGGAGCCAGGGGAGCCGGGGGTGCCGGGGGAGGATACCGCATCGAGATCGACGGTCCGTTCTCGCTGTTCGAGTCGTCGACCCGCTACGGGCTCGCGCTCGCGCTCGCGCTCCCCGCCATCCGCGAGCTCGACCGGTGGTCGCTCGTGGCTGACGTTCGCTGGGGCACCGACCGCACGCCGCTGCGCTACCGCCTCGAGGGCCGCGGCGAACCCGATCCCGAGGCCGTGCCCCACCTCGCCGACGACGTGGGCGCGCTGCTCGAGGCGGTGCGTGCGCTCGACACGCCGTGGCGGGCGGCTCCCGCGGTCGAGATCCTCGACCTGCCGGGCCATGGCGTGTGCGTTCCCGATCTCACCTTCGAGCACGCGCGAACCGGCGAGCGCATCCACGTGGAGGTCCTCGGCTACTGGAGCCGCGACGCCGTGTGGAAGCGCGTCGAGCTCGTCGAGGCCGGGCTCGCGCACCGCATCGTGTTCGCCGTCGGCCAGCACCTCCGCGTCAGCGAGGCCGCGCTCGACGCCGAGCTCCCCGCAGCGCTCTATGTCTACAAGCGCACGATGTCCGCCAAGGCGATCGTCGAGCGCGTCGCGGCGCTCGCCGCGGTCGCCGTTCCGCAAGGCAAGCTGGCCCGGCCCTGAGGCTTGACGCCGGGCGGCCCAGGGCGGTTGTCACCACCTGCCCCGCGCGAGCCTGGACGATGCGGATCGCGGGTCACCGACGAGGAATTCTAGCAAATCATGCGTCGTGATCGTGGCGCCGGGTCAATCAATCAGCCGGCCTTGGGCGACGGCGGCCATCCGGCCAGCGCCTGCGCGACGACGCTGTCGAGCACGTCCCTGGAAAAGCCGGCCTTGGCTTGCACCGCCATCCCGTGGATCACCGCCATGAGGTACGCGGCCAGCCCGGCGCAATTCGCGGAACCGGGCAGGTCCTGTTGCTCCTGGAAGTGCTCGAGCCGCTCGCGCAATGCGGTTTCGCCTTGCGCTCGAAAGTCCACCAGGAGCTCGCGGATGGCCCCGGCACCCTCGGAGCAGGCGAGGGCTCCGTTGATTCCAAGGCATCCGCGATGCGCTGGATAGCGGGTGCCAAGCTCGACCGCGCCCCGCAGCACGCACTCCGCCATCTGTCGTGATGTTGGCTGATGCAGCGCCTCGCGGATGTGCCGCATGTGCTGTTCGTTGTATCGAGTCAGCACCCGGCGGAACAATTGTTCCTTGTTGCCGAACGCGGCATAGAGCCCCGGACGCTGCACGCCGGTCGCTCGGGTGAGGTCGTCGTAGGACGTGCCTTCGTAGCCGTGAGCCCAGAACAACTCCATCGCGGCTTCCAGCGCCTGATCGACGTCGAACTCGCGATGACGGCCCACGGTGCCAGCTAACTTAATACCGGTCGGTATGAAATCATCTTCGCCCGCTTGTTTTATTTCATATCGTTCGTTATGGTACCGATCGGTATCAAATGGAAAAACCAAGCAAGAACAGGATTTTGGATGGCAAGGTTGCCCTCGTGACCGGGGGATCCCGCGGACTTGGCGCTGCGACCGCCGCCCAGCTGGCGGAGCTCGGTGCCGACGTCGCCATCAGCTATGTGGCCTCCGCGGCGAAGGCCGCCGAGGTCGTGGCGGGGCTCGAACGAAGCGGCGTCCGCGCGCTCGCGGTGAGAAGCGACCAGGGCGATCCGGCCGCGGCGAAGTCGCTGATCGAGCAGGTCGTAAAGCATTTCGGCAAGCTCGACATCCTGGTCAATAACGCGGCCATCGCGGTCCAGGGCAAGCGGATCGACGATCCGGAGGTCGACAACGCCGCGCTCGATCGTCAGTGGATGGTGAACGTGCTCGGCGTGATCGCGACGACCCGCGCCGCCGCGGCCAGGCTCAGCGACGGCGGCCGGATCGTGTTCGTCGGATCGGGCCTCGGGACCCGCGTGGCGTTCCCGCTGGTGACCGACTATGCAGCGACCAAGGCCGCGGTCATCGGGTATGCGCGTGGCGCCGCCCGCGATCTGGGGCCGCGCAACATCACGGTCAACGTGGTGCAGCCGGGCATCATGCCGACCGACATGGGCACGGCGGCCGGGGCGAACCTGCCCCCGGCCGTCATGGACACCCTGGCGATTCGCCGGATCGCCACCGTGGGGGAGGTCGCCGCCAGCATCGCGTTCCTCGCGGGGCCCGACGCGGGTTACATCACCGGGACGATCCTCGACATCAGCGGCGGCTATCAGGTGTAGCGGGGTGGCGCAGCGGCAGCATGGCGAGCAGCGCGAAGCAGCCGCCGGCGCCGCACACCGCCGGCCAGCCGCCGTGCTGGAAGGCCTGCGCGGCGACCGCAGTACCGAGCGCGCCGCCCAGGAAGTAGGCGACCATGTAGATCGCGTTGATCCGGCTGCGCTCGTCGGGCGCGAGGCCGAAGATCACGGTCTGGTTGGTCAGCTGGTTGGCCTGGGTGCCGGCGTCGAGCAGGACGACGCCAAAGCTGATCGCGACCAGCGACGTCGGGATGGCCGCGAACACCGCGAACGCCGCGGCGATGATCGCGAGCGCGCCGAGGTTGACGCGCGCGGGGGGAGCGCGCATCGCGAGCCGGCCGGAGATCGGCGCGATGACGATGCCGGTGAGCCCGAGCACGCCGAGCAGGCCGGCCGTGGTGCTGCCGCCGATCGCGCTGTGCGCGAGGTGGAACGCGATGATCGACCAGAACGCCGAGAAGCTCGCGAAGCCCAGGCCCCCGACGACGCAGCGGCCGCGCAGCACCGGCTCGCGGCGGGCGATCGCGGCGAGCGAGCCGAGCAGCGCGCGGTAGGGAAGCTTCGCCGAGGGGGGCACCGCGGGCAGCGCGACGCGCAAGACCGCGGCGAGCAGCGCCATGGCGGCGGCGGCGGAGACGAAGACGAGGCGCCAGCCGATCACCGCGCCGAGCGTGCCGCTCGCGGTGCGCGACAGCAGGATCCCGGCGAGCAGGCCGCCCATCACGGTGCCGACGACGCGGCCGCGCTGATCGGGCGGGGCCATGCCGACGGCGAACGGCACGATCATCTGGGCGACCGACGCGCCGAGCCCGACCAGCACGCTGGCGGCGGTGAGCAGCACCAGCGTCGGCGCGGCGGCGAACCCGAGCAGCGCCACGGTCGCGGCGAGCGCGGTCGTGACGATCACGCCGCGGCGCTCGCGGACGTCGCCGAGCGGGACCAGCAGCAGCATGCCGGCGGCGTAGCCGAGCTGGGTGCCGACCAGCGCCGACGAAACGCCGGACGCGGTGGTGTGAAAGTCGCGGGCCATCGCCTCGGCGAGCGGCTGGGCGTAGTAGAGGTTCGCAGCGCTGAACCCGGCGCCGGCCGCCAGGAGGGCGAGCGTCGTCCCGGTGCGCGGAGCAGCGGACACCGGACCAGCGGGGGACATGCGCCCCCATTGTGGGAGCGCTGACGCGCTGCGGCCAGGGGCGGAGGGCGGAGAATTCGCACGCATCGCCCGGGCGTACGCTCGCATCCAAGTCGGATGGCCCCCCCGATCCGCGCGCGAACGCAGTCGCTGCTGGGCGTGGCCGCGGCGCTGATCGCGGTCTACGCGGCGATCTTCGCGATCGTCGGATCGGCGATGTTCGCGCGCGCGCCGGGCCCGATCGCGCTGGCGGCCACGCTGGATCTGACGGTGACCGCGACGGCGCTCACCTGGTGGTTCGGGGTGCGAACCCAGGCGCTGTCGCCGTGGATCGCGGTCGCCGTGTTGTCGTGGGGCGTGGCCAGCGCGCGCCGCTGGGTGCCGCACGCGCCGCTCGGTGCGCTGGTCGCGATCGGCGGCGCGCTCGAGGTCGCGACCGTGGCCTGGCTGGTGGTGCGGATCCGCCGCGTCGTCCGCGTGGCGCGCGCGGCCTCGGCCGAGGGGCCGATCGACGCGATCGCCGCGGGGCTGGTGGCGGCGCGGATCCCGGCGCGGCTCGCGGCGATCCTGGCCACCGAGCTGGCCGTCGTCGGGCTCGCGCTGACCGGCTGGTTCCGCCGCCCGGCCGCCGGCGGGTTTTCGATGCGCAGCACCGGCTGGCTGCTGTACGCCGGCGTGTTCGGCTTCCTGGTGATCGTCGAGTCAGCCGCGGCGCACCTGGTGCTGGCGATGTGGAGTCCGCTGGTCGCGTGGATCGCCAGCGCGAGCTCGGCCTACGCGCTGCTGTGGCTGCTCGCCGATGCCCAGGCGATCCGGCTGTACCCGGTGGCGGTCGACGGCGAGCTGCTGCGGGTCCGGCTGGGCATCCGCTGGCGCGCGGCGATCCCGGTCGCGGCGATCGCCTCGATCGAACGGGTGCGCGCGGTGCCCGACGGCGCGCTCGACCTCGCGCTGGTCGAGCCGACCGTGCTGATCACGCTGCGCGCCCCGGTCGAGCTGCGCGGTCTGCTCGGCAAGCGCCGCCGAGCAGGCCGGATCGCGCTGACGATCGACGACCCCAAGGCGCTGATCGCCGCCGTGACGCCGCCTTCGTTCGTCGGTCGCTAAACTGCCCAGAGGACGGGGCTCCCGTACTCGGGAATCACTGGATCCGCGGTCAGGACGAGCGTCTGTCCGGAAACGACGGCATGAAATTTCATCGCGCGCGCCATTGAAGCTGCCTCTGTTGCGTACAGCGTACGCCAACCAACGAGCGCTTCCACGGGAAGATGTGTCGCCGGCAGGCCGGCATCGTCGGTGCGGCCAGGCTCGACGCCGCAAGGCCTGGCGCGGACGGTATACTCCGCCGCGGATGACCGAGCCTCTCTGGGTGTTGCGCTCCCGGCGCGTGGTGACCGACGCGATCGGACCTGCGGCGATCCACGTGCGCGCCGGCGCGATCGAGCGGGTCGCCGCGTGGGACGACGTGCCGGCCGGCGCGGCGCTCGAGGATGTCGGCGAGCTCGCGGTGCTGCCCGGGATCGTCGATACCCACGTCCACCTCAACGAGCCCGGCCGGACCGAGTGGGAGGGCTTCGCGACGGCGACGCGGGCGGCGGCGATCGGCGGCGTGACGACCCTGGTCGACATGCCGCTCAACTCGATCCCCGCGACCACGACGCGCGAGGCGTTCGCGGCCAAGCGCGCCGCGGCCGCCGGGCAGTGCGCGGTCGACGTCGGGTTCTGGGGCGGCGTCGTGCCCGGCAATACCGGCGAGCTGGCGGGGCTGGTGGCCGATGGGGTGCGCGGCTTCAAGTGCTTCTTGATCGACTCCGGGGTCGCCGAGTTCGGCTGGGTCGGCGAGGCCGAGCTCGCGCCGGCGATGGCGATCCTCGCCGGGCTCGGGGTGCCGCTGCTGGTCCACGCCGAGGTCGCGGGGCCGATCGACGCCGCCGCGCCAGGGCTGGTCGACGCCGATCCGCGGCGCTACGCGACCTACCTGGCGTCGCGGCCGCCGGCCGCCGAGGAGGCGGCGATCGCGCTGGTGACCCGGCTGTGCCGGGCGACCGGCGCGCGCACGCACATCGTGCATCACTCGGCGGCCAGCGCGATCGCGCAGCTGCGCGCGGCGCGCGCCGAGGGCCTGCCGCTGACCGCCGAGACCTGTCCGCACTATCTGCACTTCGCCGCCGAGGCGATCCCCGACGGCGCGACGCCGTTCAAGTGCGCGCCGCCGATCCGCTCGGCCGCGAACCGCGAGGCGCTGTGGCGCGCGCTCGCCGAGGGCGTGCTCGACCTCGTGGCCTCGGATCATTCGCCGTGTAGCCCCGGGCTCAAGGCGATGGAGGCCGGCGATTTCATCGCGGCGTGGGGCGGCGTGTCGGGCCTGCAGCTCGCGCTGCCCGTGGTGTGGACCGAGGCGTCGGCGCGCGGCCACGCGCTGGTCGACCTCGCGCGCTGGATGGCGGCGGGGCCGGCGCGGCTCGCGGGGCTCGCGCGAAAGGGCGCGATCGCGGCGGGGCGCGACGCGGATCTCGTCGTGTTCGACGACGCGGCCGAGGCGACGGTGACCGCGGCGTCGATCCATCATCGCCACCGCGTGACCCCGTACGCCGGCGAGACGCTGCGCGGCGCGGTGGTCGCGACCTACCTGCGCGGCCAGCGCGTCGCCGAGCACGGCCACGCCCTGGCCGACGATCGAGGAGCTCTGCTGTGAGTGATTTTATCGATTTGCCCGACCTGGCGTGCGAGGCCTTCGGCGGCGCGGCGATCGCGTGTAACGACGAGTTCTTCGCCGAGAAGGACAACCTGGTGCGCGAGGCGGCGGCGGTGTGGAAGGACCAGCTCTACACCGACCGTGGCAAGTGGATGGATGGCTGGGAGACCCGGCGGCGCCGCGAGCCGGGCCACGACTGGTGCGTCGTGCGGCTCGGCATGCCCGGCGTGATCCGCGGCGTGGTCGTCGACACCGCGTTCTTCCGCGGCAACTTCCCCGAGTCGTGCGCGCTGCACGCGACCGAGATCGACGACGCGCTCGATCTGCGCGCGCTCGACACCGCGACGTGGACGCAGATCTTGCCGCGCGCCAAGCTCGCGGGCGATTCCCGCAACGCGTTCGCGATCGACTACCGCAAGCGGTTCACCCACGTGAAGCTCGAGATCTTCCCCGATGGCGGCGTCGCGCGGCTGCGGGTCCACGGCGAGGTCCAGCCCCGGTGGCCGCGGCTGCGCGCGCTCGGCGGGCCGATCGATCTCGCCGCGCTCGAGCACGGCGCGGTCGTCGAGACCTGCAGCGACATGTTCTTCGGTTCGCGCAACAACCTCATCAAGCCCGGGCCGTCGCGCAGCATGGCCGATGGCTGGGAGACCCGGCGGCGCCGCGGGCCCGGCCACGACTGGGCGATCCTCCGGCTCGCCGCGGCCGGGACGATCGAGCGCCTCGAGATCGACACCACGCACTTCAAGGGCAACGCGCCGGGGCGGTGCACGGTCGAGGGCATCCACGCTCCCGGCGCGGCGCCGGACGCGATCGCCGCGCCAGAGGACGGCTGGCGGATGATCATGGGCTCGCCGCTGCAGCCGCACACCCGCCACCTGTTCGACGACGAGCTGCGCCGGGTCGGCGCGGTGACGCACCTGCGGCTCTCGGTGTTTCCCGACGGCGGCGTGGCCCGGCTGCGCGCGTACGGCGAGCCGGCCGGCGATCCGGCGAGCGGGCCCGACGCCGCGGTGGTCGCGAGCTTCGCCGCCGGGACCACGGGGCTCGCGCGGCTCAACGCGCTGTCGGCCGACGCCGCGCGGGCGGCGCTGCGGCGGTGCTGCGGCTCGGCGGCGTGGGCCGAGGCGATGACCGGGGCGCGCCCGTTCGAGGATCAGCCGGCGCTGCTGCGGATCGCCGAGCGCACGTGGTGGTCGCTCGACGAGGCGGCGCACCGCGAGGCGTTCGCGGCGCACCCGCGGCTCGGCGAGGCCCGGACCCCGGCGGCGGGCGACGCGGCGTGGTCGGCCGGCGAGCAGCGCGCGGCGGCGTCGGCCGGAGCGCCGCTGGCCGCCCAGCTCGCCGAGGCCAACCGCGCGTACGCAGACCGCCACGGCTTCCTGTTCATCCTGTGCGCCACCGGCCTCGCCGCCGAGACGATGCTGGCCGAGCTGCGCGCCCGGACGCCGCGGACCTCGGGCGAGGAGCTGCGCACCGCCGCCGAGGAGCAGATCAAGATCACGCGGCTGCGGCTGCGCAAGCTGCTGGGCGAGCTCGCGTGATCACCACGCACGTGCTCGACACCGCGGCCGGCCGGCCCGGCGTCGCGATCGCGATCGAGCTCGAGCTCGAGCGCGAGCTCGGCGGCGGCTGGCAGCGGGTCGGCCACGGCCAGACCGACGACGACGGCCGGCTGCGCACGCTGACGCCGCCCGGTCCCGTCGCGGCCGGCACCTACCGACTGCGGTTCCACACCGCGGCGTACTTCGCCGCGCACCACGGCGCCGGGTTCTTCCCGGTCGTCGAGATTCACTTCACCGTGGCCGACGGTGCACAGCATTATCACGTGCCGCTGCTGATCTCGCCATTTGGCTACTCGACGTACCGCGGCAGCTGACCGGAGCCGCGGACGGCGCGACGCAGCTTTGTAAAAGCACAATATCGGCTCGGTCTCGGTCTCGGTCTCGGTCTCGGTCTCGGTCGGCTTTCGCCTTTGGCGAGCCGCGGTCGTCGTCGTCGGGCGGCAAGCAGCGCGAGCAAGGTCGCGTCCCTCAGCAGCGCCGCGAGTTGCGCGCGCTTCGCTCGGACCGGCGCTACCTCCGCGCCCGTTGATCGAGCCACTGCTGGCGCGCGACCACGCGGGGCCGATCGCTCTGGTGCCATGTCGGCGGCGTGGTCTGCTTGCCCCGCGCGTCGTTTGACTCGATGCCCACGCCCTTGCCGCCGATCGGCGGCGCGACCTGGAGGACAGAAGCGTCGGCGGGCTGCCAGCTGTGCTGCGGCCGCGGCCGTCATGTCCAGCGATGATTCCCATGCGGTCTCGCGCACGGCCAGGCCCTGCTGCGGCACGCCGCTACCGCGGCCTCATCGCAGCACCTGCATCGCTGAGCCCACTGGTGAGGAGCGCAGCGGCGAACGCCTTGCCGAAGCGTGGGCCGCCACCGTGAGCCTGCACGTGTCGTCGCGCTTACTGGTGGTCTCAAAGTGCACCAAGGAATCATCCTCCGTGGCGGAAATCGCCATTCCAGTCGTGATTCTCAAGCTGACGATACATCACGCGCCGTTCGCTTGCCGGTGCGGTTTCGCAGATGCGCACGACCAGCGCTCCTTTCGACTCCGCGGTGTACCCCTCGATCAGCTCGCTGATGTACGCGACGCGTGCCGTCGTCGTCATCCCGCCGAGCTGCTGCCCGCGGTCGAGCTCCGCTCCGCTCGCTTGCGCCTGGTGGTCGCGACTGTTGCTCGCCAGCCCATCGTTCGGCGCCCAGTTGATGATGTGGAGCATCGCGGCCCGCGGATCACGAACCAGCGGCGACAGGAAGCCATCGAGGTAGGCCTGGCGAGGATGCACGTCCCCGGTGAACATGGGCTCGGTCTCGGGGAACGTTTGGGCGAGCTCAACGAGAGCCACCAGGCGCGAACCGCGGCTCGGTCGGGCGAACGCGCTGAAGTGCGGGCCTTCGTGCGCGGCCACGGCGTCGCGATCACGGTCGAGCTCGGTGGCGGCCGCGGCTGGCAGGGAGGGGATGCTACAAGACGCGCCATGGTACGTACCTCGCTCTCCGAGAAGAAGTTCGAGAAGGCCGTGGCGCGGGCTCGCCGCGCGCAGGCGCGGTTCGGCGAGCGCTACCCCGGCGATCCGGGCGCGCGCCAGCCGGTGCATACGGTGTACGGCGGGGCCCAGCTGTTCCACTTCGAGACCGCGCGCAAGCTCGGCGCGCTGGCGCTGCGCGCGCTCGAGGCCCACGCGCCCGATGCCGGCGCGTTCGCCGAGGCGCTCGGCGTGCCCGGCGCGCTGGCGCCCACGGTGTACGACCGCGTCCGCGCCAAGCTTGGCCAGGAGCCCGTCGAGGACTTCCGGATCGACTTCGAGGATGGCTACGGCAACCGGCCCGACGCGGAGGAGGACGACCACGCGGTCGCCGCCGCCCAGCAGGTCGCCGCCGGCATGGTCGCGGGCACGCTGCCGCCGTTTCTCGGGATCCGGATCAAGCCGCTGACCGGCGAGCTGGCGGCGCGCGCGCTGCGCACGCTCGACGTGTTCCTGACCGAGCTCCTGAGCAGGAGCAGACCGCGCAATGACCACGAACTGGGCGATACCGCCGGCATGACCACGCCGCTCCCGGAACCCGCCGCCCCCGACATCTACGCCGCGCTCTGGCTCGGCGCCCTCCTGCTCGCCTCGGGCTCCACGATGGACCCGTTCCCGGCCGAACTCGACCAGCTCGTGCTCGAATACTTCCTGCGCTTCCGGCCGGCCGCGCGGGCGTAGCGGCCAGCTCCGCTATGGCAGGTACTGCTTCTCGCGTGCCCACGCCTGCCAGGCCGGCAGCTCGCGCGGCGGGCCCACGAGCGCATCGAGCGCCAGCTTGGCGGCCCACTTCGTGTCGGTCCCGCGGTCGTTGAGATGGGCTGCGATTGCCGGGGCCGCGGCGGAATCGCCGAGCGCCGCGATCGCGGTGATCGCGGCCTCGGTGCGGTTGCCGCCGTGCGCGGCGAGGACCGCCTCGATCTTCTTGGCCAGCGCGGACGCCTTCGTGGCCCCCGCTGCCTGGATCGCCGCCGCGCCGACGTGGTCATCAGGGTCCGCGATCAGCTCACCCAGGAACTGGTCGCGCACGTCGCGAGCGGCGAGCTCGGCGGCGACCGGGATCGCCTCCATCCGCACGACCACTTCTGGATCGGTGCGCGCCAGGGCGATGAGCATCGGCGCAGCGCTCAGGTCGTGCGCCTTGGACGCCTGCTCGATACCCCGCCGGCGCAGCCCGGAGCTGGACGAGCGCAGCATGCTCGCAGCCGGCGGACGTTCCCCCATCTTCTCGAGCGCGCTCACCGCGTGCGCCTGGACGATCGAATCCGAAGATGAGGTCGCGGCGCGCAGCGCCTCGGCATGCTGCGACAGCGCCTCCTTGACCTTCGGGTCGCCGACGTAGGCGCCGGCGAGCGCGTCACCGGCTCGCGCGAGGACGTCTGGATCGGGGTCAGCGAGCGCCTCGAGCAAGTACGGGCGAGCCCGCTCGAGCTGGCGGCCGAAGTAGCACGCGTCGAGGATGACGGTGACCGCGTTCGCACGCACCCGCGGGCGCGGATCGGTGCGTACGGCCGCGACGAATCGGTCGAGGATATCGATGCCGATCCCGCGGTACTTCCGCGCGATGCCCTGCACATCGTTGGTCTCGAGGTCGTCGGCTTCGTGCATCTTCGACCCGAATCCGCGCGCCGCCGGGGCGCCAGCGGCAGCCGCGCGCGTCTGCGCGGACGCGTCAGGCTGGTAGCTGGCAGCGAACAGGACCACGAAGATCGCGTGCCTCAGCAGCGATACGAGCTGTTCGCGGATAGCCCGGCCGGATCTACCTCCGCGACGGCTTTTCCGCTGAGCGCCGAGCGCTCGGCCGGGGGCTACTGCGC
>Ga0302323_100001403_pt1 | contig 19527 bp, 11 predicted proteins | sample Fen_T0_3_FD_201950 | JGI IMG/M metagenome (GOLD analysis project Ga0302323, IMG submission 201950) | Peat permafrost microbial communities from Stordalen Mire near Abisko, Sweden - Fen_T0_3 | ecosystem: Environmental > Terrestrial > Soil > Wetlands > Permafrost | place: Sweden: Abisko... | reverse complement strand
AGCAAGGCGCCGTGGTGCTACCCAAGGACGGCGTGCCCGCCGTGCTCGTCGCGCACGACCTGTCACCCGCTGAAACCGCGGGCCTGACCAAAGAGCGAGTTCTGGCGATTGTCACCGAGGTCGGCACACGCACCAGCCACACCGCGATCTTGGCCCGCGCGCTGGAAATTCCCGCCGTGGTCGGCGTCCCGAACTTGCTCTCACGGGTCGGCACGGGGGATGTGATCGTGGTCGACGGCGTGCACGGCCAAGTCGCGATCACCCCCAGTGAGGCGCTGATCGCGGACACGAACGCGCGGGCCGGCCGCTTCAGTGACGTCGCGCGGCACCGCCGCGAAGCGCGCGATCGGCCAATCCGCACGCGCTGCGGTCAAACCGTCGAACTGCGCGCCAATATCGAACTGCCGTCGGAAGCCGAAGGTGCGCTCGAACAAGGCGCACGCGGCATCGGTTTGTACCGGACGGAGTTCTTGTACCTCGATCGCAACGAGCCTCCGAGCGAAGACGAGCAGTACGAAACCTACCGGCGCGTGGTCGAGGCGCTGGCCCCCTTGCCCGTCACGCTGCGGACCTTCGATATCGGGGGGGACAAGTTCGCGTCCGTATTCCAAGTTCCCTCGGAAATGAACCCGGCGCTCGGGCTGCGCGCGGTGCGCTTGGGCCTGGCTCGACAAGACATCTTCCTCACGCAACTGCGAGCGATGGTGCGCGCCTCGGCGCACGGTCAAATGCGGGTGATGGTGCCGATGATCGCATCCATGGGGGAGTGGCGTCAGGTCAAAGCACTGTTTGCGCAAGCCGTGCGCGAGGTGGACGCCGAAGGTAAGGCGCGCAGCCCACACATCCCGCTCGGCATGATGGTCGAAGTCCCGTCCGCCGCGGTGATGGCCGATGAATTCGCGATCGAGACCGAGTTCATGAGCATCGGCACCAATGATCTGGTGCAGTACACCCTGGCCGTGGATCGCTCGAGCCCGGAGCTGGCATACCTGGCCTCGTTTTACGATCCCGCCATTTTGCGGCTGGTGCGTATGGTGGTCCAAGCGGGCAAGAATCGCTCGCGACCGGTCTTGGTCTGTGGCGCGATGGCCAGCGATCCGCTAGCCGCGATCTTGCTGGTCGGCATGGGGCTGCGAGAGCTCAGCATGGAGGCCGCGGCGATCCCGGAAATTCGTGAAGCCATCGGCAGCGTGACCGTGGCCGAAGCCGAAGAAATCGCGCAAAGCTGCTTTCTGGCCGAGACCGCCAAGGACATCGAGCATATTTTGCATCTGCGCTTCGCCGAGCGCTTGGACGCGGGCGAGTAAGAAGCGCGAAACTCGGCGCCCAACTGACCGATACGGGTCGGATGGCTCGCTGCTTGGCTTTGATTTTGGGGGTCGCCTACTTGCTGCTCGCGTGCGAGGCCCCGCGCGCCGCAGGGCCGCGCGAGACCGAGGCCAGGTCTTTGGTCCTGATCCACACGGCCGATCTGCACTCGCATCTCTTTCCCGAGCGCCAGCTGATCAGCGGCGGTGACGCCGCGCGTGGCCTCGGCCCAGCAGGCCAGATTGCCGAAGTCGGCGGTTTCGCGCGCATCGCCCGCGTAGTCTCCGACATCCGTGCCGGCGCCAAGCACAGCCTGTACCTGGACAGCGGCGATCTCGTAGAGGGCACCGCCGCTTTCACTGAATTCGGCGGCGAGCCAGAATTGCGTGCGTTCAGCGCGCTCGGGCTGGCCGCCGCCGCACTCGGCAATCACGACCTTTCCCTGGGTGCGGAAGCATTCGCCCGCACACACCGACAATTTGCAGAATTTCCGTCGCTCGCCGCCAACTTCGCCGCCAACGGCTCGGAGCTCGCATCGGCCCTGACGCCAAGCGTCGTGCTCGATGCCCAGGGGCTCAGGGTAGGGGTGATCGGTGTGGCCAACCCCGCGAGTCCGAGCGGCCTGGCGCGCGCGGATAACCCTTACGGCATAGAACTGGTGGCGACCGCAACCGCGGTGCAGTCGGAGATCGATCGCTTGCGGCCCGAGGTCGACATACTGGTCGCCCTCAGTCACCTCGGCCTCGACGGCGATCAGCGGCTGATCAGCGGCACGACCGGCCTCGACGTCGTGCTCGGCGGGCACGACCACCTCGCGTTGGGCCCGGCGCTGACACGCATGGACTGTGGAGCCGCGCTTTCGGCGGCGCGCGGCTGCAGCGGGCGGCCCGTAGTGCAGGTTCACTCCGGCGCGTCGGGTCGCTACGTGGGGGAGCTGGATTTGGAGCTCGCGCCGGCCGTCGAAAGCACGAGTTTGGCAGCGGGTCCGAGCGGATTGGTCGTCGCATCGGCCGAGCATTCGCTGATCGCCATCTCTGCCGAGGTCGAAGACGATCCGGCGCTGGCCGAGCTGCTCGAACCTTACCGCGAACGGCTGATCGCCGCGGGTTTCGACATGAAGGTGGCCTTCGCGTTGGGTCCGGTCGAACGCTACGCCGCAAACGGCGCTGACTCAGCGCTCGGCAACCTGGTCGCAGATGCGCTTCGAACTCGGAGTCAAGCCGACTTTGCGCTGTTGAATGCGACCGAGCTGCGAGCCGACCTTGCGCCCGGTGAGCTCACGCGCGCAGCGTTCGCGGCCGCGCTGCCGTTTGCCGATTCGCTGACCGTGCTCACGCTCAGCGGCGCCCAGCTGCAAGCGCTGTTCAATCAGCAGGCGCGTGTGGCAAATGGGCGAAAGTGCCAAACCCCGATTCAGATCTCGGGGCTCAGCCTCGCGTTCAAATGTTCAGGCAGTGCTTCGAGCGCTCTGGCGCTCGTCGCCGGCACGGCGCGCGAGCTCGATTCTCGAAGCGCGTACACATTGGTGACCAGCGCGTACCTCGCCGATGGCGGCAGCGGCTTCGATTTGTTGACCGAAGCTACGGCACGCCGAGCGCTCGACCTCGACCCGTTGGGCGCGCTGCTCGACTCCGTTGTGGATCTACCCAGGTGTGCTGAATCGGGCTTGCCCTGCCTCGACCCGAGCACGCTGCGCGATCATCGAATCAGCTTTCAGCCGGAGTGAGCGGTCAACTGCGGCGGCCAATAGGCCGGCCAGCGAACCGCCAGCTGCCGATTCCGGGCTTATTTTCCGCAGAATGGTCGGTGAGCGGCCAGCTGGCCTGAGCGCCCGCGGTCTGGGACCGCGAGGGTTGACCGGGAAAAGTCTGCGCGTATAGTGTCGCGGCCGGAAACGGCTATTCGAGGAAAGTTAGAAAAATGCCACAGGACGCGGACGTCAAAAAAGACGTAATTTCGAAGTATCGTTTGCACGAGTCTGACACCGGTTCGTCGGAAGTGCAGGTTGCCCTCCTCAGCCAGCGTATTGAATACCTGACTGAGCATTTCAAGACCCACAAGAAGGATCACCATTCGCGCCGCGGGCTGCTCAAGCTCGTGGGGCAACGGCGTCGCCTTCTCGACTATCTGAAGCGCTCGAGTGTCGAGCGTTACCGTACGGTCGTCAGCTCGCTCAACCTACGTAAGTAGTCGTAAAGCCCTCTCATCCGTTGGTGAGAGGGCTTTCGTGTTTTGTTTCCGAGCGCGATCCAGCCTCTCCTTCGACTTCGCTTCGTGGCCCGAACGCAGCTTCTTCCCGCTCGTGGGGAGAACGTTCGAGCTAGGAATCGAGGCTGAAGATTGGGCGTTCGCTTTCGGCGTTTACCGCACGCAGCGGCACCCATGCGCCAGGGGGCGCTAAACCCATGTTTGTTCGCGAATCCGTAAATATCGGCGGTCGTCTGCTCACGTTCGAGACCGGTCGCTTGGCCAAGTTGGCCCACGGCGCCGTGCTCGTCACTTTCGGTGAGAGCGTCGTGCTCGTCACCGCAGTGTCGAGTGAAGAGCGCCCGGGGCTCGACTTCTTCCCCTTGACCTGTGAGTACGTCGAGAAGACGTACGCTGCGGGCAAGATCCCCGGTGGCTTCTTCAAGCGTGAAGGGCGCCTGCGTGACTATGAAGTGCTCACCTCGCGCTTGATGGATCGCCCCTTGCGCCCCTTGTTCCCCAAGGGCTTCAAGAAGGACACCCAGGTCATCGCCACCGTGCTCAGCGCGGACAAGGTGAATCCGACCGACGTGCTGGCCATGACCGGTGCCAGCGCCGCGCTGCACATCTCCGACATCCCGTGGGCCGGCCCGATCGTCGGCATCCGCGTCTCGCGCGTCGATGGCGAGCTGATCGTCTACCCGTCGTTCGACCAAGCTGCCGCAGCCGATCTCGATATTACCGTCGCCGTCAGCAAGGACGCGATCATGATGGTCGAAGGTGGCGCGGACGAGTGCAGCGAAAAAGAGCTAATCGATGCGCTGTTCTTCGCGCACGAGCAAGCTCAACCGATCCTCGCGCTGATCGAGAAGATGCGCGCCGCAGTGGGCAAGCCGAAGCGGGAGTTCATCACGCCCACGCTCGACCCAACCATCGCCAAGCGCGTGGCAGAGCTCGCCGATGCGGACCTCGGCACGGCCAGCGTGATCAAGGAGAAGAAGAAGCGCTACGAGCAATACGCCGTCATCAAAAAGGCGGTCGTCGAGGAGCTGACCCGGGAGCTCGGGTCGGAGGCGTTCCTATCTTCCGAGAAGTTGATCAAAGGCGAAATCGAACACCGCAAGGCCGAAGTCGTGCGCGCCATGGTGCTCAACACCGGCAAGCGCATCGACGGTCGCGACGGCAGGACCATCCGCCCGATCAGCTGTGAAGTGGGGCTCTTGCCTCGCGTGCACGGCTCGGCGCTGTTTCAACGCGGCGAGACGCAAGCCATCGTCACGGCTACCCTGGGCACCTCCACGGACGAGCAAAAGATCGACGCACTCACCGGTGAATCGTGGAAGCGCTTCATGCTCCACTACAACTTCCCGCCCTTCAGCACTGGTGAAACCAAGCCGATGCGTGGTCCGGGTCGTCGTGAAGTGGGTCACGGCGCGCTCGCCGAACGCGCCGTTCAGCGCCTGATCCCGACGCACGATGAGTTCCCGTACACGATCCGAATCGTCAGCGAGATCCTCGAGTCGAACGGCTCGAGCTCGATGGCATCGGTGTGCGGCGCGTCGCTCAGCCTGATGGACTGCGGCGTTCCGCTGCGTCGACCGGTGGCAGGCATCGCCATGGGCTTGATCGCCGAGGGCGACAAGTTCGCCATCTTGAGCGACATCCTGGGTGACGAAGATCACCTCGGCGACATGGACTTCAAGGTCTGTGGCACCGAGAAGGGCATCACCGCCATCCAAATGGACATCAAGATCGCCGGCCTCGGCCGCAACGTGATGGAGCAGGCGCTCGAGCAGGCCCGTGAAGGCCGCATTCACATCCTCGGGCGGATGCTCGACACGTTGCCCACCGCCCGCACCGAGATCAATCGCCATGCCCCGCGCATCACGACGGTCAAGGTCAAGCCGGATCAGATCCGCATCATCATCGGCCCGGGTGGCAAGACGATCAAAGGCATTGTCGACCAAACCGGCTGCGCGGTGGACGTCAAGGACGACGGCACGGTGTCGATTGCGAGCTCGGATTCGGAGGCCGTCAAGCGTGCGCTGGCGATCATCGAGGGCCTCACGGCTGAGCCGGAAGTCGGACGCATCTATCACGGCGTCGTGAAGCGTCTGGTCGACTTCGGCGCCTTCGTCGAGATTTTGCCGAACAACGAGGCGCTCTTGCACGTGTCGGAAATCGCGCACGAACGCATCGAGTCACCCGGTGACGTGCTCAAAGAAGGCGAAGAGATCGACGTCAAAGTGATCAGCGTCGAACGCGACGGCAAGGTCCGCCTGACCCGCCGCGAACTCTTGCCCCTGCCCGAGGGTGAAGAAGGCGAAGCCGCCAAAGAACGCATCGCGCGCTCACGCGAGGCCGGTCCGCCCCAACGCGGCCCGCGCCGTGACGGCCCGGGTGGCGGCGGCGACCGCGGTGGTCGCGGTGGCGATCGCGGCGGCCCGCGTCGCCGCTGAGTCTGAGCGTTTGAGCTGAGAGAAATCGAACGGCCGGGACTCGCGTCTCGGCCGTTCGGCATTTTGGGCTAGGATCGATCCGATGCCTCACTACGCAGCCTTCCTTCGCGGAGTCAGTCCGATGAATCTGAAGATGCCGGCGCTCCAAGCGGCGCTCGAAGGGGCCGGCTTCAGCGAGGTGAAGACGCTGCTCTCCAGCGGCAACGTCGTCTTCCGTGGCCGCCGAGCGACTGACGCGGCCATCGAGAAAAAGATCGAGTCGGCAATCGAAGAGAAGACGGGCAAAAAGTTCGGCGTGATCGTGCGCTCGATCGAGGAGCTGCAGGCGTTGATCGATGCCGAGCCTTATCAGGCGTTTCGCTTGCCTGCGGGCTCGAAACGCGTGGTCACGTTCCTGCGGCTGCAGCCTGAAAAGGGGCTCAAATTGCCGCCCGCGCTCGACGGGGCGCAGATCTGGACCGTGCGCGGGCGCGAGGCTCTGAGCTCTTACGTGCGCAGCGACAAGGGCCCAGTTTTCATGGCCCTGATCGAGAAGACGTTCGGCAAAGACGTCACCACACGCACTTGGGACACCGTGCAAAAAGTAGTCCGAGCGGGCGCAGGCTGAAGCCGCACTCTGACTGCAATTGGCTGGGCGAAGGCGCGCAGAGCCGGTTTGCGTTCGTGAAAAAGCAGTTTGAATTCCCTCGAGATTCGTCACATCGCGTGGCTTGCGAAGTCGGCAACGAACCCCGGTCGTGCTCCGGAGACGCCGCTCGCCGATGAAAATTATGCGGTGCGAACGCTGTGTGAACACAGGATCATTTCTGCGCGGCCAGGTGTTCATCTTCGGACAAACCTCGAGCCAGCCGAGCCAGCCAAAGTCCACACTGAACGATGTGACTAATTGAGTGAATTCAGGTGAATTCCAACTGCTTTTTCGCGCGCACGAGCGACGTACCGAAAGGTCCGGGGGCCGCCCTTCGCCGCCGAAGGCTTTGACGGCAAGCGTCGTGAAGGGCGACCATCAACCCACCTCTCGCACGTTGCTGGATGGCGGGTGTGTGCGGCGATTGGTTTTTGTGGTTGCTCACCATTTGCCGGTGTTGGCCATGGATAGCCACGGTTCCGCGGGGGGAAGCGCGTTTCCAGCTTGGAGCAGCTCAATCGAGATGTTGTCCGGCGAGCGCACGAAGGCCATGTGGCCATCGCGCGGCGGGCGATTGATTACGACGCCCGCGTCCATCAGTCGCTGACACGTCTCGTAGATGTTCTCGACGCGGTAGGCGAGGTGACCGAAGTTGCGTCCGCCCGTGAGCGTTTCCGGGTCCCAGTTGTAGGTCAACTCGACCTGTGCGGAATCGTCCCCGGGTGCTGCCAGGAAGACCAGCGTGAAGCGGCCTTTTTCGTTTTCGGTGCGGCGCAGTTCGCGCAGGCCGAGTGCGTTGACGTAGAAGGCCAGCGACACCTCGATGTTTTCGACGCGGACCATCGTGTGCAGGTATTTCATCTTGGATCCCCAGCTAGAAAGCGCGCGAGCGAAGAGCGCGGTGAACGTTGGACGTCAAACGATGCGCAGGGCACGCCCCACTAAGACCTCATTGTGCGAACCCGTGCGGTAGCCACCGAGATCGAGCGTGACGTATTGAAAGCCGTGCTTTTTTCCGGCGGAGACCACGGCTTGTCGCACGCCGGCCGCGAGCATCAGCTCGAGTTCATCGAGCGCGATTTCGATGCGCGCGATTTTTTCGTGCCAGCGCACGCGCAATTGGCGAAAGCCGAGCGCTTTGAGTTCGGCTTCGAACCCGGCGATTTGCGCGAGCCGCTCGGTGGTGACGCTGGTGCCGTAGGGGATGCGGCTGGAGAGGCAGGCTGCGGCGGGTTTGTCCCAGACATCCATGCCGATCGCGCGGGCTGCAGCGCGGACGTCGCTCTTGGTCATGCCGGCTTCGACGAGCGGGCTACGTGCGCCGGCGTTTTTTGCGGCTTCGAGTCCAGGGCGGTAGTCGCCGAGATCGTCGCGATTGGTCCCGTTGACGACCACGGCCAGCTGCCATTCGCGGCGTTTGGCCTCGGCGATGTCATACAGCTCGGACTTGCAGTGAAAGCAGCGGTCGGGACCGTTTTGAACGTAGCCGGGGCGCTCGAGCTCGTGTGAATCGACGAAGCGGTGATGGGCACCGAGCTTTTGGGCGATCCGCGCGGCGTCTTCCTTTTCGCCTCCGGATAAGCTGGGGCTGACCGCAGTCATACCGATTGCGCGCTCGCCGAGTTCAGCGTGAGCGACGGCCAACACGAACGCGCTATCGATTCCGCCGGAGTAGCAAACGAGCACCGAACCCAGCTCGCGCAGGATGCGGCGCAGGGAGTCGAGTTGCTGCGTCGTGGAAGTCACGCCGGGAGTCATATCATTTTGGAGCCAGCAGGCCGCTTGGCATGGGGGATGCAGTAAAGATTCGGGAAAGGCCGTTCACTGGCTGCGAGTTCAAGCCCTTGAATTGCTTGCTGAGCGGGGCTCACTGCCGGACATTGAATGTCAGGGGTGTGGGTTACGATCACTGGCGTTGGGGAGCGGAGCTGTTATTATGTTCAGTATCCCGATGGCACTCCCCGCACACCTCCTCGAACGCTTGCCCACCGCCTCTTTGCGGGAACACGGCGTGCGGATCGGCTCGGGAGCCGGGCAGGCCACCGTTCCAGTGGGGCAGGCGGCCTTCTCGCTCGGGGTCGAGGCTCTCAATCGGGTTTTGCCCGATCATGGGCTGCCTCGCGGCGCGGTCATCGAGCTCAGCGTTCATGGCGGCTCCGCGCTGGGCACAAGCCTCGGCTTGGCGGCGTGCCGTGCGGCGCAGCAGGCGGCCGTGGAGCGCGGGGGCAGCATGCCCTGGTGCGCCTTTCTCGACCCTTCGTGCACCCTATATGGCCCCGGAGTGGCGGCCGCAGGGGTGGAGCTCGAGCGGCTGCTCGTGGTGCGCCCGTCGGTCGATGCGCTCAGCCGTGTGGCCCTGCGCATCGTCGAGTCCGGCGCCTGCGCGGTCACCATCGTCGATCTGCTGGGCGTGCCCGGTCAGTCCTTGTCGGTCAACCTCACGTCCTGGCTGCGCGTCGTGCGTCGCCTGGCCATGGGGGTGGATGGCACGCCGAACAGCGTGATCTTACTGACTGACGCCGCTGAGCAGCGCCCCCTGCCGCTGCCCGTGGCGCAGCGCATCGAGCTCGAGCGCCCCAGTGAGGGCAAGCTCAGTGTGCGTGTCGTAAAAGACAAGCATGGCCGCGTGTCCTCGCCGCGCTCCATCGCCTGGGCCCGCACCGGCCCGGCCTGGAAGAATGACGAGGCCCCGAGCCCAGTGCGGGAGCTGACCAATGTCCGCCGCCTCGCCTGAACCCGTGTCGCCTGAACCCGTGTCGCCTGAGCGGCGCGTGCTGGCGTTGGTGCTGCCGGAGCTGCTTTGTGAGTTGGCCGAAAAGCGGCTGCTGTGGGGGTTGTCGCGGGGTAGGGCCAAGCCGCCTCTGGGTGTGGTGCTCGTCACGGGTGAGTCGAAGCCCGGTGAGTCGAAGCCCGGTGAGTCGAAGCCGGGCGCCGCGCTTCGCGATACCCGAAGCGGTGAGTCCGCACCAAAGCCAATCGATGCCACAGCCAAGCTGAGCGCCGTGAATGAGAGCGCCAAGCGCTACGGCGTGCGTGAAGGGCAAACCATTGCCGAGGCCTGTACGCTCGTCGCCAGCCTCGTCGTGCGTGAGATCACGCTGGCTGAGGTGCTGGAGACTTTGAGCTGCATTGCCGAGGTCGGGCTCAGCTTGGGCAGCACCGTTTCGGTGGAAGCGCCGGACACCGTGTGCGTCGATATTACGGGCTCGGCCCACTTGCAGGGTGGGGAGCTGGCGCTCGGTTCGGAGTTTGCCAATCGCGTGCGCGCCATGGGCCACTCGGTACGCTTGGCAATTTCTGACGGGCCGCGCTTGGCACGCGCTTTCGCGCATTGGTTCACGCCCAGCGCCGCCGATCCGGAAGATCGCGGCGTGTGCGTGGTGCCTTCGGAGCACACCGTGCCGGCGTTTGCGGCTTTGCCGATCAACGCGCTACCGCTCTCGGGGGACACCGCGGGTTGGTTCGTGCGGCTAGGCGTGTTCACGATTGGTGAGCTGTGCGCTTTGCCTCGTCAAGCCCTAGGCAGCCGCCTGGGTGAAACCGCCGCCAGCGTGACCGAGCTGTGTGCCGGCCGCGATCGCGCGCCGCTCGTCGCCTTCGCGCCCGAGCGCACCATCACCGAGAGCAGCACCTGGGATGAACCGGTCACGGGTACTGAGCCGCTCTCGTTCGTGCTCGGTGGGCTCGTCTCGCGCGTCAGCGCGCGCCTGACCGGCCGCGGTGAGGCGGCGCAATCGCTGCTGCTCACGATTGTGCATGATCCCGCTATTGCGCGCTTTCGCGGCGAAAAAACCGAGATGGTGCTGCGTTTCAAGCTGGCCGCGCCGCTCTACCGGGCCGATGAGATGCGGCGCGTGCTGAGCGCGCGTTTGGCTCGAACCAAGCTCGGCGCGCCGTCGCTCGGCATGCGCTTGTCGGTGCCCAAGCTGGTGCCCGCGATCGCGCGTCAGCTGGAGCTTTCGCAAGTGCTCGCAGGCAGCACCAGCGTCGCCTCTACCATCTCTGACGACGAGATCCCCGTGCTTATTGCCGAGCTTTCGGCTGAGCTCGGTGAAGATAAAGTAGGCACACTCAAGCTCTGCGATTCTCATCGCCCGGAAGCCAAGAGCAAACTCAGCCCCGTTCGTCTGGAACCGGCCATGCGCGCCAACCCGAGCTCGAAAAAAGCTCGCCTACGCAAGGCCGAGCCCTCGTTCGCTGAGTTACCCGGTGCTCCCACCCGCCTCCTGCCGGAGCCTTGTGAATTGCACGGCCCGCTCCGCGTCGGCGTCAGCCTGGCCATCGATCGCAGCCTTTACACCATCGATCACCTCCGCTTCGAACAACGCTTGGATGCGGTGGAGTGGTGGGGTCACGCGCCGGTGACTCGTGATTACGTGCGGCTTTGGTTGCAAGGCGCCACCGGCGGCTTCGAAGCGGTGGCGTATGTCGATCGCAGTACGGGCCGGCGCTATTTGCAGGCGTTGGCGGATTGAGTCGCTAAACGACCTCTGGTGCTTCGACTCGTCTGGCGCTTCAGCAGGTGCTCCCATGTGTCGAAGATCGCGCCGAAGGCAGCGCGAGCCCGCGGAGGCCCGTCCGCAATTCGTCCGTCAAGGGCGCGAAGTGCACTGCCCCAAGCCGTTCTAGTCCGGATAAGTGAACGATCTCCATCGCCTGGACGCGCGCCTAGACGGCCACTCGGAGCTGAATATATGTTCAGTGTCCGATGTTCGCCGAGTTGCTCGCCACCACTTGTTACTCGTTTCTGCGCGGTGCTTCGCAGCCCGAGGAATTCGTGATGCAGGCGGCGAGTCTTGGCCTGCAAGGCTTGGCGATTTGCGACCGAGATGGGCTGTACGGCGTGGTGAAGGCCTTCAATCAGGCCAAGGCCCTGGGCCAACGCTTCATCACCGGGGCTGAGCTGACTCTGGCGTCGGCGAGCGCGAAAAAACGCAACGCTACGCACGATCTGCCCACGCTCGCGCTCTTGTGTGAAAGCCATCAGGGCTATCAGAACCTGTGCCGGCTACTCACGCTGTCGCATGCGGATCAACCAAAGGGCGAGAGCGCGCTCGAGCTCGATTGGCTCGCGCCGCACGCCGTGGGCTTATGGGCGTTGATCCCAGCCCCACGCTGTCCGGGAGATCCGAGTACGCCGAATGCACGCGAGCTCGCCGCCGTGCGCGATGCATTCGGCGATCGCGCGGCGCTCGCCATGTATCGTCACTTGGACGGCTTCGACGATCTGCGCTGCGCGTGGGTGCTGGAGACGGCCGCGCGTTACGATTTTCGGATCATCGCCAGCGCGCGGCCGTTGTTTCACCAACCCGCGCGTAAGCAATTGTGCGACGTGGTGAACGCGATTCGTTTGGGCACGACGCTCGACTGCGCGGGCACCCGACTGGCGGGCAACGCCGAGGCGTATCTGCGTTCGGAAGCGCAGATACGCAAAATATTCTCCGACCACCCCGAGTGGGTGGACGCCTCTGGCGAGTGGAATGAGAGGCTGGATTTTCAGCTGGATCAGCTCAATTACAAGTTTCCCTGCGCTTTGAGCGATGGTGAGAGCGCCGATCAGAAGTTGGCGCGCTTGACCTGGGCCGGACTCAGCGAGCGGTACCCGCAGGGGGCGCCCGCGAGCGTGCACACTCAAGTGGAAAAAGAACTGTCTTTGATTGGTCTGATGGAGGTGGCCACGTACTTTCTCAGTACCTGGGAAGTGGTGCAGATGGCGCGCGAGCGGCGCATCTTGTGCCAAGGGCGAGGTAGCGCGGCCAACAGCGCCGTGTGCTACGCGCTCGGCATCACCGCGGTCGATCCCGGGCGTTCGAATCTGTTATTCGAGCGATTTTTGAGCATCGAGCGCAACGAACCACCGGATATCGACATCGATTTCGAGCACGAACGACGAGAAGAAGTGATTCAAGCGATTTACGAGCGTCATGGTCGCGATCGCGCGGCCATGGTCTCGGAAGTGATTTGCTATCGCGGCAAGAGCGCACTGCGCGAAGTGGGTAAAGTGTTCGGCTTGTCTTTGGAGCAAATTGATCGCCTGAGCGGGACGATCACGCATTGGGATACGGCCGAGGTGAGCGAGCAACGCCTGCGCGAAATGGGCTTCGATGAACGCTCCGAACGGATTCAGCGCGTCTTGGCCTTGGCTCACGAACTGTCAGGTTTTCCTCGGCATTTGTCGATCCACGTGGGCGGCTTCGTGCTCTCGGCCACGCCCTTGTCCGAGGTCGCGCCGGTCGAGCCGGGGCGCATGCCCGGGCGCACCGTGGTGCCTTGGGACAAGGACGACATCGAGACGCTCAAGTTCTTCAAGATCGACGTGCTCGGGCTGGGCATGTTGACCGCGATTCGCAAGGCTCTGGCGAGCATTCACGCGGAGGGCGAGCTGACGTTGGCTCAGGAGGAAGAATTCGACCCGATCGACGTTTTGGCGCGAGTGCCGCAAGAAGATCCAGCGGTGTACGAGATGGTTACACGCGCAGACACCGTGGGCGTGTTTCAGATCGAAAGCCGCGCGCAGATGGCGATGCTGCCGCGTCTGAAGCCAAAGAGATTTTATGACCTGGTGATCGAAGTCGCGATCGTGCGACCGGGGCCGATTCAAGGCGGCATGGTGCATCCCTATTTGCGGCGCAGAAATGGCGAAGAACCCAGCCTTTCGCCGCATCCGTGCCTGACGCCAATTTTGGAGCGGACGCTCGGGGTTCCGCTGTTTCAAGAACAAGTGATGCAGATCGCCATCGATGGTGCCGGCTATTCGGGGGGTGAAGCCGACCAGTTGCGGCGCGACATGGCCGCCTGGAAGAAGACCGGCAAACTCGAACGCCACCGCGCTCGCCTGCTGGCCGGGTTCGAACGAACGGGCATCAGTCGCAAATTCGGTGAAGCTTTGTTCGAGCAGATCAAGGGCTTTGGTGACTACGGCTTTCCGGAATCACACGCGGCATCGTTTGCGCTGCTCGTGTATACCTCGTCTTGGCAAAAGCGGCATTATCCAGCGCATTTTGCGTGTGCCCTGCTCAACTCGCAGCCGATGGGCTTCTATTCCGCGGCGACCATTTTGCACGATGCGGAGCGCCACGGCGTGGAGCTGCGGGACGTGGACGTGACGCGCAGTGATTGGGATTCGACGCTCGAACCGGTGCGCGCGTTGGCCGAGGACGCCGAGACCCAGCGTTGCCCGCGCGCGATCCGCGTCGGCTTTCGGCAAGTCAAAGGCTTGTCCGAAAGAACCGCACGGCAGATCGTCACGGCGCGTCTCGAACGTCCCTTTGCGTCGTTCGAGGACGTGACGCGGCGCGCACAGTTGCGCGATGACGAAGTCGAACGGCTGGCGGAAGCGGGCGCCTTCGAGACTTTGTTACCCGGGCGCCGGCAAGCCCTGTGGCGGGCGCGGGCGCCGCGTATTGCCGGGCTTTTCGAGGGCAAAACCAGTGCCGAACCGGAAGTGCACTTGCCCGCATTGCACGCAGCCGAAGCGCTGCTCTTGGACTACCAGCACAAGAGCTTGTCGATCGGGGATCACCCCATGCGGCATTTGCGCAAGAAGTTGACGAGTCAGTCCGTGCTCAGTTCGTCCGAGTTGCGTGAGCGCAGGAAAGGGGAGCAGGTGAGCGTGGCGGGTGTGGTGATCTGCCGGCAGCAACCGGGCACCGCCAGCGGGGTGGTCTTCATCACTCTGGAGGATGAAACTGGGTTCGCGAATCTGATCCTGTGGCGCGCGGTGTACGAGCAATTCCGCCTGCCTGCGCGACACTCGTCGATCTTGCTCGCGCACGGCATCGTCGAACGCCAAGTGCGCGCTGATGGCTCGAATTTGCCGGGTGGCGGTGACGCAGCCGTGATCCACCTGATTGTGCGCTCGCTATCGCGGCTGGATGTCCCTGGTCGTGACATTCACGCCGTATCGCGTGATTTTCACTGACCCGCCCATTCTAGGCAACTCCGGCGGCGACCGACCGACCGAGAAGCATGAGCAGAAAGTCGAGCTTTCGCCGCGACGTGTTGCTGTTTGCTTCCGGGGTCTGGCTCGCCGCGTGCAGCCTTGATCCGGACCTGCCCGGTCGGAATCGCAATGCTGCGCCCGCGAGTAGTGGCGTACTGCTGAACGGCGCTGTCGCGCAAGACGTCGACGCCGCCGTTGACTATGGGGAGGGCTCGCGTATCAGTAACATCAACGGAAGTGGCGGCAACGACGGTCGCCGTGCTTCCGCGGACGGCGTGTCGGGGGAGATCGACAGTGGCAGCCCTCGCGGCGAAAGCGCCGGCGACATCGGCGGCGTTGCTTCGAGCGGAGGCGCCGCAGGAGCTGGCGGTGACACAGACAGCAGCGCCGGCGAAGCGAGCACCAGCAACATGGCCAAAGATCCGCCAGTACTCTGGTTCAGCGAGTACGTCGAAGGCTCGTCGTCCAACAAGGCGCTCGAGATCACGGCTCCGGCGCGAACGTTGCTCGACGGCTGCAGGGTCAACACCTACTTCAACGGCAAGAGCGAAGTGACGGTGGTCGCCACCTTGAGCGGCGTACTCGAAGCCGGCCAAGTCCTCACGCTGTGCACCAGCTCACTGAAAGAAAAGCTCGGAGCGACCTGCAGTCAAGTTGGAAATCTGACCTTCAACGGCGACGATGTCGTCACCCTCAGTTGTGACGGAGCGATCTTGGACGTGATCGGGCAAGTCGGCGTCGATCCTGGGGACGCCTGGGGCAGCGACGCTAGCACCACTGCCGACCATACGTTGCGTCGCCACTGCACGGTGACGAGCGGCGACGCACTGGGCTCGGATCCCTTCGATCCGAGCACGGAGTGGCAAGCATTTCCGGTCGATACCTTCGACGGCTTGGGCGCGCGCGGCTGTTAGAACAGCCGCGCAATGTCCACGCGCTGCGGCGCGACGCCTCAATACTTACTTGGTCACTTTCGTCGCGAGATCGGGAGGTGACGGCAGCTGCTGAGGTTTGGCTGTGCAGTGAACCCCGCCATCCCGCGTCACCTCCGATTGCCGAGGAAGCAGGCGCCCGGTTTCGCCGGCTCTCTCATTGACTAGTTTTCCGCCCACGCCGATCGTGATCTGCTCCTGCTGAAGAACTGATCAAGCAGTGTTAGGCGACTTCGACGTTTTGAGGTGCGGGTTCCGACTGCGCGTTTAGCTCGCGATGGCCCTGCTGCGCCGCCGACGACAGCACTTCACTGCGCGCCACGGCGTTGTCGTTGACCTTCACGCTGACGATGCGTGACACACCCGGTTCACCCATGGTCACGCCGTACAAGACATCCACGCTTTGCATGGTCTTCTTGATGTGGGTAATCAGAATGAACTGCGAGCTGGCGGTCATCGAGCGAATGCTCTCGTTGTAACGAGCCACGTTGGCTTCATCGAGCGGCGCGTCGACCTCATCCAAGATGCAGAACGGCGAGGGGCGGTGCTGGAAGATAGCGAAGATCAAGGATACGGCCGTGAGTGCCTTCTCGCCGCCGCTCATCAGCTCGATGTTGCCGAGCTTCTTACCTGGAGGTTGAGCCACAATTTCGACGCCGCTGCCCAGTAAATCATCCGGATTGGTGAGTAGCAGCTCGGCGCGACCGCCGCGGAAGTGGCGCGCGAACGTCTTTTTGAACAAGGCGTTGACCTCGTCGAAGGTTTCCTTGAAGCGGCGGCGCGACTCCTTATTCATGTGCCGGATCGCGTGATCGAGCTCTTCGAGTGCCTTCTCGATGTCGATCTTCTGCGAGTTCAGATCGACGAACCGGCGCTCGGCGTCGTCGTGCTCGGCTTTGGCATCCAAGTTGACCGGTCCCATGCGGTCAATCAGCTGCGCGAGCTCGTCGATGCGACGGCGGTGTTCGGCGTCCGGGGCCGAACGCGCGTGGTAATCGCCCACGACGCGCCGCAGATCCAATCCGCGAAACTTCTCGCGCACCGTGTTCAGCAAGTGCTCGCGCTCGATGGCGATGCGTTGCACGGCCATCTCGTGCTTTTTGACTGCTTCGTCCACCAGCTCGAGCTCATCGCGCAGGCCCTTGAGTTCCGCCTCTTTCGACCCGAGCGTATGACGCACCGATTCGAGTTGGCCCTTGGCCTCGCTGAGCTCGGCGTGTGCCACCTTCGCGCGCTCGCTGGCGGACATACGCGCTTCGCGGGCGAGCATGATACGTGCCGCGGTCTCGCCGTAGCTGACCGACGCTTCGAGCGTCTCTTCGCGCAGCTTGCTGGCGCGTGCTTCGAGCTCCGTGAGCGTCGTGGTGATGCGCTCACCGGCGACGCGGGCGGCTTCTGCCTGCTCTCGTACCTGAGCCAAGCGTACCTTGCGCTCGGTGACCAGGGCCGCCTGCGAGCCCACTTGTTCACGCCAAGAGGCTGCGGTCGCTTCCGAGCGCGCGAGTGAATGCTGCAGGCCATCCAGCTCGGCGCGTACGGTGTCGAGCTCGGAGCGCGAGCCGGATTCTGCGCCCGTGGCCGCTTCGAGTGATCGCTCGATCTCGGCTAGCTCTAGGTCGAGCGAGTCTTGGCGGTTTTCGTGGCGTTCGATTTCGGACGCGGTGCGCGCGAGATCTTTCTCGGCAGTAACATGCGCAAGCTCCCCTTGATGGGCTTCTTGGCGCGCGCGATCGAGTGCGGTGCTCACCTCGGCAATGCGTGCTCGGAGTGCATTGTGATCGGTGCTGAGCTTCTCGTACTCCTTTTCGAGCCGCTCGACCTCACCGGTAAGCACGTTCATCTCGCGCTTTTGGTCGAGCATGGCCGAGGCCATTTCATCGCCCGTGCCGCCGCTGACGACGCCTCCGGGGTGAGCCACGGTCCCGTCGAGTGCGACCGCGGTCACGCCGGGGTAGCGACCCGCGACGGCCACCGCGTCACTCGCGCCGTGCACCAAGACAGCCTCGCCGATCAGCGCGCGAACCAGGGCTTCATCGGCCTCGGCGTAGCTGAGTTCGTCCGCGAGGCGCCCGCTCACCTGCGCGTCGCCCTCCCAGAAACCGCGACCACCGCCGGCAATGTACGGCGGGCGCGCCGCAATCACGTCTGCGCGGCCGCGTTCACCCTGGCGGAGCTCCGCGAGCAGATCTACCTGCGCACTCGCGTCCGAGACGACGATGCACGACAAGCGCGGGCCGAGCAGTCCGGCCAGTGCGTGCGTCAAATGCTCGGGCGCTTGAATGCGATCGGCGACCATGCCGAGCACGCGCGGATCGCCCTTTTTCGAGAGCAAGGCGCGGGCACCACCGCCGACGCCTTCCAACCGGCGATGGAGATCTTCGAGCGCGCGTAGGCGATTGCGCTTCGAGCCGAGCTCGTTCTTCACCGAGTCGACACCGCGCTCGCTTTCCAGCGTCCGGCCGCGGAGCCCCGTGAGCTCGGTCTCGAGTTCGCTGCGTTCGTCTTGGGTCAGGCGCTTGCCCTCGGCCAGCTGAGCCACGCTGTATTCGAGCGCTTGCTTGCGAGCCAGGCAGTCCGAAAGTTCGCCCGTCAGCTTGTCGCGTTCTGCCGCCAGGCGGTCGTTGCGCACGCGCGCTTCGGCCAAACGTTGGGCGATGCCGTCCAAGCGGGCTTCGGCTGCGGCCGAACGCGCCGTGAGATCACCCGCTTGGCGACGCAAGGCGTGCACCTCTTCACTGGCCTGCGCTTCTTCGGCTTGCAGCCCACTGAGCGCTTCGATTTCGCTCATCGCGTCGGCTTCTCGGGCGCGCTCGTCGCCCGAGAGCTCGGCCACGCGCGCGGCCAGCGCTTCACGCTCTTCACGCAGGCCGTTCGAGCGCACCTCGTTGATCTCGAGCTCGGTCTGCACCGCGTCCAAGCGCTCCGTGAGGTGCGTCAGGCGGTCGCGCGAACGCTCCAGATCAGCGAGCAGCGAGCTCACCTCGTTGTCGGCTTCGAACGCGCTGCGCGAGGCCTCATCGGCGCGGATTTCGATCGAGAGTGCCTCTTCGCGGGCTGCATCGAGCAGTACGTCCGCTTCCCGGAGCCCTCCGCGCGCCCCCTGAGATCGCTCGTTGGCTACGGTAAAGCCGTCGCTTTCGACACGCTCGGTGACGATCAGCTCCAGCAGGCGATGCGAAGCATCGTGCAGCACGAGATCGTCCAATTCTTTGCGATACTCGATGAAGCGCTCGGCTTTGGCCACCTGGCGCTTGAGTGAGGCGCGCGTGCGATCGATTTCCGAGACGATGTCGTTGATGCGCAGCAGGTTCTGCCGCGTCAGCTCCATCTTGCGTTCGGCTTGCTTCCGGCGCTGCTTGTACTTGGTGACGCCCGCCGCCTCCTCCAAGAACATGCGCCGGTCTTCCGGACGCGCACTGACGATCTGCCCGATGCGTCCCTGCTCGACGATCGAGTAGGCCTTGGTTCCGACGCCGGTGCCCAGGAACAGCTCGGTCACGTCGCGCAGGCGGACCTGCGTCTTGTTCAGTAAGTATTCGCTCGTCCCATCCCGATACAAGCGGCGAGTGACCGCGATCTCCGGGTAGTCGCGGTACTCGATGGGCAGACTTTGCGCGTATTCGGGATTCGTGTTGTCAAAGGTCAACGTGACTTCAGCCAGGCCGTTCGGTCCGCGTGATTCGGAGCCGTTGAAGATCACATCCTCCATGTTCTTGCCACGGAGGTGCTTGGCGCTCTGTTCGCCGAGAACCCAGCGAATCGCGTCGACGATGTTCGACTTGCCGCAGCCGTTGGGGCCGACAATGCCAACCACATCGTGGTCGAAGTGGATCACCGTGCGGTCCACGAAGGACTTGAAGCCCGTGATCTCCAACTTCTTTATGTGCATCGATAAACTTTCCCTCAGCCGATCGAGATCGGCTTATAGCAGGCCGGACGCCCGCAAGCTGCGCTGCCCACAGACAGTACACAGGCTCGTGGCACGGCTTGTATGGTCACGTCGCGTCGTCCCGATCTACGCCGCTGAACGGATGCATACAAGACCCATCTGTTCACGGCCTTACTTTGTCG
>Ga0302323_100001401_pt1 | contig 19538 bp, 13 predicted proteins | sample Fen_T0_3_FD_201950 | JGI IMG/M metagenome (GOLD analysis project Ga0302323, IMG submission 201950) | Peat permafrost microbial communities from Stordalen Mire near Abisko, Sweden - Fen_T0_3 | ecosystem: Environmental > Terrestrial > Soil > Wetlands > Permafrost | place: Sweden: Abisko... | reverse complement strand
ACGCTCTCGTGGTTTTTTGCTGCACTGCGCAACATCGAAGGGCCGCCGATATCGATATTCTCGATCGCCTCCTCGAAATGCACGCCTGGCTTAGCCACAGTTTGCTCAAATGGATAAAGATTCACCACCACGAGGTCGATGAGAGCAATGCCGTGCTCTTTGGCGGCAGCGAGATGGTCGGGTTTGTCGCGACGGCAGAGGAGACCACCGTGGATTTTGGGGTGAAGAGTTTTCACTCGCCCTTCCATCATCTCCGGGAAACCCGTGTGCTGGCTCACTTCAGTGACGGGCAGGCCTTTTTCCGCGAGAAGCTTCGCCGTACCGCCAGTCGAGAGAATGCGGTAGCCGAAACGCTTCACAAGGGCGGTCGCGAATTCGACCAAGCCGGTTTTGTCGCTCACGGAGAGAAGAGCTAGCTTTTCCATAAGCAGCCGTTTTTGCGGGCGCGGAAAAACACTGGCAAGCGGAAAGCCGTCGCCATGCAACTTAGCCTTAGCGGCACAATTCGTGTCCACTCGACCCGCCGCCGCCAAACATTAGGTGGTCGTGCATCCACGCGTGCACCGCAGGTACGCCGCGCACGAGCGTAAGCGCGCCAAAAAGCATCAGCGCCACACCGCCCACGCGCACGAGCCAGCGACGTTGAGCAAGGCCCACGCGCTGCCCGAGTAGCCCCAGCGCCAACAAACCCGGCATCGTCGCCAGTCCAAAAACGTATGCGCCCACGACGACACCCAGCGTCGATCCGCGATTCGCCAGCGCCAACAACGCCATCATGCTCAGCCCGCACGGCAAGAAGCCATTCACCCAGCCGATCAGCAGGCTCTTCAGCAACGAGGGCGAGCGCCACAGCATCGCCAGTGAGCCACACACCGCGTGTCCGCGCCACCAGGTCCCCGCCTTGGCCGACAGGCGAATTTCAAACGCGTAAGCCGCGCCCATCGCAAGCATCACCGCGCCTACCAACCAACCCAGTACATTTTGAAAACGCAACAGGGGCCACTGTGCATCGATCAAACGACTCGCCAGCAACAAAATTATCCCGATAAACACGTACGAGGTCGCCTTGCCCAGTTGATAACTCAACTGCCGCCACACCACGAGCGTCGGTCCGTTTGCGCCCGCCGAAACCGCCAACGAAAAAGCGCCGCACATACCCAGGCAATGCCCGGTACCTGTCAGGCCTAGCAAAAATATGCCAACGTAGTCGCTCCAAATCATCACGCCCAAACTTGGCGAGATCGCGGCGCCCGCAACAGCATTTCGCGGATTAAAGCGCCAGGCAACCAAGACTTGCTTCTGTATCCAGCTTCCAGTTGCAAACGTGCAGCCGCTGGGTTTCTTCGGCCATAGATGTCCGCCTCCGTTCAATTACCTGGCCTCAGCGCCCGCCTCGATAAGCTCGTTTATCACCACGGGGGCATGACCCTGCCCGCGGACAAACCTCACGCCTTCGTCTACTTTGTGACGATTAACAACACCTCTGATCGCATCGTCACCCTGCTCGGCCGTAAGTGGGTGATCCAACACAGCGATGGCGACCATTTGGTTGTCGAAGGCGACAAAATCGTCGGCGAAACTCCGCGTTTGGCTCCTGGTGAGCAGTTTTCCTACAATAGTTATCACATGACCGGCTGCGATGCGCGCGCGCTGGGTAGTTTTCACGGCGTTGATGAATTTGGTAATAAAGTGCATGTCGTTCTTCCGCCTTTCGACATGTGCATCCCCAAAGGCTCGCCAAATTGACCGCGCAATCTTGCGGCTTGCGGGTACCCGCGCTCTGCCTCTTGCTCCCGGCACAGCATGAAGCTTATTGATCTCAATCGAGACGGCGGCATTGGCGCCAACTCACTTTTCATCCAACTCGGCGATCTCAAGATCCTCATAGACTGCGGTCTACACCCGAAGAAAGCGGGCCGGACCGCCACGCCTGATCTTAGCCAGTTACGCGGCGTGCGCCTCGATCTGATCATCATCACGCACTGCCATCTCGATCACATCGGCAGCCTTCCAGTCGTCATGCGCGAACATCCGGAAACGCCGGTCATCATGACTCAGTCCAGTCACATGTTGATCGAGCGCATGCTGCACAATTCCGCGAACGTGATGGTTCGACAAAAAGAGGAAGAAAACATCCCCGAGTATCCGCTTTTCACGCACGAAGAAATCGACCGCTGCGCCCCGCGATTGACCGGCCTCCCTTACGGACACGCCAAAAAATTCCACGGTGAGAAAGACGACGTCGAGATCATCTTCCATCCAGCCGGTCACGTCGCCGGAGCAGCCGGCGTGGAACTGCATTATAAACACCGCGCCATCTTCTTTACCGGTGACGTGCTCTTCGAAAACCAACGCACCCTCAACGGCGCGAAATTCCCCGCCGGACACTTCGACACAATCGTCACCGAAACCACCCGCGGATACACGGAACGTCCCGCCAACAAATCCCGCCTGGCCGAGGTCAACCGTCTGATCGAAAGTATCAACTCCACCATCCAGCGCGGTGGTTCCTATCTTATCCCTGTCTTCGCACTTGGCCGTCAACAAGAACTGCTCGCCATCATTCACGATGCTCGAAAGTTCGGCAAACTCGTCGAATGTCCCGTCTTCGCCTCCGGGTTGGGCATGGATCTCGCCGACTACCTCGACGAAATCACGCGCAAACTGAAGCACGCGAACTTCACGCGCAGCATCATCAAAGACCTCAAGATCAAGCCCACGCCGCGCAAGCTCAACCCTGGCGAAGATCCGCAGCAAAACGGCCTCTACATCATCAGCTCGGGCATGCTGGTCGAGCGCACGCCCTCCTACACCCTCGCTTCGGGTCTCGCCGGGCACGCGCGCAATACCATCGGCTTTGTCGGTTACTGCGACCCCGATACTCCCGGTGGCCAACTCCTCGCGGCCAAGCAAGGCGACTCCTTCCTTTTTGCGGCGGCCAACGTTAAAACCAAGATCAAAGCTCACGTTGAAAAATTCGAACTCAGCGGCCACGCCGACCGCGAAGAATTGCTCGAGTTCGCCGTGCAAGCCACACCGCGCAGCATCGTGCTCACCCATGGCGATCCACCCGCCCGCGCCTGGTTCGCTGCCGAACTAGCCAAACAACTCCCCAAGGCCAAAATCCTCGATCCGATCCCGCTCAAGCCTTATCAGGTTTAAGCGCCCAGCAAGCCCCTTCCAGGCGAAAAAGTGGCTAGCAGGGAAAACTACGCTGCGTGAAATACCGGTTACTGCTGGTTGTGTAATTGAATAGGCTGGCTCCCGCTATCTGGAGCCAGCCTATGTTTTGCTGCTATTTTCCTGGGACAAATATACGCGGCTACTCAACTTGAGCGCATTGCATGCGTTGGTTGCCGCAAGCGCCGGACAGCCACCAACGCGAGAAGCGCAAGACCTGCCGTCAAACCGTAGGTGGAGGCTTCAGGAACCGGTGTGGAAACGGCCTGAAAGGCGATTACGAAATCGGTGTAGTCGTGGGATTGAACAGTGGTATCCAGCAAGTTGTTGGCATCCTCAAAACCAACGATGAGGGTAGCCACGCCATTAATCGTCGTGTTCCAATACTTGGTCTGTATGTCAGTATCGCCACCTGCGAATTGATTGGGCGTACCGAAGGTAAACCAAGTACCTCCAGGATTGCCCGGGCTACCCACGCCGTTGACGAAGAAATCCAAGGTCTGCCCAGCTCCGTAACTTACCGTGGTGAAGGTATTGTCAACCAGGAGCCCTGGCCCCGGTGCGGTCCCGTAGTTTGACACCTGATAGTTCACAACGAGAGGATTGTAGTTTGCCGGATTGGTCAGAACGGTGGGCTTCACGACATAGCCAAAATCATTCTGCCATTGAGCTGTCTCGCCTAGGAAGATGACTTTCACTGAGCCGCCTAGAGGATCGAATGAAAAGCTCGGAACAGCGGGTCCAACAAACGACGCGGGAAGTACGGGCGGCGATGTTGTGTCGTCGAAGTTCAATCCCGCGGCATGAAAGGCAGCCTGGTCCGAAGCGCTCAGCAGATTACTGCCGAAGGCGTTCAATCCATTGGTGCCTGTCCATGTAACAGGACGAGGGGTGATTTGAGCATTTACTGTTACCGCGAGTGCAGCGGCAAAAAATGCCGCGAATGTTTTAATTATTTTTGTATTCATGTTGTGGCTTTGTCGGCTTCCCGAGTTCCGCGATTTCCTGATGGTTTTTGTACTGCACGCACGAACAGTCTGGATCTGGTTATGCTTAACGGAAACTAATATAGACTATTAGATTAGCAATGGCGCAACGCGTCAGGTTTTCCCTGGTGGATGCGTAATGTTAAATTGCGCCCGAAGCTCTTGGTCGCAGGTTTCGATGCGCCACAGAAACAGCCAAAGAGATCGAAACCGAACAGCTTACGTCAAAAGCGCCGGCTCGGAACAGAGCACATCGACTCAATGCATGAGCTTTTGTACCACAGGCGCAATCGCTTCGGCCCAGCGGCGCAAACCTTCTTCAGTCAGATGTAGGTGATCGCCGGATACAGCTGCCGACAACGTTCCATCCGCTTCCAGAAATACCTTGCCGATATCGCGTACAAAAACCGCCTTGCCGTCATCGAGCTTGGCAAGCTCCGCGTTGATCGCTCTGACTTTTGCGCGCACCGGCGCATCGGTCTTCTCGTCGCGTGGGAAAATCCCTAGCACTAAAATCTTGGCCAACGGAAACGCGTTGCGCAATTTATTCACCACTGCCGTTACGCCACGGACCGTATCGTTGACGTCGTGTTCGGTCGTACCGATGTTATTGGTGCCGATCAAAAGCACGACTGCTTTCGGTTTAAGCGCGCCGATCTCGCCGTGATCTAAACGCCACAGCACATTCTGCGTGGAATCACCGCCAATCCCAAAGTTGACATAACGATAAGCGCTAAACGTCTTTTTCCAACTCTCGCTTGCGCGGGTTGAAGCGGTGATCGAGTCGCCGATAAAAACCAGCTCAGCCTCACCTTTGGCCGCGATCGCAACATTCTCTGCATGCTCTTTTTGCCACTGCGCAAGCGGCATCCAAGAATAGTCACGATCACGCGGAACCGGAAGCACAGGATCGCTGGATGGAGGAGCTGGTTCGGCTGTCCGTTCGTTTTCGGACGCCAGCGCACTAAGCGAAAGCATGCAGCCACAAAGCGCCATGACCATAACCCGATCAAGGGATAAAATATTACTCATATGATTATTTATGATACAATCTCACACTCGTCGAAAGCAGCGCAGGGGAATTGCTGAATCAAACCACGCTTCCAAGGCCTTTATGATCTGAACTTGTTATGGGAACTAGAACTCTTTTTGCCACCAGTGAAAAGCACCGCTTTCTTCAGGCCTTAAGATGCATCAATTTTCTTTTGAGTCGATTTGCCATGCCCCGTAGCGCACGAAAGCAGAGCATCGACAGTGTCTTCAGATTTGGCCTCAGTACTTAGGCGCGGATCACTCCGCCGCGATCTTATCCCATGAAAAGAATTCTCTGCCTCCTGTTATGTATAGCGACGCCTAGTTTCGCGCAAAAGTTTGAAGGCCTTGCCCTCACTCCACCGATGGGTTTCAACACTTGGAACACTTTCGCCAAGGACATCAACGAGGTCCTCATTATGCAGACCGCTGATGCCATGGTGAAAAATGGTATGTGCGACGCGGGCTACACTTACATTGTGATAGACGATTGCTGGGCCAAGATGGAACGTGACGCCAACGCGAACCTCGTGGCAGATCCAAATAAATTTCCCAGTGGCATGAAGGCGCTCGGCGATTATCTGCATGCACGCGGCTTCAAGTTCGGCATTTATAGCTGTGCCGGCTCGAAAACCTGCGGCGGCTATCCCGGCAGTCAGGGCCACGAGTACCAGGACGCCCTCATGTTCGCTTCCTGGGGCATCGACTATCTCAAATACGACTGGTGCTACACTGCCACGCGCGATCCACGCGAAGCCTACACCACGATGCGCGACGCGCTCTTCGCGGCAAAGCGCCCTGTCGTCTTCAGCATCTGCGAATGGGGCGGCAGCAAACCATGGGAATGGGCCAAAGATGTGGGTCACCTCTGGCGCACCACCGGCGACATTCACGCCTGCTATGATTGCGTGCAGCGTTGGGAGCGCGGCTGGAAAAACATTCTCGATCTCCAATATTCCCTCGTGCAGCCTGCCGATGGGCAAAACAACGGCATCGGCAAATACGCCGGCCCCGGCCATTGGAATGATCCTGACATGCTCGAGGTCGGCCGCGACGAACTCACCTTCGCCGAATCACGCGCTCACTTCACAATGTGGTGCATGCTCGCCGCTCCGCTGATTGCTGGCGCCGACATCCGTCACCTCAGTCCCGAGATTCTCGCCGTCATGACCGATCGCGAAGCCATCGCCATCGACCAAGACTCTGGTGGGAAGGAAGGCTGGCGTTTTCGCGCCGAGCCGAGCCGCGAAATCTGGGTGCGCGAACTCGCGAACGGTGACTGGGCCATCGCCCTGCTCAATACCGGCGACAAGCCCGCCGACTTGACCATCAGCTTCCGCGACATGTGGTTCATCGGTGGCAAATGCCAGATCCACGACATCTGGGACAAGAAAGACGTCGGCACGACCGAAAAATCATTTACTAAACACCTCGACTCGCACGACGTCGCCTTCCTCCGCCTGAAGCCGATCAAATAGCCAGCGCAAAATAAGTGTCATCTTTTTTGTGCCGACATCTGGATAATATTTTCCAGATGTCGGTTTTATTCGTCAAAAAAAGCGTCCGTTGGCCGCCAAACGTGTTCGCATTGCCGATCGCCAATGCACAATCCCACAGTTTCACCCATTGGTGAAACCCTGAGTGGGTGAAAAAAATCCGTAGCCACGGTTGTTACTCGCGATTTACACATCACCGCGCAAACAACCGTTGCTTCATGAGACAAATAGTGTTCATTTGAACACTATGTTGACAAAGCGCCAACAACAGGTTCTCGACTACGTGCACGCCCACCAGCGACAGCACGGGTTGCCACCCACGTTGCGTGAGATTCAAACGCATTTCGGCTTCGCGAGTCCGTTCGCCGTGACGCGTCATTTGCAGGCGCTGGAGAAAAAAGGCGCCCTCGCCCGCCGCCCCGGCATGGCCCGCGGCTTCACCTCGCCCACCCTGCATAATCCCTCGTTTACCGCCGTGCCGCTTTACGGCACGATTCCCGCCGGTCTGCCCGTCGAAACTGAGCAACAACCCAACGGCCACGTATCCATCGACCCCATCGCCCTCGGCCTGCGCGCCAATGCCTCGCTCTTCGCTCTCACCGTGCGCGGCGATTCGATGACTGGCGCGGGCATTCTCGATGGCGACGTCGTGTTTCTTGTAAAACGCGAACCACGTGCCAGCGACATCGTAGCGGCGTTGATCGATGGCGAATCGACGTTGAAACGGTTTCTCGTCCAGCGTGGCCAACCGTATTTGCGCGCGGAAAACCCGCGTTATCCCGATCTGATCCCGGCGCGCGAACTCGTTATCCAAGGTGTCATGGCTGGGCTACTCCGCCCTCACGCGTGAACATGAGCGCCATTATTGCATGCCCGCCGCTACCGAAAAACTCCATGCTTTGCGCGATCTGCTCGCTCGCCGCTTTCCCGATGTAAATCCTTCGGGTCAACTTCGTCGCGTGGCTACGGGGTTACCAGCGATCGACACCTCAACCGGCGGTTTGCCGAGTGGCGCCATAACCGAAGTCATCTGCACTGCACCGAGTAGCGGTGGTACATTATTGGTCGCTCGCGTGTTGGAATCCTGCCGTCAGCAACGCTTGCGCGTCGCGTTAGTGGACAGTGCCGAAGCGTTCGATCCACAGTCCTTCACTCAAGATGCCCTCGCTCATCTCATCTGGGTGCGCTGTCGCGATCTTCACCAGACCATGCAAGCCGCCGATCTGCTCGCGCGCGACGCTAACTTCGGGCTCGTGATCATCGATGTACGCGGCAACGCCGAACGCGATCTCCGCCGCGAGCCATCCACTTCGTGGTATCGCCTGCAACGCGCAGCCGAACAAAACGATCTGCCGCTTCTTGTGATAACTCCCAGCTTGCTCGTACCGAGCGCGATGCTGCGCTTCGTTCTCGATCGATCCCACCCGATTGCCGCGCTCGAAAGCGAACGTCCTTCACTCGCCGCACAACTCACTCCGACCGTACAACGCCAGCGGCTGCAAGCTGCAGCGGCAGGCTGAGCGGAACTTATACAGATGAATCCCCTTCAATCCCCATAATTATTTGATGGCGATGTAGGAGCCTGCTTGCAGGCGATTTCCCCTCCTGCATCGCGAGAAAACTCGCTCCTACAACGAATGAATTCATCAGGCAGATGTTTTTCGTTTAGTGCCGATTAGCGGTTTTTAAAAGGTTCACCTCATGTTTGCCGTTCTTCACATTGCCGATTTCGCGCTTCAGGCGTTACTCCGCAACGAACCTGGATCAACCGGTAACGCTGCCGCGCTCTTCGACGGCACTCGGAAAAAATCCCTCATCCTTGTTGCCAATACCGAAGCCCGTACTGCCGGTGTCAATCCGGGAATGACCGCGCCTCAGGCAGTCGCACGCTGTGCGTCCCTTCTCATCCGCACGCCCCAACCCGAGCTGGAAGTTGAAGCCTCCCGTGTCTTGCTTGCTGTGGGCTTCACTTTATCACCCTCGATCGAGGAAACCGAACCGGGCGTTTGCACCATCGATCTACGAGGGCTGGACGTCTCACAGCATGTCACTCGCGCCACTCAAGCAGTCGCTCAACTGACCCTGCTCGGCCTGCCCACCACGGCCGGGATCGCCCGCACACCGCTGCTCGCGCTCTACGCTGCACATGCCACGAGATCTGTGCTGCGGATTGATAACGAGAGAAATTTCCTGGCGCCGCTTCCGCTCGCAACGGCAGCCCCCTCCCCCACGTTGGCAGAGATTTTTTTAAATTGGGGCCTGCGCACACTCGGAGATTTTACTGCCCTTCCCCGCGATGAGATTATCCGTCGTTTTGGAGCAGAGGGATTAACTTTTTGGAACCGCGCCACCGGCGGCAACGACCGTCCACTCAAACTTATCAGACCTCCGCAAAGCTTCTCCGCGGAAATGGAGTTCGAAGATCCCATCGAAACGCTGGAGCCTTTGCTTTTTCTGCTGCGCCGCTTTCTTGACCGTCTCTCCCTTGAACTGAGCGCAGCGCAGTTCGTCGCAGTCGAACTCGCGTTGGACCTGGATCTGGAAAATGACACGCATTACGCCCGTACCTTTCGCCTGCCTGAACCGACGGGCGACGTGGAGATTCTATTCCGCACGCTCCACACGCATCTCGAATCGCTGCATACCGAGACGGCGATCGTCGGCCTTCAACTACGGATCATCCCCGCTCGCCCTCTTGTTCGACAACAAGGCCTCTTCGAAACCAGCCTGCGTGATCCTCACGGCTTTGCCGAGACCCTCGCTCGCGTCGCCGTTGTTGTCGGTTCTGATAGGATCGGCACGCCGCAACTTAAAGACTCCCATCGCGCCGACGCAGTGAAACTGATTCCACCGCTTTCCGTTATTCCGCCGGCCGCCGAGATCGGCGTGCATCCACCGCTCGGCTTGCCGTTGCGCCGTTTTCGCCCGCCATTGCCAGTGAAGCTTGAGTTTACTGGCCGGCAGCCAACTTACCTCTGGGCCGAACCTTTCCATGGAGCTATCGACACTATTCTCGGCCCCTGGCGCAGCAGTGGCGAGTGGTGGCAACACGACCACACGTGGTCTCGCTTCGAATGGGACATAGCATTGGCTAACGGTGGCCTCTACCGGCTGATTCAAGTCAGCGAGGCGTTCTTCATCGAGGGAGAATATGATTAGCCATGAGCGATTACGTTGAACTTCACGCGCGCAGCGCCTTCAGTTTTCTCCGTGGAGCTTCTCTTCCTGAAGATCTCGTCCGCGCAGGCAGCGAAGCGCAATTGCCCGCCATGGCACTGCTCGACCGTGATGGCGTTTACGGCGCACCGCGCCTCTACAGTGCTGCCCAGGAAAACGATTTCTCAATCTGCCCTCGTGTTGGCGCAGAGATCACGATGGAGGACGGCAGCGTCGTTCCCCTGCTTGCCGCCACCCGCGCGGGGTATCAAAACCTCTGCCAGCTTATCACCGAAGCGAAACTGACGGAGCGCCCACCTAATCTCGTGCGGCCCGAATTTTCGCCCGGCATCGATCCGCACGAACGCAAACGTCCTTGCTTCGCTTCTTGGGACGAACTCGCCCGCTTTTCCGAAGGCCTGATTGCCCTCACTGGCGACGAAGAGGGTCCCGTACGCCGAGCCTGGCGAGCAGCAGGTGCCAACGCCGCTTCTGCCGCGCTAGAGAAACTTTCAACGATTTTTGGTTGTGACAACCTGTTCGTTGAACTTCAACGCCATCGCGTTCGCGGCGAAGATCGTGAAATCAAATTCCTCGCCGATCTCGCCGCCACCCACCATCTCCCTCTGCTCGCGACCGGCGGAGTGAACTACGCCGTTCCCGAGCACCGCGTCGTCGCCGATGTATTCACTTGCTTGCGACTGCACACGACGCTCGATGCCGCCGGTCGGAAACTCGAAATCAACTCTCAGCGCTACGTGAAAACCGCGCGCATGATGCACGAGCTTTTTCACGATTTGCCCGAGGCAGTGGAAAACTCGGTGCGTCTGAACGAACGTCTCGCCTTCACGCTTGAGAACCTCGGCTACGAGTTTCCCACCTACACTACGCCTAATGGCGAATCGATGGACGCCTTTTTGCGCGAGCAAACCTTCGGGTACGCCTCAAAAAAAATCGGCGCCCTTTCAGCGATCTTAGAAAAACAGCTCAACCGGGAACTCGAGCTCATCGCACGGCTAAAATTCTCCGGCTATTTTCTCATCGTTTGGGACATCTGCCGGTGGGCGCGCGAAAAAGGCATTCTCGTGCAAGGCCGCGGCAGTGCCGCCAACAGCGCGGTTTGCTACATGCTCGGCATCACCGCGGTCAATCCCGTCAAACATCGCCTGCTCTTCGATCGCTTTCTCAACGACAGTCGCGTCGGCAAAGATGGAAAGCCTTCCTGGCCAGACATCGATCTTGATTTCCCCAGTGGCGAACGCCGCGAGAGCGTGATCCAGGAAGTTTATAGTAGCTACGGTCGGCGCGGTGCCGCGATGACCGCGAATGTCATCACCTATCGCGGCCGCAGCACAATCCGCGAAGTGGGCAAGGTTCTCGGTTTTGGTGACGATGCGCTGGATCGGTTTTCCAGTCTCTACGCCAACGGCGATTTTCCACAAACACTCGACCTGCAACAACAGCTCAAAATGTCCGGCATTGCCGCCCGTCATCCGCGCGCTGCGGCCATGGTGCAGCTGCATCATTATTTCAGCCGCGCCCTACCTCGTCACCTCGGCCAACATTCGGGCGGCATGGTCATTTGCCAGGGGCAACTCGACAGGGTTGTCCCACTCGAGCTTGCCACTATGCCCGACCGCAGTGTTTGCCAATGGGACAAAGATGACTGCGAAAACCTCGGCATCGTGAAAATCGATTTTCTCGGCCTTGGCATGATGGCCGTGCTGCAGGATACCGTAGAGCTCTGCCGAAAGCGCACCGACGGTCCTCACTCGCTTGACGATATTCCGCCCGACGAAGAAGCCACTTACGAAAAAATCCGCGCGGCCGATACCGTGGGTGTTTTCCAAATCGAGAGCCGTGCACAAATGGCCACGCTGCCCCGCTTCAAGCCACGCAATCTCTATGATCTCGCCATGCAGGTCGCCATCGTTCGCCCCGGCCCGATCACTGGCAATCTCGTGCACCCGCTCATCCGCCGTCGCGATGGTTTGGAAGAACCAGACTACATCGACGAGAGTGTTAAGGATCTGCTTGAGCCCATTCTGAAGCGCACCATGGGAGTCATTCTCTTCCAGGAACAAATGCTCGAGATTTCGATGACACTCGCAAAGTTCACTGGCGCCGAGGCCGAGGAGTTGCGCCGCGCTATGGGATTCACCAAAGGCGGCGACCGGCTCACCAAAGCCCTGGCCAAACTCACGACCGCCTTGCGCAAACAGGGCCACAAGGAATTCGTCATCCAAAAAATTATTCAATCCGCCACGTCGTTTGCAGCTTACGGCTTTCCCGAATCACATGCCATCGGCTTTGCCATGCTCGCATACTCCAGCACGTGGTTGAAGCTGAACCGCACCGCGGAGTTCTATGCTAGCCTGCTCAACAATCAGCCTATGGGCTTCTACTCGCCCGCGACTTTGCTCCAGGATGCGAAACGCGAGGGAAGAAATCTGAAAGTGAATCCCGTTTGCGTGCAGCACTCCGAATGGATTTGCACCGTCGAAGGTGAAAAAGGCATTCGCATCGGTTTGCGTTACGTCAAAGGCGTGCGCGAGTCCTCCGTGCAACGAATGCTCGCCACGCGGCGCGAGCAGCCTTTCGCGTCGATGGATGACTTTCTTAGCCGCACCGATTTCACCGCCACCGAACGCCGCGCACTCGCCGCCGTCGGCGCGCTCAACATCTTGAGCAAGCATCGCCGCGCCGCGTTGTGGCAGGTGGAGGCTGCATGGTCAGAGGACGAGAGTCTGTTCCGCCTCTTCGGAAAATCTGGAGACGAAGATTCTCCGCTCGCACCGATGTCGCTCCCGGAACGCGTGGGTGCCGATTTCCGCGGACTCGGCCTCACCGCCGGAAACCATCCTATGGCGCAGCTCCGCTCGCGACTCACCGATGTGTTGTCAGCCGCGGAGTTAAAATCCGCGCCCAACGGCGCCCTGGTTACTATCGCTGGTTCGGTCATCTGTCGACAACGTCCCGGCACCGCCAAGGGTTTTGTCTTCATCAGCCTCGAAGACGAAACCGGCATCGCCAATGCCGTCGTTGTTCCGTCCTTGTTCGAGCGCCATCGCCTCGTCATCACGCAGGAGTCCGCGCTCAAGATCACCGGCCACCTGCAAAATGTCTCGGGCGTCATCCACGTCCGCGCCGAACGCATCGAATCCCTCCGCGAAGCCAATCTCCCCGCTCAGTCCTCGTACGATTTCCACTAAAGTATTCAATCGCAGGTGAGACGCTTTCGATGCCACTAAACTTCCTGGGCGTGCTTCGGCGGTTCCCATCACGTTTCCTCTTTTAATAATGAGCGCACTTGGCAGACTGCGCTTATGCCGACTCGCTTTTTTCTTACCTCGGTTTTTCTCCTACTGGTCAGCTTAGCTTCTGACGCTCTCCGTGCTGATCCCGCTCTTTCGAATGTTTATGCCCGTTCAAGTGTCAGCTTAAACGGCAAGTGGCGCGTGATCGTCGATCCGTACGAAACGGGTTACTACGACTATCGACGAGAACCGTACGACGCGAAGCCGAATCCTACCAGTGGTATTTTTCTCGATCATAAGCCAACCGACAAAACCGAACTAATCGAATATAACTTCGATCAAAGCCCATCCCTTAACGTACCCGGCGACTGGAACTCGCAAGAAGAGCGGCTCTATTTCTACGAGGGCACTCTTTGGTACCGCCGCCTTTTTGATTGCCGCAAGAGCAGCCCCACCTCACGCGTGTTCATTTATTTTGGCGCAGCAAACTACGAGACTGACGTCTATCTCAACGGCAAAAAACTCGGCAAACATATCGGCGGCTTCACACCGTTTTCCTACGAAATCACCGCGTTCGTCAAAGAAACAGACAACTCGCTCGTCGTCCGCGTCGACAACAAGCGCCGACTCGAGGGCGTGCCCACTGTTAACACGGACTGGTGGAACTATGGCGGCCTGACTCGCGACGTTCTCCTGGTCGAAACGCCCGCCACGTTTATATCAGCTTACCGCGTCCAACTGAAAAAAGGGACCGCCGATCAAATCGAAGCCAACGTGCAACTCGACGGCCCACAAAAACAGCAGAAGGTCAAAATCACGATTCCAGGCATCAACGTCTCCGCCGAGCTACAAACCGACGCAGCTGGTTCCGCCCGTGCAGACATCCCTGCCCAAGGCCTCGCGTTGTGGTCGCCGGAAACCCCACAACTCTATCCCGTCACCATCACCAGCGAGACGGATCACACCACCGACAAGATTGGATTTCGTACCATTGAAACGCGCGGCGCAGATATCTTTCTCAATGGCCACCCCGTGTTTCTCCGCGGGATCTGTATTCACGAAGAAAATCCATTGCGCGGCGGGCGTGCGTATTCCCCGGAAGACGCACGCCTCCTTCTCGGCTGGGCCAAAGAACTCAACTGCAACTTTGTCCGTCTCGCTCATTATCCACACAACGAGCACATGGCTCGCGTGGCCGACGAACTTGGCTTGATGGTCTGGGAGGAAATCCCGGTTTACTGGACAATCCAATGGGACAATCCGGACACGCTCCTCAATGCCCGCACACAACTCACCGACCTTATTACTCGCGACCAAAACCGCGCCAGCGTCGTAGTCTGGTCTGTGGCCAACGAGACGCCCGTCGGCGAAAGCCGCACCCGTTTCCTCAAGAGCCTGGTCGACACCGCGCGCTCACTCGACAATACTCGACTGATATCTGCTGCGCTTGAAGTGCATGCCGACCCAGCTGACAGTAACCATAAGATCGTCGACGATCCATTTGGTGAATACACCGATCTCCTCAGCTTCAACCAATACGTTGGCTGGTACGATGGGCTGCCCGACAAGATAACCCACCTCACTTGGACCATCAAATACGCGAAGCCCGTTTTCATCAGCGAATTTGGCGCCGACGCTCTGCAAGGAATGCACGCCGACGCGCTCACACGTTTCAGCGAAGAATACCAAGCCGATCTCTACACTAAGACGCTCGCGATGCTGCAGAAAATCCCTCAATGGCGTGGCACGACACCGTGGATCCTCTGCGACTTCCGCTCGCCCCGGCGCCTATTGCCCAACGTACAAGACGGCTGGAACCGCAAAGGCCTCATCGGCGAAAATGGGACCAAGAAAAAGGCATTCTCCGTCTTACGATCCTTCTACGACGCCAAAGCTGCCGAACCAAAGAAGTAAATAATCCGGGCGCAAGTCGTGGGATATCTGACTTAAAATCAACGCCTGTTCACAAACCAGTTCCTCCGATTTGTAGGAGCCTGCTTGCAGGCGATTCCGAATCAGCTTCCCCTGCAAGCAGGCTCCTACATCCCAATCCAGTCGAACTAAGCTTCGTATATTTGACAGAGCGAATAGATCCACCAAAGCGTAACCCTCTCACCTCACGCGGCCGCGTTCACGATAGTTCCGGACAGGGCGCCTGATCGTGTATAACGGCGCGCCACAGTGCGTATGACCGGGGCAAATTTGGCGGTTATCTCTTGGTTTAGCTGAGTGCGAGCTTGCGCCTCGATCTGAGAGGCTGCGGCCGCTACGGAAACATCTTGCGGAGAGGGATCAGCTGGCGAAAGTGCTGCCGCTCGTATCGCTGCCATCTTGTTAATGGTTGCGCGCGGATTGCCCGGTATAGGCGTCATATCGATGCTGACTTCACCTCCGATCGCGTACGCTTTTCCATCTGGGCCGATTTGGTAGGTGTAGCTCGCGCCGCCTTTTGCGTAAGCGCCAGCCGCCGCCATATGCGCCGCCTCGTGCGCCAGTACCTCGGTGTTGCGCGATTCGAGCTTGGAAATCATCTCCGCGGAATCTTCTGCAGGGTCTTCTATTTCCGCCACAGCAGCGATGGCAGGTTCATCAGCTGCAGTTTGTGTACGGGTCGAATCGCCAGAATTATGAGCACGCACCAACGCGTTCCTCCGCGCTAGCAAAGCGAGTTCACGGAGAAAACGAGAATATTCACTGGAAGTGCCTTTAAGGCCCGAAACCATCGCTAGTGATAATCCGGTTATCGCGACTCACTGCAATTTTACTACGCTCCGGCCAACTGAATTAACGGTTTTCTACCGGTTTCCTAGGGGATCTTCCCTATATTTAATGCGAGAATATCGAAGAGACAGCCCGGCGGCTCAACGCCACCAGTAAAATTTACTCGTAGCGCGTCGCTGAAGTTTGCCCGAGAGCTTTCCAACTTTGGCGAACTTCCGCTGAAAGTCCCTGCGTTTCTAACCACTGGTCAGCCTTGACTGCGTTCGCGCGATTGAGGCTGCGATAGACATTGAACATACAGACCTGACGTTTCTGTGCATCGTCGATCGCCGACATGGAGGCGGTCGCGAAGTCGATTTCTTTGTCTACCCAGAACGTCGCTGCTGCACTCAGAGCTTCGTCCCTCGATGAACCCGGGCCGAGCTTGGCGATCCACGCCATCGCGCCTGCGTCATCCTTCTCGAGGTAACTATTGGCAAGCGTACGAAACGTGCCGGGCCTGGGCACGTCGCCAGGATTCTGCGTCAGCCAGGCCGCCGCCACTGCCGGATCACGCCAAACGAGGTGCTGCACCGCGTCGGCCACCATTTCTTTTCTCTCTTGTTGATCGACGATGGTTTTGGCCAAGACCAACGCTTTCTGCGGGTCGCGCAATTGCTCCTGCCGCTCAAGGCGAGCGGGAAGTTCGCTGGCGAGCCGACGATCTGACAATTGCTGCAGCCATTCCTGCGCCGCTTTGCGGTCAGAATTAAGCCACGAGGTCCAACCGTCGAGCAATACGTCCGCCTGCTGATCCGCCTTCACGGTCGCTTTCACAAAAGCCAGCACTCGGTCCGGAGACTCCTCCAGTTTTCGGCTGGCGATCTCAGCGACATGACGGCGTGTGTGATCCGACAGAAGGCCGAGCGATTGCGGATCAAGCGCCACCCCTTCCCAACTCAAGTCGTACAGCATCCGGTCGGTCTGCTCCGCGTCCAACCTCAACTGCGCAGCAACGTCTGGAACGCTATATTGCCCGCTCTTTACGCAACCGGTGGCCAACGCCCGCGCGGCCTCCGCGTCCGGTAGTCCATAACTCGTATACCACGCTAATGCCTCAGTCGGATTGGTCTCCGCCCACGAATCCAGCATGGTGCGCAATGCCCGTTTTTGGATCTCAGGCTTGCCTTGGGCGAGGCTCTGCAAAGCGAGTTGCGGCTGCGTTCTTGCCACTTTGCCTAACAATTGGCCGAACAAATTGCCATTTTCCACAATTCCAAACGCTGTGACGACCTCGAGCGCTGCGGCCGGCGCCTCGCTCAGGCTCCGCCAACCAATTGCTTCCGCGATATCAGAACGGTCGCCGTCCACCGCAATCTGGTGCGAGAGCCAGTTGATTACTTCCTTCGGATTGCTTCGGCTGATCACGGCCAGAGGAATCGCGTATGCGATGTTGCGGTGAGGAAATTGCGGCGCAGCGCAGACGAAATCGAGCGCCGCGTGTGCATCGGCCCTCGCCCATTCCCCCAGAATCTTCAGCGCGCCTTCTCGCCCCAAAGACCGATCTTTTCCGTTGGTCCAAGCTCGAAGCCGCTCGATTTTTGACACGAGTGAATCGATGGGCGCGGCATTGGCCCGTTCCTTTTCGATAGCTTTAGCCACAAGCGCGCGTTCTGCCCGCGGCCCATTATTAATGTGTTGAGCAGTATCCGAAGCAAGAGACTGCATCTGCCTTGCTCCGTAAAACGCGCCGATCCCGATCAAGACCCCTGCAGTAAGAAACGTTTTCTTTTTCATACGCGGTGACTCCGAGAGAAAAGTTGAATGGAACCTAACTTTGCCACCAAGCACTACGCACCAGCCCAAAGTTTCTTACCGTAGTTTGCGGAAAAAATCGTTGCGTCGAGGTAGCGCCTAGTGGCACGACAGACGTCCAAGCAAGATTTGAGATCGCTCCTTCGGCTGGCCGATATGACCAGATCCTGCCGATGACCTTCGTTCCTCAATGACTTTTTCAGCGTGACTCACTCAGCACAGAATGATGTCCCTGCCTGGACTGCCCCTTGTCGTTCCGAGCGATCAAGTCCGCGGAACCAAACCACCGACATTAAAATCGTACGCTGAAAACTCATGCGCCCTCGGAATCGCAGGGTCGTATTTCTTCAAAAAAACACCTGATTTTTGTCCGGTTGCCACTTCAACGGCCCTTATACAATAAGCACACCATGACGGAAGATGCCGAACTCCTACGCCACTACGTCAATTCTCGCTCTGAAGTGGATTTCACCGCTTTGGTTGAGCGACATCTCAATCTGGTTTATCAGGCAGCTCTACGACGCTTGGGCGGACGTTCTGATCTTGCTCAAGATGCCGCGCAGCACGTCTTCACCACGCTCGCGCGTGAAGGACCGAAGTTGGTCTCTCATCCCGCCCTCGTCGGCTGGCTCTTCACCGCGACGCGCCATGCGGCTAGTCATCTTTTGCGAACTGAACGACGGCAACAGGAACGCGAATTAGAAGCCCTCGTGCGAAATACGCTGGAAAATTCCGAGCCCAACGCCGATTGGGTCCAAATCCGAGACCAACTCGACGAAGTGATGGACAAGCTTGGAGAGCAAGACCGCGCAGCCATTTTGATGCGGTTCTTCCACAACCAGGCGTTCGCTCAAGTCGGCAATGCATTAGGACTCAGCGAAGACGCCGCGCGCAAACGCGTTGACCGCGCACTCGACCGCCTGCGAAGGCTGCTCGTGAAGCGCGGGATTACGTCCACCGCTGCGGCGCTGGGCATTGTGCTTTCCAGCCAGGCCGTATCGGCTGCTCCCGCGGGACTCGCGCAAACGATTGCCAGCACAGCCCTCGTCCCCGGTGCAACCGCGAGCCTGCCGGCTTCCGGACTATTCTATTTTATGAACACTAAAATCGCGCTGAACGTTGCAGGAACGCTCAGTCTTGCCGGGTTGCTCAGTCTTCCGTCTATTGGGCTCACGCTCTACGCGAAACATCAAGCGACGCACTCCGAAATGACCGCAGCCAACGCTCGCCAGGAAAACGAACGCCACGCAACTGAGCTAAACAAACTCCAAGAACAAGAGCGCGAAGCCGATCAAAAAGCAGTGGACCTAAAAGCTGAACTCGATCGTACGCTGGCAGCCACAGACGCCTTAACCAAAACAAAGCAGCCAACACCTCCGACCTCGCCTGTTCAAAGCAAAGCCCAAGCTGATGCGCTCGCCGACGGTAAACTATTTCTGGCCCAATTTCCGCAATCACGCCAGATGCTTCTCGATCTAGGTCGCGCCCAGGTTCACGCAAAACATGCCGGTTTTTATCGCTCGTCGAATCTCACGGCGGCTCAGATCGAAGAGTTCGAAAATCGAACAGCTGAATTTTGGCTCCAGAGCGAGGCCATAACACCCAATAGTATGAATCCGTTGGTTGGGCAGCTTCCCGACGATCAATTGCGACAGATTTTTGGTGCAGAAAACTTTCAACATTTCCAGGAATTCAATCGCGCAAAAGCTGCCCATTGGGTTGCCGGATACGTTGCGCTCGCGGTGGGATACGTCGCGACACCGATTTCCGCACAGCAATCTGAACAGCTGGTTCAGCTCATCGCCGGGAGCAGCAGCGCTTATCAAAGCGGTCAAAATCTAAAAATTGAAAACGTCAACTGGGCCCATGTTGTTCCACAGGCCCAGAAGATCCTGACGCCGGAACAGTGGAAAGCA
>Ga0302323_100001400_pt1 | contig 19545 bp, 12 predicted proteins | sample Fen_T0_3_FD_201950 | JGI IMG/M metagenome (GOLD analysis project Ga0302323, IMG submission 201950) | Peat permafrost microbial communities from Stordalen Mire near Abisko, Sweden - Fen_T0_3 | ecosystem: Environmental > Terrestrial > Soil > Wetlands > Permafrost | place: Sweden: Abisko... | reverse complement strand
CGATGAAGACACCATCCTGGGGCGATAATCCTGCCCGTGGCGCGCCTAGAGTACCGGTGAGGTCAGGGTTCCAGCGAGCCGAGCGCTCGAACACGCAATTCTGTAGCTTCGAGCTCGAGGCGTGCAAAGTTGTTCGTTACGTCGAGGTTGACGCGTCTCCCAATCCAGTTGAGCGATGAGCGAGGAATGAGCTCAGTACCCCGGACGATGGCAACCGAGGTGACTTGCCAGACGCCAGACAGATTCGGAGGCATGGGTTGCTCGGGTTCGCCCGCGCACGGAAGAGGGAATCGCCATACATCGGAGGTGAAGGCCAAAACCTTCGCAAAGCCACCTTCACCAGAGACCCAGACGCTACCGAATCCCAGTGAAACGCCTTGCCAGTGAACACCGCGGGGTGGTCGGAAACGCACGATCGCCTGCTCAACCCGGCCGCTGGTGACTTCATCAAAGTGTTTAACGAAGATATCCGGTGAGTTCAGCAGGGCGACGCAGCGGGACTTTGTATCTACGCGAACCGGATAGCTGAGTAGGCGCGCAAACGCAACGCGATCACCTGCCATCAGGGCCTCACGAAGCCGCGTTATGTACGAAATCGCCAGAGCTTGAGCGTCCGCGGAGCCGGGTTCGGCATGCTCAGTGGAGTTCACAGGTGCCGCAGCTCGCGGGGGGGTCGTCGGAGGCTGCCGACGAGAACACTGCGCGGTAGCAACGAGCACGGCCGCTATGAGGCCAACCGCATGTAGAATTCTGTAGGACATTGAGAATCGTACCAAGTCCGCCCAACGTACCGGCGTTCAGCTGCGGGCACCAGAGGGAGCGCAGCGACCGACAAGACCGTCTGCGGCAATGCCTTGTTGGCCAGCCTCGTCCCGCGCCGGCCTGGAGTGGCTCAAGGACGGGCGGTAGCAAGTTCCTTGAGCATGATCAAACGTTGCAGACCCGCGTATTTAACGGCATGTGACGGCTTCCATCCAAGTCTCGCGTACAGGCCGCCAGTCAGATCTTCCGTTTGAAGGTGGAGCACGCGGATGTCGAGATTCCGCGCCAGTTGCTCGATCTTTTCCACTAACAGTGAGGCGATACGCCTGCTTCGAAACTGCGGGTCAACGAACACGCTCCCGAGCCAGTTCGTTAACTCGGGGTGCAGCGCGCGCAACTCGTGCTTCTTCAGCATTGCGATTCCAACCACGCGCTGCTCGACTAATGCAACGATCTGCAGCGGAATTCGGTCGCGATTCATTGCGGATCTAAGTGAATCGGCAAACTCATCAACAGCGGCAGGTGACTTGTCGGTCCCCCACTGAGCCACCAGCCAATCGCTTACCGGTCGTATTGCGTCGTGATGGTCCGCGAGAAAGCCGACTGATACTTGTTCGACCGCCACTAGCATTTCTCCGGTCTGGCCAACTCTCAATTCTGCTGCACTGGGCCGCAGTGTATCGTTTGAGGCGTCGGTGGTGAAGTGCTGACGGGCGCGCGTCCGCGAGTCGAGGATCAGGGGGGCCGCGCGATGTGGTGGGCTGCACTCTTCTGCAGGGATTTTGTGGAAAGGCGGGGCAAAGGCTGCGCGAGGGGGGTGGAGGGGTGGTGGCGATAGCCAGCTCGAGGCCTGGCGGCCGCTAGCTTTGAGCGGCGCAGAAGTACAGTGGGCCACTACAGTCCTCGGACTGTCACTGCCTCTGTGGGCTGCATACGTCGGTTCATTCTGTTTTATGAGCGTCTGAGCGTCGCCATCCGCTGGATATGGCAGCGCCCGAGGTGTCTGCATTCTTGTCTAGTCTGGCGACCGAAGGGGGCGGTGAGTGCCTCCACGCAGAATCAGGCGTTGGCCGCGTTGCTCGATCCGCGACGCCGAAGGCTCTGCCGCCGCGCGACGCACTGCGGCCCCATCAACAAAAGAAGAAAAGGCGGACCCGTGAAGGGCTCAGGGGATAGGGCATCCAAAGCACGGCCGGGTTGACCGAACCGTCCATGCGCACAGGGCTCGTGCCGCGAGGGCTCGCGCCGGGATCGGAGGGGCCGCGCTGGCTGGGGCGCGGTACTGCGCACCGAATGCGCGAGCGCGAAGCGATGACGCGGCAATGACAACCTCGTTCTCGGCTGCGGCCGTGGACTTGATTGTCGTCAATTTGGGGAAAATGATGGCAATGGCCGAGAATTAGCTGCTCGCTGGCTTGCAAAGAAATTCCGAAGCGCCGCCGAATCGTCGCTTGGTTGTTGCGAGGTCGTTGCCGAGACGTCGTCATCCGAACCCCCCGCGGACCTAGGGTGCGCGCGCACGTCTATCGCGCACGTCTATAGGGAGAATCAAATGATGTTCAGTTCGCGTTGGCTTCTGTGGTCCTTGGTTTCGGGTAGTCTCTGTGTCGTCAATGCGTGTAGCAACGCCGATGGCGGCAGCGTGGAGGCGGGCAACGCGGAGCGCGCTGGCGAGGTCGGTCTGGAATTGAGCGTCGCGGGTGCGACGTTGAACAGCGCGACTTACGTGATCACGGGGCCGCTTGGCTTCACCAAGACGGCCACGATCGCTCTGAGTAACAGCACCACCCTTTCGGCGACCATCGGCGGCATTCCTGCTGGCAATGGCTATGCAATCACGATTACAGCGATCGCCACTGACGGCACGACGAGCTGCGCTGGCTCAGCCAGTTTCAACGTGACCGCGCACGGCACCACGCCCGTCGACGTGAAGCTCACGTGCCACCAAGCCCCGCGTACCGGATCGGTCGCCCTGAACGGGACGCTCAACGTATGCCCAGTGCTGGATGCGGTTTCAGCCAGCCCCAGCGAGGTGATGGTCGGCAGCTCCATTGCGCTGTCGGCTTCTGGCCACGACTCGGACAGTGGCCCTGCTGCACTCGCATACGCCTGGTCTGCGAGCTCCGGAACGTTCAGCGATGCCGGTAGCGCGACGCCTTCGTTCACCTGTACCAGCGCGGGCGTGGTCACGGTCACGGTTGGTGCATCGGACGGAGATCCGTCTCTCGCGTGTGCTGACTCGAGCAGTGTGCAAATTACCTGCAGCATTCCCGGCGCGGGCATGACCGGGGTCTCGACCGTCGCTTTGTACGGCGACGCGCCTTACGGCACGACTCCGACCGATACCTCGGAGACCCTGGCCACGCCCGCGTTCATTGCCGCGATCAATGCCGACCCGAAAGTGTCATTGGTGCTGCATGTCGGTGACATCCACTCCGGTAAACAGTTCTGCACCGAGGCTTACAATCATACCGTGTTCGATTTGTGGAAGGCCTTCGAAGATCCGCTGGTCTACACCCCCGGCGACAACGAATGGTCCGATTGCCACAAGGTTGCCGAGGGCGGAGGCGCGTTCAACGCAGCGACGCAGCAAATCGACTACGCACTCGGCAATGACGGCCTGCCGGTCGACTACGCGAAGGGCGATCCGATCGCGAACTTGGCCTTGGTACGTTCGATCTTCTTCCCGGAGCCGGGCGTGACCCTGGGTGGTAGAAAGCAGGTCATCTCGCAAGCCCGCTTCTTCGATGCCGCACACCCCACGGACGCGAAATACGTCGAAAATGTCATGTTCGAGCAATCGAAGGTGCTGTTCGTATCGATCAACCTCCCGGGCGGTTCGAACAACGACAATGACGTTTGGTACGGTGCGCCCAGCCAAACGGCGGCGCAGGTCAACGAAATCGCCGAACGCACCGGGGCCAATCTACGTTGGCTGGATGCTGCGTTCGTGCAAGCCCAGGCCGACGGAGCCAAGGCGGTGCTGATCGAAGCTCAGGCTGACATGTGGGACCCAGAGAAGGGAGCTGCACATCAAGCCGCTTACGAGCCCTTCGTGCAAAGCGTCGCCTCGCACGCGTTGGCGTTCGCCAAGCCGGTCATCATGTTCAATGGTGACTCGCACGTTTACCTGTCGCACAATCCGCTCAGCCCCGGTGATGCTCTGGCTTACATGCACCCGGGCTACAACGTTCCAAACTTTCATCGCATCGTAGTCCACGGCAGCACCATCCCGCTGGAATGGCTGAAACTCACGATCGACCCATCCGCAAATGCCGCTGAAGGGCCGGATGCGTTCGGTCCGTTCAGCTGGCAACGCATGATTTCTCAGTAAGCACCGGAGCGAACGCGGACGTCGCGGTCGCACTCGGCGAACCGCGGCGTCTCTACGTGTGGCTCAGGATGTTGAGCCGCTTTCCGAACGGATCGCGCACGTAAAAGCGGCGCACGCCCCACGGTTCCTCCGTTACTCTCGCTCAGGCCAACACCTCTCGCACGCGACGAAGCAGCGAAAGCGGGGTGATCGGCTTGGACAAGAAGGCGATGCCAGCGTCCAGCATTCCATGGTGCACGATTGAGTCCTCGGTGTAGCCAGAAACGTAGAGCACTTTCATTTCGAGCCGCATGGGGCCGATGCGTTCCGCCAATTCACGTCCGCTCATGCGCGGCATCACCACGTCGGTGAGTAGCAGGTGGATCTTGCCCGTGAATTTTTCGCTCAGCAGGAACGCCTCGCCGCCGTTTTGGGCGTCCAGAACGTTGTAGCCGTTGCGCCTCAGAATGGCGCAATTGACCGCCCGGACTTGCTCGTCGTCCTCTACGACCAAGATGGTCTCCGAGCCCCGCAGGGCTGCTTGGAGGGGCGCTATCGAATGTTGGGCCTGCGCCACGCGATCGGTGGACGGGAGGTAGATCTTGAAGGTCGTCCCCACTCCCGGTTCGCTGTAGACGTAGATCTGGCCTTGGCTCTGCGTCACGATACCGAAGACCGTCGCCAACCCGAGGCCGGTTCCCTTGCCCGTTTCTTTGGTGGTGAAGAAGGGTTCGAAGATGCGCTCGCGCGTCGTCGCGTCCATCCCGCTGCCGGTATCGGTCACCGCCAGCAACACGTATGGGCCCGGAACTAGGCCGGGGTGACTCGTGGCGTAGCTTTCGTCGAGGTCGCAATTGCTCGTCTCGATCGTCAGCTTCCCTCCGAGCGGCATCGCATCTTTCGCGTTGACCGCGAGATTCATCACGATTTGGCCGATTTGCCCCAGATCTGCATGCACATTATGGACGGGACGAGCGGTCAGCAGCGACAGGTCGATGTCCTCACCGAGCAGGCGCCGGAGCATCTTCTCCATTTCGAGCAGCACCTGATTCAGGTTCAGCACTTTCGGCTGGAGCACTTGTTGACGGCTGAAGGCCAGTAGCTGCTGCGTCAGCTCCGTGGCACGTTCACCCGCTCGGCGGACTTGCACGATATCCTCGCGAATTGGCTCCCCCGGACTCAGCTCCTCGAGCACGAGTGTGGTGTAGCTCAAGATCACAGTGAGCAAGTTGTTGAAGTCGTGCGCGATCCCGCCCGCAAGTCGGCCCACGGCCTCCATCTTTTGGGCATGACGAAGCTGCTCTTCGGTATGTCGGAGTTGTTCAGCGACTACCTTTCGTGCGGCGATGTCTTGCTGCAACGCTCGATTGCTGTCTTCCAGCTGCAGGGTTTTTTCCTCCAGCTTGCGGATCAGGGTCTGGCTGTATTCCTGAAGCAGATCTTCCTGATTGCCGGCCGGATCGCTGACGCGCGCCGGCGTCGCAGCAGCCGCGGTACTTCGAACGGCGTCGAGCCGAGCCAGAAACTCGTCCGGTTCGGTGGGCTTGAGAATGAACGCATCGGCGCCCAGGCTGAGCGCCAGTCGTTCGTCTTCCGGTTCGGTGTAGGTTGCCGTGTAGACGATGAATGGCTTTGCCTTGAGGCGCGCGTCCGCCTTCCAGTGACGGAGCAGCGTGTAGCCGTCCATCACCGGCATCAGCAAATCCGAGATCACGACGTCGGGCGGCATTTGCCGGGCCAGGACCAGCGCCTCGGCGCCGTGGTGCGCGGACACCGTCTGACAACCGTGAGCCTCGAGCAACGCACGCAGGTAGTAGATATTTTCTTCCTTGTCGTCGACGATCAATACGCGCGTCACGGGGACACCTGGGTCGACCCGGACAAGGCACGTTCCACCTCGTCCACGAACGTTTCTGGGTTGATGGGCTTCTCGATGTAGCTCGTGCAGCCGGCTTCCAGCGCCCTTTCTCGATCGCCCGGCATGGCGTAGGAGGTGACGGCCAGGATCGGGGTACCGCGTAGGGCATCGTGCTTTCGCAGCGCGCGGGCCACTGCGTAGCCGTCCATCGTGGGCAGCTGGATATCGAGCAAAATCAGCGCAGGGATTCTGGTGCGCGCGTCCTCGATGCCACCCGCGCCATCCGCGAACGCACGGACCGTGAACCCGCTCCGCTCCAGCAGGAAGGTGACCAGGTAGCGGTTCTGTTCGTTATCCTCGATCAGCAGAACGGATCGGCTCATGAACTCGCGCGCCTTTCCAGCGGCAATAACACGGTGAAGGAGCTGCCTTCCCCGGGCGCGCTCTCGGCGACAATCGTGCCGCCGAGCAAGTCCGTCAGCCGCCGACAGATGGCCAGCCCCAACCCAGTGCCCTCGTGTTGACGTTGAAGACCCGAGTCGATTTGCCTGAAAGGTTGAAATAGCGACGACAGGTCTTCTTGCCGCATGCCAATGCCCGTATCGGACACCCGGACGCAGGCGGCGCGCACTGGCTGACCCGAACCGTGCGGGTCGAAGTCGTCGACTAGCATGGCCGTGAGCGTCACTGCGCCACGCTCGGTGAACTTGATTGCGTTGTTCAACAAGTTCAAGAGCACCTGCTCCACGCGTCGTTGGTCGCTCGACATCGGCGGTAATGACTGCGGTTCGACGACGCGCAGCGAGAGTCCTTTCTTCTCGGCCAGAGGCAGCACTGAGCCGGTGACGCGCGCAATCGATGCTCGCAAGTCGAAGGGTAGGCAGCGGATTTCCAATTGTCCGGCTTCGATTTTCGAGATATCGAGGACGTCGTTGATCAGATCCAACAAATGTCGTGCGCTGCCTTGCACCATCCCAAGCTGCTTTTGCTGTTCAGAAGTCAGCGGTCCAGCCATGCCCTTCAGGACGATGCCGGTGAAGCCGAGGATCGAGTTCAGCGGTGTGCGTAGCTCGTGCGACATGGTCGCCAGGAATGCCGATTTGACTCGATCGGCGGCCTCAGCGCGCTCCTTCGCTGCGTCGAGATCGCGTGTTCGCGCCTCGACCTTACGCTCGAGGCTTTCATTCAACTCACGGAGCGCCTGCTCCGCTCGCCTCCGCTCGCTGATGTCGACAGAAAGCACGAAAATCCCCTCGGGGACGGGTTGCGCCCTGACATCGAACCAGCCTCTATGGCCGTCGGCAAACTCGAATTCGGTCTCGGCATTGACGCCGACGCGTTGCTCCATGCACCGGCGTAGCATCGCAAATACGTTGCTGGCTTCGATGCCGGGCCATGATTCCGGCATCGTGCGCCCCAAGAGCTCCGCGTTCGGTCTGCGGTTCTGGAGGGACGCCGCTGGATTGAGGTACAAATAACGCCAATCGAAGTCGATCAGCTGACATCCTTCGAGGATCGTATCGAGCGTCGAGCGGTAACGCTCTTCGGTTTTTTTGAGCGCATCTTCCGCGCGTTTGCGTTCGGCGATGTCTACACCCAGCCCGACCAGCCGCAGAGATCCATCGAGCTCGATTCGCTTGCCGGTGAAGAAGTAGGGCGTAACGTTGCCTTGTTTCGATAGCAGCGACGCTTCGACCGTCGCTTCCCCTTCCGTGAACACTTCGCCGATGCGCTGCTCGAGCAGCTCTTTCTCGCCCGCCGCGAAGAAATCGAGCGGGTGCATGGCCGCAATCTCTTGGGCGGAGTAGCCCGAGACTCTTTCGAAGTTGCTGTTCCAACGCAAGAATCGTCCGTGCTCGTCGTACAGGTAGAAGATCCCCGGCATCGCTTCGATCAGGCCGCTAGCGAGGCGCTGTTCGTCTGCCATGATTGCCGCCGCGTTCTTGCGTTGGCTCCGGTCGTCAACGAATGCCTCGTCAGCCACCAACCGATTCAAGGCGAACGCGATCTCGCCCGCTGCGGCATGCAGACCGACTTCTCGGTCCGTCCCCCGGTCTTCTGTGCTGCCCTGAGCGATCAGCTGGTTGATCTGGGTGAGCGCCGCGGTGAGACGATTGGCCAGCTCGATTTCTAAGCCCTGCGCCCTCGACATTCGTCACAGCTTGCCAGCTTCCGACCGGAGATCCCCAAAGATTGTCAGGGGGGCGCCAAAGGTCAGCAACCCAAGCATAAATTGGCATCCTTCTTTCTACAGCCGGGGAAGACGCCGTCGCGAGGTTGACGAGGTCGGCTTCCGCCAGGGCACGACGCTGCTGAGCCACCGCCTCCAACAATGCGCCATCAGTGTGGAGAAGACTCCAACCTTCATGCGCGCCGCGCGGGCGCGGATGTGTGCACGTGCGCATGTCGGGTAGCGTCCCGATTCGCACGAATCCGCGGCTGAAGCTCGGTTTGCAATGGCCTTACTCGCCCGCGCACCTGACCGTACGACGTTATCGGGTGCCCGACAAAACGGTGCTGGTCGCAACTTTCACGGTTGGTCCCGCGGCGCGAATGTTGGACTCTTGGAGATCACGCCATGCCAAGCTTTTTCGTCCGCTCGTCGACTCGGTTCCTTCGTCTTCCCTCTGCTGCGCCGCTGCTGCTGGGTATCGCTCTCTCGGTCGCTTGCTCCGGAGTTCCGCAGGTGACTTCGCCGGGCGAAGGAGTTGGGGCAGCCGGAAATGACGGGATTGGCGGCAAGGCCAACGGTGGCGGCGGTGGCCGTGACAGCATCGACTTGACGCCCCATGGTGACGCCGGCAGTTCGAACATGGATCCCACGGCCGGCGACGGCAACGCGGACGATCCAGTGTGCGGCGACTCAGTCGTGGATCCGAGCGAGGGCTGTGACGACGGCAACGCCATGAGTGGCGATGGCTGTGATGGCACGTGCAAGGTCGAGAACGGATACTCCTGCAGCAAACCCGGCGAGAAGTGCACGAGCACCCTCGTTTGCGGCGACGGCGAGGCGGGGCCCAATGAAGCGTGCGACGACGGCAACACGCTGTCCGGCGACGGCTGCTCGGCGACCTGCGCGGTGGAAAGCGGATTTGCTTGTCCGACTTATGGCAAACCCTGCACGCCGACCAGCGCTGCGGTCGAATGCGGTAACGGCACGACCGAGTTCGGCGAGACCTGCGACGACGGTAACACCGCGTCCGATGACGGCTGCTCCAAGACTTGTCAGACAGAACCCGGATATACCTGCAGCGGCGCGACTTGCACCGCCAACGCCGCCTGTGGTGACGGTGCGCTGAATAGCGGCGAACAGTGCGATGACGGCAACAAGGTGCCGGGCGACTGCTGCAACGGCGCGTGCGGGCTGGAATCGAACTGCAAATGCAGCACCCCGGCGTCTGGAGTTGGCCCGCAAGTTTGCGTTTCGACAATCGTCTGCGGTGACGGCGCAGCCACTGGTGACGAGGCTTGCGACGACGGCAATACGGTCGCCTCTGACGGTTGCAGTGCAGATTGCCTCGCCGTCGAGGGCGGCTTCACTTGCCCCGCAGCGGGCGGCGCGTGTAGCCCAGCGGTCGTGACCTGTCCGAACGCCAAGATCGACGCTGGTGAGGAGTGCGACGACGGCAACTCGGCCGGTAATGACGGCTGCTCCTCCAACTGCAAAGTGGAAGCGGGCTACGCATGCCCCACGGCGGGCCAAGCCTGCGCTTTGAAGGAGTTCTGCGGGAACGGCAAAGTTAGCTACATCTCCGGCGAAACTTGCGATGACGGCAACACGGTCGCGCTCGACGGTTGTTCTGCGACCTGCAAGATCGAGAGCGGATCGACCTGCAACAATGCCGTCTCTCCTTCGGTGTGTGTCAAGGAAGTGTGCGGCAACAAGAAGATCGCCGCCGGTGAGACCTGCGACGACGGCAATGCGGTTGCGCTGGACGGCTGTTCTGCGACCTGCAAGCTCGAGACCGGTTACACCTGCCCGGTGCTCGGTGCGCCGTGCCGCACCCTTTGCGGCGATAAGAAGACGCTCGGCACGGAGCAATGCGACGACGGCAACACGACCAACAACGACGGTTGCAATTCGCGTTGCCAGCTCGAGCCGGGCTACGTCTGTGACACCGCGGGCGTGTGCAAGAAGACGATCTGTGGCGACAAAGTGAAGGAAGGCACCGAGCAGTGCGACGACACTGCGACCGGCGCGACGGATCTGCCGTTCGACGGTTGCTACAAGTGTCTGGTCGAGCCCGATTGCTCGGCGGGCGCTTGCCAATCCGCGTGCGGCGACGGCCAACGCTTTTCCGACGAACAGTGTGACGACGGCAACACCTTCAATGGCGACGGCTGCTCGTCTACCTGTAAGACCGAGACGGGCTTCACCTGCCTGGATACTGCCGCGAGTGCACTACCTAGCACCAAGAGCTTGCCGGTGATCGCCCGCGACTTCATCGGGCTCGGGCGTCAGAAGAATTCCTCGGCCACGGACGGCAACTACCACCCCGATTTCAATCGCCATCTCGGTAGCGGCATCTTCAAGATGGTGAAGACCACGCTCTCCGCCACTGGCAAACCGGATTGGCGTTGGCTGCCGTTCAAGACCTCCGACGTGAACGCGGTGGCGCAAGGCACGACCTACAACCCGCTGAGCCTGGCCACTTGCACCTGTAACGAGGCCGCGCCGCTCGCCTCCTGGGTGACGACCACCGAGAGCTGGACCGCCGGCACGCAGGGCAGCGCCAAGAGCATCACGCTCGTACGGCCGCCGTGCTCGTGCTCGGACTCGACGGTTTGCACCTGCGACAACACGGGTCACATGTACCGCGACGGCGGCGTCGATAGCACTTCGATCCGCCGGAATCTTTCGACGCCCGCGAACTTTGCGCAATGGTACACGGACGTGCCTGGCACGAATCTGAGCGTGCCCTACACGCTCAGTCTGGCGCTCACTGACGTCCCGACCGCGACCTACTCCAATTTGGCCGCTCCCAACGCGACCGCGTTCGATCCGTTGGCGGGCGCAGGCTTCGTGGCCACGACCGCGGAAACCGTGTCGGGCTGCGGAGCCAATGCCACGACCAACGTTTCCTTTTCGACCGAAACCCACTTCGTCTTCGAGTACCAAGGGGGTGAGCGCTTCGACTTCTCTGGTGACGACGACACTTGGGTGTTCGTGAACCGGAAGTTGGCGGTCGACTTGGGCGGGTTGCACGGTTCGCAGACCGGCTATTTCATCCTGGATGCCGACACCGACGGCGCCGGCGTCGATACCGCCGACGGCACCGCGACGGCCAACGGCAATGGCTCCTACTACGATGGTGTCACCTACGGCGGCCCGCTGACTTCGAAATTGTCACTCGGCTTGGTCGCCGGCAAAGTCTACGAAGTGGTGATGTTTCAGGCGGAACGCAATCAGTGCGGTTCGAACTTCGGCATTACGCTCAAGAACTTCGGCAAACCGAAATCAATTTGCACTTCGAAGTGCGGTGATTCGATTGTGGCAGCGGATGAAGCGTGCGATCTCGGTACCGCTGCAAATAATGGCAGCTACGGAAGTTGCAACGCCAACTGCACGCTCGCTGCGTATTGCGGCGACAAAGCAATCAACGGCTCCGAGCAGTGCGACGACGGCGTGAACTCCAACGTGTACGGGAGTTTGACGAGCGGTTGCGCGCCGGGCTGCAAGGTCGCACCGTACTGCGGAGACAGCGCGGTCGACGTTGCCTACGGTGAGGCTTGCGACAAGGGCAGCGCCAACTCTTCGACTGCCTACGGACCGGGCACCTGTACCGCGCAATGCCAGCCGGCCGCGTACTGCGGCGATGGCGTGGTAAACGGCCCGGAAGCCTGTGACGAGGGCCAAAACAACGGTGGCCCGGCGAGCAAGTGCGACAGCACTTGCAAGGTGAAGTGCGGCAACGCAGTCTTGGACCCGGGTGAGCAATGCGACAAGGGGACTGCCGGCAACACCGGCGCCTACGGCGGGTGCAAGTCGACGTGTGTGCTCGCGCCCTACTGCGGTGATGGTGTCAAGCAAGCCAACGAGGGTTGCGACGACGGCAAGAACGACGGCAGCTACGGCACGTGCACTGCCACGTGTCAGCTCGGCGCCTATTGCGGAGACGGCAAGCTGGACGATGCGGCGGGCGAGCAGTGCGATCTCGGCGCGCAGAATCAAGCCAACCCGTACGGCAAGGATCTATGCGCCACGACCTGCAAGCTCGCCCCGTACTGCGGCGACCACGCGGTCAATACGGCGTATGAAGCCTGCGACGACGGTGCGCTCAACAGCAGCGCCGCAGGCGTGTGCAAGCTCGATTGCTCCGGTTATAACCCTCCGCCCTCGAGTTGCGGTAACCTCAAAGTCGACGCGGGCGAGCAGTGCGATCCCCCCGGTGGGCCGTGCGATACACGCTGTCGCTTCAAGTGCGGCAACGGCTTCAAGGACAACGGAGAGGCCTGCGACAACGGCGTCAACGACGGCTCCTACGGCACCTGCAAGAACGACTGCACTCCCGCCGATTTCTGCGGAGATGGTACCAAGAATGGCGCCGAACAGTGCGACCTCGGCGCCGGAAACAGCGCTAGCGCCTACGGGGCCGGCAAGTGCACCAACGTCTGCAAAGTCGCGCCCTACTGCGGCGACCACCGCACGAACGGCAATGAAGACTGCGACGGCCAGGTCGGCTGCAAGCTGAGCTGTGTGTGGGAGTCGGTGCAGTGAACCGGGACGGTTCATCTCCAGGCGCACGACGCTGACATGGATTGACTTGGCAAGACTTACTACGCGCCGCCACTCCCTCCAGCGCCCACGGCCGGACCACCAGTAAATTGGACGTCATCGATCGTCACGTCGATTGGGTAGGAGGTACTGGATCCCGGATCCCAGGTGAACGCCCACTCCAGTCCGACGATATCCTTGCCCGTAACGCCGAGAACCGGAGCGCCGCCAGTGAGAGAGCTGAACTTGACGCTGACGACTGCACCGGCCGCCACAACTGGGATGTTGTAGCTGGCCGCGTGGCACCAGTCGTAAGTGTCCACCGTTCCGCTCGGTGCGATACAGCTCCCCTTCATGTTCAACGAGTCAACCGCGGTGTTGGAGTTGCTCTGAATGCGGAAGATGAGCGCTCCGCTCGGGCCGACATTGCCCTTGATATTGAATGAGATACCCGTGTACGCGGACGCGTCCGTGCAACTGTTGAAGAAGAGGAGGAAGCCATCATAATTTGCCACATTGCCTTTGACATTGAGCGCAAGCTCGGGGGTCGCGCTCACGACGAATGCGTTGGGCTGGTATGAGAACGTTCCGCCCGGCACTCCGGCCTGGAAGCTGAAGTTGCCTGTACTCGTCGGATTCGCAACCAGATCCGAGAATGACGTAATCGAGATTCCGGATGGCTTCGTGCCCACGCAGGCGAAGGTGGTCCCTAGCGGAGCGCCGCCGCTGCCGCCGCCTGCGTGGGTCCCGCTGCCGCCGCCTGCGTGGGTCCCTCCTGCCTGCGCGCCACCGGCGTGAACTCCGCCCGTGTTGCTTCCGCCGCTTGCACCGGTGCTGTGCGCTCCGCCCGTGCTACTTCCGCCGCTGGTCGCCTTTGCGCCGCCCGCCGAGTTCGAGCCGCCTGCGGAGTTCGAGCTGCCTGCGGAGTTCGAGCCGCCCGCGGAGTTCGAGCTTCCTCCTCTGGGGCTCGAGCCGCCCGCGGCATGGCCCGCGCCTCCAGAGGTGCCGGCAGTGGCGCCGCCCACCCCTGCGCTTTCGTTGGCAACGAGATCGGGCAGCACGCTAGTCGGCGGATCGACCAGCAAACAGCCCGATAGGACCAGCCCCAGCAGCGCGAGACGGCCTTTCATTGCCGATATCCCACGGTCAATCCGGTCAGCCCCGGGCCTACGATGCTGCGCAGTTCTAGGCTTGCGCTCGTCGATCGAGATGGAGTGCGTGCCCATAAGATGACCGTAACTCCCGCTGCAACGACGGTACCGCCGAGCAGCACCAGGTTCGCCACCCCGAGCGCTTTCGTCTGCGAGTACCGCTCGGACCGATCATCGGCGCGCGCCTCGTTGGCCCTGTCGTACTCACGGAGTTTGTTGCCATAGATAAGACCGGTGACGATTGTGCCCGCGGCGAGCAGGCCGGTAACGGCCGCGCCGGCGATCACTCCGCCAGTGTATCGGCGCGGTGCTTCGGCTGGCTTGTCCTCGCGACCCGCGTCGGCGTCCATTGAGCGAGGCTGCTGCTCCGAGGTCGCGGCAGCGGGAATCGCGGCCGGCGGCGTCGCGGCGACGTTGTTCTCCGCTTGCGCCGGCCGCGCCGACACAGAGTTCGCGGCGGCCGCGGACGCCGCGGTCTCGTCGGCGATTCGCTCCAGCTCGGGCACGGTGATGGTCGCGGTGCTCGCGCCGCCTTCGACGAGCACGGTGGTTCGCCAGGGCTTACGGCCTGGCGCCTTGGCCGCGACCACGTGCGAGCCGCTATCGGCTGGCAGCGGAAGCCCCAACTGCGGCCGGCCAACGGGGTCGCCATCGCGCGTGATCTCGATTCCTTCGATGCTCGCGGCCGGTGGCAAGACGATCACGAGCTTTGAATAGCGGGACGCAAGCGCAGCCGCTCGGTCGCGTGCGCCCTGCTCGCGATCGGTATTGCCCGTCGCCGCGGCCAACGCGGCCGCGTCGAGAAAGGTGCTCCAAGCGGTGGCCAGACGACCCTCGTGCTCATAGCAATCAGCGAGATTTAGCAGCGTGCCGCTGCGCGCTTCGATGCGCTGGCTCTCTTCGAGTGCGGGGCAAGCGTCAGCGAACTTGCCTTCGCTCATCAGCTTTTTTGCGCGGTCGAAGAGCGCTTGCGCCGCGGCGCGGTCAGAGGCCGACAGCGCACTGGCTGACGTAGCCGAGAACGTCAGGGTCCCGAGCGTGCTCAAGCCGACCAAGGTCCGAAGCCCCAGTGCAGCGCCGATTCTGCGAAGTGATTGGTATCGTTCAGCGATCATCGAAAATATTGGCCTTGGGGGCGGCCTGCGCGGCAGATGCAACCGCCGCTGCAGCGGCGGCGACCTTGAGCGGCGCTGCTGGAGCATGCGTTAGGGGTGGCGGGGGCTTGACCGGCGAAGGCTTCGGAAATGCGGGGCTCGCCTCGATCGAGCCCCGTGTCACCGGCGAGATTTGCGGCGCCGTCACCGGAGCGACCGCCGACGTTGACGCAGTTGGTGGGGGGGAGAGACTCGGAGCCGCGCTCGCGCGTTGCGCCGCGCTCACGGACGCAGCTGCGGGAGCACTGTCGGGCGGGAGCGATGGAGATCGTCCTTGCCTGACTCCGAGCGCAAGGCCGCTGAGCGCGAACAGCACCCCAGCGCCAAGCACCACGGCCCACCCCTTGACCGTGCGTCGGGGCAGAGCGTCCGTGGTCCGACCCCACGGGGCGTCGGTGCCGACACCTGAGGTTGCCGGCGCTGCGTCGCTACGCTCCGATCCTGGCAGGGAAAGGGCGCTAGCCGATAGCCCTGCCGCTTGGATCGTACGCGCAATGCGCTCGACTGAATTGCGCGCTCGCTTCGGTCCAAAATCGACGAGCGCGAGCGCCAGCTCGGCCACGTTGAGATAGCGCCGGGCGCGCTCCTTCTCGAGACAACGCAGGACAACCGCCTCGAGAGCTTGCGGAACGTCCGCGCGCAAGTCACGCATGCCGCGCGGAGCTTCGATTGCGATTTTGATGCACACCTCGGGCAACGTCTCGCCCGCAAACGGGGCCTCACCGGTGATCAGCTCGTACAAAATGACCCCTAGCGCCCAAATGTCGGCGCGGGCGTCGACCGTCTTGGACGCGGCCAATTGTTCGGGAGGCATGTACAGCGGGGAGCCCATGACAGCGGTCGTTCTGGTCAGATTCGCGTCCGGCCCAGAGGCATCGAGCGCCACCACCTTCGAGATCCCGAAGTCGAGGACCTTGATCGACCACAAGCCGTCCGCGCGGCGCACCACGAACAGGTTCGCGGGTTTTAGATCGCGGTGTACGATGCCGAGGGCGTGGGCTTCGGCGATTGCTTCACAGGCTTGCAGCACGAACTCGACCGCTTGCTCGATGGGCAGAACGTGGTGTTCCTTTAGCCAGCCAGCCAGGTCCGAGCCCTCCAAATATTCCATGACCATGTAGGGCGCCCCGTCCTCGAGGGTCCCAACATCCGACACACGTGCCACGTGCTCGCTCTTGATCCGCACGGCGGCCCGCGCTTCTCGCACGAAGCGCCCGATCACTTCGGCGTTGCTCACCGCTTCGGGCAACAGGAACTTGATCGCCACCTTCTCATCGAGTTGGAGGTGGTGCGCAGCAACTACGATGCCCATGCCGCCGCGGCCGAGCACGCGTTCGACACGGTACTTGCCAGCCAGCACCTGACCTTCGGCTATCTCGCGCTGCATCGGCTTGTGGACACGAGCCCCTGCTAGTGCCTCGGCTCCAACGCGCAGCATATCGAAGCGGTACGTGACGACAAGGCCGCTCCGCATGAGTGGGGCGCTGTCGCCACGCCGGCTACGTTTTCGCGCGAAAATCCGCTTGAACGGGCTTGCGAAAATCGATTCAGGGCCCTTTTCAAAACGAAAAAATCAGCAAGACCAAGCGTGGGTGCTTGCCTCGCGGGGCACGAGCCGATCCGAGCGCTACCTAGAATCGCCCGTTACAACTCACACCCGCGCCAGCCACGCCACAGCCGAGCAATCCCGCGCGCAAGCTCGGACTCGCCGCGGGGCGGCCCGCAACGATCGCGATCACGCTGCCGGTCAGCAACGCCCCGCCAGCCGCGTAAAAGCCGATCGCGAGGTGCTGATTGCGCTCGCGGCTATCGTTGACCTGTTGGCATTGTTGGACGCGAGTTTGCCCAGGGTGTTCGCAGCTCACGCTATTCCATTCCTGGGCGTCGCTTTCGCGTTTGACTTGGAAGACGATGCCGGCGACGACTGCGCCCAGACCGGCGACGCCCAGGGTCATCGGCAATAGGTAGGAGCGCGCGTGCGGGGCTTGGGTCAGCCCCGAGTCTTCGTTTGGGTGGGCGAGGTCCACGCGCTCGAGCTCTGGATCGGCGTCGCTGCCGCGTTCGGCCAGGACGTTGCCGAACCGGTCGAGGGCTCGCACCGTGTACTCGTAGCTGCGTCCGTGCAGCGAGGCCGGCAAGGCGAAGCGCGTGGTAGGCAGCGCGCTGAGATCGAACGACGGACGCGGCGTGGTGCCCGCTTCGGCGATGCGCAGTTCGATTTTGCCGACCAGAGTAGCCGGATCGCTGAGCTGGACGATCAAGTGCTCTCGGTCGCTAGCCGGCTTCGCGTTGAGCGAGAGGCGCTCGGAGGAGGCGCCCCAATAGCCTTGGGCTTCGAGATACGGATCTCGGAGCTTGGGTGACAGCCCTTTGTCTAGCTTGAGCGACGGCTGGACGGCCAGCGCGACCACGAAATCAGTTTTGGCTTCCTCCGCATCGTCCTGTGCGGCGGCGGAGATGCCGAGCAGCACATACAGCCGCGCGGTCTGTTCGAGATCAGCGCCGCCTGCTTCGAGCGCCTTCTTTGCCAAAGCGTGCGCGGCCGGGAAATCCACCGCTTGATACGCTCGTTCGGCATCGGCCAGCCCGTGACTCTGCGCAAACGCGGGTGTCGTGAGCAGCACACCGAGGCAGCTCAACAAGAGTCGTGCTCTCATTCGATACCGATCCTTCGCACGGTGGTTTTGCCGCTTTCGATCGTGATCGGGTAGCTCGTTTCGATGCCCAGTTCTAGATTCTTGAGCGACAGAACCTGACTCCCGCTCGGCAATTTCACGCCAATCAGCGGGGTTTGTCCGAGGATTTTGCCGCCCACGCTCACCTGTGACCAAGGGCTGGTGTCGATCGTTAGATAGCCGAAGCTCGGCGCGACTTTGGGTTTGGTTGAGGTCGGTGCGGTGGTGGTGGTGGGCGCAAAGGCGGTCGTTGCTACGGCGATCGGAGCCTTGCCCGTGCGGGCTGACGGTAGGGGTCTGACCGCTTTGGCGCCGCTCGACTCGGGCTGTACGGCAGGCGCGGCGGTGGGTTCGAGCGCTTGCACGTGCGATTGAGTTTCGAACGGAGCCGCGCGATCGCCACGCGGTTGCGGGGTCGGCGCGATTCGCGGTGTCGCCGCGGCCGAGTTCGGTACCGTTCGGAGCGAATTGCCGCCCACCCGGGTCATGGTCAAGAACAGCGTCAGGCAGGCCAACAGCAAGAAGACGCCGATCAAAGCGAACAGCGAGCGGAAGGCGCGGCGATGGCGTTTGCCGAGCTCCTCCATTTGATCGTTGATGCGCGTCAAGTCGGCGGACGTGGCACCAGCTCCAGGCACCTTCAAATACAGCGCGCTCGTGCTGCTGGGCGAGCGGTTCGATGCGGGCGCAGGCGGTGTGCAATCGCTACGCGCCATCAGCGCCGACACCAACCGCTGTTGTTCGATGATTTCGCTCGCGAATAGCTCCTTCATCCGACCGCCAATCGCACGCGCGTCGCGCGAGAAGCCGGCGTGCGCCAGCCAGCTTTCGAGGTCCTTTTGCATCGCGGCTGCGGTTTGATAGCGCAAGGCCGGCTCGCGCTGCAAGGCGCGGATCAGCACGGTCTCGAGCGCTTCGGGAATGCCCGGTCGGCGCGAGGCTGCGCTCGGGATCCGGCCCTGTAAGGTGAGACCGAGGGTCGCGGCGTCGGTTTCCGCTTTGAACAAGCGAGCACCGGCGAGTGCTTCCCAGAGCACGACTCCCGCGCTCCAGATGTCCGCTCGACGATCTACGTGCTCTGCACGCGCTTGCTCGGGAGCGATGTAGCCCACCTTGCCTTTGACTATTCCAGTTGCCGTGTGCCCCTCTTGGCTGTTTGCCTTGGCGATGCCGAAGTCGAGCACTTTGACTTGCCCGTCGTTCGCCACGAACACATTCTGCGGTGAGACGTCGCGGTGCACGATTTCTAGGGGTTGACCGTGCGCATCCTTGATCTCGTGCGAGTAGTGCAGGCCGTCGAGCACGGAGATGGCGATGCTCACCGCCAGGTGCGCGGCCAGGCCTCCGCGTTCGTTCGCGCGACGCAAGACGCGCTGCAGCGGTTGCCCCTCCAAGTATTCCATGGCGATGCAACAGCGCCCCTCGATCACGCCTGCTTCCAGCGTCTTCACGATGTGCGGGTGGTCGAGCTGGGTGAGCAGTCGCGCCTCGTCCAGGAACATCGCGACCAGGCGCGGATCTTCGTTGAAATGCGCATGCAGCCGCTTGATCACCACCGGCCGATGCACGAATGGCGCGACCTCCCAGGCGGCCAGGTAGACCTCCGCCATGCCGCCCTGGCCGAGGCGCGCCAAGAGTTTGTAGCGCTCGAGCGACTCGAGCTGTTCCTGCGGCGCGCGCTGTGCGGCAACGCCGCTGAAGCTCGGCACGACTGGCGTGAGCTCGGCTAGGCTCGGAGCGTCGTCGCCAGCGAACGGAAGTGAGGTGCGTTGTGAGGAGGACTGCACGACGCCCAGGCTATGATCGCTCTGTCAACGCTGGGACAAGGACGCAAGAATTCGCCGCAACGTTTGTGTGGCGCTGCGGCATTCGGCGAATATCGACACTGCCTCGGTAAGCAAGTGTTCAGCGCTCGCA